>Ga0066388_100002447_pt1 | contig 11344 bp, 5 predicted proteins | sample PanSoiMetaGPlot6_FD_64539 | JGI IMG/M metagenome (GOLD analysis project Ga0066388, IMG submission 64539) | Tropical forest soil microbial communities from Panama analyzed to predict greenhouse gas emissions - Panama Soil - Plot 6 (Hybrid Assembly) | ecosystem: Environmental > Terrestrial > Soil... | reverse complement strand
CTTGATAAGGCTTTCGATCCGCTAGCGCATCTTGTGCGAACACATTGCTTTGCTTAGGCTTGAGACCTTACAGCAACGGTGTAGCCAAGTTGTTTACCGACCAGGAGTGCCAGGCTCAAAAGGAGATCAGACGATATGCAAGGTGTCGATGCTCTTCTGGTCCTGGGGCAAGTCTGGTCACAGCCTGCGCCGCTGTTCTAATCACTCGGAGGGGTGCCGACGGTAGGAAAGTCGCAGTAGTAAATCTACGTAGAGCAGGGTTCAGGTAACCGATCCTGCATTGCAAACCGCCGGGCGCCTGCCAATTTTTGCCCTTCTGCGGGAGTATTGGGCAGGCGCGTTGGAGGCTTCTCGCGGCTGCGAGCATGTCGTAGTATTCGACTGCTAAGTGGAAGCCACTATGTAATCAAAGAATTTTGCGAGCGCCGCAGATAGCGGGCCGGAAAGCTCCGGGTCGGCAACAATGCCTTCGGCGTCTAGCCCCCTTCCCAAGAGGGGTAGTGTAACGCAGGCCTCCTGTACGAGACTCGCTGACATTGTCGTCAATATCAGTCGCAATTGAGCATCTGCATCGCTGGCTCGGGGAGACGCATTAATCAGAGCTACCGGCTTGCCGGGAAATTCAAGGCTGCTTACAAGCCAATCAAGTGCGTTTTTCAGAGCACCAGCGACGCCACGCGCGTATTCTGGGCTGGAGATGAGAATGCCCTGCGAAATCATGACTTGATTGCGCAGGGACTGAATGATGGCGGGCGGCTCATCACCGTCGAGATCGGGATTAAAGTGAGGTAAGTTGGCCAGGTCCCGGTATCTTACTACTTGCATTTCGCGAGGTGCGAGCCTGGCTGCAGCTTCGAGTGCAGCCGTGTTCGAAGATTGAGCTCTTAGACTTCCAGATATCGCCAGGATTTGCATTTTCCGTTTCCGTTCGCTGACTCTGTAGGGCTAATGAACTCACGCTCTTCACGTCCGGGGACAACTGGTGTGTCCTCACTCATCAGGCAGCTTTCTTTTCGGAAGTGGCTTTGTAAAGGTTGGCAGTGCTGACCCTGCGGTCTCCCGTCAATCCATCGGCGGATTCACCCCATTCGTTGTCTACTGAGACCAGTGCATTAGCGGCGTCGTAGTCAGTAATGTTGACCACATGCCAGCCTCCTGAGCCGCCGGCGGCCCCTTCACCCGAGTCGCTGAAGAAGGGCTCGTTGCTGGTGTGAACATATATGATAATGGGCATGCGTCCTTCCACTTTGGCCTTGGCGAGGGCATCTTGTAAATCTTTTTCAGAGCCGACGTTCACAGCAGAGTTTGCGGACAAGGCTTTGTTAACAATGACCATGTCCTTTTCATTCTTTCCGGTGATCTGGTTGGAGATTTCGGTGATGGCATCAGGGTACAGGTTCGGCCTCTGAACTGGCGTACCTTGGCCATCCACCACTACTTGCGGCGGATTCCTCGAGTAGTCGACCAGCCGCTCGCCTGTGTCGGGCGGAGTCATGCCGGGAACCGGTGGGCGTTGCTCGTAGCGGATCGATCCCTTAGCAACCTCGTTGCCGTCGGTGAGTCCGAGCTCCATGCCGATTCTTGTCAGCACGCCGGGCCGATCGTAGGGGCGCTTGTCTTGACGCTGCCAGTGAATGTTGACGGCAGTCACTTGGAAGATCTGGCTGGCATAGTTGCGATCATCTTTTTCCTGGATTGCCTTGCCGGCTTCGAAGTCTTTCTGGAGACTGTTGGCATCGATATTGATGATGCTGCCATCGGCTGTCTTGAATTGACCGGTGGTAGCCACGTCGGCTACCAGCTTGGCCGCGGCGGCTGGATTTCTCGTGTATGTGCGCGATTCGACTGTGGTGACGTTGCAGGTCTTGTGGTCGCCCTGGTCGCATTCCGTAGGATGCGCGGCCAGGTGCATGACTTCTTGCGCCAGCCTGATACGATCGGCTTGGGCAATCGGCTGCTCGCCGGGGCTGTCTAGCAGCCGGCCGACTTGCTTGTATGTTTCTGCGATTTCATCCTTGCTCAAAGCCTTCATTGCGGCACGCTCTTCGAAGTCGCGCGCGTCGTTTTGGAATCGGGCGAGCATTTCCGGATCGGTGATCTGTCCTTCCGCCAGTTCGTCAAGCTTGGCCATTTCCACTCTGGGATCGTTGGCATCCGTTTTGTCAACCAACGCATCACCCAATTGCTCCATGATCGCCCAGCGCCCGTCAGCGGTTTTGGCAAGGTCGTAGTTTTGCTCGGGCCTGGGACCCCAGTGATGTTCGCTGTAGCCACCTTCGCCCGGGAACGCACGGCCTTCCTCGGGGGTACGAATGTTGCCGGAGCCGTCCGGATATTCGGTCTTAACTACTCCGTTCTCCCATGTGGTACGCTTGGTCATTGCCTTGTCGAAGCGGACGATGCCACCATCGGCGGTTGTCTCGTAATTGTCTTCCGGCTTGGGACCCCAGTGAAATGATCTGTTGTCGGGAAACTTGAAATAACCGATGTGGTCGTCCGTCTCAACCTGCACGCTACCGCCTTTCCATACGATTCGTGGGTGGCCTTCCTTATCTATGGTCATGAAGCCGCCGTTTCCATGCGGCGAGAACACGAACGCTGCCCCGCCGTCGTGCGGCTGAAACGCCAGATTGCCGTCAGCGCCTACCCTAAATTCCCACTTCCAAACTGTCCCTTTCTCATTGACCCATTCTTCCTTTCCGTCAACTTCCCTCCGCTTCCAGACTGTTGATTTCACCTCCGTTAGCTGGCCATCCTCTCGACTCTGTACATCGGCGGCGAACGTCTCTTCGAGTCCCTTGCCTGAAATATCCTTGAACGTGGCGTCAATTGCTGCGAACTCTGCTTCCGTCTTCCCATACAGAGACTTCCGCACAGCTTCTAATTCAGTCCCGGCCAGGAAGAATCGCGCCGCCAACTCCAGCGCCGTCTCCTTCGCAGCCTTCTGTTGCTCAGGTGTCAGTGATGGCACATCCTTCTGACTTGCTGTCGGTGCGTCCCCAGGCTTCAGTCCATTGTCACGAACTTGCGCGGATCCACCAGGTGCGAAGTCGGAAATGGCATTGCGGGTACTCTCCGGTCCCCTTAGTGCGAAGTCGGAAACGGCATTGCGAGCGTTCTCAGCATCCGTAGGTATAAAGCCAGGATCGGTGTCGCGAGATCGCTTGGATCCCTTAGCTTCGGCCGATCTGTCATCGTCAAGCCCAGTCAAGTGCAATTTGCCGATCTGGTCGGTTACTCCGCTCCGCCTCTTACCTTCTTTTAGCTCTTTGTCGGCGAGCTTCCCTTCTTCAACGAGCTCTTTCTTGCCAGTAAGGTCGGCCGCCAGAGTAGCAGCGCCATCGGCTGACGGCCTGCGCTTGAGCGCCTCTCCACTTTCGGTCCGTTCAAAACTCTTGGAACTTTCAGCAACCATTTCTTTGTCATTCTTGATAAGGCTTTCGATCCGCTAGCGCATCTTGTGCGAACACATTGCTTTCCCTAGGCTTGAGACCTTACAGCAACGGTGTAGCCAAGTTGTGGCTAATCTATGTGGAGCAGGGAGTGCAGCATGGGCTGCACTCCCTGGTAGCTTAGCGCGAATCTACTTCTGGGGGCGCGCGACACGTAGTTCACGCCCGTCGCGTGTAAAGACCCAGGCATGTGCTTTGGGATCGTGAGGCGTGTAGTGCAACTGGCCATCTTTATCTACTTCCATGACCCCATGCCATTGCAGCTTTGGATCCTTTTGGTTCTGCCAGTAAACCTTGCCGTCTGAATCTACCTCACGCGTCCACGATCCCAAATCTCCTCGAATTTTCGTTGGGTCGCCGTTCGAGTCGTAGTCAAATTCTCGCCGTGTTTGCCCGTCAGGGCCGAAAATAGCTGTGACCTGACCATCTGGACCCTTCCGAACGTCGGTACCGTCCGGTTGCTTTGCCCACTGAGTAACGAGCTTCCCTTTGACGTAGATATCTTCGTCTCCGTTCGCATTCCAAACGGACCGCTTGCCGTCTGCAGCCAGCTTGTAGCCTGACTTGTCGGCCAAGTCGACCTGAAGCTCGTTCGGTTTTTGAGTTTCTTTCGTGCCATCCGCATACTCGTAGTGCACAGTACCGTCGGCGTCGACACTTGTGCTCGTCTTATGTTTCTCCGGGAAGCTCGTCATCCCGTACTTATACCCTTGCGGAGCGTCCGTCTCCACCTTGGTCTTATCGTGTCTCTGAAGCTCCAAAGTCCCTCCATCGGGAGCCATTACGGTTGTGATCCGGCCCTCTGAGTCCGTCCGGAATGAGGAGCCATCCGATTGCTTCGTCCACTGGCTGACGAGCTTCCCGTTGACGTAGAATTCTTGATCTCCGTTGCCGTGCCAAACGTCCCGTTCGCCGCTTGCAGTCTGCCTGAAGCCTGAATTGTCCGGGTAGTCGATTTGCACCTGGTTTGGTTTTTGAGTTTCCCGCGTGCCGTCCGCATACTCATAGTGCACGGTACCGTCGGCGTCGACGCTCGTGCTCTCTTGAGGTTTGTTCGGAAAGCTGGTCATCTTGTACTCATACTTGTGCGGAGCTTCCGTCTCCACCTTGGTCTTTTCTGCTTTTGCAGAATCGCCACGTTCCGACGCTCCGTCAACAGGAGTGCGCGCGGCAGTCTTGTCGTTATGCTCTGCCGCGACACGCGTGGTCTCTCCGTTGCGCCCAAAGATGAAGGTGCTACCACTATTCCGTTGAAAGTGCAGGTTACCGTCCGCATCGACCGTGAACTCGCCTTTCCACTCAGCACCGGTGTTCTTGTTTTTCCAGGAGACTGCCCCGTGCTCGTCAACACTACGGTCCCAATGTCCTAAGCGTCCATCTATCTGATCCACCTTTCCATTCGCGTCATAGTGGAATTTTCGCGTGTGCCCGTCCGCCGCGACTACTTCGGTGATTTGTCCGCCAACACTTACGAGGCTTGACTTGTCGGAAAACGTCTTGGTGGACCTTTCAGTGCCATCCTTTTCTGCAGGCTTAGATTCAGGGGCAGTCGCCGGCTTGTCTTTGTCTGTGGGCTTAGCCGCAGTAGCAGCCTCGACTTGCTTGTCGGTTGATGGGACACCCTGCAATATCTCTAGAGCCTTCGTCAGCTTTCTCTCAGACTCAGGGTCTTTCAGTAGCTTGGCTTGCTCTAACTCCTGCTTTAGGTCAGCGTCTAGCTTTCTGCCCGTTGTATCGTTATAAGCCTCACTAACTGCACGTAGTTCGGCCTTCGGAATGCCTTGCAACTTTTTCAAATACTCGTCTGCAGGAACACTCATATGGCCCAAACGCTCTTCGAACCACTCTGCCGTCTTCTTTATAACCGCTGGATCTAGGAGTGCATCACTTGCGCGCTCGGTACGTTTCGTCAGAGTCTTACCGTTGTCCACGATATCCACCTTGCCCAACAGATCAGTAACTCGGCGCGTCCGTTCTTGCCGACTTTGTTCGCGAACGAATTGGGCCCGGCCCTCGTTGGCTTCATTAAAAGCGCTTTCCCCTGACCGGATTGTTCCTTGCTCGCTTTTTTCCTTTATCGCTTCCTTTTCAACCACAATGCTTTCCTCACAAATGCTACGTGTCGAATATCCTTACTGCCTGCAAGAAACGTGGGCTCAGACTCTGCTCGAAGGTGCTGAACGGCATCTCCTTCAGTAACCGTGCGCATGATCTATCACCCTGCTTTCGCCGACAATTTCTCTACTTGCAGCCCTTCGCAGCGTAGGGAAGTCGCACTAGTAGAATTACGCTGAGATACATCTTGATTACTGGCGCTGCAAACCAGGAGGGGGTCGGAATTGCTGCTCCTGGCGGTTGTTCGGCCCGAAGAGGTTGCTAGCGCCTTGTCATGGGATTACCGGGCTCCATAGGCCTTCGGAAAATGCCTTCTGTCGGCCAGCCATCGGGCCCTGGAGAGTAGTCCATCGATCTCTTCCGGCTCGAGGCCAATGTGGGCAAGCTGCTGACGCCCAGACGGCGTGTCATATTTTTCGACAAATCTTTGTATCTTGCCCAGGGTCGCCTCCGAGAGTGGTTGTCCGGAGAAATCCGCATGCAGCCGAGCATTGATACCGGTGAACTCCCTGCCCCCGTACCAGACGGGTTCGGGCCTGGAAGTAAAGGCATAATCGAGATCTATGCTTTGTACCTTTAGTCCTGCTGGGGTCTCCACAATCACCAGGTTTCCGGCATGGTTGTCACTGTCACCGTAAATGAGGCGCTCGGCGAATGCTTGCTCGACTTGATTTCGCAGCTCCTGATCCTCTTTGACCAGTCGTGAGACTGCATCGTCACTGCTAGAGCCAAAGCGCTGTTCGGCCAGTTCGCGGATCCTGGTTTCGAATGACTGGCCGGACTTATCCTGAATCCACCCGCTCTGTAACTTGCCGTCAACTATGATTTCACGCGGGGCCGTGACTGGAAATCCGTTGTCAAATTCGAACATCTGGTTGAGCTGGTAAGCCGCCATCTCCTTACGGAGTCTACGAGCAGAGTCCGCGCCCTCGCCGGCACCGTAGCCGACATAATCCCATATCTTGTGGAAGGTTACCTCCTTGCGCGATCCGCCAGGCAACTCAACCTGCCCAATCCACATGTCATGTTCACCGGTGCCTTCGTGGTGCTTGAAGTCCAGTCCGAAGTTAGCGTCTCTCAGAGCCATCTGCTCTGGGTCCAGTTCGCCTGGGCGGACCGGCGATCGCTCGGCTGGCGCAAGACCACTTTCCAGCCTCTCCAGCGATGATATCTCCTGGAGACGAAGCGCGCCTGCGCGAGTGAGTATTAATCTGCCATCAGATGCGGTGCCCTCCAGTTTCCAGCCCTCTTCAACTGTGCCGTTGCTGCTCCTTACCCTGTAGTGCTCTCCGGTCTCAATCTTGTGCCCGGGGTTGAGCTCCTGCAGCTGCTCCCGAGTAAGCGGACGCTGCGCGTCCAGGGGCTCGGAACGCAAGCGGAAGCGATTACGCGGCGCAGCTGTCAAGTCACCATGCAAATTCAACCGGGCCCGGTTTTCATCGAGTGTGTATACCTTTCCCTCAAGATCTCGATAGTACTTTGCACCGCCAACATGCATTTCTTTGAACTTGCCACTGGCAAAGTCTGCCTCTGTAAAGGCGCGACTCGCTGGTACACTTCTGACCGGCTTGTAGCGAGGATTGCTCAAAAGTGCCGCACCGCTGAGCGAATCGAACCCAACTACATCAAACTCGCGGCTGCCGTGAACCGCCTTCTTAGAGAGGTCAATGTGAGTGACCAGTGCGTCGGGACCAGCCGGTGTGCTGCCCTTGCCGGTCACTCCGCCCGCGGACAGATGGGTTGGAGCCGCGTCGACATGTGGACCGCGCCTGGGCTTCGACTGGGTAGCCTCGAAGAGTTTGGCAACCGGAAGGGCATCGTGGCCAAGACGATTGCCCTTCGAACCCCACTGATTCGACAATTCAACGTACATCGTTCCGTTACGATCCAAAATGCCTTGTATGTTGACAAAGTGGTACCCTCCGGTGCCGCCACCAAGAAGATGCTGGAAAGGCGGGCGACCACTGTCTACCCCCAAGATTAAGGGGAACTGCTTGACGCCGGTTTGCCGTTCTACGTCCTGCACCCTGCGCAGGTAAGACTCAAACTTCCGCGCGGATTTGAGGTACACAACGTTGTCACCACGTCGTGTTCGGTAAGACTGATGCCCGGAAAGGACAAAGCCTGCGTCGCCTCCGCCAGTGATGCGGTTGTGTATGTCGGTCAGCTCGTGGGTGTACGTATGTGGGTGATCTTTCAATACGTGTCTGGAAAGCGAGCCATCCGGATTTCCCACGTAAGAGAATAGCCGCTCTCCCGTGTCGCCGGGTGCGGTGGAGGGATGCACCTCATATGTGACAACAACGTCATGCGGACCGTGACCGGCATACTTGACGTTGACGGCGGTATTCTGGAAGATCTGGCTGGCGTACGTGCGCATTCCGTCTACCTGAAGATCCAGGTTGCTGGTACCATCAAACGTACGATTCAAGCTCATGGAGGCCTCGTAGTCAGGCTTGATACCGCCGGGAACTCGTCCGAGATCGACGATGGCACCATCTGCAGTGACATATCTTCCGGTCGTAGCGACGTCGGTAATCAGTCGAGCCGCCTCTGAGGGCTGGCGGGTGACAATCCTGTTTTCTACCGTAGTCACGTTGCAGGTGTTCTTCGCACCCTGATCGATCCGCGGGGGAAACTCGACTTGGCCAAGGATTTGCTCGGCAAGGCGCAGCCGATCTCGAGCTCCTATGGGAGCTCCGTCGCCGGCCTGAATCAGGCGATTGAGATGAAGATAGGTGGAGGCAACCTCTTGCTCCGGCAGTCCGATACTGCGCGCCCTCGCCTCGAACCCGGCCATCATGTTTGCGAAACGGTTCCTTTGCCTGGGATCCTGGAAGTGGACGTCGGCCAGGGCATCGAGCTTCGCACGCTGGATATGGTATGTGGCACCGACATATTCGATTCTCCCAGTGGGATGCAGGATCTCTGCTGTGCCGTCGAGCCGCTCGCGCCAGGGTGCACGGACGCCGTCACCATACGTGAGGCTTCCGTCAGGATTGACTTCAATATCGCCGGACCACGGGGCAGGTTCATTGCCTGGATGCTTAATGGTCCAGCCCGCTCCTTCTTTGAACTCGAACACGCTGCCGTTCGGATGGTTCTCGATCTTGGCCAGCCGCCCGTCCGGAAGATAAGAGTAGCTCCGTTCAATGCTACTGCCACCGCGGACCCACATCACTTTGCCTGAGCGATCTTCCACTCTGACTGCCCCGGTGCTGTCGCTGACCTGGACCAGACCGTCGGGTCTGCGATAGACATCTTCACCTGCCCGCCTGAATAGCACCGAACCATCCGTAAGTGCCTGGCCGTGCGCGACGGAATGCTTAAGCTCGGGCCCGAACTCAGAGCCCAAACGTACTTCGTCAGCGGGGTTGATGTAGGTGGTCTGCCCTTCTTTCAAGACCGCAAACTTGTCGCTACCGGCGCGCCTGACAAAGGTGCCGTTGGAGGAGTGATCGGTGTAGACAAGACGTCCCTCATGATCTAGTCCGAGAGTGCCGTGATTCTTAGACACTTTTGCATCTATTATGTCGCGAGAGCCGAAGCTGACATCTCCCCTGCCGACTGTTACAGGTTTGCCCGGCGTCAAGTCCAGCAGCCGTTCGCCGAGGAAGACGCGCTGGTCAACCCGCTGCATGGCGGCCTGCGCGCGGGCGCCGGGAGTGCCTACCAGCCGCAACTCCGGACCGTCGGGCGAACCGAGCCGCACTTCATCCCTGGGCCCTATCTTGACCTCACGGTTACTGACGAGCCTGTCGAAGTCAGCGGCACCCTCTCGTTTTACCCAGGTCCCATAGGTGGATTTATCTGAAAAGTAGAAGCTGCGTTGTTGCTCGTCCCAGCGCAATGTCCCATGTTCGCCGGAGACGCGCATATCACCGACAGTCGCCCCATCCGTGGCGGTGTGCGCGCGTCCTATGACAATCTGCCCGTCCTTCAACTGCACCTTCTGGTTATCGATTAGAACTTCGGCGTTCTCCAGACCGTGGATGGGAATCCCATCTGTGCGCCCAGCCTGGATCAAGTCCCGAGTTCTCTTCGCGAATTCCAGGCGTCTGAGCTCGCTGGGATTGGCACTCGAGCCAGTCGGACTTTCTAGTCTTCTGGAAGCGTCCGCCTGCTCTATTTTTTCGGCAACTTCCCGTCTGGCCACAAGTGCTGCGTGCTCGTCGGGAACCAATTTTGCATTTCCGTTCGGCAGGTCCTCGACTTTCTTGAGCAGGACTCCGCCCTCACCGATGAAGTAATCTGTTTTGCCCACCGGCAGGAGTGATTTCATCGCGTCAGGCGTGACTTTGATGCCCCTGTCTTTGGGACTGGGATGCGGCGCGTCTTTCGAGCGCACAACTGCAAAATAGCCAGCGCTGGCAATTTCCTCTGGATTCGACAGATGCATTGGTCCGGGTACATCCTTTGCACGTATCATGTGCCAAACATGGCCGGCGCCTTCTTTTGCACCTCTAGCCACCGTACCGAGCACGCTGAAGCCGGTCGAGAAGGCGGCACCACCGACCAATCCTCCCTTGCCGGCCTGCAGCCCGGCGTCCAGAGCCTGCCCGAGGTTCTCATGCCAGCTCTTGGAAGAATCCCATTCGAATAGAGCTCCGCTGAAGCCGCCGGCAAAACCGCCCACGTATCCGGAGGCGGCATCCAAGCCCTTACGGAGCGCAAACTGTCCGGCCTCGTGGACAAACTGTCGCGCGCCCTCCCTTACCTCGGTCTTGATTGCATTGGTGAGACTTGTCTTGATGCTCTCTTGCAAAATGGCTTTTTCAGCATCCGTTGCTCCCTCTTTCGCCACCTTGCTCACTATGTCTGTGATGGCATGGTCGCTAATCATGCCGCTGCCATGGGCGATCTCCTCGGCAACAGCTCTTTGTAGTGTTTTTTGTAAGACCTGTTCTCCGTCTTTGAGCAGTGGCTTCACAACACCTGCTTCCAACAGGTCCTTGGTGGCTTGCGCTCCCACCTTGCTGCCGAGTCTTAACACCTTGGCGATTTGGGCACCACCTACAGCGCTGCAAGCTGTATCCACCGCGCCGGAGACGAAGTCTTTCATTACCCTGCCGTCGTACTCGTCGCCCAGTAGGGCCGCCTTCATCGCTACCTTGCCGATTCCTCCTCCAACGGTCCAGTACAGCAATTTCAAGGACAGCCCACCAGGAACTGCTATGGTGGCAACACTCAAAGCAATGCCTACCACCGCATCCACTGAGGCTTGTTTCGTTTCAGCGAATATGTCGGTGTATTCGGTGGCGTCCTTGGCTAGCTGTTGAAGCTCTTTGTCGTCGACGGATAGTTCTTTGCCGCTTTCGGCTGCTTGCGTGAGCTTGACGTACATCTGGCGGGCAGAATCTTCAGCGAGGTCTCCCGCTTGTGATCCCCAGACCTTCGTAAGCGCGGCTGCAGCACCTCTATTTTCAGATTCGGCCTCCTCCACCGTCCGGAAATACAGCTCTCTGGCGGTTTTCGGATTATCGCGCAGCAAACGCTCCATCTCCGTCTTATCTTTGCCTTCGAGCTTGCTTGCCAGATCGTCTGCGATGTCTTTGTGGAATGCATCTGCGTAGGCGGCCTTGAAGTCGTTTTCTTGGGCGGAATTCTTATCCATTGCGCGCAGAGTGGACATCATTTCTTCTGTGCTGGATTGCGCGCCAATCTTGTATGCGCGCGCCGCGTCTTCAGGGAGGACGGCTCCCAGTTCGAGCACTCTAATGGCCTGACGCTGGTCTCGCTCACTGAGTCCGGGAAGGAGCTGCTGCCTGTAAGCTTCG
>Ga0066388_100002446_pt1 | contig 11347 bp, 6 predicted proteins | sample PanSoiMetaGPlot6_FD_64539 | JGI IMG/M metagenome (GOLD analysis project Ga0066388, IMG submission 64539) | Tropical forest soil microbial communities from Panama analyzed to predict greenhouse gas emissions - Panama Soil - Plot 6 (Hybrid Assembly) | ecosystem: Environmental > Terrestrial > Soil... | reverse complement strand
CTCGACGGCGTCGTACTTGTGCACCGGATCGTCGAACTTGACCACGCCGAACTGCGGCGCGACCGCGAGCAGCGACGGGTTGATCGGCGTCGCGCTGGTCGGGTTGGTCAGGATGTACTCGACGGTGCCGCAGGCGCTGGCGGTCGCGGCCGAGAACTCGTATGCCACCATCGGGCAGTTGGCGACGTCCTCGAGCACGCGCGGAATCCGCCGGTTGATGTAGCGCACGCCGACCGTCGTGTGCGCCATCACCTCGCGTTCGAAGCCGAGCACGAACTCACGAATGTACGAGAGCTTCGCGTCCGGATCGATCGTGTCGGCGCCGGTGCCGGCGATGATGAAGTGATTGGTGATCGGTGTCGCCGACGGCGTCGACTGCGTCGCGGTTCCGTTCGGGATCACTCGCGTCAGGTTCGCGTCGAAGTAGTCGCCGCGAGTGAAGCCGTCGTCTGCCGACAACGCGCGCGCGGCGAGGTCGTTCGGCACGCGCGAGTAGAAGATGCCGAAGTTGCCGAACAGCTTGGTCTTCCCGTCGCCGGTCGCGTCGTAGGTCGCTCCGATGCGCGGCGCCCAGTTGTTCTTCAGCTCGAAGTCCGTGATGATCGAGCCGGCCATCTTTTCCTGCTCGTAGCGGATGCCGGGGTTGATCGTCAGCCGGTTCATCTTCCAGGTGTCCTGGACGAAGAAGTTGACGTACTTCTGCGTCGTCGTCCGGGCGCTGTTGAAGTTGGCGCGGGTCACGCGGTAAATCCGGCCGAAGGTGACGTCCGGGATGATGCTGATCGTCGCGCCGGTCGCCGTTTGACGGCCGTCGGGCGCGGTGAACGTCGGCCCGGTCCGCTGGTTGATGTTGCTGTAGGTCACATCGTCGAACTCCACGCCGTACTTCACGGAGTGGCCGCCGAAGATGTTGGTGAACTTGGCGGCGTACTGGTTGTTGAGGCTGTGGTTTCCCGCTTCGTAGAAGCCAATGCCGCCGCTGATGATGTTCGGGACCACCGTCGTGTCGGTTACCCGCCACGTGTCCACGGACGGCGTCTCGTTGATGTCGTTGACCGCGCGCGCCCAGAACACCTCGGCGAGGAACATCGGCGACAGGACGCCTTCGTAGCGCACCGTCTGGTTGTGGCCGCCGTAGGTCATCGAGCTGAAGCCGGCGGTGTTCCTGTTCAGCAGCGCGCTGCCACGCTGCGGTCCATTGTCGCCCTTCGAGGGATCGCCGAAGAACGAGGCGTCGATGCGATGCGCGCTCGACAGCTGGAACGTGCCTTTCGCCGAGTACGACAGCGTCCGCCGGTCGCGATCTGCGCCGTTCGGGAACTGCGTGAGCAGCGGGAATCCGGGCGGGACCAGCGATGTCCGGCGCTCCCACGACGGATCGAGCGCACCGAAGAAGAACGCATGATCCTTCACCACCGGACCGCCGCCTTCGAGGCCGGCATCGCTCACCCGCGTGCTGCTCGTGTTGATCGTGCCGTTGGGCGAAGTAACTTGGGTCCAGTTGCCCTCGGTCTTCGTCGGCCGCGCGTAGCCGAACACCGATCCGCGGAGATCGTTCGAACCGCTCTTGGTGACGACGTTGACGACGCCGCCGGTGGCCTGGCCGAACTCCGCTTCGTAGCCGCCGGTCTTCACCTGGACTTCTTTCACGAAGTCGAACGGCGTGGCGTTGCCGAGCGACCCGAAGACGATCGAGTACGAGCCGAGGGCGCCGTAGCCCTGGTTGGTGACGTTCACGCCGTCGACCACGTACTGATTCTCGAGACCGCTGCCGCCGGAAATCGACGGGTTGGCCTGGCCGGCGCTGCCGCTCGAGCTCACGCCCGGCGCCATGTAGAGCGTGTCGCTCACGCGGCGGCCAACTGGCACGCGGCTGAACATGTCGCTCGACAGCACGGCGCCAGTCGTCGTCGAGCTCGTGTCGACGATCGGCGTGCTCCCGGTCACTTGCACCGTTTCGGTGAGTCCGCCCACCTCCATCTTCAGCGACGCCAGATCGACCGTCTGGCCGAGGCTGACGTTCACATCGTTCTGCTGAACGGCCTTGAATCCCTGCAGCTCGGCGCGAACGTTATACGCGCCCGGCGTCAGGAACGGCATGCTGAAGCGCCCATCGGTATCGGTGACGGCAGTCTTGGCACCCTGCGGCCCCGTCGCGGTCACGGTGACGCCAGGGACCGCGAGGCCTTGTGCGTCGACGATCCGGCCTCTGAGCGTGCCAGTCGTTTCCTGTGCGAGCGCCGGCATCACGGCGACGATGAACGCGAGCGCGGTCATCATCGCGAGTCTGGAGATGCAGCGAATCGCACGCGTATTGAAGTTGCCTCTCATGTGCGTCTCTTCCTCCTCGGAGAGCTGACAAACACTCTGGACGTCCGGTACCGGGACATCCGGTCTGCGGCATAGCTGTGCGCGACCGGTCGAGGTCCGGGATCGTCACGCCGGCGACAATGTTCGAAGCCGACCACCGGTGATCATAACGCCGACTATATATGTCAATCACTTTTGCTTTATAAGAGGTGCGAATGTGAACAGCCAGCGATCCAAAAACCGGTACAAAAATGGCCGCCGTTCCCGATTTCGGACCGCCCGGTTCGCCGCTTTTTCGACAAAAAAGGGCCGTCTATAATCCCCGGAAGGGTGATTCCACTCGCGCTGACCCTCGCTGCGACGCTTGCCGTCGCGGCCATTCAAAGCCAGACGCCCCAGCCGCCTCCTCCTGCGGACTCGACGACCGGCGCGAGCCGTTTCGCGCTCGTCAACGTGCTCGATCCGCGCGGACGAGCGGTCGTCGACGTCGGCGCCGACGATTTCGTGGTGCAGGAAGCAGGCGCCACGCGCGAGATCCTGTCGGTCAGGCCGGCCGACTATCCGATCGCGATCGTGATCGACACCGGGCGCGATGCGCGCGGCGACTTCGATCTGATCAGAAAGGCGGCCGAGCATTTCATCGACCGCATCGGCCAACGCCCGGTCGCGATCGTCACGGCCGGCGGAACGCCGAAGATGATCGCCGGCTTCGAGGACGAGCGCGAGACGGTGACGATGCGGCTGGCGGAGACCGCGGCCGATCCGACGGCGACCAGCGCGACGCTGCAGGCTGCGGCGCTTGCTGCTGAGACGATCCTCCGCAGCAACATGCTCTTCGCGTCGATCCTCGTCCTGTCATCGTCGACCGCGGACGGCAGCGAGGGGTCGCCCGATCCGATGGTGGCGGCGCTCATCGACTCCAACGCGATTCTGCACGTCGTGGCGAACCGGAACGCGCAGGCGACGGCGGGGAATGGATTCCGGCCGGGCGCGGCGATCCGCGCCGTCGCCGAGCAGTCGCGCGGCGAGTACACGGTGATCTACTCTGCTGCGTCGTTTCAGTCAGCGCTCGATCGGCTCGCCGATCGCCTGACGACGGAAATGCTCGTCGAATATCTGGTGCCGGTGGGGTCGAAGCCGAACGACGTGAAGCTCGGCGTGCGTCTCGTCGGCGCGCGCGTGCGCGGCCTCGGCGTGGCTCCTCGGTAAAGACCGCGTCATGGCTGATGGCTAATGGCTGATGGCAGATGGTCCATGGAACATGGGCCATTGACCCTTTGCCATCAGCAGCGCGTCAGCGCGCCGCACGTTTGGCTTCTTCGATTAGCCTGTCGAGATTCGGGTACGTGGGCTGCAGCGATCTCGCGGTCGTGAACTGTTTCAGCGCCTCGTCGTAACGGGCCGCCCGCGCCGCGATGACTCCGAGGTAGACGTGCGGCTGGGCCCGCGTCGGATCGATCGCGATCGACGTGTTGAGCGCGTCCACCGCCGCCGGCTGCCGTCCGCGCGACATCTCCAGCCAGCCGAGCGCGGACTGATCGCGCGCCACGTCGTTGAAGGTCCTCAGGCTCTCCGCCCACTCGTCCTGCGCGCGGGCCAGCGCCGCACCGACGGCGCCGTCGAGTTGCACGATGCGGCGATCGAGCAGCGCTTCGGCCGCACGGACGCGTACGACCCGCGCCGGATCGGAGAGATGCGATGCGATCACCGCCGACGTGCGGTCGTCGACGACGAGGCCGAGCGACTGCACCGCCGTGGCACGCACCACAGGCTCCGGATCGCTGGCCGCAGCGATGAGCGCGTTGATGACCTCGGTTGAAATCGTGTCGCGGCGCGCCTTGGCGAGAAGCTGGCCGGCGAACTCCGCCCCGCTCGCGCGAATCAACGACCCGTGACTGCGATCGGCCGCGAGCCGCGCAACCTCCGGCAGCGCCTTCACGTCGCCGCTGCCGGCCTTGTAGATCGTGTCCGACATCGACACGATGGCGCGGCGCCGATCGCCGTTGCCGTACCAGCGATCGATGGTCGTCGCCGCCCACTCGGGCGACTTGTCGTCGTGGCAAGTGGTGCACGCATTGGGAACGCCGAATCTCGCGGTCAGCTCCGGAACCGGCGGCTGGAACGTGTGATCGCGCCGGCGCGTGAACAGCCGCCAGTTCACGTCGCTCATGTGGCACTCGATGCAGCGGCTGCCCTGCGACTCGGGCGCGTGATGGGTATGCGCCGACCACGCGTCCGGCGAGCCGGCGAACAATCCCGATCGGCCGGCCTGACCGACACGGCCCGGCTCGATGTGGCACTGCGTGCAGAGCGCGTCGCTTTCGCGCGTCCGCGTGCCGTCGGCGTTCTCGACCGCCAGCTTGAGCATGTGCGCGTTGTCCGGTCCGTGCATCTGGTGGCAGCTCGTGCAGGTGGCGGCGCCGCGCTGGAAGCATCCGGTCAGCGTCAGCGCCTGCGGCCGGTTGAAGCGGCTGGGCCGGCCGTCGGGCCAGAATTCGCCCTGCGGATCGTTGGCGGGAATCGGCTCGCTGATGAGGAACGGCAGCGCGTAGTCCTCGTAGTGATCGCCGGGCGCGAAGCCGAAGAACACGTTGTTCTTGTTGCCGTGGCAGTAGCCGCAGTTGTCGAAGTTCTGCCGCGCGCTGGCGCGGAACGGCGAGAAGATTCGGAGTTCCTCGACCGTCGGCCGCGCCGGAGCCGTGCGGGGATCTTTCTCCCAGTCGGCCGCTGCTGCGACGTGCGCCGAGCCCGGACCATGACACGCCTCACAGCCGATGCCCATCTCGGTCCACGTCGTGTTGTAGGTGCGCGTCGCCGGATTGAAGTTCTTCGCAAGATTGGTCGCGTGGCAGTTCACGCAGGTGACGTTCCAGATCTGACGCAGGTCCTGCGCCGGATGATCGGGAACCGGTGCGATCTCCTTCCAATCGAGCCAGCGCTTCGTCTCGTTGTGCCAGAAAAGCGGCAGCACGTAGATGCGGCCGTCGGCGAGCTTCGACAGATACCCCTGGAACCGGCGCGCGCCCAGCGTGTAGTCGACCTGGAATTTCTCGGCCGGACGGCCGTCGTGTGCGACCGAGATGGCATAGCGGCCGTCCTTCACTTCCACGGTGTACGAGCGGCCGTTCTGCTCGATGTGCGTGCCCGCCGAGAAGTCTCCTTCGACGCGCGCCTCGGCGATTGGCTTCGTCATCTGCACGTGCAGCGCGCTGCGCCACGACGCGAACTCGTCGCGATGACATGTCTCGCACGCGTTCGACCCGACGTAGGTAGGTGCCGGCGTTCCCTCCCCCGTCTTGTACGACTGCGCGTACGCGAACGCGGTCGCGAACAACGTCGTCGCGAGGAGGAACGCGATGCCCGTTTTCCGCCTCACCGCTTCCTCACGCTGAGGCTGATGTCCCCTTTCACGACGTCGGCGGAGAGCACCGGATCGCCGCTGCCGAGCGTCGACTCGCCGAATCGTGGCCCGAAGCGATCCTTCATCGTGAGCGGAATCTCGGAGGTGATGGCGCCGTTGAGCGTAACCGCGAGGATGCGTCCGTTCGCCGGCGGCCGCGCGAACCGCACGCGCACCGGACCGTTGAACACGCGGAGCCGCATCGCGCCGCCGGGCGTGAGCTCGGAGTCGCGAACCTCGATGCCGCCAAGGCCGCTCTCGAGGCGGATCCTGCCGGCGAGGCGCTCGCCATCGATGGTGCCGCGGCGCAGGTCGACGTCGCACGTGCCTCTGAGGTCGGCCAGCTTCACGCTGCCCTCGAACACGCGCACCGACTCGAGGACGGCCTCCGGTGGAACTGCGATCGCGATCACCGCCCTGGACTCCGGGTTGCGCGCGTCGTGGTCCTGCACGACGGAGACGCGGACGCCGTCGCGGCTCTCGTTGATCGTCACCGGAAGCTTCGAGAGATCGTCGCGCGCCGGCACACGCCGCTCGACGTCGATCCGAACCTCGGGTCGCGCCGATCCGGTGATCGTCACGTCGGCGATGGTCGCGTCGATGCGAATCGGAGTCCCCGCCGTGATCGGCACGACGCGCGACGTCCGATCAGTGACGACGCCAGCGCCGCCTGTACGCGCGATGGCGAGCGCCAGGATCGCAAGGACCAGCGGCGAAGTCGAGCCGGCGAATGACCGCACCCGCCGATTATAGAACTCCGACAGGAGCGACCGGGCCGGCGGCACAAGGACGGAAAAGGCGAGACCGAGGGACAAAGATTGCACGAGCGAGAAAGAAGGCCGGGTGGATTTTGACCCCACCCGGCCTGTCCAAAGTATCCGACCTGCCAGACCTGCCTGACTCGCCAGGCTTGCCTGACCTACCGGCTCACCAGATGAACCGGAAGCCGATCCGACCCGTCCGCGGGCCGAGAATCGCGGTCGGCTGCTGGAACGCCGAACCGGTGCTGAAGCTGATCGTCTCCGCCGCGTACTGGTTCGTCACGTTGAACAGATCGAAGAACGCGCGCACCTTGGTCGGGCCGAGCGCGACGGTCTTCTCGACGCGAACGTCGAAGACCGAGAGGTTGTCCTGCGCGTAGGCGTTGTACAACGTCACGTAGGCGACGCTGTTGGTCAGGCTCGACGCGCTCGGACCACTCGCCGGACCGCCGTCGGCCGCGCTGTAGGTGCAGGCGCAGGATGCCGGAGCCGACGGCGTGAGCTGACGCGCGTAGTTCGCGCCCGACTGGAACCGGTACACCGGGCTGATCAGGATGCCGTACGGCGCATTGTAGGTGGCGTTGGCTTTGAAGCTGAACGACCGGAAGTCGTAGTCGCCCGGCGCGTTCGGCGTGTTCGGAAAGCCGCGCGGGAAATCGTGCTGCCACGTGTAGCCGAGGCCCGCCGACACCGAGTAGTTGTGGCTCTGGCGCTTGTTGATCGCGAACTCCAGCGTCTTGTAGCGGCCGTCGTTCGCCGAGTTCGTCACCACCTGGTTCGCCGGGTAGAGACACGTCGGCGTTGGCGACGTGACGCTGCTGCTGCAGCCGCTGATCGCGGAGTTCGGGATGCCATAGAACGTGCGCGCCGCATCGTCGGCCGTGCCGGCGAGGCCGTCGTCGCCCGCGTCGTTCACCGTGAACGGCACGGTGTAGGCGCCGATCGGCCGGTTCGGCTGGAACGTGCCGGTCTGGTTGCTGACGTTGAGGTAGACGAAGCCGACGCGCGCGCCCACGCCTTCGGTGATCTGCTGCTCGATGTACGCCGTCGCCTGCGTCGACGATGGCTGCTTGAGGTTCGGGTCGACGGTGACCGCACCAGCGAGCGCGTTGGCAGTCACGTTGCCTTCCTCACCGGGCTGATACTTCAGGTCGCCGTTGCGATCGATCCACTGGTAGGTGATCGTCTTCTCGGCCTGGTTCGGATTCGCGTCGGAGGCGAGGGTCACACCCGGGTTGAACTTGTAGATGCCCCAGTTCGCCTTCAGGACGGTCCTGCCATTACCGAGGAGATCGTAGGTGGCGCCGAGGCGCGGGACGACGCCGTTCCACTTCGCGTAATGGGTCTCCGGGAACGACGCCGCCGCGATGCTCAGGCCGCTCGGGAACGTGTACGCGAGCTGCTGCTGTTCCGGCGTGAACACGTCGTAGTGATCCCAGCGCACGCCGAGGTTCATCGTGAGGCGGCCGATCGCGTACTGATCGGTGACGAACGCGTCGACTGTGTTGACCTTGTTGACCGACAGCAGATTGCCGTTCCACCCGTCACCAAGCGAACCCACGTGCGTCGCGGTCGGCGCCGCCATGATGACGCTCGTCGCGGTGCCGTTGCTGCCGATGTTCTGGCGGATGTTGCCGCCGTAGCGCTGCAGGTAGCCCTGCCATCCGGTCTCCATCAGCATCTCGCCGCCAACCTTGAAGTTGTGCGAGCCGCCGAGCAGGCCGTCCTTGAAGTAGGTGATCGATCCGGTCGCCTGCTTGCGTTGGCGATCGAGCTGCTCCTTCTGGTCGGCGCCGGTATAGAGCGACTGCTGCGCGTTGACGGTCTGGAACACGCTGCTGTCGGTGTTGGCGATGAGCGGGAAGTAATAGCCGAACACGCCGTAGCGCGCTTCCGCGTACAGCTTGTTGCTCAGCGTGCCGTTCCATTCACCCTTGTAGATCCAGCTGCCCGAGAGCTGCGACAGGGTCGCGCCGAGATCGTTGTAGTTGTTCGTGCTCGACGGCAGCCGGTTCGGCTGCTCCTTCTGTCCCCACTGGTAGTAGCCGATCAACTTGTTGTTCTGGTTCAACTGGTAGGTGGTCTTCCCGGACGGGTTCCAGAGCAGCGTGTCGAAGAGCGTGCCCGAAATGTCGCCGATGAAGTTCGGCTGGCCGACGGAGGTCTTCTGGTTGCGATACGAGAAGTACCACCAGACCTTGTCCTTCTTGAGCGGGCCGCCGACGTTGATGTTCGAGTCGCGGTATTTCTGCGTCTCGTTGCTGTGCAGGCGAATGCCACCGGTATTCGTCGGGCTGTAGGCGAACTTCGCCGGCAGATTGTTCCCGATGTTCTCGCCGATCATCGAGTTGTTCTCGAAGTCCTGGTAGATCTCGCCCTGGAACCTGTTGCCTCCCGACTTGCCGAGCATCTGGCTCTGCACGCCGGGGGTGGGCATTTCAGCCCCTTGACCGATCGTGCCGAGGAACACCTCCTCGAACGAACCGTAGTCGACGTAGAAGCCGGCGCCCGACGTGCCCTCGGTCGTGTTGATGCCCTCGACGAGGACGCGGTTCTGGCCGGAGTACCCGTACGCCGTGTAACCGGTCTGCGTGCCCGCCCGGTTGCCGCCGACGTCGATGCGGCCCATGGTCACCGACGGAGTGACGGCGAGCAGCGACCAGAGATCGCGCGAGTTCGGTATTTCCTGCAGCTGTTCGAGCTTGAAGTTCTGCTGCACGCGGGTGTTCGAGGTGTCGATGACCGGCGAGTCACCGGTGACCGTGACCGTCTCCTGCAGCGACGCCACCGCGAGCTCGACGTTGACGGCGGCCGTGAACCCCATCGCGATCTGAATGTTCTCGCGCTTCAGCGTATTGAAGCCCGGCAGCTCGAAGGTCACGGTGTAGGTGCCCGGCGGGAGCGCCGGGAACCGATAGTTCCCGCTGCCGTCGGTAACCGCCGTCTGGACGCCCATCAGCGAGGGACTCGCGACAGTCACGGTGACGCCGGGCAGCACCGCCTGGCTCGTGTCGGACACCTTGCCGTTGATCGAACCGGTGGTGCTTGCGCCGCCGCCTTGTGCGAACGCATGCGTTGACGCGAGCAGGCACGCTGCCAGCACCGCGACAACCAGATGGAACCCTCGACGTCTCATGAACGCCCTCCTCATCTTGCTCGTTTCAGCTGCGGATGGTGACCGGACGAAATGCGGTTTTCGACAGTGGTGCACTCCACTGACAGGCAAACGCCGTGCTCGACCGGGAAGAAGCGGAGGTTAGCACCGAAGAATAGAGGGTGCAACGGTTTACGTCCCCATCAGCTGGTGACAAACCGTGACATTGAGAGCAGAATCCAAAAAAATGGGCGCGCCGACTTCAGATGCTCGAAGTCGACCACGCCCGGACCACTTCATCGAGCTGACGAGCCGACGGTCCTACACGCGCAACGCGCCCATCAGTGGCGGACGATCACCAGGTCTGCACCAGGTGATCAGTGACGCCCCTGGACCTGCCGAAGCGCGTCCTCGATCAGGCGCTCGTTGTCTTCCTTGCTCAGGTTTCGCTGGATGATCTTCGACGCGATCATCACCGAGAGATCGACCGCCTCGTGGCGGATCTGCTCGAGCGCGCGGCTGGTCTCGAGCTGAATCTGGCGCTCGGCGTTCTTGACGATGAGATCGGCTTCACCGCGCGCCTTCTGCCGGATCTCTTCGCGCAGGCGCTCGCCGTCGGACCGGCTCTGCGTGATGATCGCGTCCGCCTCCTGCCGGGCGCGCGCGATGATCTGCGCCGACTCGGCGTTCAGGCGCTCCAGCTCCTGCCGGGCGTGCGCCGCATCGTCGAGCGACTTCCGGATCGAGTTCTGCCGCGCCTCGAGCGCCTGCAGCAGCGGCCGCCACGCGAACTTCGCGAGCAGCGCCACCAGGACGAGGAACGTCAGGATCGTCCAGATGAACAGGCCGGGATCGGGCCGAAGAAGCGGATTGTCCATGACGTCCCGGCGCTATTTCGTGAGCACGACCAGCAGCACGCCGACCTCCGCGATGATGGCCACGCCTTCGAGCAGGAACAGCGGCAGGTTCACCGCGCCGGTGATCTTGTCGGCGGCGCTCGGCTGGCGGGCGATGCTCTCGGCCGCCGCGGCGGCGAACCGGCCGATCCCGAGGGCGGCGCCGATCACAATCATCCCGAGTCCGAGGGCGGCGCCGAAGTAGTGCAGGACGTTCATTCGAATCTCCTCTGTGGTTGAGCGATCAGTGGTGAACGTGAATGGCCATTCCGATGAAGACGGCCGACAGCAGCGTGAACACGTAGGCTTGCACCAGCACGACGATGATCTCGAGGCCGGAGATCGCGGCCGCGAGCGGCACCGACACGACCATCCCGACGCCGATCCCGGCAATCGCCCGGCCGAACAGCTCGGCGAAGATGAACACGAACGAGAGCAGCGTCAGGATCGCGATGTGGCCGCCGGTCATGTTCGCCGCAAGTCGCATGGTCAGCGCGAACGGCCGGACGAACATGCCGAGCACTTCGATCGGGATGAGCAGGATGTAGATCGGCCACGCGAGGCCGTGGGGCACCAGGTTCAGCCAGTGCTTGACGAAGCCGTGCGCCTTCGTGCCGGCCACGATGATCGCGAGGAAGGTGACCGTCGCGAGTGCCGCAGTGACGTTGAAGTTGCCCGTCGCCGTCGTACCGCCATGGACCAGATGGTTGATGAACGACTCCTCGCCGCTGTGCAGGACGTAGTGGTCGAGCAGACCGAGGACGTCGAACAGCGGAATCAACCCGATCGCGTTGGCGCTGAGGATGAAGAAAAAGAAGGTGAGAATCAGCGGGGTCCAGGTGTTCACCCACTTCTTGCCGACGTTCGGCTGCGCGATCTCGTCGCG
>Ga0066388_100002445_pt1 | contig 11347 bp, 11 predicted proteins | sample PanSoiMetaGPlot6_FD_64539 | JGI IMG/M metagenome (GOLD analysis project Ga0066388, IMG submission 64539) | Tropical forest soil microbial communities from Panama analyzed to predict greenhouse gas emissions - Panama Soil - Plot 6 (Hybrid Assembly) | ecosystem: Environmental > Terrestrial >... | reverse complement strand
CCCGACGCCCAGTCCGTAGCGCAGCCGGCGAGCAGGCCGTGCGCGAGAACCGCGAGGCCGGCGCTCGCCACCCTCCACCTCTCGCCGTAGCGCCAGGCAACGAGCATCCCCGCCAGGGCGATGACCACGACCGGCGCGAAGACGAGGATGCCCTTTCCCGGCGAGGCGAGCAGGGCGAGCTGGCCGGGGCCGAAGGGCTCGGCGAAACGGCCGGCCAGGTCCGCCGCGGGGGAGGACGCCAGGCTTCCCCGGGCCGCCCGGCCGGCCAGCACGGAGAGGGCCGCGTAGCCGAGCAGCCACGCGCTCCGGCGCGGCCAGCGCACCACCGCCGCCGCGCCGAGGACCACGACCAGGGCCACGGCGGCCGGGTTCGCCGCCACCGACAGCCCGAGGGGCACTCCGGCGCGGCCGGCCCACGCGGGGTCGTCCTCCGCCCGCGCCAGGAAGAGCAGCGCCACGCTCACGAAGAAGACCGACACCGCCTGCGGCCACAGCGCCTGGCTCGCCCCCCAGACCGGCGTGCCGAGCGCGAGGACGGCCGCCGCGAAGGCGGCGTCGGTCTCCGGCGACTTGCGGGCGGCGGCCACGAACAGCGCCGCCGCGGCGAGGGCGGCGAAGATCGAGGCCACCGCCTTGCCGGCGAGGGCCCCCGACGCGTCGTCGCCCGGCAGGAGCGCGCGCACGGAAGGGCTCAGGTGCGGCGGCTCGCCGACGCTCGGCCGTCCGTTGGCGAGGAGGGCGGCGAGGATCAGCAGGGCGAGGACGGCGGTGGCGAGCCGGGCCGGCTCGGGAGCCGGCCCGCGGACATCAGCCTCGCCGGGTTCCTGCTCGGGCGCCCGAACCCCCATCGCTCATCCCCCCCGCCGATGGCGCTGGTAGAGGTTCACGGCCCGCTCGTGCTCGGTGAGCGTCCGGCTGAACTGGTGGGAGCCGTCGTTCCGGCTCACGAAGTAGAGGTCGTCGGAGGGCAGCGGCTCGAGGACGGCCCGGATCGCCTCTCTCCCCGGGCACGCGATGGGCCCCGGCGGGAGGCCGGGGTACCGATACGTGTTGTAGGGGGAGTCGACCTCGAGGTCGTCCTTGCGGATGTTGCCGTCCCACGTACCCGCCTGGCGCAGGGCGTAGATCACGGTGGGGTCCGTCTGGAGCGGCATGCGCTTGCTCAAGCGGTTGAGGAAGACCGCGGCGATGTGGGGCCGCTCGTCCTTGCGCGCGGTCTCCAGCTCCACCAGCGAGGCCAGCGTCACCACCTCGCGCAGGCTGAGCCCGCTCCCCCGCACGAGCTCCCTCATCGGCTCGGCCACGACCCGGAAGCGACGGACCATCCGCTTGACCAGCGCGGCCGCCGCGTCCGGACGGCGCGGCTCGACCTCGTACGTGTCGGGGAAGAGGTAGCCCTCGAGGTCCTTCGCCTCGGGATCGAGGTCCTTCACGAGCGAGACGTCGCGCGCCGCCTCGAGGAAGGCCGCGGGAGGGATTCCCTGTGGAGCGGCGAGGCGCGCCATCTCCTCGAGGCCGGTGCCTTCGGGGAAGGTGACCATGTGATGGACGACGTCGCCGCGGACCATCTTGTCGACGATCTGCTCGAGGGACATCTCGCCCTCGAAGGCGTATTCGCCGGCCCGCAGCTTCCCCGCGTCCTGCCGCCACACGACGAGGGCGCGGAAGATCTCGGGGTGGCGGACGAGGCCGAGCACCTGGAGCTGACGGCCGATGTCGAGGATCCCCATCCCGGGCTCCACGACCAGGGACTGGGGCGGATCGGAAGCGCGCCGCACCGGCCACCGCGTCTCGTGGACCCAGGCCAGGCACAACGCGGCCGCGAGGAGGAGAACGAGGAGGAGGGCTTTCCGCACGAGCCGGGGCTCAGTCGGGAGAGCTGCGCGCCTCGGCTTCCACGAGCTTCCGGTAGTCCAGGTAGTTCTGCAGGATCAGGATGGCGGCGACCTTGTCCACGAGCCCCTTGCGGTCGCGGCGGGAGACGTCGGCCTCTACGAGCGCCTGCTCGGCCACCACGGAGGTGAAGCGCTCGTCCCACGGCACGAGGGGCACGCCAACCGCCGGCCGCAGGTCCTCCATGAACGCCAGCACCTTCTGGGCCTGGGGGCCCAGGCTGCCGTCGAGGCGGCGGGGCAGGCCGACCACGACCTCCGCCACGTCGTGCCGGCGGACGAGGTCGAGGACCGCCCGCACGTCCTTCTTCGGCCCCACCCGCCGCAGGCTGGGCAGACCCCCGGCGATGGTGGCCGTCTCGTCCGACAAGGCCAGTCCGACGATGCGATCGCCCACGTCGAGGCCCAGGTAGCGCACGGGAGGGACGAGTATAATTCCCCCCCTCGACATGTCCAAGTACACCGTCCTCCAGGAGCTCGGGGCGGGGGGCATGGGCAAGGTCTTCAAGGGCCTGCTCATCGGCCAGGCGGGATTCCAGCGTCCGGTCGTCATGAAGCAGCTCCGCAACGCCCACGACCCCGGCCACGTCCGGCTCTTCGTGGACGAGGCGCGGCGCTACGCCGTCCTCGACCACGAGAACATCGGCCGCATCTTCGACTTCGAGGAGGTGAGCGGCCGGATGTGCATCATCCTCGAGTACATCGACGGCTGGAGCCTCGTGGAGTTCCTGGACCGCCACCGCTCGCTCGGCCGCCGGGTGGACGTGGAGCTGGCCGTCTTCATCGCGAGCCGGGTCTGCCGGGCGCTCCAGTACGTGTACGAGAAGGCGTCGATCGTGCACCGGGACGTGAGCCCCAGCAACATCATGATGACGCGCGAAGGGACCGTGAAGCTCATCGACTTCGGCATCGCGACCCGCAGCGGGACGCGCGACGAGACCCTCACCGGCAAGCCCGCCTACATGGCGCCGGAGATGGTGCTGGAGATGAGGGCGGACAACCGCAGCGACCTGTTCAGCCTGGGCGCGGTGCTCTTCGAGATGCTGACCCTGCGCCGGCTGTTCGACGCCAAGACCACCGCGGGGGTCCTGGAGCAGGTCGTGGCCGGCCACCATCCCTCGCCCCGCGCGTTCAACCCGGACATCCCGGACGGCGTGATGAGGCTCCTGCGGGGCGCGCTGCAGCGGGATCCCTCGCGGCGGTTCTCCTCGGCGGGCGAGATGGGCGAGGAGTGCGAGCATTACCTCTACGACAAGGGCTACGGGCCGACCAACCTGACGCTGAAGCAGCGACTGCACGGCCTCTTCCCCGGCGAGCCCGCCTCGGAGGAGCCGGTCGCCGAGGCGACGCTCCTCGAGCCCACGCCGCCGCCGGAGGCGGACCCGGACCGCACGCCGGTCTCGTCGCTGTCCGACACCTTCACCCGCGTCCTCGGCGGGCGGAGGGCGCCGGAGCCGGCGCCGCCCGCGCGCCGGACGAAGGCGCGCGCCCGCCCCCGATGACGAGGGCCATCCTCGTCGCGCTGGCGGCGGCCGCCGCCGCGTCCCCGTCCCCCTCGCCTCCTCCGTCCCCGGCCTCGCCGAGCCCCGACCAGCGCCTGCGCACGGTCCAGGAGCGGCGCGCCGCCCTCCAGCGGGACCTCGCCCGCCTCCGCTCCCAGGAGCGCAGCCTGCTCGGCGAGGTGGAGCGGCTGGAGGTGGAGGTGCGCCTGCGGGGGGAGGAGCTGCGCGAGACGCAGATCGTGCTCCAGCGCACGAGCGAGCAGATGGAGGCCACCCAGCGGCGGGCGCGCGAGCTCGAGGCCTCGATCGCCGCCACGCGGCCCGTCCTCGCCCAGCGCGCGCGCGCCCTCTACAAGCTCGGCGAGCTGTCCTACCTCCGCCTGCTGCTGAGCGTGGAGCGGCCCTCGGACCTCTTCCGGGGCTATCGCTTCGTGAGCGCGCTCGCCCGGCGGGACAACCAGCGCATCGCGGGCTTCCGCGCGGACCTCGCCGCACTCGCGGCGACGCGGGCCGAGCTCGAGCGGCGGAACCGCGAGGCCCAGGAGCTCCGCGTCACGCTCGAACGGACGCGCCGGGCGCAGGACGCCGACCGCCGCCGCAAGGAGAAGCTCCTCACCGAGATCGTGGAGAAGAAGGAAACCCACGCCGCGTACCTCCAGGAGCTGGAGGACGCGGAGACCCGGCTCACCCAGCTCCTGCAGGGGCTGACGACCGAGGACGTCACGGTTCCGATCACCGCGTTCAAGGGCAGCCTGCCCTGGCCGGTCAGCGGCCGCATACGGGTGGCGTTCGGCCGGCGCAAGCATCCGAAGTTCGACACCTACACGGTGGAGAACGGGATCGAGATCGAGGCGGCGGAGGGGACGCCGGTGGCGGCCGTCCACGAGGGCACCGTGGTCTTCGCCGACCGCTTCCGCGGCTACGGGCTGATGGTGGTGCTCGACCATGGGGGCAAGCACCACAGCCTCTACGCGCACCTGGCGGAGCTGCGCGTGAGCCCGGGCCAGCGGATCGCGACGGGCGACGTGCTCGGCACGGTCGGGACCGGCCTCGAAGGGCCGGGCCTCTACTTCGAGGTACGCTTCCTGGGCCGCTCCGAGGACCCGGTGGAGTGGCTGGCGCGCGCCGCGGGCCCCTCCCTCGCGAACTAGCGGCGATCGATCCCGGACATGTCGAGGATGCTCGCGACCATCGCGTGGTCCGAGAGGTCTCCCACCACCCACGCGCGAGGGGCCGGCGCGCGCTTGACGAGCGTCGGCGTGAAGACCACCTGGTCCCGCTCCGCGGCCAGGGCGTCCTCGGCGACGTCGCACATCTCGAGGTGGACCTGGGACGACACGTACCCCTCCAGGATCTTCTCGATGTTGTCCCGCGCGCGGGCCGAGGTGACCCCCCCGCGGTCCACGTAGAGGGCCAGCTGCACGAGCGGGCGCGCGGTCGCCGGGGCCGGCGCCGGCTCCCGTCCGTCCGAGAAGATCCGCTGCACCTGCAGCAGGAACTTCGTCAGGTCGAGGGGCTTCCGCACGAGGGTAGCCGCGTCGACGCCCTGCGGGTCGGGATGGGCCGTCACCACGAGGGTGGGCGTGCTCGTCAGCAAGCCCTCCGCGGCGGCCTCCTCGAGCATGACCGCCGCGCTCTTTCCCGGCAGGGTGTAGTGGGCCACCAGCAGGTCGTAGCGCGCCGCGCGCAGCCGCCGCATGCCCTCGTCGGAGGCCATGGCCTGGTCGACGACGTATCCCTGCCCGCGCAGCGCGGTGGCCACCATCTCGCGGATGTCCGGGTTGTCCTCCACGAGGAGGACGCGGCGGGCCCGGCCGTCCAGCGCCGTCGCGACCAGCTTGTCCACTACGTCCTGGAGTCGACGGGCGCCCCGGGGGCCTCGCCCGCATGAGCCTTGTGGGCGAGCTGCGCGACCGCGGCCACGAGGTCGTCGGGCAGGACGGGTTTGTGGAGGTGGGCCTGGTAGCCGGCCGCCGTCGACTGCGCCTCGTCCTCCGGCAGGTTCCACGCGGTGAAGGCGGCGGCGGGGATCCGGCCGGCCGCGCCGGGCAGCGCGCGGATCCGCAGCATCAGCGAATAGCCGTTCTCGTCGGGCAGCCCGATGTCGCAGAGCATGACGTCGGGCGGGGGGCCCTGGAGGGCGGCGAGCGCCTCCGCCGCGGAGCCCGCCTCCAGGACCTCGGCGCCCGCCGCGCGCAAGGTGGCGGCCACCACCTCCCGCGCGTCGTGGAAGTCCTCGACGAGGAGGATCCGGAGGCCGTCGAGGGGCATCGCCCCCGCCTCCCGGTTGCGCTGCCGGATCGCGGGCGGCTCCACGCGCAGGCCGCCCTGCTCGATCGCGAGGTGGTAGGGCTTGGTCACGTGGGCCGACCCCCGCATCTTGAGGACACGGAGGCTTCGCCGCAGGTCGTCCCCCGTGACCGCGTACTCGAGGGCGAGGATGGTGTCGGCGATGGTGGAGAGGTAGGGGGCGGTGTGCGCGGTCGCGTCGCTGCCCATCACCGTCTGGGTGAGCAGGGCGCTGCGGCCGTGCTCGCGCAGGAGGGCGGCGAGGCCGATCATGAACTGGCGGAAGCCCTTCTCCGACGACGAGTGCTCGATGGAGGAGATGCTGTCGAGGACGATCAGGGAGGGGGCGAACTCCTCGAGGCCCGTGCGCAGCGAAACCAGCAGGTCCTCCAGGCCAATCGCCTCGGGGTAGCGGCAGAGCACCTCCAGGTTGCCGGCGCGCACGAACTCGTCGATGGGCATGCCGATCTGGGCGAAGTTGCGGAGCAGGATCGGCCGCGGCTCCTCGAAACCGTAGTAGACGACCCGCTCGCCCGCGCGCGCCCCCGCCCGCGCGTAGAGGCCGGCCAGCAGCGTCTTGCCGCTCCCGGTGGGCCCCCGGACGATCGTGATCGAGTCGCGCACGAGCCCTCCGCCGATCATGCCGTCGAGGCCGCGGAGGCCGCTGGAGTACCGCCGCACCTCCGAGTCCTCGGGCCGCTCCCGGGCATCGAGGGGGAAGATCGTGAGGCCGCGGGCGGTGATCGTGCAGGGGTACTCGCCCTTGTGGTGGGCGCTGCGGCGGTACTTGTTGATCTCCAGGGTCCGGCGGCGGCGCTCCCCGTCCACGATGTTGCGGATGATGACGACCATGTCGCAGACGTAGTCCTCGACCCCCAGGTTCGTGATCTGGCCGTAGTCCTCCCCCGCCTCGGCGAGGATGACGGAGGTGAGCTCCAGGGACCGGAAGGAGTGGACGAGCTGGAAGAAGAGGTTGCGGAGCAGCTCCGGCGGCGGCCGGGGGCTGAAGAGCGCGGTCGCCGAGTCGAGGACCACCGCGCGGGCGCCCGTCTGCTTGACGATCGCGGCCACGCGGTGGATGAGGCCCGAGATGTCGTACTCGCCGCTCACCACCATCGGCCCCTCCATGGGCCGGCTGGCGTCGGTCACCCGGAGGGCGCCGGAGCGGACGAGGCCGGAGAGGTCCATGCCCAGGCCGTCGCCGGTGAGGAGCAGGTCGTCGGGCGACTCCTCGACGGCGAGGAGGATCGTCTTCGTCCCCGCCCGGCCGAGGTGCGCGGCCATCTGGAGGGCGAGGATCGTCTTGCCGGTCCCGCTCCGTCCGGTGATCAGCACCGAGCGGCCCTCCGGGATGCCGCCATGGGTGATGATGTCGAGCCCCGGGACACCCGTGGTCAGCTTGCGTACGGCCAGCGATTCGATCAACCGTTCTCCGTGGTCTCTTCCGCTCACGGCCTCGGGCGCACGCCACACACCTGCAGCAGGTCCACGACGATCGCCGCGTCCCCGAGGTCGCCGAGCACCCACGTCCGGGGCCCCGGGTGCCGCTTCACCAGCGTGGGCGCGAAGACGATCCGGTCCTCCTCGGCCTGCCGGGGGTCGTCGGCGACGTCGCGCACCGTGTAGCGGATCGGACACCCGGCGTAGCCGGTCAGCACGCGCTCCATGCTGCGGCGGGCCCGGAGGGACGCCGCGGAGGCCGACGTCACGTACAGGGCGAGGTCCACGGCTTCCCCACCGCCGTCCTCCGCGGGCGCCGGCGCGGGAGCGCGCCCCCCGTCGCTCTTCAGGATCTCCTGGATCTGCCGCATGAGCCGGTCGAGGTCCACCGGCTTCAAGATGACGTCGAACCCCGACGCATCCTCCGGCTGGGTGTGCGCGGTGACGATGAGGGCGGCCGCGCCGCCGAGGAGCCCCGCGCGGGCCGCGTCCCGCAGCATGGTAGCCCCCGTCTCATCGGGCAGCTCGTAATCGGAGAGGACGACGTCGAAGCGTCCGGTCCGCAGCCGCTCGAGGGCCTCGGCGGCGTCCACCGCCTCCGTGACCGCGTGGCCCTGGGCCTGGAGCGCGACCGTGGTCATCTGCCGGACGTCCGGGTGGTCCTCCACGACCAGGATGCGCCCGCGACGACGTTCAACATCCCGCATCAAGGTCTCCAGAACCCAGGCTAGCATGGCCCCTCGGACGGCTGTTGGCGCCGCGATCTTTCCCCTATAATCGACCCATGAGCGCCCGAACCCGTCTCTTCGTCGCCCTCGTCTCCACCCTCCTGATCGGCTACATCGCCGTCGGCTCGCTCCTCGGCCGCGTGCTCGGGGACACGACCTACGGCCAGCTGTCCGTCTTCAACGAGGTGATCCGCCTCGTGCTGGAGGCCTACGTGGAGCCCGTCAACCTCGACCGCGCGATGGCGGGGGCGCGCCTCGGCCTGACCGACGCGCTCGACGGGGACAGCGCCTACCTCGACGACGAGGAGCTGAAGCTCTACACGGCGGGCGCCAAGGACGACGCGGACGTGGGCCTGCTCCTCTCCCGCCGCGGCCCCTTCCTGATGGTGGTGTCGGCCCGGGCGGGCTCACCCGCCGAGAAGGCCGGGATCAAGGCGGGCGACATCATCAAGACGATCGACGGCCGCCAGAGCCGGCCGCTGTCGCCCCCGGTGGGCCAGCGCCTCCTGCGGGGCGCACCCGGATCGGTCGTGAAGCTGACCCTCATGCGCGCGGGCAGCGACTCGGTGGACGTCTCGCTCGTGCGCGAGCGGACCGTCCTCCCGGTGCCGCACGGCCGCCTGCTCGCCGACGGGACCGGGTACCTGAAGGTCCCCGAGATCGACCCGAAGACCTCCGACGACCTGCGGCCGGAGCTGGACTCGCTGCGCCGGAGCGGCGCCCACGCCCTGATCCTCGACCTCCGGGGGGCCGGGTTCGGCGCCCCCGCCGACGGGATCAAGGTTGCCGAGCTGTTCATGAAGGGCGGCGTCGTGACGAAGCTGGCCGGGGCCAAGTATCCCGAGCAGGTGTTCAACGCCGACCCCGCCCGCTCGGTGTGGAGCCAGCCGCTCGCCGTCCTCATCGACACGGGCACGGCGGGTCCCGCGGAGGTGGTGGCGGCGGCGCTGCTCGACGCGGGCCGCGGGCCCGTGGTGGGTGAGCGCACCTTCGGCCGCGCGCCCCTCCAGCGGCTCGCCTTCCTGCCCGAGGGCGGCCTGCTCGTCACGGTGGCCAAGTACTCCTCGCCCAAGGGGACGGCGATCCACGGCCACGGCGTCGAGCCGAGCGTGGTCGTGGAGACGCCCGAGGAGGACGAAGACGCCGCGCCCGGCCGCGACGTCATCCTCGAGAAGGCGCAGGAGCTGCTGAAGGCCGAAGCCAAGAAAGCCGCCTGAGGCCATGAACCGGGCGGAGATCGTGGCCCGCGTGGCCCGGGACTCCGGTCTTACCAAGGCGGACGTGGACCGGGCCCTCGGCGCATTCCTCGACAACGTCACCCGCTCGCTCAAGAAGGGCGAGAAGGTGAAGCTGGTGGGGTTCGGGGTCTTCGACGTCGCCCGCCGCCGCGCGCGGTCCGTGCTCAACCCCCGCACCGGCGCGCCCATCCGCATCCCCGCCCGGCGCGTGCCGCGTTTCACGCCGGGCAAGGATCTGCGCAAGATCATCAAGTAGCGCCGCCCGGCGCTACTTCACCTCGAACGTCGCCTCCTGGGAGACCTCCTTCTTCGTCACGTTGTCCTTGACCTTGACCTGGGCGACGTACTTGCCGGGGGTGAACTTGGCCAGCGAGACCGGTCCCACCGACGGCCCTGCCTCCGGGGTGTCGTAGTTCTGGTCCTCGGCCTTGGCCACGGGCTTGCCGTCCTTCAGGATCGTGAAGCCCGCCGTCGTCGAGGGCTTGCTGGTCGCGGGATCCACCTTGGGGTTGTAGATGAACGTGAGGAGGGTGATGGAGTCCTCGGGGGAGAACACGTTGCCGTAGTGGGGCACGAAGCGCACCGGACCGAGCTGGAACGCGGCGAGCGGGTCGAGGGGGACGGCCGCCGCCCCCTCCTGGACGTCGCGGAACACGAGCATGGGGGCGAGCATCAGATCCTCGGACTCGTAGTCCGGCATCTTCACGGGCAGCGTCGCCACCGAGCCCTTGCTCGTCTGGGGGTCGAGGACAGCCACCTTCATCGTGTACGCCCCGGGCTTCAGGGCCAAGCCGTACGAGGCGACGTAGCTGCCGTCGGCCGCCACGTCGACGTTGGCTTCGCGCTCGGAGAGGGCCGCCGACTTGCCGGCCTCGTCGACCGCCTGCACGGCGACCACCACCTTGGCCGTCTTCTTGCCGGCCGCGTCGTGCACGCTCAGGGCGGAGCCCGGGCCCTTCACGAGGCCGGCCACGTAGCCGGCCCCGCCCTGGCTGCGCAGGAGCAGCGACGATTCCGCGGAGAGCGGGAAGTCCTGGCGCGGCGTCTTGAGCAGCGCGGTGGCGGGAGAAGGCTTGGGGAGCTGGTCGGCCAGCTTCACGAACTTCTTGTCGGGACCGATCGTGTACTTGATGTTGGGGCTGACCACCTTGCCTTCCGCGAGGTGGTTCAGCTGGTCGCCCATCCGGTTGCCCGCCGGGAGCATGCAGCTCTCGTCGAAGCCCAGCTCGATCTGGCCGGTCGGGCCGAACTTGAAGCCGGGCCGGTCGCGGTACGTCCACTTCTCGGGAAGGCGGCGGCCGGGGAGGGACGAATCGCCGCGCTCGCCCTTCTCCACGGCGTCGGGCTGGCCGAGGAGGATGTAGACGCGGCCGCAGTCGGTCTGGGAGCCGGGCGTTCCCCCGATGCGGTAGCGCATGTCGGCGTCCGCCCGCACCTTGTCGTACTCGACCTGGTACTCGTTCGCGGGGGTCTCCAGGTCGGGGTCGCGCCGCGCCCAGAAGATCTTCTGGAACTCGGCGATCTCTCCCTTGTCCTTCAGGTCCTTGTAGGTCTTCTCCTCGTCGGGAAGCATGATCGGCTTGACGTCGTCGAGCCACTTCTTCGCGTCCTTGTCGAGCGCCCGCGCGGCCGGCGCAGCCAGGAGGCAGAGGGCCAGGCCCAGGAGGGTCGTTCGCTTCCGCACGGGCATGTTCGATGTCTCCTTACAATCAGGGACCGAGAAGACGTTGACGCTTCAGGGCCGGCCCGGCGCCGCCGGGGGCGAAGGCACCGCCGCCCGCGCCCCGCCCACCCGGACGAGCCGGGCCAGGCAGCGGCCGGGGCCGGCCGGCGCGCACGAGGCGGTGACCCGTTCTCCCGGCCGTACGTCCTCCAGCCGGACGGCGCGGCCGGCGGCGCTGAGGCGCGTCGCGTCGTCGATCACGAGCTCCAGCTCGCGCGGCTCGCGGCCCGCGACCTTCACCAGGACCACCTGCCGGCTCACGTCGGCGCGCACCACTTCACCCGCCACCAGCGGGCTCCGGATGCCCGCCCCTTCCGCTTCCCCCGGCGCCGCGCGAGCAGAGAGCGCGGCAAGGCCGGCGGCGAGGACGACGGCGAGCATGACCAGAGTCTAGGCCGAGCGGAAGCGCCCCCGCAACCGGCCGGCCAAGGCCCGACAATGACGGGGAAACGTGCTACCTTCACGCGTCCCAATGAGCCTCTGGACCCGCTGGCCGGCCCTCCTGATCGCCTTCTGCCTGGTCCCCCACCTCGCG
>Ga0066388_100002444_pt1 | contig 11350 bp, 10 predicted proteins | sample PanSoiMetaGPlot6_FD_64539 | JGI IMG/M metagenome (GOLD analysis project Ga0066388, IMG submission 64539) | Tropical forest soil microbial communities from Panama analyzed to predict greenhouse gas emissions - Panama Soil - Plot 6 (Hybrid Assembly) | ecosystem: Environmental > Terrestrial >... | reverse complement strand
TGGTCGCCCGCACCACGGCGAAGGTGCGGCGGGGCGTGACCAGGGACACGATGGTCTTGCGGGCCTGCACCGTCACCGGGCCGAGCGCGGGCAGCACGGCCAGCACCGCGTCCAGCACCGGCCGCAGCTGCGGGCGGTCCGCGTACTGGCCCTCGATCAGCTCGTCCGCCTCGGCGTTCGTGGAGCCGGGTGCAAGCGCATCCGCCCCGGTGTCTGCCTCCGGCCCGGTGTCTGCCTCCGGCCCGACGTCCGCAGCCCGCCCGGCATCCTCGGCAGCCGCCCGGCGCCGTTCGGCCTCCTCCCTGAGCCGGGCCCAGCTCGGGAAGCCGTACTCGCGGGCCAGGGCGAGCTGGGCCGCGGACAACGTGGTCTTCTCTGACACCTGCCGCAGCCGCCGCACGGCCTCGGTGTCACTGCTCACCGCGGCGCGGTGCAGCTCGCGGGCCTGGCGGCGGAGCTGGTCCAGGTCAGGGCGGTCGGGAAGCTGGGACATGACGCGTCTCTCCCTCGGAGCCGGGGCCCGCGTTCCGGACTCGCCAAGAGACGGGTCTTGCTGTCCGGCCAGACCAGCTGGCACGACAACGCTCGCAGCTGCGGAGGTGGACTCAGTCCTGCCCGCGGACCCGGCGGCGCCCTCCCGCGCCGGTTCCAGCGTACAGCTATTCCCTTTTGGCCGGCAGGCGCGCAGAGTAGGGCGAGGAGGTGGGCGGCCTTGGGTGATGCGATCGTCGGAGTGGTGGCTAACCCGCTCTCCGGTCGCGACATCCGCCGCCTGGTCACGCAGGCCTCGGTGTTCCCCACGGCCGAGAAGGCCAACATGATCCAGCGCATGCTCACCGCGTTCGGCGCGGTCGGCGTGCACCGCGTGCTGCTCAGCACTGACCTCGGCGGCATCTCCGCGGCGGTGTTCCGGGCCCTGGAACGGCACCGGGCCCAGACCGGGCCCGGGGGCCAGCGCAGGCCCGGCCATGACGCCCGCTGGCCCGAGGTCGACTTCCTCGACGGCCAGCCCATCCGGCAGACCGCCCAGGACACCGTGGACGCCGTCCGGCGGATGGTGACCGCGGGTACCCGGGTGATCGTCTGCCTGGGCGGCGACGGCACCGCGCGGGTGGCCGCGTCTGCCGCGGGTGACGTGCCGATGCTGGCCCTGTCCACCGGCACCAACAACGTGTTCCCCGCGGTACGCGAGGCGACCGTCGCCGGCCTGGCCGCGGGCCTGGTCGCCATCGGCGCGGTGCCGGCCGGGCAGGCCACCACCCGGGCCAAGCTGCTCGAGGTCAGGGTCGGTAACCGGACCGAGACCGCGCTGGTGGACGTCGCGGTGTCCACCGAGCGCCACGTCGGGGCCCGGGCGGTCTGGAACCCGGCCACCGTGACGCAGCTGTTCTGCGCCTTCGCCGAACCCGACGCGATCGGCCTGTCCAGCGTGCTGGGCCAGCTGGCCCCGGTCGCGCGGCACGAACCGCACGGGGTTACCGCGCGCCTGTCCGTCGGCGCGGCCCGGCAGGTGCTCGCCCCGATTGCGCCCGGCCTGGTCGTCCCGGTCGGGGTCAGCGAGATTGAGCTGATGCACCCCGGCTCGGCCCACCCCGTCGACGCACGGGCCGGCGTCATCGCCGTCGACGGCGAGCGCGAACTGACCATCGGGCCGGACGACAAGCCGGTCGTGCGGCTGCGGGCAGACGGGCCGCTATGCGTGGACGTGCCCGCGGTGCTGACGGCCAGCGCCCGCCTCGGCCTGCTTACCTCAATCCACCAAACCCTGGGAGGAGCACATGACCGACACGGCTGAGCGGAAGACTCTCACCAAAGAGCACTTGCTTGACGCCTACCGGACGATGCGGACCATCCGCGAGTTCGAGGAACGGGTCCACACCGAGTTCGCGACCGGCGAGATCCCTGGGTTCGTCCACCTGTACGCCGGCGAGGAGGCATCGGCGGTCGGCGTCTGCAGTAACCTCGACGACCGGGACAAGATCGCCAGCACGCACCGCGGGCACGGCCACTGCATCGCCCGGGGTGTGGACGTCGGCGAGATGATGGCCGAGATCTACGGCCGCAGGACCGGCAGCTGCCACGGCAAGGGCGGCTCCATGCACATCGCGGACCTGTCCAAGGGCATGCTCGGCGCCAACGGGATCGTAGGCGGCGGCCCGCCGCTGATCTGCGGGACGGCGCTGGCCGCCAAGCTCAAGGGCAACGGCGGGGTCAGCGTCGCGTTCTTCGGTGACGGCGGCAGCAACCAGGGCACCACGCTGGAGTCGATGAACCTGGCCTCGGTGTGGAACCTGCCGGCCATCTTCGTGGCCGAGAACAACGGCTACGCCGAAAGCACGTCCAGCACCTGGTCGGTGGCCAGCGACAACATCGCCGACCGGGCGGCCGGATTCGGCATGCCGGGCGTCATCGTGGACGGGTTCGACTTCTTCGCGGTACACGAGGCGGCCAGCGAGGCGATCGCGCGAGCCCGGGAGGGCGGCGGCCCGACGCTCATCGAGATGAAGTTCACTCGCTACTTCGGTCACTTCGAGGGCGACCAGCAGACCTACCGGGCCGCCGAGGTCGAGCACGCGCGGGCCGAACTGGATTGCCTCAAGCGCTTCGCCGACCGGGTGACCGAAACCGGCGAACTGGCCCGCGCCGACCTCGACGCGGTCGACGCCGAGGTCGGGGCGCTGATCGACCGGGCGGTCGACGAGGCGAAGGCCGCGCCGCTGCCCACCGAGGCAGACCTGCTCACCGACGTCTACGTGCGCTACTGACGGGAGGCTCTGGCCATGGCAAGGAACATCACCTACCGCGAGGCCCTGAACGAGGCGATGGCGCAGGAGATGGAGCGCGACGAGACCGTCATCGTGATGGGCGAGGACAACGCCGGGGGAGCGGGAGCGCCCGGCGACGACGACGCGTGGGGCGGCGTGCTCGGCGTGACCAAGGGGCTCTACCACAAGTTCCCTGGCCGGGTCCTCGACACCCCGATCTCCGAGTCGGCGTTCATCGGCGCCGCGATCGGCGCGGCCACGGCCGGGATGCGCCCGGTGGCCGAGCTCATGTTCGTCGACTTCATGGGCGTGTGCTTCGACCAGATCTTCAACCAGGCCGCGAAGTTCCGGTACATGTTCGGCGGCAAGGCGGTCACTCCCGTGGTGATCCGCACCATGTACGGGGCCGGCCTGCGGGCCGCGGCCCAGCACTCGCAGTGCCTGTACTCGCTGTTCACCCACATCCCGGGGCTCAAGGTGGTCATGCCGGCCACCCCGTACGACGCCAAGGGCATGATGATCCAGGCCATCAGGGACGACGACCCGGTCATGTTCTTCGAGCACAAGGCGCTGTACGACATGTCGGGGCCGGTGCCCGAGGAGAGCTACGCGCTGCCGTTCGGCGAGGCCAACGTGGTCCGCGAGGGCGGTGACGTCACGATCGTGAGCCTGGGCCGGATGGTGCACACCGCGCTGGAGGCGGCCGGGCAGCTCGCCGCGGACGGGATCCAGTGCGAGGTCATCGACCTGCGCACGACCAGCCCGCTGGACGAGGACACCGTGCTGGAGAGCGTCGAGGGCACCGGCCGGCTGGTCGTGGTCGACGAGGCCCACCCCCGCTGCTCGGTCGCGACTGACATCTCGGCCCTGGCCGCCCGGAAGGCGTTCGGCGCCCTGCGGGCCCCGATCGAGATGGTGACGGCGCCGCACACCCCGGTGCCGTTCTCGAACGCGCTGGAGGACATCTACATCCCGGACGCGCAGCGCGTGGTGAACGCGGTCAAGACCGTCACCGGGTGGTCACGGTGACCGATGACCGGATCGTCCCCGTGACGATGCCGAAGTGGGGCCTGTCCATGCAGCTCGGCAAGATCACCGCCTGGGCCGTCGCGGAGGGAGACGAGGTGAAGGCCGGCGACGATGTCGCCGACATCGAGACCGAGAAGATCACCGGCACGCTGGAGGCACCCGACGCCGGCCCGGTGCGCCGCCTGGTCGCCCGGGTCGGCGAGGACGTGCCGGTCGGCGGCACGATCGCGCTGCTCGCCCCGGCGGACGTCAGCGACGAGGCCCTTGACGCCGCCGCCCTTCAGGCGCGCGCGGTGATCGACGCGGGCGTGCCGGACGAGGCCGCCGGAGCGGCCGAGCTGCAGACCGCCGACGTCGGCGGCCGGAAGATCAGCTACGCCGGGGCCGGAGAGCAGGGCGACGTGGTACTGCTCGTCCACGGCTACGGCGGCGACCGGAACTCCTGGCTGTTCCTGCAGGAGCCGCTGGCCGCGCGCTACCAGGTGTACGCACTCGACCTGCCGGGGCACGGCACGTCGGCCAAGGACGTCGGCGACGGCACACTCGACGTGCTGGTCGGCGCGGTCACCGGCGTGCTCGACGCCCTCGGCGCCGGGCGCGCCCACCTGGTCGGCCACTCGATGGGCGGCGCCGTCGTCCTGGCGGTCGCCGCCCGCGACCCGGGCCGGGTCGCCTCGCTCACGCTGATCGCGCCGTCCGGCTTCGGCTCCGAGATCAACGCGGAGTACCTGCGCGGGTTCGCCGACGCTCAGACGCGGCGCGAGCTCAAGCCGGTGGTTGGCCTGCTCTTCGCCGACGAGGGCCTGGTCACGCGCCAGCTAGTCGACGACCTGCTCGCCTACAAGCGCCTGGACGGGGTCGACGACGCCCTGCACGCCCTGCTCGGCACTCTGCTGGACGGCGACGCGCAGCGCGGTGACTCGGCCGCGGTGCTCGCCCGGCTCGGCGGCGCGGTGCCGGTCACCGTGGTCTGGGGCGCCGAGGACCGGGTCATCCCCGCGGCACACGCCGAATCGGTCTCCGGCGCCACCCGCCGCGTGATCGACGGAGCCGGTCACATGCCGCACATGGAACGCCCGGCCCACGTCCAGTCCGCCATCGAGGAGACCATCGCCCGCGCCACCTGACCCGCCCCCGAGCCACTCCCGCCCATGCCCAGCACCCCGCGCCCCATGCCCAGCGCATGCCCAGCGCCCAGCGCATGCCCAGTGCCAGCGCCCAGCGCATGCCCAGCGCCAGCGCCCAGCGCATGCCCAGCGCCAGCGCCCAGCGCACGCCCGGTACCCCGTGCGCCTCTGCTTTCACGGTGTTCTCGCCTTCCCCGTGGCCTCGTCCCACAGCCCGCCTCCAAACGCCATGAAACCCGGGTTCCACGGCGTCAGAACGACATCAATCCCGGGTTTCAGGGCGTTCCAGCGACCCGGCCCAGCGACCCGGCCCAGCGACGCGGTGCCAGAGTGACGGAAGCCGCCCATAATCCCGCCGTGGGCGCGTCCATGATCCACTTAAGTCAGGAGAGGCGAGAGGAGGCCGAACGGGCTGTGCTGAACGTGGTGATTACCGGTGGAGCCGGGTTCCTGGGCTCGCGGCTGGCCCGGGAGCTGCTGGAGGCGGGCACGCTCGACATGGCGGGCGGCGGGGCGCGGCCGCTGTCCCGGGTGACGCTCATCGACCAGGCTCCGGTGCCGCCCGACCTGGCGGCCGACGAGCGGGTGACCGCGATCCGCGGCGAACTCGGCGAGCTGCTCGACCCGCTCGCGGCCGGGCCGGGCACGCTGGCTGGCACCGACGTGATATTCCACCTGGCCGCGGCGGTCAGCGGCGAGTGCGAGACCGACTTCGACCTGGGCATCCGGGCGAACCTGCGCGCCACCGAGGCGCTGCTGACGAGCTGCCGCGCCCTGGGCACCAGCCCGGTCGTGGTGTTCTCCAGCTCGCTGGCCGTGTTCGGGCACTCGGCCGATCACCCTCTGCCCGAGGTCGTCGACGACCAGACCCTGCCCAACCCGCAGACCAGCTACGGCGTGCAGAAGGTCATCGGCGAGCAGCTCCTGGCCGACTACACCAGGAAGGGCTTCCTGCGCGGCCGGGCCCTGCGCCTGGTGTCGGTCAGCGTGCGCCCCGGGCGGCCGAACGCCGCCGCGTCCGGCTTCATGTCTGGCATCATCAGGGAGCCGCTGGCCGGCCAGCGCGCGACCTGCCCGGTGTCCCGGGACACCGAGGTCGCGCTGGCCTCGCCGGCCAGGGCCATCGCCGGGCTGCTCCGCGCCGCCACGGCCAGCGACGAGACCTGGGGCGGGCGCAGCGCGGTCAACCTGCCCGCGCTGACCGTCAGCGTGGCGGACATGGCCGACGCGCTGGCCCGGGTGGCCGGACCCGAAGTCAGCGCGCTCATCGACTGGACGCCCGACCCTGACATCTCGCGGATCGTGGCCACCTGGCCCGCCAGGGTCCGCGCTGACCGGGCGGCCCGGCTGGGCCTAGCCCCCGACCCGGACTTCGACTCAATCATCCAGGCGCACCTGGCCGAGTCCCAGACCGGGGGCTGAGCTGGCTCAGACCGTGATGATGGCGTCCCGGCCGGACTGGGCGGTGACGGTCTCGTCGTCGAACCAGACGCCGCCATCGCCCAGGTACCGGAAGTGCAGCGTGCTGCCGGCCTGGACCGTTACCGCGGCGCTCCGGGTCCGGTTCGCGCGCCGCCGCAGCGGATGCGAGAGGGGATTCCAATCGTTGAAGCTGCCCACCACGGAGACGGGCCCGGTGGGCTCGTCGGCGGGCAGTGCGAACGTGACGCGGACGGTGCCGTCCCGCCCGGGCTTGGATGTCTTGATCACTTGACGCTCCACTCCTGCGATCAGCCAACCTAAACGAGTCGATTATCTCGAACTCGTGTGCGTAGTCACTTAAGTCGCGGCTAAGTGACCCGGCGTGTCGCGGTATCCCGACAGGATTCGTGGCAAGCGCCCAGCTGACATGGCTGTCACGACTCAGGTGGCTGCCGATGCATGCAGGGCTTACGTTGTTGATCCGACCTCGGGGCGGAGGGTCTGTGATGGGATCACGCAGCATCAAAGTGGTTCTTGCTACCGTCGGGGTGCTGACCCTGGCGAGCGTGGGGCAGGCGGTGCCCGCCGGTGCGGCGCTGACGCCGGTGCTGTACGGCTTCGGGTCCAACCAGGCCGGGGAACTGGGCAACGGGACCACGACGGCGAGCCTGTCGCCGACGCCCGTCACCGGGCTGCCCGGCACCGTCAGGCAGCTGGCGACGGGCCTCCAGTCGGCAGCCGCGGTGATGTCGGACGGCAGCCTGTGGACGTGGGGCAGTAACTATTACCACCAGCTGGGCTACAGCAGCTCAGCCAGCACTGTCAGCACGCCCCGCCAGGTGCCCGGGCTGAGTGGCGTCACCCAGGTGGCCCTGAGCGGCGAAGGCAATGGCTACGCGGTGGAATCCGACGGCAGCGTCTGGGCGTGGGGCGACAACAGCCATGCCCAGCTGGGCAACGGGACCACGACGCCGAGCTACTCGCCGGTGCGGCTGCCCATCCTGACCGGGATTACCCAGGTGGCGGCAGGCGCGTACTACGCGCTGGCGCTGCGATCGGACGGCACGGTCTGGTCCTGGGGCGATAACGGCAACGGGGCCCTGGGCGACGGGACCACGTACAACGAGTCGCTACCCGAGCCCGTGCCCCACCTGACCGGGATAACCCAGGTCGCCTCCGGTGGCCTGGAGAGCTTCGCGGTCCGCTCCGACGGAACGCTGTTCAGCTGGGGTAATAACGGCAGTGGCGAGCTGGGCAACGGCACCTCAGGCGGATTCTCCGCCACCCCGGCTGCGGTGCCGGGCCTGACCGGAGTCACCCAGGTGGCCAGTGACGGCTGGGCCACCATGGCGGTGGCCGGCACCATCATGAGAGCCTGGGCCTGGGGCGACAACACCTGCGGGGAGCTCGGCGACGGGACCACCACGAGCAAGCTCTCCCCGGAGCCGATCGGCCTCGTCGGCGTCACCCAGGTCGTCATGGGGCAGAACTTCCTGCTCCAGACGTACAGCGCCGCGATCCGCTACGACGGCACGCTGTGGACCTGGGGCTGCAACCCCTTCGGCCAGCTCGGCTACGGCGCTGTCACCGGAGCGATCCATACCCCGACGCAGGTCACCAGCCTGGCCGGGGTCAGCCAGTTCGCGTTCGGAGACGACAGCAGCGGCATCTTCCACCCGGGCGCCTACGGCCTGGTCGTGGGGTCGCTCCCGGCCACGGTGCCTGATCTGCACGGCGACAGCATCAGCCAGGCGGGCCAGGCCCTGAACGCCGCCGGGCTGGTTTTCGGCTCCGTCACCTACGTCGTGGACTACACCTGCACCAACATCGGCACCGTGACGTGGCAGAGCCCGGCCGCGGGGACACGCGTCAACCGCGGCGCCGCCGTCTCCATCAGGATCGGGACGGCTCCGCGCCCACCGCGCGAATGTCTGTGACGCGGCCGGGAAGCAACTGCCTCCGTGCTGTTACCGGTAGGAGTGCGCCTCGTCGGGGAAGGCGCCGCTGGTCACGTCCTCGGCGAACGCGGTGGCCGCGTCGCCCAGGACGGTTGCCAGGTCCGCGTACCTCTTGACGAACTTGGCGGTGCGCGGCGACAGCCCGGCCATGTCCTGCCAGACCAGGACCTGGGCGTCGCAGTCCGGGCCGGCGCCGATGCCGATGGTGGGAATGGTCAGCGCCTCGGTCACCCGGGCCGCCAGCGACGCGGGCACGCACTCGAGCACCACCGAGAACGCGCCCGCCGCCTGCAGCACCTTGGCGTCGTGCAGCAGGTGCTCGCCGTCCTCACCGCGTCCCTGCACCCGGTAGCCGCCGAACGCGTTCACCGACTGCGGGGTCAGCCCGAGGTGCGCTATCACCGGGATGCCCGCCGCGACCAGCTCCTCGACCTGGTGGGCGACACGCTGGCCGCCTTCGAGCTTGACCGCGTGCGCGCCGGTCTCCTTCAGGAAGCGGGTCGCGGCGGCCAGCGCCGCGCCGGGGGAGCCCTGATAGGAGCCGAACGGCAGGTCGGCCACGACCAGGGCCCGGCTGGTGCCGCGCACCACCGCGGCGGTCAGCGGGATCAGGTCGTCGACCGTCACCGGGATGGTGGTGTCGTGACCGTAGACCACCATCGCGGCGGAATCTCCGACCAGCAGCACCGGGATCCCGGCCCGGTCGAAGATGCCGGCGGTGATCGCGTCGTAGGCGGTGAGCATGGGCCACTTCTCACCGCGGGCCTTCGCCGCGGCGATGTCGCGGACGGTCACCCGCCGCCCGGCGTGTGAGCCGCCGTACAGTGGTTCTGGCGTGGTCCGCGCGTCTGTCGCGGCCACGGGTACAGCAGTGTGCTGTGACATCTCTCGTTGACCTCCGTGTCTCGTGTCGCCCCAGCGGCGTACCCGGACAGTTAGATGATGGCACGGCAGCAGCGGCGAGCGGTATAGGCGCCGGTTCTGGAAGACTGGGGCGATGGTGGATTTCGCCCATGTGGACACCCTGGCCTCGGCCTATCACCAGCGCGGCGGCCAGCCCGGCCTGGCCTACGGGATCGTGATCGGCGGCGAGCTCGTGCACGCGGCCGGGCTCGGCGAGCGGCACCTTGGCGGACCGCCGCCGGACGGCGACACGGTCTTCCGCATCGCCTCGATGACCAAGAGCTTCACCGCGTCGGCAATCCTGGTGCTGCGCGACGAGGGCGCGCTGGCCCTCGACGACCTGGCCGAGGACTACGTCCCCGAACTGCGCGGCTGGCCGCCGGTGAGCCCGGACTCGGCGCGGATCTCCATCAGGCACCTGCTGACCATGACCGCGGGATTCCCGACCGACGACCCGTGGGGCGACCGGCAGCAGGGCCTGCCGCTTGAGGAGTTCGCGGCCTTCCTGGCCAAGGGCGTGAGCTTCAACTGCGCGCCCGGTACCCGGTTCGAGTACTCCAACCTCGGTTACGCCATCCTGGGCCGGATCATCACCGCTATCACCGGCATGACCTACCCGGATTACGTCCGCCATCGCCTGCTGACCCCCCTGGGTATGACGCGCACCGGTTACGAGGCGGAGGAGTTCGAGCTCCCCGGCCGGCCGGCGTCCGGGCCCGGCGGCATCGCCCGCGGCTACCGGCGCTCGCCCGGAGGCTGGTCCGAGGTGGCGTTCGACCCGGCCGGGGCGTTCGCCCCGATGGGCGGGATCTACAGCTGCATGCGCGACCTGTCCCGCTGGGTCGCCGGTTTCGCCGCCGCGTTCCCGCCCGGAGACGACGACGCGGCGCATCCGCTGCGGCGTGCCAGTCGCCGCGAGATGCAGCTGCCGCAGGTCCTCACCGGCTGGGCCGGCGCCCCCGCCTTCCCCGGCGACGGCGGGGCGTCGTCGCTGGCCACCTACGGCTTCGGCCTGTTCGTCGACGAGCACTCCACGCTGGGCCGTATCGTCAGCCACAGCGGCGGCTACCCGGGCTTCGGCAGCAACATGGCCTGGCACCCGGCCACAGGGACCGGCGTGATCGCGCTGGGCAACAGCACCTACGCGGCGATGGCCCCGCTGGCCGCCCGGCTGCTCGAGGCGGTGATCCGGCAGGGCCGGACGGCCGGCGCCGGGTCGGCCGTGGCCCTGGCCTCGCCTGGTCCCTGGCCGGAGACGCTGGCCGCCCGGGAGGAGGTCAGCCAGTTGCTGAAGTCGTGGGACGACGCCATGGCGCAGCGGCTGTTCTCGCCCAACGTCGCGATGGACGCCCCGTTCGAGGAACGGCGGCGCAGGATCGCGGTGATCAGGGAGCGTATCGGGGAGTTCGGCGACGACCAGAGGCGGCGGCCTGAGTTCGACACGCCCGCCCATTGCCGCTGGTGGCTGGCTGGCGAGCGCGGCACGGTCCAGGCGCAGATCCAGCTCAACCCGGAACGCCCGCCGCGGGTGCAGTCACTCACGCTGGCCGTGCCGCCGGCCGCGGGCTCGGCCCTGCGCACCGTCCTGGACGCGGTGGTCGACTGGATGAACGGGGACGGCCGCGGCTGGCCGTCATCCATCCCGGTCGCCGACGGCGTGGACGCCGGGCTGCTGGCCCGCCGCCTCCGGATGGCCGCGGTCTGGGCCGGCCCCGGCCGCGTCGGCGCGTTCAAGGCGGGCGACGGCACCGCTTCGGTCGCCGCCGAACTCGTCGGCCAGCATGCCACGATCACCCTGGCCCTGGTCATCGACCCGGAATCGCGTATCCTCCGCCTGGCCGACGCCACCCCCTGACCCGCGCCCCGTTCCCTGGCCCGCACCCCCACTCCCTGGCCCCCACCCCCCCTCCCTGATCCCTACCGTCGGTTAATGGGGAAGATCCCGGCTATGGGGAAGTTCCGGGGGACTATAGACCCCGCGATCTTCCCCATAGCCGGAAATTTCCCCGTTATTGCGCCGGGCTTCCCCGTTATTGCGCCGGGCGCGCACCACGCGGCGCTCTGGTACCACAGCGCTCGCGGCGTCACGGGCGCGTCGGCATCACGGCCCTCGCGGCGTCACGGGCGCGTCGGCATCACGGCGCTC
>Ga0066388_100002443_pt1 | contig 11351 bp, 10 predicted proteins | sample PanSoiMetaGPlot6_FD_64539 | JGI IMG/M metagenome (GOLD analysis project Ga0066388, IMG submission 64539) | Tropical forest soil microbial communities from Panama analyzed to predict greenhouse gas emissions - Panama Soil - Plot 6 (Hybrid Assembly) | ecosystem: Environmental > Terrestrial >... | reverse complement strand
AGACACATCGAGCAGCCGGGCTCACGCCATTCGAAGCCGGCAGAGCGAAAGATGCGATCCAGTCCCTCGGCCTCGGCTGTGCTCTTCACCATCTTCGATCCTGGAACTACCATGGCGCGTACTTTGGGATGAGTGTGATAACCCTTCACCACACGTGCGGCTGCTCGCAGGTCTTCAATACGGGCATTCGTGCATGAGCCGATGAACACACGATCGACATCAATCTCTTCAAGACGTGTGCCCGGTTTCAGCCCCATATACTGCAGTGCGCGATTGATGGCGGCACGATCGCTCTCACTCGGAATTCGTTCGGGATTCGGAACACACTCCGTGACTGGCGCAACCATGCCCGGACTCGTGCCCCAGGTTACGAATGGCGCCAGCTTTCCAGCATCGAATTCGACCACGCGATCATACTTCGCATCGCGGTCGCTCGCCAGCGTACGCCAGTAGCTCACGGCTTCTTTCCAGGCTGTGCCTTTCGGAGCGAAGCGGCGATTTTCGAGATAGGCAAATGTCGTCTCGTCCGGCGCCACCATTCCTGCACGCGCGCCAGCCTCAATGCTCATATTGCAGAGCGTCATGCGCGCTTCCATGGAGAGCTTTTTTACGGCATCTCCACCGTACTCGATCACGTAGCCTGTTCCACCGTCCGTGCCGATCTGTCCGATTACGGCCAGCGCGAGGTCCTTTGCGCTCACACTGGCGTGCAACTCGCCGCTGATATTCACCAGCATCGTCTTAGGCTTTTGCTGTGGCAGACATTGCGTGGCGAGTACATGTTCAACCTCTGACGTACCGATACCGAATGCCAGCGCGCCAAAGGCTCCGTGCGTGCTGGTGTGGCTGTCGCCGCAGACGATCGTCATGCCGGGCTGCGTGAAGCCGAGTTCTGGGCCAATCACGTGCACGATCCCTTGTTCGGGGGAATGCATGTCAAAGAAGCTCACGCCGAATGCAGCGCAGTTGTTGCGCAGCGTCTCAACCTGTGTTGCGGCGATTGGATCAGTGATACTTCTCCGCCCAGGATCGGTGGGGACATTGTGGTCCACGGTTGCGACTGTGAGCTCCGGACGCCGTAAGCGGCGTCCATTCATCTTGAGTCCCTCAAATGCCTGCGGCGAAGTTACCTCGTGAACCAGGTGAAGATCGATATACAAGAGCGCCGGTTCGCCAGCTTTTTCTCTGACGACGTGTGCATCCCAGACTTTTTCGAATAGAGTTTTTCCAACCATTACCTATACCGCGTGATATGCCTGTCGGCGATGGAGAATATCTGCCACCTTCTGCTCGATAAGCGCGCCCATCTCTGAAGTGCTCACCGCCGTGTTCTTGCCTCGCGCCAGATCGGCGGTCTTGTAACCCGACTCGAGCACCGCGCGGACCGAAGTTTCGATATCGCTTGCCTCCTGCTCCAAGTGGAAGCTGTGGCGCAGCATAAGAGCGATGGACGCGATCGCCCCGATTGGATTCGCAAGCCCCTTGCCCGCGATGTCTGGCGCCGAGCCGTGAATCGGCTCATAGAGATCGACTGAGCCTCCGATGCTGGCTGAGGCAAGCATGCCGATTGATCCAGTGATGACGGCAGCTTCGTCCGAGAGAATGTCCCCGAAGAGGTTTTCAGTAACTACTACATCGAAGCGCGTGGGATTCGCAATCAGGTGCATCGCGAAGGCGTCAACGTACAGGTGTTCCAGTTCCACTTTCGGATAATCACGCCCTACTCTTGACACGGTCTTGCGCCACAACACAGAAGTTTCAAGCACGTTGGCTTTATCGACCGAGGTGACTTTTTGACGGCGCTTCGCTGCCTGTTCAAAGGCAACGCGCGCGATCCTCTCAACTTCAGGCTCAGAATAGGTCATCGTGTTAAAAGCCGAGTTGCCGTTCATTCCGCGCGGCTCACCGAAATAGAGACCGCCAAGTAGCTCGCGAATGATCAGCACGTCGGCATTCTTCACCACGTTGGGACGCAAAGGAGAGCAATCAGCAATCGCAGAATACGCGATTGCCGGACGCAGGTTGGCATAGCAGCCCAAGGCCTGACGCAATTGCAGCAGCCCTGTCTCGGGTCGCTGCTCTTTCGGAAGCGAATCAAATTGCGGACCTCCGACGGCGCCAAGGAAAATGGCATCGCTGTCGAGGCACGCATCCAGCGTAATCCGCGGCAGCGGACTGCCGTGTTCAAGGACAGCCGCGCCGCCGATCGGCCTCTCCTGGAATTGAATTTCGAAGCCGCTCATCTCAGCGACGGTACGAAATACGCGCATAGCCTCGCGCGTGACTTCGGGGCCAATGCCGTCGCCCGGAAGAACAGTTACCTTGACTCTCATCGTGGAATCATTCCTCTGCAATGTGTTTCGGACGGGTTTAGTTTTGCGTACTGGCAGCGATTGCTACTCCTGAGCCGCACGAGGGCTGCTCCTGCGACAAAAGCGAAAGCAGATCCTGATCATAAATCCGCTTCTTCTTGTCCGCCAGTTCCGTGAACCGGTGATAGACATCATCGAGTTCATCGATGGAAAGCTCATACCCGAGCTGCCGGTAGCGGGATGCCAGCGCGTGGCGGCCGGAGTGCTTACCAAGCACAATGCGGTGCTCCGGGGCTCCGACAGATTCGGGCGTCATAATCTCATAGCATAGAGGATTGCTGAGTACCCCATGCTGATGAATGCCTGCTTCATGCGCAAACGCGTTGCGTCCGACGATAGCTTTGTTCGGCTGCACTGACACGCCTGTGATTTCCGAGAGCAGTTGGCTCGAGCGATAGAGTTCCTGTGTCCGTATGCCTGTCTTGTAAGGCAGGCGATCGCTGCGCACATGCATCGCCATAATCAATTCTTCCAGCGCCGCATTTCCTGCGCGCTCGCCGATGCCGTTGATCGTGCATTCCACCTGCCGCACTCCCGCGTCAAGAGCTGCCAGGCTGTTCGCGACTGCCAATCCGAGATCGTTGTGGCAATGGGCGGAGATCACGACCTTTTCAACTCCACGAACTCGTTGGCGAATCGTTTGGATCAACGCTCCGAATTCAGAAGGGATCGTATAGCCGACTGTGTCTGGAATATTGATCGTGGTAGCGCCTGCTTCGATCACCGTTTCCAACACGGCACAGAGGAAATCAACATCTGAACGAGTCGCGTCTTCCGGTGAAAACTCCACATCGGCGCACAAGGATCGGGCGAACGTTACGGCCTCGCGCGCCTGCTTCAGCGCCTCTTCGCGTGTAATCTTCAATTTCATCGTCAGATGGATGTCGGACGTCGCGAGAAAGAGGTGGATGCGTGGCGATGCTGCCCACTGCAACGCCTCCCATGCGCGCGCGATGTCTTCCGTCTTGCAACGCGCGAGAGCGGCAATCTTCACTCCGCGCACATTCTCCGCTAGCAGCTTCACCGCCTCAAAGTCTCCGTCTGAGGCAACAGGAAATCCGGCTTCAATAATGTCCACTCCAAGCTGTTGAAGCTGAAACGCCATGCGCAGCTTTTCGTGTACATTCATGCTGCAGCCTGGAGATTGCTCTCCGTCGCGCAGCGTAGTGTCAAAAACCAGTACCTGGTCGTTACTCATCAGGCCCTCCATAGAGACTGAGTCACTTGTAACCATGCCCGAGAACTCAATATAATTCAAATTTATAATTCTTACTGGATAATAAGATCGGCTTATTGTATAAGGATTTTAAGTCGCGCGGGATGGGAGGCGGGTTGGATCTTTTTCAACTGGAAGTCTTTCTGGCAGTAGCAGATACGAAGAGTTTTTCACGGGCAGCGCAGAAGCTCCATCGCACGCAACCGGCGATCAGCCAGGCAATCAGAAAACTCGAATCCGAGGTGGGCGAGCCCTTGCTGCAGAGAGCCTCGCGGGACGGCAGCCTGACCGATGCCGGGCTGCTGCTTAAAGATTACGCCGAGAAGCTGTTGAATCTGAGAGGCGAGGCTACCAGTGCCCTCTCCGAGCTTCGGCAGCTACAGTCGGGGAAGCTTTCCATCGCTGCCAACGAGTTTACCTCTGTCTATCTGCTGGCTGTTCTCGAACAATTTCGGCGACTGTGTCCCATGATCAAAGTGGCGGTCCAGCGCTCCCTCGCATCGCAGATCGCGCAAGAGATTCTGAACCATAAAGTAGAGATGGGTGTGCTCTCGTTTCGTCCGGAGCTTGATGGACTTCGCTCCATCGTGGTGTACAAAGATGAACTTACTTTCATTGTTCATCCACAGCATCCGCTGGCCCAAGCCGAAGAAGTGCAAATTCGCCAACTTGGCGCGCAATCCTTTGTGGCTCACAACGTACCTTCCCCGTATCGCGCGAAAGTTCTCGAAGCCTTTAAGCGGCATCGCACGCCGCTCAATATGGAGGTGGAATTGCCGACCATCGAAGCCATTAAGCGCTTTGTCGCCATGGGCAATGGAGTGGCATTGGTGCCTGGCATATGTATCGAGGAGGAGCTGAAGCGCGGCGACCTGGTTCGCGTCCCGGTCCGCGAGCTCAAGTTCGAACGCAAGCTGCGCTTGGTTTATCGCAAAGGTGCAACGCTGTCCCATGCGGCGCGGGCGTTCCTGAAAATTGTCGAGAGTACCGCAGCGCAGCGGCAGGGCAGATACGTCTTTGAGAAAGAGTGATTAGTTGGTGGTGGCCGAGTGCTTCGGGTTGGGGACTTCGTTAGCTGATACGCGCTCTCTCATCTTCCTAATCAGGTTGTCGGCCGCCTCTCCCCATCTCGGAAAGCGGAACTCGAATCCGCTCTGTAGGAGTCGCGCAGGCACGACCCTTCGGCTCTTCAAGATCAATTCTGTCTCACTGCGTAGGAAGACGGCTCCAATCTCCAGTATCCACTTGGCGGCTGGCAGGCCAATGCGCACACAAGCAGCCCGCCGCAGCTCGCGCATGAACTCGTAGTTTGGCAATGGACTCGGGGCGGAAACATTCACGATGCCCGTAAATTCGCCATGGGCAATCAGAAACTCGAGCGCGCGGATGAAATCATCGCCATGAATCCAGGACACGAACTGCTTGCCAGTGCCCGCACGCCCTCCCAAACCTGCGCGAACGAGGCTCAACAGAGTGGTAAAAATACCGCCGGGTGACGGCCACATCACCATCGCGCTGCGCAAAGCGATCTTGCGCGTGCACGGAGTCGCAGCGGAGAAGAACGCCTCCTCCCAGCTTGTGGCCACATCGATGCTGAACTTCCATGTTGACGGAAGACCTGCTTCACGGCCGCCGATCTCGCCCGTCGCCTCGTCCATTGGACGATCGAGCGAGTGGCGATATATCGTCGCTGTGCTAGCGTTCATCCACACCGCTGGTGGATGAGCGCATTCTCCAATTGCTCTACCGATCAGACGCGTAGTTTGAAGTCGTGATTCCTTGATCTCGCGGCGATTGGCTGGGTGGTAGCGACAATTAACGCTGCGGCCGGCAAGATTGATGACGACATCCGCTCCTTCGATTTCGCGCAACCAACTTGGATCCAGGTCATGGCCATTCCAAATTACCGTTCGCCAAGGGTTCTCTGCTGCCTGGCGAGCGAGGACTGTTACGGCATCACCACGCGAGTGAAAATAGGCGGCCAGCATCTGTCCAACCTGGCCGCTCCCGCCCGGAATCACAATGCGCCGCGAAGTCAATTACGAATCACCATCAATTGACCCACGTCTCGCCATCGTCTTTTTTGTCGTCCGGTGGCTTGTAGTTGCCGTACTCGTCGAAATAGACGTCGCGGTTGTGCTTCTTCATGTAGACCTGAAACTTCTTCGCGGCCCGGCGGCGTTTCCAACGGTAATAAGAGTTGCGAATGCCGTAATAGCGCTCTGAAACCGAGACCGAGGGAACGAGCCGCTTGCGATAAACGGCCGTGTACCAGACCCATCCCGCCCCGAATCCAAGAAGAAGCACGCAGAAATGTAAAGCAAAATGGGAGAGCAGCAAGTATGCCGTCTGGAGTGCTGCAAAGAAAATGACAATGTATTTGACCGGGATTTGAATGGGAAGCGGGAAAAGCATGATTGGCGCTTCGCGATACAGAAGGTAAAAGACCATCAGTAACGCATTTGCAGCAGCCCCGGCTCCGGCCGTGGATCCCTGAGCAATCACCTGGGTGAAGGACAGCAGAAAGCCCGCAACGCCTGCCATTATTAGAGAGCTGAAATAGAGACCGTAGAAGCGTCGCGAGCCGACCTGCTCTTCAACCGCAGTCCCGATGAAGTAAATACCTAACATGGTTAGGGCAAATCCCCAGGGATCAGCGTGAACAAACCCATAAGTGGCAAACTGCCACAACCAGCCGTGACGAATGAGTTCTGGGTCAAGAACTGTAAATTTCCCGACTCGTTGAGCGATTTGCGGAGCAAAACCCAGTGTCAACAGGAGAAACACGAAGATGGCCGTGTTTACGATGATGATCTTGCGCACCGCACCCCGGAATGCTGGCAGCCCCATTTCAAATGATGATGTTCTTGGCATATTTACTCGTTCGTCGTTTTCATCTTTGCGGTTGCGGAATCACGACGAGGCTTCGGTGCCCCTTGCCATCGACCGCCCGGATTCCAAAGATCACATTGTCCTTTGATTCCGAAAACTTTGCTCGAGACACATTTCCTACGGCAGCCACCTGCTCCCAGTGGGGCTGCTCTGTCGTCCGGATTAGCACTTCATATCCGCCGGACCCGCCGGGAGAGGCTTCCCAGGTGAGTGTTGTGTCGTTTTCCAGGTTGCGTGTAATCAAGCGAGGATTTGCCGGCGGCGCCGGAGCCGAGGCCAGCGAGGCCAGGGTGGCGGCATTGAGGCGCGCCACCTCCGCAACGTAATTGAAATCAACATATTTGATCAGGTCCCCGTATTCAATGCCGTTCTCAGTACGAACGTTCTGATGCTGGTGATGAAAATCCTCGCGGAACTCAGTGAAGCGCACCGCGGCAAATCCTTCATTGTTGAAAGAAGTATGATCGCCACCGCGGAGATAGCGATCCCGCCGGAAGATCAACTTCGGATGGAATGCTCCCGAGACATAAGTCTGCGAAGTCTCTCGGACGTAACGTGCCAGTTGGCGGGATGTGGAGTCATTCTCCCCGCCAAGATTTTTCAGCAAGCGAAGGTCGGCATCGGTAGCAGCATTGGGAACTCCTTCAGAAAATACTCGCACTTCATTTTTGTTCTGCAACGTGTCGCCCGGTGTTGTGTTTCCGCCAACGATATCGTTATTCAGCACCGCTTCGATGTTCCATCCCTGCTGCTTTGCCATCTGCGCGAAGTGGCGGCTGCCATCAAGTCCTTGCTCCTCGCCGGCGACGGTGAGAAAGATGATGGTCGCCGGGAATTTCAGCTTGCTGAGCACACGCGCGCATTCCAGGCTCACAGCCGTGCCGCTGGCATCGTCGTTGGCGCCGGGGGCAGGATCGGTGGTATTGAAGTTGTCGCTGTTTCGAGAATCATAGTGGCCGGTCACAAGATAGATGCGTTTGCCATTCTCAGGATCGGTGCCCCTTAACACTGCATACACGTTAGTGATCTGCGTGGGTTCTTTGATGCGCTCCGCGGGCTGCTGGACGAACGTATCGGTCTTTACCTCCAGGCAGCCTCCGCAGTCTTTCGAATATTGCTGAAACTCTGACTCGATCCACTTGGCTGCGTTTACAACACCCAATCCCTGGCCTGTCATTTTCTCGTTGTTCGCCGAGAGCGTGCTTCGGTTTACAAAGCTCACCAGCTTTTCGACCGTCACTCGCAGACGCTGAGGGGAGACCTGCCGCAAGGCAGCGACGATCCGCGGGTCGGCAGTTCCCGGCTTGACTTGTGAGAACTTGCCGCTCGACGCCGGTACTGTCTCATCGTTTGAGGAGGACTGCGGAGTTTGAGCAACCAACGTTGTAATGCTGAACATCAGAGAGGCGAATATGACCGCAGGAATTCTGGCTTTGTGCATTCCGTCCTTTCGAACAGCCTTAGATGCGAGTGATGGGGCGTTGCGATCCCTGTATTCCTTTGAACGACTTGACGCTGGGTCAGATAAGATTCTAAAACTACGAGAGGCGAATCTCCATCCAAGGAGGGGAAATTCGCTGAATGCGGAGGAAAGCAATGGTTCTTTGTCCTGAATGCGAAAGCGATTTGGATATCGAAGAAGATGAAATCGATGAAGGCGACGTCGTGACTTGCAGCGAGTGCGGAAGCGACTTTGAAGTTGTAGCCGTCGACCCGCTTGAGCTTACGAAAATGGAAGAGGAAGAAGAGGAGGAAGAAGAAGACGAGGATTACGAGGAAGAAGAGAACAGTGATTATTGAGAGCAAGCCTTTGCTCGTTCGCTGGTCGCTGATGGTAATGCTGATCAGCGCTGCTCTGGTCTCTTACTGCTTTCCTGACACACCCTCTCCTGACAGCAAATCCGACGCCAAGAAACCTTATGCCCTTCTTTATGGAACCGTTTACGACAAGAACGATCGTCCGGCTTACGGCATCAAGGTCAAAATCAAGCGCATCACCGGAAAAAAGGCTAGCTGGGAACTCTATTCTGACCACTCGGGTGAATTTGCTCAACGTGTCCCGCCCGGCGCCGCCGATTACCTTGTTACCGCCGATGTGAAGACCACCAAGGGGGAGCCTAAACCCGAGGTTAAGGTGCATGTCGATAAAGAGGAGCGGCGGGATCTCTCTTTGCATCTAAAGTAAGTAGAATCCAGCTACAATATGTAATAAACCTGAGCAGCTCGTTGGATGCTGTGCATTCGGAGTTTCTGCAATGAAACGTATCTCAGTTGCGTTTTTATTGGCCCTTGCGATTCTTGGAACTCGGGCCTATGCCCAGGATTCGCGCCCGGTAGCTGCAGATCAGCAGCAATCGCGAAATCTTACCGGCCAGGTGCTTACGCCATCAGATCAGCCGCTGCCCTCGGCCGTTGTCTATCTGAAGAACACGAAGACCCTACAAGTAAAGAGCTTTATCACTGAAAACGATGGCGGATACCGCTTCCATGCCCTTGCTCCTAATGTGGACTACGAGGTCTACGCTGAATATCAGGGCAAGAAGAGTTCGACGAAGACGGTAAGCGCCTTTGACAGCCGCGCTAACGTCACCCTCAATCTTCACATTGATGTGGGTAAGTGACAGATCAGATTTGCAAACGAGAAAGGCCGCCAGTTGGCGGCCTTTTTTTGTGATGTACGAAATTTAGTCTTGATCGTTGCTGGCACGCTTCCAGTTCATCATTTCGCCCAGGGTTGTAGTTGAGCTTGACACTGGCTGCTTGTACGCCTCGACGTCAGCACGGCTGGCTTCCTCGCCGACTGCTCGCAAGCTCAGCCCGACCTTCTTCTCATCAGGATTCATCTTGATGATCTTGAAGTCGTGCTCCTCTCCCGCCTCCAGCTTGATTGGTTTGCCTTCAGGATCAGCCGCTTCGGAGTTGTGGCACAAACCTTCCACTCCGTCCGCGATCTCGACAAACGCTCCAAACTGGGCCAGGCGCAGCACCTTGCCGTGCACGACATCGCCAATGCGGTGTGTGCTGAAGAAGGTCTCCCACACGTCCGGCTGGAGCTGCTTCATGCCTAACGAGAGGCGCCGATTTTCCGGCTCAATTGCAAGCACAATCGCCTGCACCTTGTCACCCTTCTTTAAGACTTCGGAGGGATGCTTGATGCGCTTTGTCCAGCTCATATTACTGACGTGCACCAAACCATCGATTCCGTCTTCGATCTCGATGAATGCGCCGAAGTCTGTAAGGTTGCGAACCCGCCCTTCGACTGTCGCGCCTACCGGATACTTCTCATGCAGGTGCTCCCACGGGTTCTGCTCAAGCTGTTTGAGACCGAGTGAGATACGCCTCTCTGTTGGGTTGACGTTCAAGACGACGGTCTCAACTTCATCGCCAACCTTGACGATCTTCGAGGGATGCTTCATCCGCTTCGACCACGTCATCTCGCTGACGTGCACCAGTCCCTCGATGCCCTGTTCGAGTTCAATGAAAGCGCCGTAGTCTGTCACGCTGAGCACTCGGCCCCGCACGTGCGCACCAATCGGATAACGCTCAGCCGCGTCCAGCCATGGATCAGGAGTAAGTTGCTTGAATCCGAGTGAGACGCGCTGCTTCTCTTTGTCGAACTTCAGCACTTTCACGTGGATCTCATCGCCGACATTCACCAGGTCGCGCGGATGAGTCAGACGTCCCCAGGACATATCGGTGATATGCAGCAGGCCATCGATTCCACCAAGATCAACAAAGGCGCCGTAGTCGGTAAGATTCTTTACCGTTCCGGTCAGCACCGCCCCCTCTTGCAGATGCTCGAGTGTGGCTGCGCGCTTGACTGCCTGCTCTTCCTCGAGCAGTTGCTTGCGCGAGACTACGATGTTCCCGCGCTTCTTGTTCATCTTGATAACGCGGACGTCGATCTCCTGGCCCTTGTAAGCATCCAGATTACGAACCGGTTTCAGATCGACCTGTGACCCCGGCAAAAAAGCGCGCACTCCGATATCCACGGCCAAGCCGCCCTTCACGCGCTCGACCACGTAGCCCTTCATCGCAGTTTTGTCGTTGTAAGCGCGCTCGATGTCGTCCCACACACGCATGCGCTGCGCTTTTTCGTAGGAAAGGCCGATGTACCCTTCTTCATCTTCGCTGCGATCGACTACTACGTCTATGGGATCACCAGGCTTGACCTTCGGATTGCCATCGCGGTCGAGCACTTGAGCGAGCGGGACCATGCCCTCCGACTTGAAGCCGACATCAACGACAACATGCTTGTCGGTGAGCTTTACCACTGTGCCTTTGAGCACGTTGTCTTCTTGCGGCAAAGCCTGCTCGGTGGCTGCCTGCTCTGCTTCGAAGTTTTCGAGTGCAGAGGCAAAGTCCATCGAGGCAAATTCGTCGGGAGCGGTAGCTGCAGGGCTCTCCTGGGTAGCGGTTGCGGTTGTGGTTTCTGGAGCGTTGGTTTCTTGTGTTTCGGTGTTCAGGGCTGTGTTCTCGGATTTGGAAATTTGTGCTTGCTGGCCGTCTGCGGTTGATGCCTGATGCGATCCATAGCCAGAGTTCAATTGCTCGGAAGAAGGAGCCGATTCGGTTTCGCGAACTGTGGTTTCGTCGAACAACGTAGTCCTCAGATGCCGACGATCATGTGGTCTTCGAGGACTCCACATGAGGCGGACTGCTCGCTGCGATTCTCTATCGGGTGTTTGCCTGCTCGAGCAGGCGAGAGGAAACCCAGCGGCCGGATCACAAGCTGGTTCTGGTACCAGCAGGCGACCTTCTGACTATAGCAATCGCACATTAAAAGTGTCAACGCAACGGAGCACTTCGACAGCACCAAACTTATTTTTTAAAGGGCCGGGAGAAACCGTTGCTCACAGTCGACATCATTT
>Ga0066388_100002442_pt1 | contig 11351 bp, 11 predicted proteins | sample PanSoiMetaGPlot6_FD_64539 | JGI IMG/M metagenome (GOLD analysis project Ga0066388, IMG submission 64539) | Tropical forest soil microbial communities from Panama analyzed to predict greenhouse gas emissions - Panama Soil - Plot 6 (Hybrid Assembly) | ecosystem: Environmental > Terrestrial >... | reverse complement strand
CGCGGAGGTCGAGGAACAGGAGATCGTCCGCGAAGGCCTGATGCTCCTGCACCTGCCGTGCCAGGGCGGCCAGGACCTGCCGAGCGGCCCCCGGCTGGGTCGTGACGAAGTCGAGGAACCGGTCACCGTCGCTTGCCCATATCTCGCAATCGTCGAGCGTCAGGAGATCCGCGCTCCTGGGCAGCTCGCCGAAGATGCCGAGCTCACCGAGGAACTGCGGCTCATCGACCGTGGCGTGGAGCACCCGCGATCCCGTTGCCGAGACGGAGCTCACCTCGAGGCGTCCTTCCACCAAGAAGTAGATGTCGTCCGAGGGATCCCCTTGGTGGCACACGTACGTCCCCTGACGGAAGGTGCGGATGCGGCCGGCCTTCGCGAACGACCGTACGTCGGCCTTCGGCACGGAGGCGAAGATCGGCGTTCGCTTCATGACATCGCCGAGGCTCGCTTCGAGCGCGCGCACCTGCGTCATCGGCCCCGAAGCCTAGTCCGCGCGAGCCGCCCCCGCGACCCGCGGGGGGCGGCCGGGCCGACCCATGGGAAAGGCCCGGGCCGTCGGCCCGGGCCTTTCCTGCCGTCACCCCTGGGTGCGTGGCGACGCCGTGTTGTGGAGGTCAGATCTTGCGGGCGGTCTTCCTGGCCGTCTTGCGAGCCGTCTTGCGAGCGGTCTTGCGAGCGGTCTTGCGAGCGGTCTTCCTGGCCGCGACCTTCTCCGCCGTCCGGTCTTCCGCCTTCCGGCTGCCCGCAGCGGGCTCGCTGGCGGCGGGGCTCTTCGGCTGGATCTTCTTCTCAGCCATCCGATCTTCCTCCTCGTTCCGCGGGCCCGGCGCCCGTCGACACGAGGATCATGATCCACATGGCCGGCGGAAGGTGCGACCCCCGTCACCGGAACGGTGTGTCGTTGGTCACCGGGGTGGCTGTGCTCGGCGTCACGCCTCATCGTGTGACGTACGTCACTCGTCGAGCTCGGGTAGATCGATCGGGTCGGGACGCGGTGTGCATGCCCCGCAGAACAGAGCGTCCTCGACGACGAGCGCCCGCACGACCTTGGTCGTCCGGTAGAGATCCAACACGAAGGGTTGCGTCTGGGCGTGGTCCTCGCACACCCCCCGGCCGCAGAACCTGCACGTGCCCACGGCCGTCCTGCGGCAGTGCCAGCAGTCCATCGATCCTCCCTGGTTCCTCAGTGTTCCATGTCACGGTCAGGAGCTCGGTCTGGCCGGTCGCGCCGCAGCGACTCCGCGACCACTTGATCGAACCCGTCGGCATCCAGCCGGAAGGCCCGCAGAGGCGTGCGGGCCTCCACGGTTGCGGTGCGAGGGACATGTTCGAGCAGCGCGATCTCGCCGAAATGGTCCCCGGGGCCGAGTGTCGCGATCGGCGAGCCGTCGACGAGCACGTCGGCCTGGCCGGCAGCGATCGCGTAGAAGGCGTCACCGAGCTCGCCCTGCTCGACGAGCGCATCGCCGTGCGCGGCCTGCACCCACTCGCCGTGCTCGAGCACGACGGCAAGGTCGTCCAACGTCATCCGGCGGAAGGCGGTCAGCGTGCGGAGCTCGGCGAACGCCTGCATCGTCGGCGCGAACTCGGGCGCGTCGATGTCGTCGGCGAGCAGCCGGTCGAAGGTCGCCTTGTCGATCTCGAAGACCTGCACGTCGTTCATCGCCCGGACGGTGGCGCTCCGCGGAGCCGCGGACAACAGCGCGAGCTCGCCGAAGCTCTCGCCCGGCTCGAGCATCCGAAGGACGCGCGTGTCGCCCGTCTCGGGATGCTCGTCCTCGACCGCCAGGCGGCCGCGGCGCACGACGAAGAACGCGTCCGCCCGGTCGCCCTGTCGCACCACCGCATGCTCGGGCGGGAACGAGCGCAGGCGCACCCGGCCCGCCAGGTCGGACAGCACCTCCTCCGGGAGGTCCTCGAACGCCGGCAGCTGGTCGATCAGCTGGGCCGCTTCGACGCGCCAGGCGCGTTGCGCCCGGAAACGGGCACGTTCGACGAGCGACCGCACGCGCTTCGTCACCGCGCGGAGGAGCGCGATCGCTCCCCGGATCGCGGGGCCTGCGAAGAACAGCGTCAGGACCAGGAGGAGGAGCCGCGACCAGAGGCCGCCATGCCAGAGGTCGCTCACGATCCCGCCGAAGATGTGCTGCCAGAACAGGAACGCCGTCCAGAAGGAAAAGACCGTGAACAGCAACCCGACGGTTCCGTACAAGGCGAGGCCTGTTTCTTGCCGTGTGAACCGTTCTCGGATCCGGAGCTTGTGCCAAAGGTCGCCCTGGATGAACGCGATCGCCCGCGGACGGAGGTCTCGGACCTGGATCAGATCCGAGAGGATCCAATATCCATCGAGCTCCAGCAGGGGGATCAGGTTCAACAGGATCAGGAAATAGTTGAGGACGGCGAATCTGTACAGCAAGGGGGACACGGAAGCGTGAGGGAAGGAGAAGACGATGATAGAAGCGATCCCCGCCAGGGCGAGCTCGGTGAACGGACCCCCGAAGGCTTGCGCGATGCGCTTCCGCCGATCGAGCATCAGCCCGTCGGTCGAGTCGACGTAGAAGGCGGGCGACCCGAAGAAGATGAAGAACCCGGCGGAGATGACCTTCCTCTTATAGTGGGTCAAGACCACGGCATGGCCGAGCTCGTGGCAGAACGTCAGGATGAATCCGAGCGCCAACAGCAGGACGGCCTCGGCCGGCGCTTCCTTCCCGGAGAACGTGAACCGATCGGACTGGGCGGTGGCGACGAACGCGGCGAGGCCAGCCGCCGAGATCAACCCGATCACGACGAGCGCCGGTGGTCGGAACGCGAACCGCAGCGCTCCCCGGTAGCACGCTCCGACGAAGCGATCGGCGCCGTCCCACCCGATCCTGAGCGTCTGGAAGAAACCGCGGATCTTCTTCCTTCCGGGCGAAACGGGATCCAGCCGGTCGCGGAGGAGCGAAGAGACGTCGATCGGCGTCGGATCGAGGAACCCATCGTCATGGAGCGCCAGGATCAGGGATAAGACGGCGCCGGGGTCGAGATCACCCGCCTCCTCCAGGTGGGCGACGATCAACTCCTGCCCCGTGCGGGTGCCGTCCATCAGCGGAAGGAGCTCCGCCTCCCAGGGTTCGAGCACGAAGTGGACGTTCCGGTCCGGCCGCGCGCACATCGCGTAGTCGTTGGACCCTTTCAGCCGGAAGACGACGACCTCGGTGCCGTCGGCGAGCTTGGGCGCGAACGTCTCCGGGTCGAGGACCTCGACCAGCGAGTCCCAGACGCCGCCCAGACCCCCCGCGGCTTCGTCGGTCGGTTCCTCCGCGCGATCGGCGAGGAGCTGGCCCACGTCGATCGCGGTCGTTCCACGTCCCAGCGCAGCGCCGAGCGCGAGATCGGCTCGCGGTCGCTTCCGCCGAGCGGAGCGCTGGCGCAGGGCGTCGGCCCCGATCACGATGACCGCAACGGCGATCGCGGCGAGGATCAAGTACTGCAGCGATGACTCCTTCCTCAGCCGATCAGCGAGCGCCGGGCCCCTGAGACGGGGCGCATCCTCCCCGAAGCGGACCTCCCGCGCAACCCTGGGGCTGCGACGTGACGCGCGTCACAGCCAACCGCGCTCGATATCACGCCGGAACCGTGACCCCCGGCACCGTGTCGGGTCCGCGGCCAGGCATACGGTCGTCCCGACGAAGCGAGGAGGTGACGGAGATGCTGAACGGAGAAATCGCGAGGGGCCGGATCGATGATCGGGTTCGTGAAGGCGCCGCGGCGCGGAGCCGTCGGCGTCTGTCCGCATCTCGAGCGACGGAGCGCCGGGCGCACTTCCGGCGGCTGGTTGGGGTGACAGTAGCGTTGCTGCCATCGCCGTTCAGGCACTGATACCGCGGCCCGGACGCTCGGGGCGCGGGGTGGTCGTCGACACGACCAGCCCGCGCCCCGCTTCGTGTCCCGGGTAGCCTCGCCCCGTGCGGATCGATGTGTTCACGATCTTCCCCGAAGTCGTTCGGGCACCGCTGTCCGGGAGCCTCCTCGGGCGCGCGATCGGTGCGGGGCTGCTCGATATCCGCGTCCACGATCTCCGCGACTGGACGACCGACCGGCATCGCAGCGTCGACGACGAAGCCTTCGGCGGCGGGCCGGGGATGGTGATCAAGCCGGAGCCGGTGTTCGCGGCCGTCGAGTCGCTCGACCCGGAACGGGGGCGGGTGCTCCTCCTGTCGCCCGCGGGTCGCCGGCTCGACCAGGCGATCGTGCGTGCGCTCTCCGAGGAGTCCCACCTCACGCTGCTGTGCGGCCGCTACGAGGGTGTCGACGAGCGGGTGGTGGATGGGCTCCCGGCGGAGGAGATCTCGATCGGCGACTACGTGCTCTCCGGCGGGGAACTCCCCGCGCTCGTGCTTATCGAGGCCGTCACCCGCCTGGTCCCCGGGGTGCTCGGCAACGAGGCCTCATCCGCTCGGGACTCCTTCGCGACGCCGACCTCGCTGGACCATCCGCAGTACACGCGACCACAGGAGTTCCGCGGGATGAGGGTCCCCGACGTCCTCCTGTCGGGGCACCACGCCGAGATCGAACGGTGGCGACGGGCTGCGGCCCGGGAGAAGACGCAGCGGAACCGTCCTGACCTCGGGGGTGGTCAGCCCGCGGAACCCTGATCGCAAGGACCCAGCTCCGCCGCCCGGATCAGACGCAGGGCGGCCCATCGATCACGGCGTCCGTGAAGACGCCGAACGCGACGGCGACGGCGATCCCGAGCCAGGTGCCCGCCGGCCTGGAGCGCTCCCGATCCGGGCGCAGCGCCGTGACGGGCTCCATGGGGGCATCGTTCGCCCGGTGGGGTTCGGGCGCAATCCTCGTGCGTCGGATAGCACAGAGCCGCAACGCGCCGATGGGTGACGCGCGATCGGGTCAGGTGGCTGTCGTGCGGAAGGCCACTGGTACACTCGGTGGCCGCCCATGAACACCACCGATCTCATCGAGCAGCCGTTCCTGCGCAACGACATCCCGTCTTTCCGACCCGGTGACTCGGTCAAGGTCCATGTCCGCGTCGTCGAGGGGAACCGCGAGCGCGTCCAGGTCTTCCAGGGCGTCGTGATCCGTCGATCGGGTGGAGGGATCCGCGAGACGTTCACGGTCCGCAAGATCTCGTTCGGCGTCGGGGTGGAGCGGACGTTCCCGCTGCACTCGCCGTCGATCGCCCGGCTCGAGATCGTCCAGCGAGGCCGGGTACGCCGTGCGAAGCTCTACTACCTCCGCGACCTCCGTGGGAAGAAGGCGCGCATCCGGGAGCGACGGATCGACGACGCGAAGCTCGCCGCGATGGAGGAGGCAGACGCCGCGCGCGCCGCCCAGGCGGAGACCGTGGAGGAGGAACCGGACGAGGTCGAGGTGGGAGAGCCGGACGCGTCCGAACCCGAGACGGGCGAGTCGGGGTCGATCGAGCCTGGCGCGGGCGACGCTGACGAGGGCGAGCCCGACGCCGAGGCCAGCGCGTCGGAGGAGAACGAGGCCGAGGAGTCGGCAGAGGCCTGACCGTGGCCGACCGGCCCCGCCGATCCGAGACGGCGCTCGATCCGGCGGTGGACGCCGAGACACCCTCGCCCGACCGAGGGAAAGCCGAGAAGCGTGGGGACCGCGGCTTCTGGCGTGAGCTGCCCGTCCTGATCGTGATCGCGCTCGTCATCGCGGTCCTGATCAAGACCTTCCTGGTCCAGGCCTTCTACATCCCGTCGGAGTCGATGGAGCAGACGCTCGTGCCGGGGGACCGGGTCCTGGTGTGCCGCGTGTGCATGCACCTGAGCGATATCCATCGCGGTGACGTGATCGTGTTCTCGGATCCGAGCCCACCACCCGGGGGGGGTCGCGGGGTGATCGGTGGCTTCGCTCACTGGCTGGCGCAGGGGATCGGGGTCGCCCAGCCCGAGAACCCCGACTACATCAAGCGGGTGATCGGGCTCCCCGACGACGTCGTCGAGATCAAGGACGGGGTCGTGTTCGTGAACGGAGAACGGATCGAGGAGCCCTACCTCGACCCCGAACGCGACGATCGCTCCTTCGGTCCCGAGACGGTCCCCGATGGCATGCTCTTCGTATTGGGCGACAACCGCGCGCATTCGGGTGATTCCCGGTTCCGGCCTCCGGAGGGGGTCGGGTACGTTCCGATCGACAAGGTGATCGGGAAGGCGTTCGTGATCGTATGGCCGCCGAGCCGGTGGGGATGGCTGTAGAGGAAGACCTCGACCGCTACGAATCGACCCTGCGCGCCCAGGGCTTCCACCGCATCGCCGGCGTCGACGAGGTCGGCCGTGGCGCGCTGGCGGGCCCGCTCGTCGCCGCCGCGGTCGTGCTCCCCGACGACTTCGACCGCACCGGACTGCGTGACTCGAAGCTCCTCACGGCGAAACAGCGCGAGCAGCAGTGCGCGCGGATCGTCGCGTCGTGCGTGTTCGTGATCCGGAAGATCGAACCGGGCGTCCTCGACGCGCGCGGGCTCCACCGGAGCAACCTCGCGCTGCTGCGTCGATGCGTCCGTGCGATCGAGCCCACGCCGGACTACGTGCTGACCGACGGGTTCCCCGTCAACCGGATGCCGTGTCCCTCGCTCGGCGTGAAGAAGGGCGACATGGTCGCCGCGAGCATCGCGGCCGCCTCGATCGTGGCGAAAGTCACGCGCGACCGGATCATGCGGGGGATGCATCGCCGGTACCCGGAGTTCGACTTCGCGCACAACAAGGGGTACGGGACGCCCGTCCACCGCGCGGCCCTCCGCCGGCTCGGTCCGACCCCGATCCACCGGCTGAGCTTCGCAGGGGTCGGTCAGCCGGAGCTCCCCGGGTTCGAGGACGACGCTGCCTTCGGGTCCGCGTGAGAGCATGGACGGGCCGATGGACGACGACATCGAGCGGTTCGAGGAGGAGCGAGAGCTCGAGCTCTACCGGGAGTACCGCGACGTGCTCCCGATGTTCACCTACGTGATCGAGACCGAGCGCCGGTTCTACCTCGCGAACGCGGTCGAGGTCGAGCGGCTCGACGAGGGTTGGGTGCAGGTCAAGCTCTCCGATGCCTGGGTCTGGGATATGTTCCGGCCGGCGCGGTTCGTCTCCTCGGTCCAGGTGATGACCCGGCGGGACGTGAACGTCGAGGAGCTGCGTCACGAGGGGTCGTCGATCCCGGACACCCCCGACGGCTAGGTCCGGCGCCGGCGTGTCATCGGCGCGGCGTACGGTGCCGGCGTGGACGCTCGGCCGCTGACGGGACGCACGGGGGAGTCCGCCGCGGAAGCTCGGTACGTCCGGCGCGGGTTCCGTGTCGTCGCGCGCAACTGGCGGTGCGGGATCGGGGAGCTCGACCTGGTCCTCGCGCGCGGCGACCTCTTGGTGTTCTGCGAGGTCAAGACCCGGCGCGGCGCTCGGTTCGGCGCGGGGTTCGACGCGGTCGACCGACGGAAGCGTCGGAAGCTCCGCACGCTCGGCGAAGCGTTCCTCCAGCACCGGGGACTCGGTCCGACGGCCGTACGCTTCGACGTCGCGAGCGTCCGTCTCCGGCCGGACGGATCATCCGTCGTGGATGTGTTCGAGGACGCCTTCTGATACCCGGCGGAGCGCCGCCAGGAGCGCGTCCACGTCCGAGGGCGTCGACAGGTAGTTGAGGACGCCGGCGCGCAGGTACGTGTGACCGCGGAGCGTCGTCACGCTCACCCACCCCGTGCCGTCCAACTCCAACCCGCGCTGCAGGTCGTTCTGATACGCGTCGATCCGACCGTCGGGCCACCGTTCGCTCCCGTCGGGGAGATGGCGGAAGCAGACGACGGACAGTTCCGGCTCGACGGCCAGCTCCAGGTCGGCCGACGCCCTGATCCGGGCGGCCATGTAGGCCGCAAGGTCGTCGTTGTGCTCGATCAGCCTCCCGAGGCCGCCGGTGCCGAGGTGCTGCCAGCTCATCCACAGCTTGAGCGCGCGGAACCGTCGCGTCCCCTCGATCGAGTACTCGTACCAGTTGAGCGGTTCGTCCTCGGGCCGGCTCGAGGCGTAGTACTCCGGCGAGCGGTGGAACGTTTCGCGGAGCTGTTCACGGCGGCGCACGACGAGCGCACCGATGTCGTAGGCCTGGAAGAACCACTTGTGCGGATCGATCGTCACCGAGTCGGCGAGCTCGAGACCGGGGACGCGGGCGGCGTCGCGCGGCGACAGCCGCGCGGCGCCTCCGTAGGCCGCATCGACGTGGAGCCACAGACCCTCGCTCGCGGCCAGCGCCGCGAGGTCGACCGTGCGGTCGACCGAGCCGGTGTTCGTCGAGCCGGCCACGGCGCTGATCGCGAGCGGGGTAAGCCCCGCGCGCCGGTCCTCGGTGATCGCCTCCGCTACCGGTCCCGCCTGGAGGCGGAACCGGTCGTCGGAGGTGATCACCCGCAACGTCCCCTCCGGGAACCCCAGGATGTCCAACCCGCGTTCGACCGAGAAGTGCGTCTGGTCGCTCGCGTAGACGCGGACCTCTGCGAGGTCCGCGCCGCGCGGGGGTCGATCGAGACCGCGCGCGACACGCAGATGCGTGTCGCGCGCGACCGTCAGCGCCATCAGGTTCGCCATCACGCCGCCGGAGGTGAGCACGCCCCACGACGAGCGGTCGAAGCCGACGAGGTCGCACAGCCATCGGACGACCTCCTCCTCGACGAACGCCCCCACGGGACCCGCGTGCCAGACGTCGACCCCCTGGTGAAGCCACTGCGCGAGGACCTCGCCCCCGATCGACATGGCGAGCGGGGGTGGCGTGAAGTAGCTGAACGCCCCCGGGTGCTGCGCGTTGAACGTCATGGGCGCCACGCGGTCGCGGAACGCGCGGAGCACGTCGGCGGCCGGACGGCCGGTCGCCGGTGCCGCCTGCGGTCCGCCCGTTGGCCCGAAGAACCTTCGGCGCGAGTCGGGGTAACTCTCCGGGTGGATCGGGCGAACCATCGCCCGGTCGTAGAGCCAATCGAGCGCTTCGCTCCACACCGCGGACCCGAACGCCTCCAGCGCGGCACGTGAGGACCGGGCATCGCGGAGATCGAGGAATCCGGGATCCGGCAGCTCGCTCTCGGCTCTCACGGCCGCGATGGTACCGGCGCCGTGACGGCGGTCACGGTCTGCCCCGCGCCGGAACCGTAGCGTCGACCCATGTACGGACGCGTGATCGGCGTCACGGTGCTGGGCGTCGGCGGTCATCCCATCACGGTCGAGGCGTTCGTCGGCCGCGGCCTGCCGTCCCTGACGGTGACCGGTCTTCCGGGTGCGGCCGTGCAGGACGCCCGCGACCGGATCCGGCCCGCGGTCGAGCACGCCGAGCTCGAATGGCCGTTGCGTCGCGTCGTCGTCAACCTCGCACCGGGGAACCTCCGGAAGGAGGGCGCCGGGCTCGATCTCCCGATCGCGGTAAGTGTCCTCGTCGCGACCAGACAGGTCCGTCCTCGATCGGTCACGGGCACGGTGTTCTTCGGCGAGGTCTCGTTGCGCGGCGAGGTGCTCCCGACCCCCGGAGCCATCTCGGTGGCCATCGCCGCCGCGCGCCGGCGCCTCGGGCGGGTGATCGTCCCGGCGGCGAACGCGGTCGAGGCAGCCCAGGTCGATGGGCTCCAGGTGATCGGGGTGACGTCGATCGGCGACGTCGTCGGGTTCCTGCGCGGGACCTGGACCCCGCCGCCGGTGAGCGCGCAGACGGATCCGCGCCCTGCTCGGGCTTCGGTCGACCTGGCCGAGGTCCGCGGTCAAGACGAGGCGCGCCGGGCGCTGGAGGTGGCCGCGGCGGGCGGCCACAACCTGCTGATGGTCGGAACGCCGGGCGCCGGCAAGACGATGCTGGCGCGCCGGCTGCCCACGATCCTCCCGGATCTGACGCGGGACGAGGCGCTCGAGGCCACGCAACTCCATTCCGTCGCCGGGCTCCTGGCGGGCCGAGGCCTCTTGCGCGAACGGCCGTTCCGCGCGCCGCACCATTCGGTCTCGACGGCCGGGTTGCTCGGCGGTGGCTCGACCGTCCTCCGACCCGGCGAGGCGAGCCTGGCGCATCGGGGCGTCCTGTTCCTCGACGAGCTCACCGAGTTCCGGCGGGATGCGATCGAGGCGCTCCGACAACCCCTGGAGGACGGGGTGATCGTGGTGACGCGAGCCGGCGGCTCGGTGACCTTCCCCGCGCGCTTCACCCTCGTCGCAGCGGCCAACCCGTGCCCGTGCGGGTTCGCGGGCGATCCGCGCACGGTCTGCCGGTGCCGGCCGGACCAACACGACCGGTACCGCAACAAGCTCTCGGGTCCCCTGATCGATCGGATCGACCTGCGGCTGACGATCCCTCGCCTGACCAAGGACGAGCTGCTCGGGGCCTCTGCGGGAGAGCACTCCTCGGTGGTTCGCGAGCGTGTCGTCGCGGCGCGCGAGCGGCAACGCGCGCGCTACGCGGACCTCGGGATCACGTGCAACGCCCACCTGCCGGGGCCGCTCGCGCGCCGCGAGGCGCGTCTGTCCTCGGGCGCCGAGGAGCTCTTGGCACGGGCGGTCGAACACATGGCGCTCACCGGGAGGGGGTTCGATCGGGTGATCAAGGTGGCGAGGACCGTCGCCGACCTGCACGCGGCCGACCGTGTATCCCGCGGGCACGTGGCCGAGGCCCTCTCCTACCGCACCGCGTTCGAGCAGCAGGGAGACATCGCGCGTGCCGGGTGACCGCCACCCGCCCTTCGGATTCCCCGAGGGGTTCGGCGAGGGCCCAGGCGAAGCGGACGCCGTGCTCCTGCTCCGATGCCTGCTCGGTCCGACGCCCCGCTCGCTCCACGCGGCGGTCTGGGAGGCCGGCAGTGCATCGGCGACGGTCGACCGGATCCGACACGGCCGAGCCGGGTCGGACAACGACCGGAAGTTCCTCGCGACGGCCGATCCCGCCGCGATCCGTGCAGGGCTCGAGGTCACAGGGGCACGCTTCGCGAGACCGGGAGACGACGACTACTGGCCGTCGTTCCTTCGTCTGTCGGATCCGCCCGTCGGCGTGTTCGTTCGGGGACGTGCCCTCGATCCCGGCGACGAACGGGTCGGCATCGTCGGCTCGCGTCGGCCGACGCCGACGGGTGTCGAGATCGCGGTCGACTTCGCCCGCGGGCTCGCGTCGGCCGGGATGATCGCGGTGAGCGGTGGCGCCTTCGGGATCGACTCGGCCGCGCACCGCGGAGCGATCGATGCGGGTGGCGTGACCGTTGCGGTCCTCGGGTCCGGGATCGACCAGCCCCACCCTCGCGGCAACCGCCGACTGTTCGCGGAGATCGCGTCGACGGGCACGCTCCTGAGCGAGTACCCGCCCGGCGTCCCGGCGGCACCCTTCCGGTTCCCGGCCCGGAACCGGCTGATCGC
>Ga0066388_100002441_pt1 | contig 11352 bp, 10 predicted proteins | sample PanSoiMetaGPlot6_FD_64539 | JGI IMG/M metagenome (GOLD analysis project Ga0066388, IMG submission 64539) | Tropical forest soil microbial communities from Panama analyzed to predict greenhouse gas emissions - Panama Soil - Plot 6 (Hybrid Assembly) | ecosystem: Environmental > Terrestrial >... | reverse complement strand
CCGGTGCCATCGTGATCCCGTGACCAGCGCCGTGTGAAGCCGGCGGGCGATCTTCGCCGGTTCCGGGCTGGCCGTGACCGTGCGTGCTGTGGCTCGATAGGTTTTCGCAGAGTCATCGACCGCCGGGAGAATTCATGGTGATACCGCTCGAAGCCCGGTCGGTGGCCGCGGTCGCCGGAGGTTTGCTCGTGCTCACCGCGTGGGTCAGCGCCGTCGGCACGCTGATCGTGCCGCGCTCGGTCAGCAGCTGGCTCACCCGGTGGGTGGACCGGCTCGTCAACGGGGCCTTCCGGCTGGTGATCCGCGCCCTCCCCGACTACCGCCGGCGCGACCGGCTGCTCGCCACTCAGGCGGCCACGATTCTGATTTGCCAGCTGGCCGCCTGGCTGGCGACCTCGCTCGTCGGGTTTTGGCTGCTGCTGTGGCCGTTCGAAGCCGGCGGCCTGGGGTCGGCCTTCAGCGCGGCCGGGTCCGCGCTCTTCACCCTGGGTTTTGCGGTGCCCGCGGGCGGCGCGCCTTCGGCTGTTGTCACCGCCGCCGGCGCGACCGGTCTGGTCATCGTCACCTTGCAGATCGCCTACCTGCCGACCCTGTACTCGGCGTTCAACCGGAGGGAAACCGAGGTGGCGCTGCTAAACGCCCGCGCTGGCGTGCCTTCCTGGGGCCCGGAACTGCTGGCCCGTACCCATTACGCCCTGGGCTCAGGCCTGTCCACCATCGATACCCTGCCCGATCTCTACGCCCGGTGGGAGGTGTGGGCGGCGGACGTCGCGGAAAGCCACACCACCTACCTGCCTCTGGTCCGGTTCCGCTCACCCAGGCCGCTATCGTCCTGGGTGACCGCGCTGCTGGCCGTGCTGGACTCCGCCGCCCTGATCCTGGCGCTGTCGCCCAAGACCGCGCCCACCGTGCCAGCCCGGCTATGCCTGCGGGCCGGGTTCCAGTGCTTCAACCTGATCGCGCAGGCGATGAGCATCAAGGTGCCCGAGGAGTCCGACGTGCCCGGCCGGATCAGCCTCACCTACCAAGAGTTCCTCGACGCGATCGACCGGATGCGCGAAGTCGACTTCCCGATCGAACGCGATCCCGCCGAGGCCTGGGTGGATTTCGTTGGCTGGCGGGCCAACTACGAGCACGCCGCGTACGCGCTGGCCGCCGACGTCTATGCCGTGCCCGCGCTCTGGTCCGGCGCGCGCCGGCCGCCCACTCCCGGGATTCCCCCGTTCCGCCCGCCGCTCGGGCGGCCACCCAAGTAACCCGGCTGCCGTCCCGGCTCGGGAGCCGGCGTGCGCGGCGCGCTCGCCAGTTCCGCGAGAGGGCCGGTTTATGCTGATGTGGTGAAGCCAGCAATCGGCGAGCTGCTTGTGCGTGGTGAGCCGTTCCCGATTGCCCGGTAGGGACCTGGCCGCCCGCAGCCGGCTACCTAGCTGGCCCGGGAAGGGCAAACCGCGGCGGCCGCACGGCGAGTCCAGGACGGTGGCCAGGGTGATCCACGGGCGCGACATGGCGCGCGAGGCGGGACCCTCGTGCCATGACGGGCCCAGCCCGCGCCAAGGCGGGCTCAGCGGAACGGAGGACGCGGTGGCTTTCATCAAGGCCGGACAGGAGACCTCGGGCTCGATCGAGCTGTGCCGCGAAGATCACCGCCCAGGAGGGCCGGCCGTCCCGGTCCACAGGACCTGGCCAGCCCGATGACCGTGCTGGCCGGCCGCCGTGAATCGTTCAATGCCGCGCACCGGTTGTACAACCCGGGCCTCACCGACGAAGAGAACCAGCGCATGTTCGGAAAATGCGTGGGCCTGCACGGGCACAATTACGTCCTGGACGTCATGGTGGCCGGCGAGATCGATGAGGCCAGCGGCTGCGTCTTGGACCTGAAACTGCTTTCGGACGTCATAGGCCAGCAGATCATCCGGGATGTGGATCACCGCAACCTGAACACCGATGTGCCATGGCTCAAGGGACGCATCCCGACGGCCGAAAACCTCGCCCTGGCCTTCTGGGAACGGCTCCGGCCGCAACTTCCCGCGGGGCTGCTGCGGTCAGTCCGCGTATGGGAGACCGACAAGAACTGGGCTGAGGTGGGTGATCAAGGCTAAGACCCCGGCCAGCGCGGGCCGGGATTTGCGCAGCCGCTATTCCGTCGCGGACCTTCGCGTGTTCACCCCTGACGAGGCACGCCGGTTTGTTCCCAGCGGGCGCGGTGATCCGCAAACCAACGTCGTGTTGGCCTGGGAACTGTTGTACCGCCTCGATCCGGAGCTGTATGACCAGCTGGCCAGGGCTGAGCGCCTCCATCCTGGCGTCGTTGACTGGCTACCCCCCGCCTGCGACCGGATCGTCGAGGTGGGCGCGGGTACCGGGCGGCTGACGCTCGAGCTCCTCGGGCGCGGGCGGGAGGTGGTGGCCGTCGAGCCAGCGATGCCCTTGCGCCAGATCTTGGAGCGGAAGCTCGCGGAAGCAGAGCACGGCAGCCGCGCTCGGGTGCTCCACGGGTTTTTCGATGACTTGCCCCTGCCCGACGATTTCGCTGACCTGGTCGTCGCCTGCTCGGCCTTTACCCCCGCCCGCGCGCATGGCGGCGAGGCCGGCCTGGCTGAGATGGAGCGGGTGTGCCAGCCGGGTGGCTGCGTCGCCATCATCTGGCCCAACCACATCGACTGGCTAGCCGCCCACGGGTACCGGTACGTCAGCTTCGGCGGCCCGATGTCCGTCGAGTTCCCCAGCCACGAGAAGGCGGTTGAACTGGCCGAGATCTTCTATCCCAGCGCGGCGGAAGAGATCCGCCGGCGCCGCTGCCGGCGGGTACCGTTCGAGATTCTGGGCATCAATCCGCCGCGCGACCTGGCCTTCAAGCGGCTGGCCCGATGAAGATCGCAATCATGGCCCCGCTCGTGACAGCCATCCGCGAGCCGCAGCGCGGAGGTTCGCAGGCCTTCGTGTCCGATCTTGCCCGTGGCCTGGCCGGCCGGGGGCACGAGGTTCACGTGTACGCCGCCTCCGGATCGGAGATCCCGGGGGTAAAGGTGATCGACACCGGAGTCGATTCCCGGGCCTTGGCTGGGACGCTCTACCGGGCCTTTGCGCCGGCCGGCCCGGCGTCAGCGGCGGCCGAGTCTGCTTTCGCCAGGGCCTACCGGAGCGTACGGCAGACCCGGTATGACGTGATTCACAACCACGCTTTCGACGCGCCCGCCGTCCGGCTCGCCACCGCGCTGCACGCGCCCGTGGCGCATACGCTCCACCTGCCCCCGGACGAGGCGGTGGCGGCGGCGCTGCGTCATGCGATCCGGTCCAGCAGGCCGCCGACGGTGGCCACGGTATCCGCTTTCACGGCGAGGGCCTGGCGCCGGGTCGCGCGCGTCGATGCGATCTTGCCGCCGTACGTGCCGACCAGCGTCATTCCCTGGTCACCGGCACCCGCGGAGGGCGCGATCTTCGCCGGAAGGCTGAGCCCCGAGAAGGGAGCCGCCGAAGCCATGGATATCGCCCAGGCGGCCGGAATCCCGGTGGACGTTTACGGCGACGTCTACGACGCCGAGTACGCCCGCGAGCAGATCGGCCCGCGGCGGGCCCGGCCGGGCGTGACGGTTCATCAGCCAGTTCCCCGGGTGTCGTTGTGGCCAGCGATGGCGCGCGCGGCCGTGGTCTTGTATCCCGTCCGGTGGGACGAGCCCTTCGGGATGGCCGCCGCCGAGGCGCAGGCGTGCGGTACCCCTGTCGTCGGATTCAACCGCGGAGGGCTCGGCGAGGTGATCGCGGATGGTGAGACCGGCTTTCTGGTGCCGCCCGGCGACATCCAGGCGGCCGCCGAGGCCATTGGGCGGGCGGCCGGGATTTCGCGCGCGGCATGTCGCCGCCACGCCGAGAGCCGGCTGGATCTGGACCAGAGCCTGGACGCCCACGAGCGGTGCTACCGGCGAATGGTCACCCCTGGAGCCGGGGCAGCAGACGATGGGTGACCCGGGGCACTGGCTGGCCGGGCGGGTGGCCGTGGTCACCGGGGCTAGCCGCGGGATCGGAGGCGCTACCGCCGAGGCCCTGGCCGCGGCGGGCGCTCACGTCATGCTCGCCGCCCGTGACCGCGAAGCTCTCGACGCCATCGCCACCCGTATCCGGCGCGCCGGCGGGGAGGCCACGCCGGTGCCCACCGACGTGAGCCAGGCAGCGGACGTGGACCGCCTGTTTGCCGCGGCCGGGCGGGCTGGCCCCGTGGCCGCGCTGGTCTGCGCGGCCGGGGTGCTGACGTCCGCACCGTTCGCCGAAACATCGTCCGAGATCTGGGAACAGACGCTGGCGGTGAACCTGACGGGCGCTTTTCTGTGCTGCCGCGCGGCGTTCACCGCCATGAGCCGCGCCGGGGAAGGGCGGATCGTCACCATCGCCTCGCTGTCCGGGGTCTATGCCACCGAGAAGTTCCCGGGCCTGGCCGCGTACAACGTCTCCAAATATGGGGTCATCGGCCTCACTGAGGCGATCGCGGTGGAGGGCAAGAAGCACGGCATCAGCGCTATTTGCGTGAGCCCGGGCGCCGTCGATACCCAGATGCTGCGCCGGGCCAATCCCGAGCTGCGCCCCGGCCTGACGCCCGGTGATGTAGCGGAACTGATCCTCGCGCTCCTCGACAGCCCGCTGGCCCCGGCCAGCGGGGCGAATATCCCCCTCTTCTCCAACGCCTGACCGGACGGCGCGCCAGGTAAGTATCGGCGGTCAGGCCCCGGACACCAGTGACCACAGATCTACGTGCTCATCGGCGAGCACGCCGCGACCCGGCCGGGCTCGCAGTGCCACCAGGCGGGCGCCGGCCGCCATCTCGCTGTGATGGTCCAGTTCCGGATCGCCGCCACGGTCCAGGCCCACAGCGGCCTGCACGAGCCCGTCCAGCAGATAGAAGCCGACCAGCTTTCCCTCATCCACGCGGCCGCGGACCACGAAATCGTCCCAATTCACGGCATGGCCCACGTACTCGAGCTTGTGCTCGTACTGATCGGACCAGAAACTGTGGACATAGGCATAAGGGGCGGTCGAGCCGAGCATCGACCTCGCCGCCGCGGCGCCCTGCTTTTCAGCGTTGTTGTAATGCTCGACCCGGACCCGCCCGAAAAGCGGGTGGAGCTGGTTAGCGACATCGCCGGCCGCGTAGACGTCGGCCGCGCTGGTCCGGCACAGCTCGTCGGCGAGAATTCCGTTCCCCAGCGCGATCGAGGACCCCGTGACGGCGGCAACATCGGGGGTGATCCCGACGCCAACGACCGCGAAGTCACAGGCGATACGCTTGCCGCCGCTGGTCACGACCGTCTCGAGCCACCCGGCCCCTTCGAACGCGGCGACCTGATCCCCGGGCAGCAGTTCGACCCCATTCGCGCGGTGGAAGGCGTCGATCAGCGCGCCGACCTCCGCGCCCAGCACCTTCTCCAGCGGAAGCCTGCCCGGAAAGACCGCGGTCACCTGCACTCCGAGCTGCGTCAGCGACGCCGCCACCTCGCAGCCGATAAACCCCATGCCCACGACGACGGCGCGCCGGTCCCGCTGAACCTCGGCCTTGATCGCGTCGCACTCGGCCACCGTGCGCAGGTAATGGATCCCGGGCAGCTCAGCCCCGGGCAGCTCCAGGCGCCGGTTCCGGCCCCCGGTGGCGATTAAGAGCTTCTGATAGCTGAGCTGCTGACCGGAGCCCAGGACCACCGTATGCGCGGCGGCATCAACCGTCACTACGCTGTCCCGGCGATGTTCTACGTCATGCTCCAGATACCAGTCGGCAGGCCGGACGTACCAGCCTTCGAGATCCTCCTCCGACCGCAGGTAGGTCTTGGAGAGCGGCGGACGGCCGAACGGGACGCCGGGTTCTGGGCCGACGATCACGACCGGTCCGCTGAACCCCTCTTCCCGAAGGGCCGCGGCGGCATTGCCGCCCGCGAACCCACCGCCGACGATCAGGAACGGGCTCCCGCCGTTACTCTCAGACATCCGGTACGCCCTGTCGTGTGAGCCAGATGCGGCGCGGACCGTGACGGGTTCCACGGTATCGGTCAAGCTGAGCCCGGCGCAGTACGAGGGCTGACACTTCCTGCCTCCCGTCGTGACGGGACGCCTCCTGAAGGGAATGAGCAGATGATGACAGACGACCCACCTGAACTGTTCGGGCTCTTCGGTGTTTACCTCCAGACTGGTGACCTTGACCGTTCGCTGTCGTTCTACCGCGATGTGCTGAAGCTGGAGGTGGTGTGGAATGACGGCACGCTGGCGATACTCCACGGCCACCAGGCGCCCGCCGACTCGCTGGTGATCCGGGAGATTGGCCAAGCCGTCCGGCCCAGCCTGGGCGAAGCCGGGGTGACGCGCGTCTTGTGGCGAGCCAGGGACCCCGGCGACCTGGACCGGGCCGAGGAACTTCTCACCCGGCAGCAGGTGCCTTGCCAGCGGCATCGTGACGGGGAAGTAGCCGGCCTCACCACGCGCGATCCCGACGGGCTTGAGGTCGCGCTCTTGTGGATCGGCGAGAAAGTCCCCGGGACCCGGCCGCCATCATGGCTCTACTGGAGGCACTGAACCGCATGACCGGCTCGCGGTCGTCGTCCCGCCCGGTTGCGGTCAGGCCGTGATGGCTCAGGTGCTGAGCCTGAAGTCCAGGTCGGCGGCGAGTTCGGCGACGTCCATTTGCGCCTTCTGCAGGTGGCCGGAGTAATCCCAGTTCATCGCCTGCCAGCGGGTGAACTGGTCAAGCACCCAGATCCCGGACTGGCGGCTGCCGTTGCCTGATTTGCCGTTCCCGCCGAAGGGGAGGTGGGCTTCGGCCCCGGAGGTGGAGTTGTTGATGCTGACCATCCCGGCGCTGATCCCGCGCCGGAACTGGAATACCTCGCGGGGATCGTTGGTGTAGATGGACGACGACAGACCGTAACCGGGCGCGTTGGCCAGGTCGATCGCCTTCTCCAGCCGGGCGTAGGTCATGACGCCCACGATCGGCCCGAAGGTTTCCTGCCGGAACAGCGCGTCACCGGCCTGCAGGCCGTCCACGATCACCGGGTGGTAGAACAGCCCGGCGTCAGGGTCGCCGACGAAACCCTCGCGCGGGTTCGCGGAGGAGACCCTGCCCATGCCGGTGGACCCGAGAATCTTGTGGTGGGGCTGGAGCCAGCCCAGGTATTCCTCAAACCGGGTGGCGAACTTCTGGTCGAGCATCGGCCCGTAGACGACGTCCTGCGCTGGGTCACCGACAGCAGCCGCCGATACCGCGGCGCCGAATCGCGCGAGGAACTCGTCATGGACGGACTCATGCACGATCACCGTGCCCAGTGAGGTGCAGCGCTGCCCCGCCGTGCCGAACCCGGAGAACAGCGCCCCTTCCACGGCCAGCTCAAGATCGGCGCTCGGCGTGATCACCATTGGGTTCTTGCCGCCGAGTTCCAGGCAGGGGCTCTGCAGGTGCCGCCCGGCGAGTTCCCCGATACGCGCGCCCACGGCGGTGGACCCGGTGAAACCGATCTTGTCCAGCGTGCCGGCCCGCAACGCCTGGTCCAGGCCGGCGAACGTGGCCTCGCCGTCGGCGAGCACGATGTTCAGCACGCCCTCGGGCAGCCCGGCGGCCTGGAGCGACTCGAACAGCGCCATCGCCGAGGCCGCCGCGTACTCGGCGGGCTTCCATACCACCGTGTTACCGGCCACCAGCGCCGGGACCAGGTACCAGGAGGGCACGGCGACCGGGAAGTTGCCCGCCGTGACCACGGCCACGCTGCCGACCGGGACCCGGAAGGTGAATAGCTGCTTGTCGGGCATCTCGCTCGGCACCGTCTGGCCGTAGAGGCGGCGCCCCTCGCCGAGGAAAAAGTCGCAGGTGTCGATGATTTCCTGGACTTCGCCCAGCGCCTCGGCGTAGGGCTTGCCCAGCTCACGGGTGACCAGGCGGGCCAGGGCCGGTTTGTTGGCCTCGACGATGCGGCCCATCGCTGCGATCGCCTGGCCGCGAACCGGGGCGGGCACGTCCTCCCAGGAGCGCTGAGCCTGCTTGGCCGCCGCGCACGCAGCCGCGAAGGTGGCGCCGCTGGCCAGCGTCACCTCGGCGACCACGTCCGTGAGCAGCGACGGGTTAACAGACGTCAGGGTGCCGGCCGGGGCATCCTGGGCGGCCCGCCCGTTGATGACAGAGACGACTTTGCTCGCCATGTTGGTCTCTCCTTGCTCGCTTGTGCCCGGGTCGGCGGTCAACGAATTCCAGACTCAGCTGGGCCGGTGGCCCGTTGCGCCGCGAGCCGGTCGAGGGACCGCCCGATCGCCTGGCACCCGGTGGCCAATTCGCCCTGGCTGATGGTCAGCGCCGGGCGGAACCGGATGGACCGGGTCCCGCACGGCAGGAGCAGGACCCTCTCCTGCTCGCGCAGGATCGTCAGGAGCAAGTCGCGCTCCTCGGCGCCAGGAAGATCAAAAGCGCACATCAGCCCGCGTCCGCGCACGTTCGAGACCAGGTCGGGGAAACGGGCGCCAAGTTCGGCCAGCTCGCCGAGCAACCAGGCACCCGTCGCGGCGGCCTGGTCAAACACCCGGTCGCGCTCGATGACCTCCAGCAACCTGCGGGAGCGAACCATGTCAGCCAGGCCGCCGCCCCACGTTGAATTGATCCGGCTGCTGACCTGGAACACGTTGTCCGCGACCTCGTCGACGCGGCGCCCGGCCATGATCCCGCCGAGCTGGACCTTCTTGGCAAATGCCACGACGTCGGGCTCAAGCCCAAGTTGCTGGTACGCCCAGGCCGTTCCCGTCGCGCCCACACCCGTCTGCACCTCGTCCAGGATGAACAGTGCGTCGTTGTCCCGGCACAGCCGCTGCATGGCCTGCAAGAACTCCGGGCGCATATGGTTGTCGCCGCCCTCGCTCTGGATGGGCTCGGCAACGAAGCAGGCGATGTCGCGCGGGTGGTCCCGGAACGCCGCCTCGGCCTGGCCCAGCGCGCGCTGCTCGGCCGACACTACCTCGGCCAGATGCTCGCTAAGCGGGAACGTGATCGCTGGCACGTCGATCCGTGGCCAGTCGAACTGAGGGAAGCGTTCCGTCTTCACCGGGTCGGTGTTGGTCAGCGACAGGGTGTACCCGCTGCGGCCATGGAACGCGCGGGTCAGATGGAGCACCTTCGTCCCCAGGCGAGGCGAGTACCCGCAGGCCTCGTTGTGACGGCTTTTCCAGTCGAACGCACACTTGAGCGCGTTCTCCACCGCCAGCGCCCCGCCCTCGACGAAGAACAGGTGCGGCAGCGCCGGATCCCCGAGCACCCGGGCAAACGTCTCCACGAAATCGGCGTAGTGCGCGGTATAGAGATCGGGATTTGCGGGCTTGTTCACGGCCACCTCGACGAGCAGCGCCGTGAACTCCGGATCATCGGCTACGCCAGGCGGATTGATCCCCAGCGGCGCCGAGGCGTAAAACGCGTACAGATCCAGATAGCGCTCGCCCGTCTCGGCATCGATGATCCAGGAGCCGCGGCTTCGCCGCAGGTCCAGGGTGAGACGCATGCCGTCGGTCAGCACGTGACGCGCTAGGCGCGTACGGATGTCATCCTTGCCGGTCATCGCCTCTCCCGCCCGGTCGGTGCCAGCCCACCAGCACAAATCCTGCCCTTGAGGCTATGACGCGGCGTGTTGTTCGCCAACACCTGAGGTCGCAACCTGCTGGAGCGCTGGGGCCCAGGTGACCGCGCGGCACGGACTCGTTGCGGCGCAAGGGGCCGGTAAGCAGGAGATCACTGATAGGAGATCATCACTGGCTTCGGGGTCCGCGCCATCGTCTGGCGCGGGCTCAGCATCGGGTGGTCCTTGACGTAGAAGTTCTTCCATCCGAAAAAGACGTGGCGCGGGGCCGCCCCGGTCACTGCCTGCCAGGTGTGCTGCTTGTCGGTGGGCGTGCCCTGCCCGTCCATGTGGACGATGATCGCCAGATCGTCGCGACGGGTGTCGATCTTGCTTTCGCTGCCGATCATCGACAGCCGGAACTGGTGCAGCACCAGAAGTTTCTGGGGCAGGTGGTGCCGGGCGGTGAGGCCGGCCAGCCAATTGCTGACGCGGTTGATCTCGCTGGCGGCCACGCTGCCGATCTGCCGGTCCGGCCGCTGCTTTGGCTGCAGTTTCCACTCCGGATCCAGGGCCAGCCCGACGTTGGGCCGCTCCAGAAACGGCGCATATTCCCTGGCCTGGGCCAGCAGGCTGGCCCGGCCAGCTTGCAGGTCCAGCACGACGTACAGGCCGGCCGCGGACGCGCGCCGCACCCACGGCTGCAATGCGGCCAGCGGGGTCTGGTAGGAGTAGCTGCCGTCGCTGCCGGCGGAGCCCTCGGCGACGGTAGCGATGATCTCGAAGGCCGGCACCACCGGGACGCCGCTCAGCCGCCGGTACCGGGCGGCGGTCTTCTTGGCCCGCGCGATGCTCGCGGACAAATCCTGCTGGCCGAGAACCCCGAGCGCAGGGGTACCGGGATGGCCATAAATCGCCACGAGCCGGCGCATCGGAAACAGCACCTGGCCGCCGCCTGGCAACTGCACCGCGGTCTCGGCCACGGCCAGCCGGGCCCGCAGCCGGCGCGCCGGCCCGAAGCGGGCTCCCAGCGCAATCACCCGCCGCGGCCGGGCCGCGGCCAAGGCGCTGATCGCGGCCGGGTCAGCCCTCGGGTCGTGACCGTGAATGGTGACCACCTGCGCGCCCGCCGCCCGCGCGGTGGTGACCGCCGCCACCTCGGCCCCCGCGGATCCGCGCTGCACCAGGATCACCACGTGGCCAAGCGGAGGAAGCGCGCTCGTCACCGGCAGCGCGGCCGGCCGGGTGACCACCCGGGTTCCGCGTGGCCGCGCCGCGAGCGCTTGGCGGCCCACGCCGACGGCCAGCACGGCCCGGGGGTGCAGCGAGCCGATCTCCGCCCGCGTCGCGGCGCTCACCGTGGCCCCGGTGGCCAGTAGCAGCGGCGCATGGGCCCGCCCGGCCTGGGCGGCCGCGGCTGACACGTCGGCGGGACGGCCTGCGTTGGCGACCACAACGACCGGTGCGGAAGAGAACAGGATGTGCGCCACGCCCGCGGCCAGCGCATCGGGCGCGCCAGTCAGCACCGACGTCCTCGGCGCCACCGGTTGAGCGCGCGCTAACAGGGGAGGATCAGCCCGCCTCGGCGGCGGCCCGGCCGAACCCGCGCACGACGATGAGCCCAGCGCGACGGCCGACAGCACCACGAGCGTGCCCGCCAAGCGCAGCATTCCGATACGGCGCCCGCCTACCACAATGGCAACCCATGCTTCATCAGCAGCTCCGGCCGCACGAACTCCACCCTCGTGGGCCGAACGCTACGCCGTCAGCCGAGATCATAGGGGCCGGCGCGCCC
>Ga0066388_100002440_pt1 | contig 11356 bp, 8 predicted proteins | sample PanSoiMetaGPlot6_FD_64539 | JGI IMG/M metagenome (GOLD analysis project Ga0066388, IMG submission 64539) | Tropical forest soil microbial communities from Panama analyzed to predict greenhouse gas emissions - Panama Soil - Plot 6 (Hybrid Assembly) | ecosystem: Environmental > Terrestrial > Soil... | reverse complement strand
CCGTCGTCGCCGACCATCGTGCCCATCGTGTGCGTGCCGTGGGCGACGTTGTCGCACGGGACCAGCGAGGGGCTGCCGCAGACTTGCGAGGGGTCGAACCAGTTGTAGTTGTTGTCGAACACGCCGCCGCCGAGGTTGCCGCGGTACTGGCGGACCAGGGCCGGATGGTCGAACTGCACGCCGGTGTCGATGTTGGCCACCACGATGCCGTCGCCCCGGTCGCCGAACGCCGACCAGACCTCGGGCGCGCGGACGCGGTCGATGTTCCACTCGACCGTCTGGACGTTGGGCTGGTCCTTGCCCGGGCTCGGCCTCGGGATCTGGACGGCCCCGTCGGCGGCGACCCGGTCCACCTCGGGCAGGGCGCTGATCTTCTCGACCAGGTCCTTCCCGGCCGTGACCCGCACCGTGTTCGCGATCCAGAACTGCCTGTAGTCCACCTTGCTCGCGGCCAGCAGCCGTCGCAGCCGATCCTGGCTGCGGCCGGCATGCTCGCGTAGCTGGTCGCGGACGTACGCCGTCCGCTCCCCATGCTTGGCGATCCTGCTCGCCTGGCTCAGGTCGGCCCGGCCGTGCAGGACCACGAAGAAGCTCGCCGCTCCCTTGGCCGCGAGCTGGTCGAGCACAGCACGGTCGACCTTTTCCATGGCGGCGGGTTTCGCGCCCGGCGACCCCCCAGCCGGGCCGGCAGTGAGCAGGATCGTCAACGCCGCAACGAGCTGAAGCGCGAGTGCGGCACGCCCACGACCCCAGACGCTCCGGCGGCCGGTGTTCCTGCGACCGCGCGGCAAGTGTCGCCCGGACATGGCCCCTCCCCCTGTCCCCTGGCAGCCCCAAACCACGAGCGTGACGGGTTGTCATGAAGGGAGGATGAGGCCCTTGTGAGAAGCGGTTCATGAGCGGTCGTGGTCTGGGACAGGCCTGAACGCTCACGTCAGACGGGCGATGGCCGAGCTGGCCGACGCCGGAGCCGGCTGACCATCAGCCAGCCCACCGCGCTGGTGAAGACGCGGTTCGGATAGTTGAGCATTTGGGTGCTGTGGTCATGTTTGTGGTGTGTGACTGGCGTCGGCGTCCGGGCCGGGGGCGACCGCGAGGACGCAGGTCACTGGCGGGCTGAGGGGGAGGGTCTCGGTGCGCATCTGCGTGAAGCCGGCGCTCCGCAGCAGGTTTTCGACCTCGTCGGCGGCGCTGCGGGACGTGCCCGCCGTGGCGCCGGGGCAGCGGGGCTGGGACGCGATGGCGATGCGCCCACCGGGTGCGAGCCGTCGGCGCAGCTCGGCGAGCCGTTCGGCAGGCACGGGCCAGAACTGGAGAGAGTTGACGGCAAGAATAGCGTCGAAGGGGCCGTCGAGAGCGGCCGGAAGCTGGTCGACCGATGCACTGACCAGGGTGACCCGGCCGGCCCGGATAGCGGCGGCGTTGCGCCTGGACGCCTGCCGGAGCATCACGCCGGAATGGTCGATGCCATATACGTGACCTGCGCCGACGCGGGTCAGTTCCGCGACCGCGAGGCCAGGGCCGAAGCCGATTTCGAGGACCTGGTCGGCGGGCTGCACACCGAGCAGCGAGACTACCCAGCGGTTGCGCTGCCGGTTGGACGGGCGGTGGGCAAACACCCAGCCGGTCACGCTCCCGGCCGCGCCCCGGGGATGCCGGCCCTGGCCGATGACGTCGTGGTCCAGGGCGCGCACGACGGCGATCCCGGCACGCCCGACCACGTACTCGGCGGCGGCAGTCACCACCCGCCGCACTGCCCGTGGCATGCTTTCTTCATGTCGTGTTCCCATGGCCGGCAGTCAACGCCTTCAAGTGCACCGGAAGTCAACATGCCCGGCTGCCTGCTCACCATCGGCGAGCTGGCCCGTCGCGCTGGTGTCACGGCCTCGGCCCTGCGCTACTACGAAGACCTCGGCCTGCTCCCCGCGCCGGCCAGGATCTCCGGGCAGCGCCGCTATCCTGAGTCGGCGGCCAGGCTCGTCGCCGCCATCCTGCTCTACAGCGAAGCGGGGTTCACCCTCGCCGAGCAGAAGGCCCTCATATCCACCCACGCCAGCACGCCCAGCGACCGCAGACAGCTCATGCAGCGCAAGCTCGCAGAGCTCGACGAGCAGATCGCCAAGGCGCAGGCCGCCCGCGAGGCCATCAGCCACGGGCTGCGCTGCCCCCACAAAGACATCACGCAATGCCCCAACTTCAACGCCGGCATCACCGCCCGGCTCGCCGGCCAGCCACTGTCACAATCCCACCAGCAGCTGCACGGCCAACGGTTCCACGAGGCGGCAGACAGCTTGTAGCGAGCGTCGACTATCGCTGGGCGTCGGAGGAGCATGACCGTGGCCGACGCCAACGTCTGCATCCCCGCCGAAGCACGTGACCGGCTCGCCGAGGCCGCCGCGGCCGAAGGAATGTCGCTGCGCGCCTACCTCACCCGGCTGGCCGACGCTCCTGCTCACGCCGGCCGAGCGCGCCGCCCGTGGCGAGCAGGCCCGCGCCGCCTTGCGGGCGTGGAACGGCTACGATCCCAGCGAGGCTGAGGCGGCATACGCCGACGCCGAGTTCGACCGCCGCCTGGCCCAAGCGACCAGCCCGTGACCGACGCGCTGCACGTCATCCTCTCGACGACACGGCCATGGCCGCAGCCGGGCACGGCAACATCCTGGCCTCCCGCCTGATCCACCATACACACACCGAACCACACTGGTTTCCTCTACGCCCCGGCATGCGCCCTGGTCGAAGCCGACCGCACCCGCCCCGGTGTAGCCGAACACATCGTTGCCCTGCCCTCCATCACCGTCCTCGACCTGGACCTACCGGCTGCCCTCGCCGTCGCCCGCGACACCACCTGGGCGGCAGCGCACACCCACCACGCCGCCGAACCCACCCCCGACCGCCCCGACGGCGCGGTCATCGCCACCGCCGCGCCGGGCCGGTGGGCGGGTCAGCCGGTCCGCGTCCTCGACCTCAACCCCTGACCAGGTCTGCTCGGAACGGGCCCGCGCCCCACCAGGACGTGTACGCCGTCGGCGACTTGCCCGAGCAGCCGGCGGATCCGGACAGCCGAGGGCGCACCGCCCGCCGTGAGCAGGGTGCGGGCTGTCGGTCGGTTGGGCCAGGATGGTCCGGTGGCAGACGAGCGGAGCATCGACGAGTTGCTCTCGGAGGCGGCAGCCGGTGGGACCGAGCTGAACCTGCGCGGCCTCGGCCTGACGGAGATCCCACCCGAGGTGTTCGGGATGACCCACCTGACGGTCCTCATCCTCGGCGACAGCCGGTTGTCGGCCGTGCCGGCGGCGATCGGTCGGCTGCGCCGCTTGGCGCACCTCAACCTTTCAGGAAACGAACTCAAGCGGCTCCCGGCGGAGTTGGGAAACCTGGCGGAACTCCGTCATCTGGACGTCAGCTCCAATCGGTTGGCAGAAGTGCCGACGAGCCTGAGTCGGCTCACCCACCTGGAGACGCTCGGACTCTGGGACAACCAGTTGACCACGCTGCCCGATGAGATCTGGGCGATCTGTACCACCGCCGCCAAACCACTGCTTCTCGACCTCGACATGAACCCGATCACGCGGATCTCGCCTGCGATCGCCCGTTCCACGATCGGCTTTCTGGCGATGCGGCACACCAGGCTGAAGGCGCTGCCGCCGGAGCTCGGCTCCGCATCGGTCCGACAACTGGACCTCCGCAATAACGCAATGACGACATTGCCGGCGGAGCTGGGGCGGCTCGGTGATGACGTCCTGATCTACCTGACCGACAATCCGCTGGTCGAGCCGTTTCCGTCGCTGGTCGAGCGTGGGACACCAGCGCTGCTGGCGTACCTGCGCAGCCTCGGCACTGGGACGAAGCTCTACGAGGCCAAGGTGCTGCTGGTCGGTGAAGGCAACGTGGGCAAGTCCTCGCTGGTCGCCGCGCTACGGGAGGAACCCTTTGACGCGAACCGGTCCACGACCCACGGCATCGAGATCGGCGACCTGACACTGCCGCATCCGAGGGAGCCGGTCGAGGTCTCGTTGAAGACCTGGGACTTCGGCGGGCAGGAGGTCTACCGGGTCACCCACCAGTTCTTCTTCTCCCGGCGCTGCCTCTACCTGCTCGTCTGGTGGCCCCGCGAAGGGCCCGAGGCGAACGACATCGAGGGCTGGTGCCGGCGGATCCGGCTGCGGATCGGGCCCGACGCGCGGATCCTGCTCGTCGCCACGCACGCGGACGGGCGCCGCGCGGAGCTGGACTACCCGGAGCTGCAGCGCCAGTTCGGCGACATGGTCGTCGGCAGCGTCGCCGTGGACAACGAGTCCGGGACGGGCATCGAGGACCTGCGCGGCCTGGTCGCGGAGCAGGTCGCCGGGCTGCCACAGATGGGCGAAGTGATCAGTGCCAAGTGGATCTCCGCCCGCGACGAGGTGCTGGCGCGACGTGCGAAGGTCACCCAGATTCCGTACGACGATTTCATGGCGACCTGCAAGAGCCACGACCTGGACGATCCCGCGACCACGGCGCTGGCCGGGCTCATGCACGACCTCGGCCAGGTCATTCACTACGGGGACGACGACGGCCTGCGCGACGTGGTGATCCTGCAGCCGGAATGGCTGACGAAGGCGATCAGCTACGTGCTGGACGACCGGGCCACCGCGGCGGCGGGCGGCGTCCTGGACCATCGGCGGCTGCGCGAGATCTGGATCGACCCGGCCCGGGAGACCAGCTACCCGGCAGACGTTCACCCGTACTTCCTGCGGCTGATGGAGAAGTTCGACATCAGCTACCGCATCCCCGACGAGGACCGCAGCCTGGTCGCGCAACTCGTCCCGTACGAGCGCCCGTCCCTGCCGTGGGACGCGGGCGATCCGCTGCGGGACGGGCACCGCGAACTCTCGCTGGTGTTCCGCCCCAGCGAGGACGCACCGGGCCTCGTGCCGTGGATGACCGTGCGCAACCACCCGTTCTCCACCGGGCGGCACTGGCGGCGCGGGATGTTCCTGGAGCACCACGGGCACGACGCGACCGCCCTCGTCGTGCACCGGGGGCGCGACCTCACCCTGACCGTGCGTGCGCCCTCGCCGGACTACTTCTTCGCGATCCTCCGCGGGAGCCTGGAATATCTCGCGCGGCGTCGCTGGGAGGGCCTCACCTACGAGCTACTGGTCCCCTGCCCCGGATCTGAAGACAGAGCCGGAGCCGGAGCCCGGTGCGGCGGGTTCTTCGAGATCGCCGCGCTGCAGCGCTACCGCGAGCGGGAGATCGCCCAGATCCGCTGCCACCGGTGCCTGGACGAGTTCGACGTGACCCGGCTGCTGACCGGGTTCGTGCTGCCCGAGCCGGAGGTCGCGCAGGTCGTGGCCGAGATCCGCGTCCTGGCGGAGGAGACGCGGCAGGCACGCCAGGAGACCGCCGCGCAGAGCGCGGAGATCGCCAGCGGCATCCGGGCGCTGCTGAAGGCGGCCGCGTCCGAGGGCGCGGACTGCCCGCGGCTGTTCACCCTCGTGCCGCGGGAGCCGAGCGGGTGGAAACGGATCAAATTCGGCAAGCGGTTGTTCGAACTGACGCTGTGGTGCGAGCACCCGGGCGAGGAGCACCCGTGGGCGCCGGCGACGTACGTGTTCGAGCGGCCCAAGGAGTGGCTCGCGCAGATCGCGCCGTACGCCCTGGCCGTGAGCCGGCTGCTCCGCCTGGCCGCGCCCATCGGGGCGGCCGCGCTCGGCGCCTTCATGGACAAGGACGATTTCGAGGACATGGAGAAGAAGCTGGAGCTGATGAAGGCGCTCGTGGAGAAGCTGCCCGAGGAGGGGCTCAGGCCGCTCTCGTGGTCGCTGCCGGCGTACGGGCCCGGCGCGTTCCGCCTGCACCGCGCGAGCGGGGCGGAGGCGCGGACGCTGCGCATCCTGCTGCACGAACTCGACCGGCCGCAGGCGCTGGGCGACCTGCGCAAGGTGCTGGCACCGTCGGGAGAGCACCTGTGGGTGTGCCCGCAGGTGCACTACCGGGCCTACGACCCCGGGCTGCCCGAGCTACCGACCTGAGTGCCAGCTCGCACTTCCTCCGGGATCCGGCATGATGGAAGCGTGAGCGGCCAGCGGCGTGGGGCTGAGACGATGACGGCGAAGCCCGGCGTGCTGGTCGAGCACGTCGACGTGCTGATCGTCGGTGCCGGCCTGTCCGGCGTCGGCGCGGCCTGCCACCTGCAGGACAGGTGTCCACACAAGACATTCGCGATCCTGGAGGCGCGGGAGGTCATCGGTGGGACGTGGGACCTGTTTCGCTTCCCCGGTATCCGGTCGGACTCCGACATGTTCACGCTCGCCTACTCCTTCCGTCCCTGGCGTGGGGCGAAGGCCATCGCGGACGGCCGGTCGATCCTCGGCTACATCCGGGAAACCGCCCGGCTTCGCGGCATCGACCGGAACATTCGTTTCCACCACCGGGTCGTGCGCGCGAAGTGGTCGACGGCCGAGGCCCGGTGGTCGGTGACCGCGCAACGCAGCGACACACTGGAGACCGTACGCATGACCTGCGGGTTCCTCTTCGCCTGCAGCGGCTACTACCGTTACGACCAGGGCTACCTGCCGCATTTCGAGGGCATCGAGCGGTTCGCCGGGCAGGTCGTGCACCCGCAGCACTGGCCAGAAGACCTCGACTATGCCGGCAAGCGTGTCGTCGTCATCGGCAGCGGCGCCACCGCAGTCACGCTCGTTCCGGCGATCGCCGGCCGGGCCGCGCACGTCACCATGCTCCAGCGCTCGCCGAGCTATGTCATTTCCCTTCCAGCGCGTGACGCCATCGCCGATGCGCTCCGCCGGGCCTTGCCGGCGACGGTCGCGGACCCCCTGGTGCGCTGGAAGAACGTGCTGCTCATGACGCTGATCTTCCAGCTGAGCCGACGCCGGCCGAAGCTGGTGAAGGCGCTGCTGCGCAGAGGCGCGCAGCGGCAGCTGCCGGCCGGATACGACGTCGACCCGCATTTCACCCCCCGCTACGAGCCGTGGGACCAGCGGCTGTGCGTTGCCGCGAACGGCGACCTCTTCAAGGCCGTACGTGCCGGCCAGGCGTCGATCGTCACCGACGAGATCGAGACGTTCACCGAGAAAGGCATTCAGCTCGCCTCGGGCACGGAACTCGAGGCCGACCTAGTCGTGACCGCCACCGGCCTGAACCTGCTGGCCCTCGGCGGGATGTCGATCGCCGTCGACAGCCGTGAGATCTCCATGGCCGACACCGTCGGATACAAGGGCATGATGCTCAGCGGAGTACCCAACCTGGCGCTGGTGCTCGGCTACACGAACTCCTCGTGGACGCTGAAGTCCGACCTCGTCAGCGAATACGTCTGCCGGCTGCTCGAGCACATGGACCTGCACGGCTACCGCCAGTGCACCCCACGCCCGCCCGACGCCTCGCACCCGACCCTGCCGTTGATCGAGCTGCGGGCCGGCTACGTGCTCCGCTCTCTCGCCGCACTTCCGAAGCAGGGATCGGCGGCGCCGTGGCGCCTGCACCAAAACTATGTGCGCGACCTGATCGCACTGCGCTACGCCAGGCTCGAGGACGGAGTCATCCAGTTCTCGGCCGCCAGCGCAGACACGCGCCGGCGGGACCGACCCGTCCGATGACCTGGAGCACCCACGTGACGCCCGTGATGTCCACGCCGCACGCCGCCGCGTACCAGGCCAGCCCGGCAGCACCCGTCCAGTTCGCTGAGACGACGAGGAGCCTGTGATCTAGAGTCACACGAGAGGTGACGATTGGGCTGCCCCGACCAAGCGATGAGCAGGACTGGGGAAGCTCGACGCGGTCACAACAACGCCGCGGGAGGTATTCCAAATCGGACCACTAGGCATACGTGTCTGCCTGAAGCAGGTGCGTTGGAGCGCGGAGGAGGTTGTAGAGGGCAAGGTAATAGGCGTGGTGGGTCGTTGTAATGCTGGGGATGTGGATGCGTTCGTCGGTGGCGTGGAGGCCGTGGTGGGTGAGGCCAAAGCCGGCGGTGGCTGGAATAGCCAGGCCTGCGAGGTAGCAGCCTATGTTCGATGGTCCGGCAATTTTGGGTGTGACGGTGTAGCCGGCGGCTTTGGCTGCGGCGAGGAGTGCGGTGACGACTGGTGCGTGGTCGGGTAATCGGTAGTGGGGCCAGTTGAGGCAGGGGTGTAGCCGGCTGACCGGGGTGTGTGGCCAGTCGACGTCGAGCGCGCCGAGGGTGGTGGTGGCAAGGGCGGATGCGTGGTCGGTGGTGAAGATGGGTGTGGTGCGGATATCGAGGTTGAGCGTGGCGGTGTCGGGGGTGACGGTGTAGCCGGTGCCGGCGTGTATGGCGGTGATCGTGATCTTGGGTCGGAGTGGGAAGGCCGGGTCGACGGGGGCCGCAGCAAGGTCGTGGTCGGCGGTCGTGAGGCGGGTGATGAGGTCGGCGGCTTTTTCGATGGCGTTGGTGCCTGGGTGGGAGCCGCCGGTATGTCCGGCGATGCCGTGGATGGTGATGGTCGCGCGCCAGACGCCGCGACCGCCGACGATGATGTGCCGGTCGCCCGGGTAGCCGATCATTACCCCGGTCACTGGCTGGGCTTCCAGCTGGGTGAAGTAGGCGGTGGCACCGCCGAAGCCGCCGGTGTGCTCGTCGGCGTCTAACAGGACGGTGAGCCTGCCGGCGAGGTGGTCGGGGCGTTCGGCGAGGGTGGCAGCGATGTGAGCGAAGATCGCCGCGGCGGTCTTGGAGTCGGCGGCGCCGCGTCCGTACAGCCAGCCGTCGGCGATATAGGCGGAGGTGGGCGTGTAGGTCCAGGCGTCGGGGTCGCCGAAGCCGGCTGTGTCAATGCAGGCGTCCAGGACGTAGTGCGGGCCGGGACGCGAGCCGGTGACGTCGCAGACGATCCCGACGACGTCTCCGGAGGGGGTGATGAGTTGGCGGGTGTGCAGGTCGTGGTCGGCGAACCATTTCTCCAACAGGCTGAGGACCGGACCATAGGGGTCTTCGGCGGCCCGGCTGGGGATGCGGATGAGTTGGCGGGCGAGGTCGAGGACTAGGCCGGTGTCGGCTTCGGCCCGGCGGCGGGTGACGGCAACGAGGTCAGGCAAGGGTTCGGTCAACTGCGCACCGCCAGGGTGTGAGGGCGTCGAGGGTTTCAACCTTACGGGCTGCGGCATAGGCCTCCCGTCCGTGGCCGATCAGACCGGCCGCGTCGGTGGGGCCGAGGGCGATGCCGGTGTCGAAGGCGTCGGCTGCGGTGAGCGAGGGGATGATGGCGACGGCTCCAGCATCGGAGGCGCAGAAGAACCGCTCCGGAGTGTGGTCCTGGTCGATCACCCCGATGTACAGCGTTTTGTAGCCGTGGCTGCGGTCGGCTGGATCACGCAGTTGTAGCAGCTTGGTGAGATGTTCGACCAGTACGGTGTGACGTGGCGGCCCGTAGAGGATGCGGTAGTGCACCAGGCTTGGGTGGGTACGCCTCAGCGGGAGAGTTGGGCGGTCTCCGCGTTTGCCTGCCGCAGGGAGGCGACGACCACGCCGAGGATGTTGCGCAGCAGCTTGCCGTGCAGTACTGGGTCGTCGGTCGCGAGCCGGTCCAGCAGCGAGTACGGCAGCCGGAGGCAGTCGATCTCGGAGTCGGCGAACACGTCGGCGGACCGGGCGCCCCGCTCGACGAACGCAACCTCGCCGAACGTCATCCCCGCCGACAGCGTCGCCAGCCTGCGCCCGCGGCGGCCGAGCCCCGGCGCGTAGACGCTCAGCCTGCCCGCGACGACGAGGAAGAGCTCCTCGGCCGAGTCGCCGGCACGGACGAGCACCGCACCCGGGCGGGCATGCCGCGGCTCCAGCGCGGGCAGCAGCCGGTCGAGCTCGGCAGCGGTGAGGCCAGCGAGGAGCTGGTGCTGCGCGGGGGCGACCGACGTCACATAGGCCGCGGCCCCCGCCCGGGCGAGCAGCTCGTCCTCACACCACTCCAGCGCGGTGTCCAGCTCGTCGAACATGCGCACGCCCGCTGCCGCCGCGTCGAACTCCAGCTCGAGCTCATTACCCGAGAACGCAAGCTCACCGCCGTGGCTGTGCAAGTAGGACACCAACGCCGGGAGGAAATGCAGCCCGCCGCGGTCGGTGCGGACGATCCGGCGCAGGTCGATGACCACGAGCTCGACCGGCTCGGGCCGCTCGACCAGCGCACGCGAGACAGCCTCCGCGGCAACGAAGCCGAGCTCGCCCTGCAGCTCGAAGACCGCCGTCCGCATCGCCGCGGCGGCAATCGCCGCCTGCTGCCGTCCGCTGCGCACCCGCTTCGACTGGCGCTCGGCCACCGTGTGCAGCGACCGCACCGGAGGCGCGGCACGCTCCCCCGCACGGATGAGGTGAAGCATCAGGTCGTGAGACAGATCACGACAGACGGCAACGCCCCGGACGCTGTTTCCCTGCTCGTCCAGCCGCGGCGAGAACACCCCGATCCCGAGCCGGCCCGGCAGGACGCCGATCACCCCGCCCGAGACACCGCTCTTGGCCGGCAGGCCGACCGACATGAGCCATTCGCCGGCGCCGTTGTACATACCGCACGTCGCCATCACGCTGAGGATCTCCCGGACCACGTCCTCACGTACGGCACGAAGGCCGGTCCGCGGGTTCACCCCGCCGTTCGCCAGCGTCGCCGCGATCGTGGCGAGATCGCGGCAGTCCACGGCGACCGAGCATTGGCGGAAGTACAGGTCCAGCGCCGCCTCCGGCCTCGACACCACATCGACGCTGCGCAGCAGATGGGCAATCGCCCGGTTCCGGTGCCCGGTCTCGCCCTCCGACCGGTACACCGCGTCGTCGATCTCCAGCCGGCGACCCGCATACAGCGAGTAGGTCTCCAGCAGGCTGCCGAGCGGATCGCCAACGGCGTCGACCAGCACTCCCGCGCAGGTGATCGCACCAGCATTGATCATCGGATTGACCGGCGCTCCCGTCACCGGGTGCAGGCTGATCTCGTTGAACGGATCGCCGCTCGGCTCCACGCCGACCCGGGACCGCACGAACTCCTCCCCGGCCCGCTCGAGCGCCAGCCCGTACGTCAGCGGCTTCGACATCGACTGGATCGTGAACCGCGCGCCGGAGTCCCCCGCCTCGTAGCGCGCACCGTCGACCGTCGCCAGGCAGATGCCGAACAGCGACGGGTCGACGTCGGCCAGCTCTGGGATGTAGGCCGCGACCTCCCCCGAGTCGTCGCCAGCATGGCGGGCGAGCAGACCGTCGAGATAGGCCTCGACCGGCGAGCGCCGAACCCCGACTTGCTCCGCCACCGTCTGCGCCACGCCGAGCACCTCCTCCACCGACCCGGACCCCGAAAGCCCGCGTCAGCACGCCCTGCGTCGCATTCTGGCTTGGGCCTGCCCGGCGCAACATAGC
>Ga0066388_100002439_pt1 | contig 11356 bp, 7 predicted proteins | sample PanSoiMetaGPlot6_FD_64539 | JGI IMG/M metagenome (GOLD analysis project Ga0066388, IMG submission 64539) | Tropical forest soil microbial communities from Panama analyzed to predict greenhouse gas emissions - Panama Soil - Plot 6 (Hybrid Assembly) | ecosystem: Environmental > Terrestrial > Soil... | reverse complement strand
CGCCTGCCAGAGCTGGCGATGAATCGATGCCTTTGCCGGTCTTGGCACTCCAGACGACTTTGCCGCGGGCCACATCGAGACTGTACAATTTTCCGTCTCCACAACCCACATAAAGCAGGCTTTCGCTAACGTAGGGCGTGGAATAGATTTTGCCGGCCAGCGAGGTTTTCCAGCGCGGAGCGCCAGAGAGCGCGTCCACGGCATAGATATTCGCGTCGGCACTGCCGAAATACACAATCCCATTCCGCGTGACCGGGGAAGTCCATACCTCCGCCCCAGTCGCCACCTCCCATACCAGCTTCCCCGAGCCACAGTCTACGGCATACACTTTGCCATCGTCGGAACCGAACAGCACGTTGTTACCGGCAATGCTCGGAGTTGCATGGCAGCCTCCTGCTGAGTGAAACACCCATTTACGACGGCCCACAGCGACCGTTATGGCGTGGAGTGTTCCCTCGATCGACGCGACGTACAAAATCCCAGCATCCAGAATGGGGGCACCGCGAATGGAACGGCCAAGGCGGAGTTGCCAGCGCACCTGGGATGGAGCACGCGTCGGACGCAGACCGAGTCCGCCGGTCCGCGCCGCATCGCCCAGCAGTGTGATCCAGCCCGTGCTCGCGTTTGATTCCTGTGCGTCTTCCATGGGCCTCAACTAACCTGCACACGATGGTGAACGATCTGCTGCAAGTCGCTTACGCCGAGACCCAGATTCCCCGCGGCGGCAATGTGCCCGGGCTGACGATAGAAAAGGTTCTTGCTCGAATCATGATAAAACTCTTCGTTATTCGCAGTGATGCTTTTGGGGTCATGATCCAAGATTGAGGGCGCACCTTTCTGGCGTCGCAGGCTCTCAATGGCTTCGAGTTCCACCGTGTCCAGCGCCACCGGATCGGTACCGATGTAGAGCGTGCCAACCTGCTCAATAAAGTCCTGTACCTGGGTTAGAGGTCCACCATGCCACACCAGGCGCATGCCGTCCATGATGTGCAATACCGACTTCGAACGCAGGGGCTCGGCCGAGCACATGAGCCCGATCAGGGGGTTGGTAAAGGAGTAGGGCGCCCTGTGTGAGCGGGCCACATTGTTGAACGTGCCGTAACCGAGATTTTTGAGGCAGCCGGTGACTCCAGCAGCAGAGTGGTCTTTGGTCGTCGGCACATTGATGATTTTCGTGACGCTGTTGGCGGCGACGTTTGCCATGTAAGAACGCGTTTCCCATTCTCCAAAGAAATTCGCCTCGCAATAGATGTCTAAGTCGTATCCGGATACGTCTCCGACTCCGTCTTCTATGCCGACAATGGCAATCCCCGCGGGAAGTAGAGTTTGATAGCCACCGATGTCGATCTCATAGGCATAACGGTCCCACACGAGAATGTTCTCTTTCGGGATCCCGACCGACTCGAGCCCCGCGATGATTTCGCGGACAATTTCTGGCGAGGAGCAGCAGGCGGGCGCCCCCGAGGGGTTGATTTTGATCCCGACAACATCGCTTGGTTCGACAAACTTGGCCCAGGCTGCGCGCAATGAACCTTCCCCAGTCAATTCCTTCAATCCACGCTCGATCATGCCGGCTACGACCGCCTGCGATACCCGGTTGCCGACAATGGCGTTGGCAGCGGATACTTCGACCACCCGTCCCGGGTACAATCCTGGCATCCCAAGCGGTGAAGCTTGCGCGGGGGGACGTCCATGAACCTTAATCGCAGGCGGCTCCGGCAAAGAAACTTGGGCCTGAATCGGGGGCTCGGACTCGAGAAACAGGCTGGAGCTGCCCAGCAACGTGCTCTTCACGAAGGTACGCCGGTCCATCAGGTCAACTCCATGTGCTTGCGCGCCGACAGGCTTTGAAAGTAACGGTCAGGCTACGTCACCGGGCCTGCACTTTTCAAGCGCAGCGGATTGCTCAGTTTTCGCAGGGTGACAATCTTTGGCGGAGTCAGTAAACTGCCGCATGTTTACAGAAAATGTCTGCTCACGATCAATTTTCATTGCGCGAAATTGTGCGCGAAAAAAGGATTTCTAAAATGTATAAACGGGGGGGTTGCGTGTTGGTGAGGAAAATCATGGCGGTGGTATGCTGCCTGTTGGCGCCGGTGCTGGCGCAAACTGCTCGCTACGATCTCTTGTTGAAGCGTGGCCATGTCATCGACCCGGCGAACCGTCTTGACGCAGTCATGGATGTTGCCATCTCAGGCGGGAAGATCGCCGCCGTCGAAAAGAGTATCCCCGCGAGCGAAGCAGGAAAAGTTGTGGGCATTGCCGGTTTATTGGTCACCCCCGGCCTGGTTGACATCCACTACCACATTAGCCACGGAGGCGCTCCCCTCAACTGGTTCACACCCGAGGCGCGAATCCATGAGGCGCCACTTGGCGTTCCGCCAGACCTGGCATTGCAATCTGGAGTCACCACGGTTGTCGATGCGGGGACCGCCGGCGCGGACACCTTTCTCGAGGAGAAAGAAGAAGCCATCGATACGGCCAAAGTGCGCGTCCTTGCCTTCTTGAACATTGTAGCCAACGGAATGCAAGGAGGACTCGAACAAACCGTCGACCAAATGGACCCTAAGCGCTGCGCCGAGACCATACAGAAACATAAAGACATTATTGTCGGCGTAAAAACGGCACACTACTGGACGGAGGCGCCCTGGGATGCCGAGCACACTCCCTGGGCCGCCGTCGATCGCGCAGAGGAATGCGGTAGAGCCGCCGACGTGCCCGTCATGTTTGATTTCTGGCCGCGTCCTGACCGCAGTTATGAAGATCTGATTCTGAAAAAAATGCGGCCCGGCGACATTCACACCCACGTCTTCGCCCAGCAGTTTCCCATCATTCTGCCGGATGGCAAACTCAACCCCATCATGATGGAGGCGCGCGCGCGCGGAATCATCTTCGACGTCGGTCATGGTGGGGGCAGCTTCTGGTTCCGCAACGCCGTCCCGGCGGTCAAGCAGGGTTTTATTCCCGATTCGATGTCAACCGACCTGCACACCGGCAATTACCGGGTGCTCAGCATGACCGAGGTGATGTCGAAGTTCCTGGCGATGGGAGTACCGCTCGAAGACCTGATTCAGCGCGCGACGGTGAATCCAGCCAAAGAAATTCGTCGGCCCGAGCTTGGCACGTTGTCTCCCGGAAGAGAGGCGGATGTGGCCGTGCTCGAGGAACAACACGGAGATTTTGGATACATTGATTGCGGCGTAGCCAAAATGAAAGGGAATGTGAAACTGGTTGCCCGTATGACCGTGCGAGCCGGCCGGATTCTTTACGATCCTTCAGGTTTGAGTATGGTCGAATGGGAAAAAGCCCGGCCTCAGTACTTCCAAACGCCAACATTAGGGAACTCCAAGCCGGCAAAGGCTGATGATTATCCCAGAGAGTAAGGAGAACACCATGGCAGGCATCAATCGACGCATGCTTTTGCGCAACGCAGTCATCGCAGGCGGAGCGGCGATCTGCGCCGCTCCCGATCTCAACGCGCGCACCTCCGCTCCCGCCACGGTCAAGGCTGTTGATTATTACCAGAAGCTTGGGGTCACGCCTTTGATTAATGCGGCTGGTACATACACAATTTTGACGGCTTCGACAATGCCGCCGGAGGTGCAGGCGGCGATGGCGCACGCTGCGCAGAAACCAGTGCATCTCAATGAACTGCTGATCGCGTCCGGTGAGTACCTCGCGAAACGTCTCCAATGCCAGGCTGCGCTGGTCACGGCCGGGGCGGCAGCCGCGCTCACCTTAGGTACGGCAGCGTGCGTCAACGCAGGGAATGAGGGAGCAATCCTCAACATTCCAACCGATATGAACGGACTCAAGAACGAGGTCCTCGTTCAAAAAACCCATCGCTACGACTACGATCACGCGGTTCGAAATGCCGGCGTTCGTTTCGTTGAAGTCGAAACGGTTGACGATTACGAGCGAGCATTCACGGACCGCACCGTGATGGCGCACTTCTTCAACGCCGGTGAGGGTAAGATCAACCGCGAAGATTGGGTCCGGGTTGCGCACCAGCACGGGGTTCCATGTTTCAACGATGCCGCTGCTGACGTGCCGCCCATCGCGAACTTGTGGAACTACACGCAGATGGGATTCGATCTGGTCACCTTCTCCGGAGGCAAGGGGCTGCGTGGGCCGCAGTGCACCGGCCTGCTGCTCGGCCGAAAGGATTTGATCGAGGCGGCGCGGCGAAACAACTCGCCAAATTCCAACACGATTGGCCGCGGCATGAAAGTGGCGAAAGAAGAGATCGTTGGCCTGGTCGCCGCCGTGGATTGGTTCCTCGCTCAGGATGAAGCTCAGATGCAAGCCGAGTATCAACGCCGGGCCGAGCGCATTGCCGCGCGGCTGAAAACGTTGCCTACCGTCGAAACCAGGATTTTCGTGCCGGAGGTGGCCAACCACGTCCCCCACCTTCTCATTACCTATGATCCGTCGCGTATTAAGATCACCGGCCCAGAGGTCCTGCACAAGATGCGTCAGGGCAATCCGCGCATTGAACTGAATCCCGGAACCGGTGGGCCTCCCGCCAGCGCTGGCTTACCTGGTGGGAAAAATACCATCATCGTCGGAGTCTGGATGATGCAGCCCGGGGAAGACGTGATCGTCGCGCGCCGGTTGCTCGAGGTGTTGCAGGCTGCGACCTAGGCGTCGTACGCTACTCGCTCTCACCGGCAGGCTGCATGGACTTCGCTGATTGAGCGCCTGGAAGACTCTGACTCGGTGTATGGCGAGATTTTTTCTGCTGTACCGGGCACGGTCGCGTTTGGCTCAGTCAACGTCTCGAGGATGCCGGAGGCCTGCGTGCAGTCGTGCTGCGACGCCAACTTCGCAGCATGCTCCAATCGCACAGCCGCGTAGACTTCGCCAGAGCTTTTGCCGCCTTCCTCCCGCGCGAAGAAGCGATGCTCCAGCAGTTTCTCCGCGGCGTCGAATTCTGCCGCCTCATCCAGCACCTCAACCGTTCGAAACACCAGGGCAGCCGGAGCTGATTGCATATCCGGATAGCTTTCGAGAGCTCGGGCCCTTTCGCTAGCGGGCCGGCCAGCCTTCTTCATGGCCTCCTCGAGTCCGAGATATACATCAACATTGCGACTGTCATATTTCGTGCCTTCGAGGAACAATCGAATTGCGCGATCCGGGGCTCGCTCGGAGAAAAGCAGGGTGTAGCCCATGTTGCGCTGTAGAGTGGGAATCGACGGTTTGAGCTGCCGGGCCGTCTCCCAATGCTCCAATGCCAGCTGCGGCTGATCGGAAGAAAGATACAGCGAACCCAGAAGGAAGTGCGCAGTCGCGTCCTGCGGATTCGCTCGAATTGCCCGCTCGAGCACCGGTAATGTTTCGCGGCGGTGGGGGAAAACATAAGTCGTCGGCATATGGCTGGCAGCTTCGAAGTCGGCTCGGCCATCCTGGCCGAGAGCATAAGCACAATAACCTCGAAAATAGGCAACGAGCGGGTACGAATCGGGAGGAAGCGTTCCGGGTTCACGGATGACGTCAGGCCCTGTCGGATATTTTTGCGAGAGTACATCGAGCGCATCGGCATAGAGGCCAAGGTTCATGTACTCGGTGGCGATCTCGAGGATGCGCTGGGGATCGCCCGCCAGATGTGCCAACAGCGAAGCGTCCTCCGCCCCTAACTTGACTGCTTCCCAGCGCACCAGGGAACTGGTCGGATCCTGTTGGAGCCAGTAATCGAGATCCTTTCTTGCCTCCGAAGTCCGCTCGAGACTTCGCAAGAGCGCCAGCTCCATCGCCCCCGCACGCGTCAGATGAGGGCGTGCGCGGAGCGTCTCCTCGACTAAAGTCAAAGCGCGTGTCCGATAGCCGCTACGCGCTTCCAGAGCTGCCAAAGCCAGTAATGCGGGAGCGCGAAAGCTGTCGGCCTGCTGAGCAAATTCGAGGTGCGTGCGGGCCTTCCGTTCGTCGCCGGTTGCGGCCTCCGCCAATCCAAGGTAATAAGCTGTTTCCTGGCTGCTGCTTATGCGGGCCAGCGCCCTGAACAGGTGTGTAAGGGCACTGGTGTATTGTTGCAGAGTGACCTCCAGACGCCCGGCCCCGCGCGCGAGCGCTATGCTGTCGGGAAATCTTCCGAGACCGCGCTGGTATGTGTTCAGCGCAATGGGCAGTTCGCCATTGCTTTCCTGCTCGGTGGCCAGCGATACAAAGTCGTCGGCTCCGAAATCTGCTTCCGGCGGAAACTTGTAGGCCGGTTGCTTGCCGACATGCACTTGCGCTCGCGGCGTGAAATCCCACTTGCCCTCGGTGTGCTCGAGCACAACTTCGCCGGCGGCACTCCGCAGTCTGAGGGTATACGCCGGGCCTGCACTCAAGCCCGGGAAAGTCTTGCGCCACGTATGCCGCGGCGAGAGCGAAGTCTTTGCCGACGCAACCGGCTCGGTTCCGTCGAGGACTTCCACGACCGCGTTTGGTAAGTAGCGCGTGACATTCAGAACCGCATCCAGCGAAATGCCATTTCCATCCCCGTGGCGATTCAGGTTCAGCACTGCGTCAGGATTAGCCCGAGTCACGCCGCCCAAATCGCGAATGGGAATCCAAAATTCGGTAAACGAGCGCGTCTCTTCAGGATTGAGAAAGCCATACGTCTCCTGGTTGCGGAACAGGCCCGCCTGGATTTCCACGTAGGCACTGTTGTTATCGGAGAGCGCGCTTCGCCATTCCAGACCATCGGGGTCGCTACCCCAGGACCAGATTTTCTTGGCGGGAAGATCGAGCGGGGAAGAATAGTGCACCACGCCTGCACTGCTATGCGGGTGATACACCGCCATGTACGGCTCACGACTGCCATAGCTGAAGCGGGAAACAGGACCGAACTTATGATTGCCGACAATGCTTTGGTCGACTCCGGCCGAATTGACTGGCCAAGTATCGATATCCGCAAAGCCGTGGGCGGCTGTGAACTCCATGGGGTAAAAAATGCGGCTGTCATCCCAGACCTGCACGCCGGCATTGGTCCACCAGTAAAACCGGTGGCGAGTTTCGCTCACGTTGTAGAGCGTTGTTTTTTGTTCAAGGTAGTCCCGGCCGGGATGGAGGGTGAGTTGCACGCGCCATTGCATCCCATAAACCTGATCGATGTTGCCCACCCAAATCGAAGCGCTGCCATCCGGATTGCGCGTGGTAGCGAAATCTACGGGCGAAACCGTCATCCAATTGTGCGAGACCGGAAAATTGAACTCCACACCAAGCGCTGCCCACATGCCACGATAGGCAATGCGGGCAAACTTGATGCTCGGATTTGCATAAAACATCGAGCGGCCGTTGACCTTGTCGATGCAGGTATAAAGATGTCCTCCGAGATCGGGCAGAACTGTGCATTTCAGGTATTCGTTCTCGAGATTCAGTGTCCGCCACTTTTTCGGCGTTCGCCGGTCCACAAGACTGTGGCGCAGAGTGTATGGGTAATTGAAAGGGCCACGCTCGCGGAATTCATCGAAGGGCGGGTTCGGGTCAGGTAATCCTTCTTCAGAAGTGGGAAGAACGGTGGAATCTTGCCAAACCCTTACGGCTAACGGTGCTTTGATTTGAGCGAAAGACAACCGCGCGGCGACCAAATTAAGTAGGAGTGCGGCAACGCAATACGCGAACGCAGCTGTCCGCCTGTCCAGTAGACACAAGCGAACTCCCAATTGGAGTGATCGAATCAGGGGAACTATTTTAGAACATCTGCCTGGAGGGTGTGTTGTTGATAAATAAGGATTGTCGCTGTGCATTACGTACGTAACCGGCGATATACTTTTTCCAGTCAGTTTTCCGACCCATATTCTTGCGTCTACCGACACATGTCAACCCACACTGCCCACTGCAAAGACGTGTGGGGTCAGTTATTCCTCTGTCAGTCCTGACAGTTCTCTTTTGTGGTGCGCCACAGTAGTTTTAACCGACAGAAATTTGAGGTGTGTCTTGACCGAGAAGAAAGTTAGTTCATCTATCCAGCTTGAACGTGAGTTGCCTGATTGGAAGCAAAAGTATCAACTGGCACTGCTTGAAAGAGATCCGATACGTTTGCCGCACAGGATATTCGACGCTAGGATAGCAATCTTTCGTAGTTTAGCGAAATTACAACCACAGGATCCAGTAGAGGAACGTACAGCAATGATGGATGCTCTAGAAGATCTCGCGAACCTCAGGGCTTAGTAAAGTAGGGTTGTGCAGCTCGTCAGCTCTGGTTTAACCTGCGTTTTGTCATGCGCTTTCTTGTACCGACCGATCAGATCGGGAGTCAGCCAAGGCTGGCGATTTTCGTGTCACCGAATACCTCGTGAAAATTCTGACGTGTCGTTTCTAGTCACGAAGATTCGCGGAGTGTGGGTTTCCGGGTTGATGGGGCTCAACCGTCCAGATGTTGGGCTGGGAACCGGAGTTCTCGTTCAGCATGGAGCCCGGCAGGGCCAGCCTGAAAACAGACACTTATCTGCAAGCGAGCTATCATGTTCGACGGCTAAGCAAAAGTTTCTGGAACTCCCGCAACTGGCGGAGCTGGTTTCCACTTCCTGGCCTTTGTCCTTGGTGCTGCCCCTGGCGTAGGGCAAGAAGCGGAATTGGTTACTGCTCAGGGCGATCGCAGGCCTTGGCAAACTTAAGAGTGTCGTAAGCGGCTTCCATGGTGTACTCGTGAATCGTATGACACCAAGGATTAGTGCCGTCCATATATCCAGGAATTAGCGCAATCCAATAGCCGTCCTCGTCCTGCCATTCCGATTCGATCAGAGCCCGGTACTTCTTGATTTCCTTCAGCGTTGGCCTCATGGGTCTCAATTCCCCAATCTGTGCGCAGAAGTTATCCGGCACCCGTCTTTTAGTGTGCGGGCTCAAACCGGGCCCGCCTGCGCTTACTAGCCGCATTCCCCAGCGCGGAGAATCAAGGACGCGCGGGGAAAATCAAGCTTGCCCGCTTTCAGCATCATGCGAATTCGATGTGCTTGAATAAAACGTATGTGTAGCACACCGATCGCACAGCAAAGTGCTGGTCTGGTCGGAATAATATGCTCTGCCGATGGACGAATTTTTTCCCGCGCCCAATTCTAGTGTTATTGCCTTTATGCTGCAGAGTTTGCTGCCCTACGAATGTCCGCACAGTTCCCAAGCCGCGACAGGTCCTCCACGCCCAACAGCTTCATTCCGCGCTCGATGATCTCTTTGCCTTTCGCACTCGCGCACAGACTGGGGTCGGGCGATTCCTGTACGTAGGCCAGTTCTACTATCGCCTGATAGAGCAGCTGCTCTAGTTTGTCGTTTTTCTCGAGCAGCCACATGATGTCGGAAATCTCGAGATGCCACAAAATGTCAGGAAGCACTTTTGTTTTCCTCGCCTCGCCATTTGCCCTCGTCTTTCAGCTTCTGCATTCGCTTCACTCGCTGCACTAGGATCGTGGCGCTTCATCTGGCGCCTCAAATGTCATTCTCGTTTCGCCATCGGAAAACTGGTATTCAGTTGCCTTTAAGTAATATGCTGTCTAATGCCGGCGAAGAGAGCACACGCTGTACGTGTCTGTTCCGGAAATGTCAGATCAGGTCTCGGCTAGGATAACTTCAGTCCCGCGTTTGCCTCGGTAGACATCTTACTCACCCATCTTCCTTCACCAAGGCCCTGGGCATTCCGTGCCCGTGCAAAAAGGTACGCCATTGCTCCACGCATCTCTCTAACGGCCATGTGCCTCGTTCCCGGGATTAAGCTTAATCGCATCCAGTTTCTGAGGTAGGTCAAATTCCCACGAAGAAGAAACTTCATGTAATAGGCTCCGCGGGCGTAATCACCCATGTCTGCTAGCATTTGAATGTCTGGACCGGGCTTCCGACCATGATGATGGTATACAACTAAGTCGGGGACGTGTGCGCCAGCAAAACCGGCCATGGATGCTCTCGCGCAAAATTCGATGTCCTCGCATCGAAAGGGAGTACCAGCACCAAGCATTGAATCAAAGCCGCCGATTTTATCCACCACCCGCCTGTGTACCACCATGTTTGCGCCCTGAATCTCGCCAGCGCCGATAAAGCTGAAAGGCGGTATGATCCGAAGTTCCTCCTGCTGATTGCAGCCATACCGCGAGTCCGTTTCGTCGTATAGCAAAATGCGCCCCCCACAGTAGTCAAAGGTTCCAGAAGCGAAGACCGTGGTAGCGCGTAATAGATATCCGCCTGCCAAATAGCAGTCATCATCGGTAAAGATAATCGTTTCCCCGGCTGCTCGAGCGAGCCCCGAGGTCTTCGCCCGCCCTAGACCGCGGGTAGGTTCATTAACCACTTCAACCGGGAACGGTGAACTTTCTCGAAAATGGCGCATTACCTGTTCCGTCTGATCCGTGGATCCGTTGTTCACGAGAATGAGTTCGCCGCCTGCTTTTTCCATTTCTTCACTGCTGATTGCTCTAAGGCAGTTCTTCAGCGTTGCAACTCTATTGCGCGAACAGATAATAACGGACAATCGTCTTTTTCGTTGCTCATCCACTTACAATGTCTCCAGCTTCGGGATCACGGCAAACCCGCAAAATTGAGAGATAGCCTGCACATACCGAAATCTCCCTTTCGGCTCCGAATCGCGCGCATTGTTCTGCTCGTGCCCTTGGGTGGCTGCTGCAATCGCGGGCGTAAATTCCTCAATAGCGCTAGCGTCAGAGTGATTACCACCGCTAATGCATTTCGGAACGCGATGCGTTTGCAGGAACTTTTTCTTCCTGAGGTGCGGGTTCACGACTCAACAGTGTGGCGGCGAAAGAATCTGGGATGGCCGAAATGACCAAACCATCTTGAATCGCAGTCGTCTCCCGAGTCGCTATTCCGCCCTGAAAAACGACGACTCGTGCAGTACGGGAAAGTACGGTAAACGGAAGCAAACGAGAACTGTCAAAACTGACAGAACGCGAAAAGGTTATATGGCAAGAGTGAGCCAGGTAAAATTGGTGCCTCTGATGGGCCTGCCCTTTTCTGTGTTGCTAAGTGTGGTTATACGCAGCACCCCTTAGCGTCGGGGTTTTGCATAGATAGTCTAAGTGTCCCTGTCAATCTTGACAGTAGATGGCGGTAAGTTCCTACGCTAAAAGAGGTTCGCTACGATTTACCAGGTAAAAGCGGCCCTCCTGCGGTTCCATGGGCTATTTCTGCGTTTCCTGTACCACGACGGACGCAAACGTTGTGCAGAGCTTTATGATCAGCACCGGTTTCTTCTCGACTCCGGCTTTCTGGCAGAACGCGCTTTATTTCGCTGGCAGCCTCCAGTGGCATGGTGACAAGCTGAAGCGCCTCCTGTTCGATCCGTCCAGCGGACAATTCAATCCTTCACCCGTTTCGCAATCGGCCTTCATCTTTAACTTCCCTGGAGCAACGCCTTCGATCTCGTCCC
>Ga0066388_100002438_pt1 | contig 11358 bp, 14 predicted proteins | sample PanSoiMetaGPlot6_FD_64539 | JGI IMG/M metagenome (GOLD analysis project Ga0066388, IMG submission 64539) | Tropical forest soil microbial communities from Panama analyzed to predict greenhouse gas emissions - Panama Soil - Plot 6 (Hybrid Assembly) | ecosystem: Environmental > Terrestrial >... | reverse complement strand
CCGGTGGTGATCACGCACCCGGAGACCGGCCGGAAGGCGCTCTATGTGAACCCCGGCCACACCCTCCACTTCGAGGGCTGGAGCGCGGCCGACAGCCAGCCGCTGCTCCAGCACTTGTACGCAATCGCGACGCGGCCCGAGCACACCTGCCGCTTCCGCTGGGCCCCCGGCTCGGTCGCGTTCTGGGACAACCGGTGCAGCTGGCACTACGCGATCAACGACTACCACGGGAGCCGCAGATTGATGCACCGGATCACGCTTTCCGGCGCTCCGCTCGCTTGACCCGCGAGGGTCTGGCCAGTACAAAACGTCGCGGCAACTGGGGTCGCAGGAGAGATGTGATGGAGGGGCACCGGGCGCACGTCGCCCTGATCGCCGTCGCCTTTCTGGCGTTCGCCGCCGCGAGCACCGCGGCGCGCGCCGAGGATCCGCACGCGCGCGGGAAGGAGCTCTTCGCGCTCTGCGAGCAGTGCCACGGCGGGAACGCCGGCGGCATGGAGCTCTCGCTCGCGCCGTCGATCGCGGGGCTCGGCGGCTGGTACGTCGAGGGGCAGCTGGTCAAGTTCCGAAACGGCGAACGGGCCTCGAATTTCGACGACATCACGGGAATGCGCATGCGCGGGATGGCGCGCTGGCTGCACGGCGACGAGGACGTGAAGGCCGCCGCCGCGTACGTCTCGTCGCTACCTCCGGTGAAGCCGGCGCCGACGCTCACCGGCGGCGACGCGAAGACGGGCGGCGAGCTCTACGCGACGTGCGCGGGCTGCCATGGACCGCAGGGCGAGGGCGTCGAAGCGGTTGGAGCCCCCGCGCTCAACCACCAGAGCGACTGGTACCTGTACACGTCGCTGAAGAACTTCAAGCAGGGCATCCGCGGCAGCGATCCGCGGGACGCGCAGGGTGCAGCAATGCGTGGCATGTCCCAGCTGCTCGCCGACGACCAGGCCATCAAGGACGTCGTCGCGTACATCATGACGCTGCAGCCCACCGCGGCCGCCGCGACCGGAGGTGCCGAGTAGCCATGTCGGAGAAGGACTATCCCGCGCCGGTGCTGGCCTTCTGGGTCTGGACCCTCTCGATGCTGGCCATCGCGGGCTGGATCATCGCGGCCTTCGCCTTCGTGATCACGAGGCACCCATGATGGAGTGGATCGCCCGTTCGCTCGACCGCTTCATGCCGCCCGCGGCTTCCAGCTACGCCCTGGACATCGACTTCGTCTTCAATCTCGTGTTCTGGATCGTCATCGCGTTCTGGTTCGTGCTCGTCCAGGCGATCTTCATCGGGCTGATCGTCCGCTTCCGGAAGCGCGACGGGGTCGGCGCGCAGTACATCACCGGCGAGCTCAAGCACGAGCATCGCTTCATCGCCTGGCCGCACTACGTGATCATGATCTGCGACGTCATCCTCGTCGCCGCCGCGATCCGCGTCTGGTACAACGTGAAGCAGCAGCTGCCCGAGCCCGACGCGACGGTGCGCATCATCGCGCAGCAGTGGGCGTGGAGCTTCGTGCACCCCGGCCCCGACGGGAAGCTCGACACCGACGACGACATCAAGACCGTCGACGACCTGCACCTCGAGGTCGGCAAGACCTACCACTATCTGCTCGAGTCGCGCGACGTCCTCCACAGCCTGTCGATCCCGGTGTTCCGACTGAAGCAGGACGCGATTCCCGGCCGCGTCGTCACCGGCTGGTTCAAGCCGATCACGACCGGGGAGCACGACATCCAGTGCGCCGAGATCTGCGGCATCGGCCACGGGCTGATGCCGGCCCGGGTGATCCTCGAGACGCCCGAGCAGCACGCCGCCTGGATGGCCGGCGCGGGCACCTCGCCCGCGCCCGGAACGGCGACGGGAGAATAGGAGCCGCCATGGCCACGCAGCACGTCGAGCCCGCGCACGAACACCACGCGCATCCGCAGGAATCGTGGTTCCGGCATTACATGCTGTCGACGGACCACAAGATCATCTGCTTCCAGTACATGTTCACCGGGATGGCGCTGGCCGTGGTCGCCGGCTTCTTCTCCTACGTGTTCCGCATGCAGATGGCGTTCCCCGGCATGCACGTGCCCGGCTGGGGGCTCGTGACTCCCAACGAGTACAACATGCTGATCACGAACCACGGCGCCATCATGATCTTCTGGGTCGCGATGCCCGTGCTGATCGCGGCGTTCGGGAACTACCTCATCCCGCTGATGATCGGCGCGGACGACATGGTGTTCCCGAAGGTCAACCGGCTCTCCTATCAGATCTTCCTCTTGTCGGCGATCGTGCTGATCGCCTCGTTCTTCACGCAGGGCGGCGGCTTCGGCGGCGCCTGGACGATCTACCCGCCGCTCTCCGCGAAGCCGGAGTACAACCTGACGCCCTGGGGCTCGAGCCTCTTCCTGGTCGCCGTCGCGCTCGAGTTCATCGCGTTCCTGCTCGGCGGCATCAACTTCATCACCACGGCCATGAACTCGCGCGCGCCGGGGATGTCCTACCACCACATCCCGATCGTGGTGTGGATGATCGTGATCGCGAGCATGCTGTTCATGGCATCGGTGGGCCCGCTGATCGCCGGCGCGATCATGCTGGTGTTCGACCAGACCTTGCACACCGCGTTCTTCGATCCGAACCGGGGCGGCGACCCGATCCTGTGGCAGCACCTGTTCTGGTTCTTCGGACACCCCGAGGTGTATGTCGTCCTGCTGCCCGCGCTCGGGATCACGGCCGAGATCATCACCACGATGTCCCGCAAGAAGCTGTTCGCCTACAAGACGGTGCTGAACACGGCGATCGGCACGGGCGTGCTGTCGTTCACCGTCTGGGCGCACCACCAGTTCGTGGCCGGCATCGATCCGCGCATGGCGAACATCTTCACCGTGATGACGCTGATCATCTCGATCCCGATCGCCGAGATGATGTTCGTCTACATCGCGACGCTCTACGGCGGCTCGATCACGCTCAACACGCCGATGCTCTGGGCCCTCTCGTTCATCTTCACGTTCCTGATCGGCGGCGTGACGGGCATCTTCCTGGGCGCGTCGGGCGCGGACATCTATCTGCACGACACCTACTTCGTGCTGGCCCACTTCCACTACACGTTCTTCCCGATCGCGATCATCGGGACGTTCGCCGGCGTGTCGTTCTGGTTCCCGAAGATGTCGGGCAAGATGATGAACGACACCCTCGGGAAGATTCACTTCTGGGGGACGTTCCTCGGCTTCAACGGGATCTTCATCCCGCTGTTCATCACGGGGATGCTCGGCGACCACCGGCGCATCTTCGACCACAACTTCTTCCCCGAGCTGGCCACGCCGACGCTGAAGGGCCTGCGCGAGTTCGCGACCCTGTCGCTGCTCTTCATGCTCGCGTTCCAGCCGATCTGGTTCTACAACGTGATCACGAGCCTGCTCTGGGGGAAGCCCGCGCCGAAGAACCCCTGGAACTCGAACACGCTCGAGTGGACGGCCGACTCGCCGCCGCCGCACGGCAACTGGCCGACGCTGCCGATCGTGTACCGCGGCCCGTACGAGTACAGCACGCCGAACCGCAGCGAAGACTACTGGCCGCAGAACGTGCCGAGCTAGGCGCCAGGAGAGCGACGAATGTCATCCGCACGACCCATCGCCACGACCCGCAGCTCGGCCGGGATGCCCACCGGGCGCCTCGCGGTGTGGTGGGTGATCGCTTCCGAGATCGTGATCTTCGGCGGGATCCTCGCCTCGTACATCATGCACCGCCTGGCGCACGACGCGTTCGCGGCGCAGGCGGCGCACACCAACACCTGGATCGGCGCGTTCAACACCTTCGTGCTGCTCACCTCGAGCCTGTCCGCGGTGATGGCGCACCGCGCGGCCGACCACGGCGACGCGAAGGGCGCGGCCAACTACCTGTGGCTCACCGTCGGCGGCGGGGCGACGTTCCTGATCGTGAAGGCCTTCGAGTGGACCCACGAGATCCGCGAGGGCTTCACGATCACGTCGAGCACCTTCTGGTCGTTCTACTACACCGCGGCGGGGATCCATGCGTCGCACGTGCTCGCCGGCATGGTGCTCATGAGCTACATCGCGCTCGACGCCGCCAAGGGGCGCGAGATGCAGCGCGTCGAGTACGTCGGCCTGTACTGGCACTTCGTCGACATCGTCTGGATCTTCCTGTTCCCGCTGCTCTACATCGCGAAGTAGGAGCCGAGCAATGAGCGATCACGCAGCCCACGACCACGGGCACGACCACGGCGGGCACGGCGCGGGCGAGCACGTCCACCATCCGAACTACGTGCGGATCTGGGCGATCCTGCTCGCGCTGCTCATCGTCAGCGTGGCGGGGCCGTTCATCGGCATCAAGCTCGTCACGCTGATGACCGCCTTCGGCATCGCGATCGTGAAGGCGTACCTCGTGGTGAAGAACTTCATGCACATCGACATCGCCGCGAAGTACGTCGCCTACTTCGTGGTGACCGCGCTCGTGTTCATGTTCCTGTTCTTCGCCGGCGCCGCCCCCGACGTGATGAAGGCGCAGGGGCGCAACTGGGAGAAGCCCTCCTGGGTCTCCGGAGCCGTGCACGCCGGGACCCCCGGCCTCGAGCACGGCGAGGAGCACGGGGAAGGGCACGGCGAGGAGCACCCTTAGGAGAGCTCCGTGACCGCGCGAACCCCCGGGCGCGTCCGCACGCTTCCTCCTCGACCCCGCCCGCCGCTCGTGCCGAGCCCCGTGCTCGGCGTGCTGATCTTCGTCGTCACCGAGATCATGCTGTTCTCGGGCTTCGTCTCGGCGTTCACGATCATGCGCGGCTCGGCGGTGATCTGGCCGCCGCCCGGCCAGCCGCGCCTGCCCGTCGAGGAGACCGCCTTCAACACGCTGCTGCTGCTCGCGAGCGGCGGCGTGCTCTGGCTGGCGCAACGGCGCTTCCGGCGCTCCCAGGAAAGCGCGCGGGTGCCGCTGCTCGCGTCGATCCTGCTCGGCGGCGGCTTCGTGGTGCTGCAGGGCCGCGAGTGGGTGAGCATGCTCGCGCAGGGGCTGACGCTGCGCTCGAGCGCGCTCGGCAGCTTCTTCTACCTGATCGTCGGCTTCCACGCGCTCCACGCGGTGGTCGCGCTCGGGATCCTGATCTGGGTCTGGCGCCGGCTCCGCCGCGGCTCGATCCCGCCGGCGACGCTGGCCGCGGCCGGGATCTTCTGGTATTTCGTGGTCCTGGTCTGGCCGGTGCTCTACTGGAGGGTCTACCTGTCGTGAGCCGGTCGCTGAAAGTGTGGATTCCGCTGCTCTCGGCTGCAGGGCTCGCGCTTCCCGGAGCGGCGGCTGCGTGCGCCATGTGCACGAGCGCGCAGGACGACGCCGTGCAGGCCGCCTTCGCGGTCGCCTCGCTGTTCATGACGCTGATGCCGCTCGGGGTGGTCGGCGGCCTCGTTTGGTTCCTGCGCCGCCGCGCCGAGAAGCTCCGGGCCGAGGAGGCAGCCGGCGTGGTCCGCCTGCCGCTCGCGAGCGAGCGCAGCCTGCCCCGTTCGTAGCGCGGACGCGCCCGTGAGCGCCCGCCGCGCCTTCGCCGCTCTCGCCCTCGCTCTCGCGCTCGCCTGCGGGCGCGCGCGCACGTACGAGGTGCACGGGACCGTGCTCAAGGTCGACGCCGACGCGATGCAGGCGACGATCGAGCACGACGACATCCCGGGCCTGATGTCGGCGATGACGATGGGCTTCGACGTGCCCGACCCCGCGGTGCTGAACAAGCTCGTGCCCGGCGAGCGCGTGACGTTCGACCTCGAGGTGACGGACAAGAGCTTCCGGATCGTCGGGGTGCACGACGCCGACACGGCGGCGGCGCGTGCCGGCGCGTCGCGCAGCCCGTCGGCGGCGTCGGTCGCGAGCGCGGGCGACGTCGCGCCCGTCTTCGCGCTCACCGACCAGGACGGCGCGCGCGTCTCGAGCGCCGAGCTGCGCGGGCGCTGGGCCGTCGTCGACTTCGTCTACACGCGCTGCACCGGCCCGTGCCCGATCCTCACCTCGGTGCAGGTCGAGCTGCAGAAGAAGCTCGCGCCGGAGCAGCGTGCGAAGGTCCACTTCGTGTCGATCACGCTGGATCCCGAGTTCGACACCCCCGCCGTCCTCGGCGACTACGCGAAGGCCCGCGGCGCGGACCTGTCGAGCTGGTCGTTCCTGACCGGCCCGCCCGCCGACGTCGCCGACGTGGTGAAACGCTTCGGTGTCGGCACGCTGCGCGCGCCGGACGGCCAGATCGACCACGTGGTGGCGACGTTCGTGATCGACCCGCAGGGGCGGATCGTGAAGCGCTGGCTCGGGCTCGAGACGGGCGCCGAGGCGCGGCGCGCGGCGCTCGCGGAGCTGGTCGGCGGCGCGGCGGCGCCCTCGTGAGCGGCTTCCGCCCCGGGGTTGCGCTCACCTTGATCTCGTTGGGCGCCGTGGCGTTCTTCTGCTCGCTCGGCGTCTGGCAGGTGCGGCGCTACCAGTGGCGCACCGCGGATCTCGCGCAGAAGAGCGCCCGCATCGAGCTTCCTCCGGTCTCCCTCGACGACGCGGCCCGCGCGCCCGAGGACCTCATGTTCCGCCGCGCCGACTCGCGCGGGCGCTTCGAGCTCGCGGACACGGTCCTGGTCGGCGGCGTCGAGCACGGCCGCGACATCGGCTACCGGGTGCTGACGCCGTTGCGGCTCGAGGGCTCGGCCGACGACGCGCCGCGCGTGCTCGTCGACCGCGGCTTCATCCCGCTCGACCAGGCGCAGCGCTTCCTGCCGCCGGACTCGGGCACCGGCGATCCGATCGAGGTCCACGGGCTCGTGCTCGTGCTCGCAGTCCCCGAGGCCCAGCACGGCTCGCGCGAGCGGCGCGAGACCTACTTCGCGGTCTGGAACCCGGACCGGCCCAAGCGCGTGCAGGCCGTCGTCGACCAGCTCCCGTACCCGCTGCTTCCGGTGATGCTGCTGTCGATCGAGCCCGAGCCGGGCGGCTTGCCGATCGGCGAGCCGGCCAAGCCGGTCAGCCCCGTCGACCACCGCGGCTACGCGCTCACCTGGTTCACCGTGGCCGCGCTCTCGCTCGGCGCGTGGGTCGAGTACGGGCGCCGCCGCGCGCGCGAGCTCGCCGCGGAATGAACCCGCGCGCGCCGCGCGGCGACGGCACCGTGCGGGTACGCCGCGAGACCCAGGGCCGCGGCGGCAAGACCGTGACGACCGTCTCTGGTGTCGGCCTGGCCGAGGACGCGCTGCGCGAGCTGGCGGGCCAGCTGAAGCGCCGCTGCGGCACCGGGGGCAGCGTGAAGGACTACGTGATCGAGATCCAGGGCGACCACCGCGACACGGTGATCGCGGAGCTCGAGCAGCGCGGCTACACCGTGAAGCGTGCCGGCGGATAGATCGCCCCACCGCGTGCGCGTGTACTTCGATTTCGCGTCGACGCTCTGCTACGTCGCGCACCGCGTGTTCGGCGCGATGGCGGAGGAGCTCGCGGGGCTGGGAGTCACACTCGACTGGGTGCCGCTCGATCTCGCCGACCTGCTCGGCTGGCCGCGCGGGGTCGAGGTCGCGGCGGAGCGGCTCGCCAACGCCGAGCGGGTCGCCGCCGAGCACGGGGTCGAGGTGCGGCCGCTGCGCGTCTGGCCCGACTCGCGCGACGCGAACGCCGCGGCGCTGATCCTCGCTCGGGGCCAGCATGCGGACGCGTACCGCGAGCGCGTCTTCAGCGCGGCGTTCGAGGAGCGCCGGGCGCTCGACGCGCCTCGCGCGGTGGAAACCTTCGCGCGCGACCTCGGCGTCGCCCTCGAGCCGCGCGCGCTCGCCCGCGCCCGCGACGAGCTCGAGTTCCGCACGCGGATCGCGGCCGAGGAGGACGTGACCGGCGTCCCGACGCTGATGCTCGGCGACTTCCCGTTCGGCGGCATCCAGTCGCGTGAGACGACTCGCCTCGTGCTCGAGCGCTGGGTGCGGACGAGGACGCGACTCTGAGATAATCGCCGCATGATCACGAACGGCGACGACCTGCTGGCCCCGCAGCGCTACGCGACCCACGGCTATCCGCACGAGACCTGGACCCGGCTGCGCAAGGAGCCGGGCCTCTACTGGTGCGAGCCCGAGGAGCTGATGCCGTTCTGGGCGGTGACCCGCCACGCGGACATCGTCGAGATCTCCAAGCAGCCGGAGATCTTCGAGAACGGGAAGGGCATCGTCCCCGCGACCCGGGAAATCGCGGAGCGGATCGCGCGCGGCGAGCGCGGGCCGTTCGACATGATGCAGACCATCATCACGATGGACCCGCCCAAGCACCGCAAGTTCCGCAAGGTCGCGAGCCCGTACTTCACGCCGCAGGCGCTGAACCGGATCGACGCGACCGTGCAGGCGAGCGCGCGGCGGCTGGTGAACAAGCTCTACGACGCGCAGGTGAACGGCGAGGGGAGGTGCGACTTCGTGACCGACGTCGCGGTCCCGCACCCGCTGCGCATCCTCGGCTCGATCCTGGGCGTCTCGGAGGCCGACGAGGGAACCATCCTGCGGCTCACGCAGCAGCTCTTCGCCGCGGACGATCCCGAGTTCCAGCGCGAGGGCCCCGACCGCGAGCAGGCGATCCAGGCGCTCGGCATCGAGTTCCTGCAGTTCTTCATGAAGATCATCGCGGAGCGCCGCTCGACCAAGCAGCCCGACCTCGCGGGCCTGCTCGCGAACGCGCAGGTCGACGGCGCCCCGATGGGCGACCTCGAGACGCTCGGCTACTACCTGATCGTCTTCACCGCGGGCCACGACACGACGCGCAACTCGATCGCGGGCGGCATGCTCGCCCTGCTCGAGAACCCCGGCGAGCGCGAGAAGCTGCGCCGCGATCCGCTGGGACGCGCGGCCGACGCCGTCGAGGAGATCGTGCGCTGGACGACGCCGGTGAACTACATGATGCGCACCGCCGCGCGCGACGCGGAAGCCGGGGGCACGAAGGTGCGCGCGGGCGACCGCCTGCTGCTCTTCTACGCGTCGGCGAACCGCGACGAGACCGTCTTCGACGCGCCGTTCTCCTTCCGGATCGACCGCCACCCGAACCCGCACCTCGGCTTCGGCACCGGCGAGCACTTCTGCCTGGGCTCGCACCTGGCGCGCCGCTCGCAGCGCGCGCTGTTCGCGGAGCTGATCGGGCGCATGAAGGAGGTCGAGCTCGTCGGCCCGGCCGAGCGCCTCGCGGCCAGCTTCGTCGCGGGGGTGAAGCACCTCCCCATCCGCTACCGGCTCAGCCCGCCCGCCTGACTACTCCTCCCGCGCCAGCCTTTCGAACACGCGGCGCATGTGCTCGACGCGCTGGACGTAGCCGCGCGCGCCGTGGTCGCCGCAGCGCTCCGAGCCGAGCGCGAAGCCGCCACGCACGAAGCGATCTCCGGCACTCGCGCCGCACAGGTGGATCACCGCGGCGAGCCGCTGCTTCTGCGCGAGCGCGGCGGACTCGCGCCCCTCGCGGGCCAATGCGGTGGCAACGGCGCGGTCGAGGTACGCCGACGTCAGCTCGATCGCGTCGCTCGGCACGACCCGGAAGTAGAGCTCGTTGAACCAACACGATCGCCACGCGTACCACGGTCCGTCCTCGACCACCGCGTGGTCGTGGATGCAGTACCGCTTGGCCTGCTCGAACGTCCCGTCGGTGAACTGGTACATGCCGACAGCGCTCGAGGCCGGACGGTAGAGCTCGAACGGATCGGGCACCCAGGACCACCGCCAGTAGGTGCGCACCACGGGGTTGCCCGAGCCCTCCACCTGCGCGAACGCCGCGAGGAGCTCGGCGCTCATCACCGGGGTCGCGTGGCGGCGAAACAGCGGTGCGTACGCCGACCAGGTCGCCTCGGGCGTCTTGTACAGCGCGACGCTCAGCGGGAAGAACAGCTCCGTCGGCTTGCGCCAGATCTGGTACGCCGCATTGACGACGGTCCAGACCAGGACCGCCGCCACGAGAGCAGACCCGATCTGCGTGTGCGCAGGCAGGCGCCGGAACTTCTTCCAGAGCCGGCGCCGGCGCGCCCGGCTCGGCCACAGGCGTCGCACGCGCGCGCGAAATCTGCGCAGGGGTGATCTTCGAGCCAACGGTTCTCCGCGGCCATAATTTTAGCGACCCGCGCGCTGAGCTCGTTGCCGCAGAGTTGCCAGCGCGAGACCGGCGAGCCCGAGCAGCGCGGCCGGCGCGGGCTCGGGCACCACTCTCAGGAACGCGGCGTCGAACGCGAGCCCCGGCGTCGCCTCGCCCGGCAGGAACGACACCGAGAACGCGAGCTCGACGTTCACGAAGTTGCCGAGTGCGGCGAACACCTCCTTGGGAATGACGTGATCGTCGAGCCCGGCCAGCGCATCCGCAGTCCCCGAGAACGACTCCTCGAACAGGACCTGGGAGTTGGAGCGGAGCTGGATGTTCAGCACGTCGATGTTCCCCACGGCCGTGGGATCGAGCAACGCGAACGTCAGGCCGCGATTGTCGGGCTCCGTGACGTTGACCGTGAAGCTGAGGGAGCCTGAGTAGGAGAACGGGTCCGTGGAATCCCCGCGGAGCGCGGCCGAGGCGAGCCCGAGGACCTCTCCGTGCTTGTCGACCGCCGCTTGGGCGTTCGGGTTCCCGGCCAGCCAGTCTGCGACGTCGGACGGGCTGGCGTGGAGATAGGTGTCGGCCCGCGCACTGCGCGCCTCGACCGTCGAGAGATCGACCTGCGGTGCGGCTCGATTCGCCTGGGCGCTCGTGTCGAACGTGTTCGGCGGAGGCAGGGGGAAGCCCACGCCGTTGAAGTCGAGCGCCGCCTTGCTCCCCATCTCGTTGCGAAGGAACACGCTGCTCGCCGAGTGCAGCGGCTGCCGCAAAGTAGAGCTGGGTGAGGTCGTCGCCTTGCTCGTCGACAAGAGACTGGCGTCCGGGTTCGCGAGAATCGATGCGTCGGCACGAGTGACGCTCCCCGTTGCGATGGCGTGCACCTCCACCGGGGCGTCCGACTGGGATTGCGCGTCGACGCTGGCCGTCGCTGAGCCCCGCGCCGCATCCCCCGTCGCGATCGACTCGGCGAAGAGAGCGCCGCCGTATTGATTCACCGCAGACAGAGTGCTGTTCGCTCCTCCGGTCTGAGATTTGTCGCCGATCGCCTCCTGGATCAATGTGAGCTTTCCGGAGGCGCCGCCGGAGACCGCGTTGGCGAGCACCTGGATGCCAATCTCACCGATGTTCCCGCGCGCGATGGCGGTCGCGTCTCCGTGCGGAGCGAAGGCTTGCGCCGTCGGGGTGCCCGAGGCGGCGGTGGGGCCGGCCAGCGTGACGCCGGGTCCCTCCCAGCCTCCGCCACGAGCCTCGGCGGTGGCGGACGCGTTTCCGTCCGTGCTCGTCGCGGAGGCGTGAGCCGTTGCGGACGCGCCGCTGATGCCGAAA
>Ga0066388_100002437_pt1 | contig 11359 bp, 8 predicted proteins | sample PanSoiMetaGPlot6_FD_64539 | JGI IMG/M metagenome (GOLD analysis project Ga0066388, IMG submission 64539) | Tropical forest soil microbial communities from Panama analyzed to predict greenhouse gas emissions - Panama Soil - Plot 6 (Hybrid Assembly) | ecosystem: Environmental > Terrestrial > Soil... | reverse complement strand
TTCCCCGCACTGCCAGGTGAATTAAGTGCCTCAAGTTGTTTGAGGCGGGACTGCATCTCCTTCAGTGGGGTCATATCGCCGCGTTTGCCGGCCACGTCAACTCCCTGCCTGTAAACCTCTTCGGCCTCCGGCAACTGATTCAGGCCATGGTATGCGGCACCAAGGGCCAGATAGGCAACGCTGTGAGTGGGCTTAATCTGAATCGCCTTCTTCAAATACGGGACCGCTTCCTCAAACTCACCCAGCTCCACGTGTACGTTCCCCAGTCCATAATTGGCCAGCAGATCGTCTCCGTCGATTTCGAGCACCTCGCGAAACATGCGAATCCGTTCCTTGGCCTCCTCAACCTTTCGCTGCCGGTCCTCCTCCTGTTTCTGCTGTTCTGTGACCTCCTCCGCCAATTTGCGCATACGAATGCTCATGGCCAGCGCCTTTTCCTCCTCGGCAGCCTCTTTGTCTCCTTGCTGCACATAGAAAACGGACAGGTTGGCATGCGCCATCACTGATTCCGGGTCCAGCTCCGCCAACTTCTTCATTAGCCCGATCGCTTCCTCGAGTTGGCCCTGGCGGGAGAGGATAACGCCGAGCGCTTCGTAGCAGTCTGCGAAAAGCGGGTCGAGCTCGAGCGCTTCCCGGAGGATCTCAATGGAGCGGGTTTCGTCGCCACCCGAGAATTCCGCCAGTCCGGCATCATATTTCTCCCTGGCTCGGTCGCTGTTAGCACGCGCCCTGTAGAATGGCAGCAGGTTGACGACCACTGTCTGAACGCTGTCGGCTAGCTCAAGCTCAAGCTCTTGGCCCGGTATGCGATGCTCCTTGCCGAGGTAGGCCATGGCGATTGTTCGCTGCAAGGTCGGGGAGTACACCAGGCTCCTGAGATGACCGATCTCCTGGCCGGAAAGCCGCAGCGCTGTGTCTGGAGGAAAGCAAATTCTACTTTCCGGCGGAAACGATAGCCCGGTCAGCCCCCGGCGCGGCGCACCAAAGGATTTGATCCTGGCCATGACCTCCTGTCCTAGATAGCAACCCTTGGTATAGCTGACAGCCTGCTCCTCCAGCCCGGTCTCGGGTAGCAGGTTGTCGATTGACATGTCCAGGCCATAGATGGGGATGCCTGCTTCCACGCGGGCAACGTTCAGCGCCTCTTTCGACAATTGGGCAAACCCATGCTGCTGAGCGGCTGCCAGCAGCCTTGCTTCCAGTGTCTCTGCGTTTTCCCTGGCTGCCCAGAGAAAGTAACCGTCCTCGCCGGTAATGGACTTTTTGACTACTGTGACCGGAATGTCCCAAAGCCGGGTGGTGAGGATATCGTTGTCAGAGAGGGCCGGCATTGTCGATTGACCCTGTCCTGAACCCAAGAGTTTGCGGCTAAACGCTCCTTGCACAGCCCAGAAGACACCCTCGTCCGACCGGTCTGCTACGGTAACCTCCTCTCTGAAGATATACAGCTCGGTCTGCTCGCCAATGGTGGGCAGCTGACCCTTTCCAGCCACGATCCAGTAGCTATCATCCAGCCGATGCAATGAAAAATACGCCTGAACGTGTCCCTTGCGGTCGAGCTGGCTGCTGTTCTGCCCCTGTCCGGGGGCGAGAGCGAGTACGTCGTTGCTTGTTCTGGACTGCAGCACCTTGCCTGCGTCCTGACCGAAGACCTCAATCAGACCGAAGTCGTCCAGCAGGGCAATGGCGCCCACCTGCCGGAGCGTCTTGACCTCCGTCTCTGCCGCGAATTCGCCACCCTGCATGATCTGTACGTATCTGTGAGCGGTCCGACGAGAAACTATGATACACAAGATTGTCTGTAGTCCGGGTCGACTGCTACAGTCGCTTCACTATCCTTCAGAACTAATCCTGCGGCGCAGGCTTGGCGGACTCCTGTAACAGTAGCAATAAGCCCGCTGTGATTGCTTTTCAAGGTCCGTCTGACCGGCTATCCTGGCTGCTTAGAGGGGTTGGTTGGCTTTGGCAGGCCTTTTGCCTTACCTCTCGGCATCCTGCTCGGGGAGCTCAGAGCCATAGTGCGGTATACGTACCTGGGGCAGCCAGGCGAGTGAATCAGGAAACCGAGATATGTTAACCGTATCACTGCAGGAATTAGTAAGGAATGCGATCGTGAATGCGCATGCTCGGGGCGATCAAGTGATCACGCTTGAGCGCTTTTGTGCGGAGCTGCTCAGGGACGGCCGATTTGCCGAAATGATTTGGCAGTGTGGCGGCGATACAGAGGAGCTGGCCAGTCAGCTTGCGTGTCACATCGATGATGCAAAGCACGCAACCTGCGTTGCTAACAAGGATTCACTGTTGAAGGCACTCTTGCAATCTAATGAACCGGAACGACTAATCATAAGAAACGTTGGTGGTCTGCCTCCCGACATCCAACAATGGCTTGAGACAAACGACACCGCTGTCAATGGTCGGATCTTGCTGGAGGTGACGGAACTCGTCAATCTGGTCGATAAGACGATTGACTCAACCGCGGCTGGTGTTGATGCTCGGCCATGGCTGGCAGCGGACTGCGAGCGATCATTTCTCCGGGCATTCATTCAGATGGCAGCTGCCTTTCAGGCTAGTGTTGCTGAGGGAGATCTGCTAGCGGCCATGCTTGAGGAGAAGGACGCACATGCTGTTTGCCTGCTCAATAAGCAAGGCGTTTCACGGATTGATGTGTTGAACAATATTTGTCATGGAATTTCTAAACGGCAAGGCGGAATCTATAAATCCATTGTTCGGACTACGCCGCCGCGGTTCTTCGATCTCTTGAGCCGGTTTAAGCTGGTTCTCCACAATGACCATTACACGCCCATGCAGTTTGTTGTAACCACCCTGGAGCTGGAATTTGCCAAAAGCACAATGGAAGCGACGGAAATGATGCTTGCGGTGCATAGGACCAATTCTGTAGTAGTTGGAGAATACCCTTTCTCGCTTGCCCAGCGAATGGCTCATAAGGTCGTCTCGCTGGCTCAGGCTGCCGAATTTCCATTGCTGATGACAGTAGGAAAATAGAACAAGTCTTTGGCAGAACGGGCAAAAAACCAAGTCGACAGAGGTTTCCAGTTCTAGCAATGTCGATCACTTATGCCAGCGTCCTGCATCTCAAGAGCGACCAGGTTTTTCTGACATCGCTCGATGCGTCCTACGGCAATTGCCATTCGGGCTAATGGCTATGGCTGGCAGCTCACGCACTTGCCGGCTACCACGGCGATTGCTCCCTGCTCATCCTCTGGAACGCCTCGTTGAAAAGGTTCTTTGGTGCCATGGAGAATTGTCATAATTGCAGCCGCCTTTGTTACTTGTGAAACAAGCCTGCGTTCCGGCTCACTGGAGCTTGCCTGTCTTCGCAGTAGAGACACCAGCGGATGTTTCGCCAGTATATCGGTGAGATCAATTTCGCTGGCTGTGATCCAGCCGTCCTTTCCAAGATTCTTGCTTGAGACTTGTCTGTGTCCGATGTCATGCACATTGTAAAGGTGCGGCAGTGCAGGGGCCTTCGCGGTCAATATCACTTCTCTTCCAGTATCGACCGAAAGGGCCTGATTGCCATGCGTTATGACGACTGATTCTCCTCGCAGATCACACAGGTTGATCACCTTCAGTGCAGCCCCATCAAACTCAACCAATGCCACGCCATTGTGCGAGATACGAACCTCCGACGCGCCGGCCTGTACCTTGATCGGACTGCAAGAGCGCAAAACAACGGTTCCCAATTCGAGAACAATGGTGTCGTTGTGGCTAGCGTGGTATACGGAGTTATTGGTTGCTGCAACGAGCCGATTGTCATCGCTCATAGGTTTGCAGTAAGCTGCTGAGGCGGCAAAGCTAGTGGCGAGTGGAGTGCTTGCCTCTGGTTTTGCATTAACCAGTCGTGCGATCTTATTACCTGTAGTTTCTAGCGGCGTGCGCCCTTGCGATCGCGCATCTTCCAGCACCCTATCCTCGACTGCTCCTACAAGCCTGGCAATCTTGCTTGATGGATCGAGCTGTAAGGCATGGCAGGCTACCAGCATATTTTTTCCGGCTAGCTGCGCGGGAGAGAACTCGAAGAACCGGGCAGTTCCGACAGCTCTGATTCTGCCTTCTATCGGTCTGCGCTCGACTCCGTCTATGCCGATCAGCTCTTCGGCTGACAGATCTGTATCCGCTATGCTTATCGTCTGCCCGGAAGGCAGCTCAATATCTTCTTCTTCTACTGAACTGTTCTTCAGACTGATACTTAAGGAACGTTTCCCAGCCAGGCTGAAGACCGTTGCGCCTGTCTGCGGGCTAGCCTCGACGATCGCTGCTGAACCTTCGGGAACCAAGATTCTAGCCTGAGCGGTCTGGACTTTCACAGCTGCCGTGTCCGAGATGACGACCATCCTGCCCCTGGCCAGCTCAACTTCGGCAGGCGAAACTATTCGGAACAGGCTGCCTCTTTCGGGAAACACGACAAATTCGTTATCCGCATTGGACATACCCTGGCAGCTCGTCATAGCAAAGTGAAAGTTTTCCGATGAACCGGATCGAGCGCCTGACGGCTCACCAGTTAGTAAAGGCCTGCCAGATCGAGTCACGTCCGTAGGCAGAGAAGGATTGAAAATAGTTACTTTCGGAAGCTCAAGAGGCTGCGTTGGAGCGGGCGGCGCCGGAGTGCTAACAACTGGCCGCGGAGCCGTTTGAACTACCGGCGCCCGTGGAGAACGAGATTCTGCGGGAAACTGAGGCCTGATGAGCGTCAGATTCGGTGCCGAAATCGCAAACAGGTGATTAGGCGCCGGTCCTCCCTGAACCTGTGCATGAGATTGGGTCGCTGATACTAAGCTGATTGCCAGAGCAATCAGCGGTGACTGGGCTGTCCTTCTTACTTTAAGCATATTCCTACGTAGCCTCAACTTGTTGGGTTTCTGCATTGGGAATGCCGGGCGTCCAGCTGCACAAAGTCCACTCTAGGGAAACGCCGTTTACAAGTTGTTTATGGTTTGCAGGGAGTTTGTTGGGCGCAATCGTTGTTACTTCAAGCGAGCTTCTGTATGCACTGCCACAGGACTGCCCCCATCGCCGGAGGCGGGACTGCCGCTTTGTTGAGCTGCTCAACCACCGCCTCGCAAGCGTCGCCGACGACCGCCTCTCTTGGCGCGGCCAGGAGACCTGTTACAGCCCCGCTAGCGATGCTACCTTGCTGCCAGAGCTTTTCGAGCTGGGCCAGCGGGGTGCGATGAGCAAGGCGCCTGGTAGGTGGCTTAAGATTGCCGATCACTGTTCAAGGCTTGGTCCCTTCTACAGAAGTGCCGATATGATTTCAGTATTTCAACTATCTGTAATTGGTCGAGTCTGGGTCCGGTGGTCGATCGGGCTGGACACGATCACTGTTTTTTGGGGTCCTGTTCGCGGCTGGCTCCTTGCTTGGGAGGCGTGGAATGAGCATTGGCACCCGATTTCGATACTGTTTGTATTCCTCGCCGTGGGATTCTATGAGGTCTCTCTCCTCAAACCGAATGGCAATCAAAATGTAGGCCGTGGTCCCGAGGGAGAAGATCAGGTGGGAGACCGTCATGGTTGGGGTGGACCAGAACGCAAGGAGCCAACCCACGTAGAGCGGGTGGCGTACGAAGCGATAAGGCCAGGGCATCTTGAACCCAACGGGCGTGTACTTCTTATCCTGAAAGTGTAGTAACACCTGCCTCAGCCCGAACAAGTCGAAATGATTGATGAGCAGTGTGCTGTATAGGACGATTGCCCAGCCCAGTGCAAAGAGCCCGTAAGCGACGGCTTGCGGTGCCGGATAATGCAAGTCCCACAGCACTCCCTGTACAGGGCGCCACTGCCAGAAGAGAAGAGCGAGAGCGAGGTTCGTCATCAACACATAGGTACTGCGCTCGATTGGCCACGGCACTACTTTCGTCCAGATCTTCTTGAAAGCCGGGCGCGCCATTATGCTGTGTTGGAGTCCAAAGATGATCAAAAGCGCTGTGTCTATGAGCAGGCCGGTCATGAATGGAACCTTGTAGCCCGAATCGATCGACTTAGGGACGACGAAGTCTCCAAGAAATCCAATCAGGTAGAGAAAAACACCGAGAAAAGCGAGATAGCAAACGGCTCCGTAGAGTAATACAAGACTGCGAACAAGCATGTCGAATCCTCGTGCTCTGGCAGGGATGGAATCGGGGTGGTGGCCGGAGCATACTGCTGGGCATTTGTTGAGAAGCTCCTGCTATATCATACGGGCACGACTATGGCGGCCACGGTCAGCATAGCTGCGAGCCAGATTCCCCCAGGGAAATCGGTCATTGTCTTGTCAAAATGGACGCGATTCTGCACCTGTAGATCATTTTTTGGATTTCCGTTCGCGGCACGAAATATTGAAGATTGATGCTTGACATTGGGACGGGTAAATTCATCTGGCGATCCGACTCTAATCGGGATGGCAAGATTATAGAATCTAAATCTAGTGTGATTGGCACCCGGAATCAGAGCGCGCAGAAGGGCGCGCTGTGTTCGCTTTGACTTGAAGTTCTTACGGAGGGAACCGAAATGACTAGTTCCACACTGGAACGTCCGAAAAGTAAAACAAAGGAGCCGGGTAGGCAGGAGGTTTGGTGCTCACCACCTGTCGACGTTTACGAGGACTCGCGGGAGTTCGTCGTCTTTGTCGAGCTGGCTGGAGTCGATGAGAGTGGAGTCAGCTTGCAGCTTGATGGAGAGCGGCTGACAATTGAAGCTCGCAGAGACATTCATGCTGGCTCCGAGTACAGGCAGCTTTACAGCGAGATGCCCTACACAAATTTCCGAAGGGTCCTGGCGATTCCCGAGTGGATAGACAGGGATCAGGTGTCTGCAAGCATCAAGAACGGAGTTCTGCTTGTGCGTCTGCCGAAGGCAGCCAAGGCAGAACCCAAAAAGCTAGTCATCAAGACCAACTGAAGCAAGAGGAGGGCTAATTATGCCATTCAGCAATCTCATACCTTGGAGCAAAAGACAGCTTCCCATGCGTCGGGAAGAGCAACACCCGATCTACTCCCTGCAGAATGAACTCAACAGGGCTTTCGATGAGTTTTTCGGAAGATGGGAGGAGCCGTTCGGCTTGTTGACCCCGTCGCTGACTAAGTCATTCGGCGGAGCACTGGAATTTCCGCGGATTGACGTATCCGAAACAGACAAGGAACTCCGAATCTCTGCAGAAATACCGGGTCTGACTGAGAAAGACATCCAGCTCCACCTGGCGAAGGACGCCCTCACCATAACTGGTGAAAAGAAGGAAGAGAAGAGAGAGGACGAGAAAGGCTGGTATCGGATGGAGCGGCAGTATGGTAGCTTCACGCGTTCGATCCCCCTGCCTTATGAGGTAGACACGGAGAAGGCAGAAGCGACCTTTAAGAATGGAGTGTTGGTAGTAACACTGCCGAAGACCGTGGCCCATCAACGAGCGGCAAAATCAATAGAAGTAAAGAAAGGCTGATCTGCAAGTTGATCAACTGGAAGTGGGGGCGCTGCTCGTGAGCAGAACCCCCACTTCCGCCGCAGGTCCTATGCTGGTTGCCGGACTATTGCCACCACGAATAAGTTAGCCGGAGAGATCCGGAGCGCTGATCCGCCTGTTGTGTTGGAGCGAAGGAACAAAGTGGCTAATGAGTGCAATACACAACAGGACCAAACCGATGCCTAGCAGCGCTAGTGCACGATCGTGAACGCTGGCACCATCACCAAGCCCGATTAACTCCTGTGACATGAGCCCCAGCGTAGTGGCCAGGGCCGGCACTAACATGAGATTTTCCTGATCGGTGAGCCGACTCTGATACACGGCCGGGCTGAGCAGCGCTATGAGAACTGCTGTAACCCCGATCGAGATCAGCAGACCGCCAGTTGGCTCAGAATGCAGAAAGTAGTTGGAAGCGCAAGGCGTAATGCAGACGCTGGCCAGGAAGATTGCGCTTAACAGCCTTCGATCCTTTATTTCTTTGATGAACAAGCTAATGACTAGCACAAGAAGAACTCCTGCGTACATCGCTGCTGTTGTGTAAGTATGCATCAGATTAATGCCTGTCACGTTAGGGTTGTACTGAAGCACGTAAGCTTGCAACAGCACTCGCGATGCCCAGAAGAGACCCGCGATGACCGCCGCTCCCGATGTCGGTGCAATCACCGTGGTGGCCGCAAGCACCAATAGACCTTGCATGCCGAACAGGCGTGTAGCAACGAGCGTTAGTATGCCGATCAGCAATATGTTCTTAAGTCCACGTGCCAGGTTTGGAGCTTCGTTATGGCCGCTGTCGAGCGATTGAAGCAGATAGGTAACCAGATACCCCCCTCCTGCAAGTGCTGCAATGGTTTGTAGTTTGACGCCCAGAAGGAGCTCGGTGATCAGACACAGCAGTGCCAGACCACCGAAAACTGAGAGCAACAGGCGTTTAAGGTAGACCTTGTCGCTGGTGAGCAGAGCCGGCTGTATCCAGCGTATACAAATGCTTACCAGCAAAGTTCCCAGTACGATCCCCTGGCAAAGGACGCCGTTAGCCTCATTTGTTCCTACCTTGGCCCAGTAGAATGTTGAGAGCCACACGACCGGCGGAGTAATGTCGTCGAGACGTGATTCTGGCTTGTGCAGCAAATTTTCAATCGTCTTCCAGACGAGAAGACCAGCAAGCGTTCCGAGAATTGGCTGGTTGTACTCGGTCGGACAGAGTTGGGTTAGACCGACTGAAAGGATCAACAGGATTAAGGAGCGTAGCTCTGCAGGAAAGCCAATCTGGCTCAAGAGTAAGGCGATCACTGACGCTCCGACGAAGTATGGTGCTGCCTGGGCGAAACCGAGCGAGCCAATATTGCCTAGCAACAGAATGGCCGTGAGCGGGGCAACGCCCAGGAGGAAGGGCAGCCAGGAAGATTTTAGCCGCCTTATATCCAGTAACTGCCAGTGCTTGCCGCCGATCACTTTGGACGCCAGCACGAGAGCAGTTACTGCAAGGAAGGGGTACAGGAGCAGGTTTGGAATTGCGTTGTTCATCTGTGTCTCTCTCCGGTCCTGGGAATTCCATATACATCACGTGATACCATGTACGCCTCTCCCCGCTGTTTTGAATACACCTCTACCCGGAGCTGTGTCGGCGAAATCGGCCGTTCGAACCGAGTAATCTGGGCTGGCTGCCAACCGCGAATGTGTGTGTTGCCGCGTACCTCTACCGTAATCTGATTCGGAGAGTACCTGGTCACCAACTCGATCGGGCAATCGAGTGTGTTACGAAATCGCAGGTTGGCCATGCCAAACCAGACCGTAGCGTCGAGCCCTGGTGGGACTGACTTGATCGTGCGCAGGTGGGCAACTCGCTCTGTCACCTGCAGTCCTGCGGTAAGCGCATCCTGGTAGATGATGGAGGACAGCAAGCAGATGCCTCCGCCCATAGTAGCTGGCGCATCGTTGCCGACATAGGAGGGTGCAGCGAGATAACCGCGACTGCTGGTGCGGGGTCCAACAAGGCCATTGAAGGAGAACTCCTGGTTTTGTCTCAGGACAACACCGTCCAGGCGCCTGGCGGCGTTTTGTATGTTCAGCTTCTGCTGCGGTGCCAGTGCGCTCAACGAGACCGTTGTGCTAGCGAGCATGTGCGAGAATGGCCGATCGAGCCAATATCCGAAGAAGCAGGCAATGACCAGACTAAAGCAGACCAGTGTGGATTTGGGGAAGGTAGGCAGATGCAACGTGCATGGTGAGGTGTCTGCTCGCGCCAAAGCCGGCAGGGTACGTTCAAAGGTCTGGACGGAGCTCAGGTGCATTGGAGCTACTCCGTTACATTCAGGTAGTCGAGCGAGGAATAGGCGCGCACCTTTTTGGTGTACATGCCTTCGATGCTCACTGGATCGACATTCAGCTTGCCAGGGATTTCCATGCGTAACAGGGTATGAAATTCAGATTTTCCCGCAGGCAAGGTGGTTCCGAAGAAGACGATCCGATCGTCAAGGACATCCTGATGGGTCCACCACCGCTCACCCCAGTTACCCTCATAGGAGGAGGCGTTACTTTCTTCTTCCTGTACCGCGTTCTCCATGTCCTCGCTGTTATCGATGACCTCGGCACCACTCGGGAGTGCTGCTTCGAGCATCACATACGGTACCGAGATGGGAGCGTCTACATACAGTTTCATTAGAATCGTCTCTCCTGCCTTGATGTGCCCGTCGTTGATCGGTTCCGTGCGGAAGTGAATCGAGCCGTCGCTCTTCATCGCTGAAGGAACCAGGCGGAAGAACTTTCTGCTCAGGTGCAACCCCTGGGGCATCGCTTTGTCTGCTATCTGGTCGCCAGGCTTGAGGGTACGGAAACAGGTAAACAGGCTGGTATAGTAGAGCCGTCCTGTACCCTTCTTGGTCAGCGTCAATGTATCAGTTTCTCGACCCACAGGAACATCGAGCATCTGTTCTGGCTGATAAGCATTATCCGGGCTGAACGTGTAACTTGCGAGCAGCTTCTCCTCAAGCGACGCGTCCGTAGTGAAATTGGTCGGCCATTCAGTGCGGGCCAGCAGCTCCTCCTGTAGGAGAGCCTCGAAGACTTCGGCTGTAGTTTTGGTATTTCCCCATCCATCTTGATCGTGTTGTATGAGCAGCCACTGCTTGATCGCCTCAATGCGTTTGGAGTTATAAGGCTCCATGTCCAGGACTGTTCTTAGCGCCAGGGCAGTGGTCTCCACACCGGTGAATCGATATGAGTAGTCAGTAACGCCCATGATACCGAGGCGCTTCATCATCGCTGGTGTATGATCCCAGTCCATGTATTGCCCGTTGAAGTTGGCGAGCGATATTAGCCGCTCGTAAACTTGATTGGCATTGGCTGCATCTCCCCCGTTCTTTAGTGCCCTGGTCAGGTATGCCAACCCTTCCGGTGGGAGTTGCTTATACTGCTTCAAGATCCACTGAGTCTCCGCCGGCGGTAGCTTGTCAAACAACCCGATCGTGTACAGCATGCGTGTCATGTCTGTGCGGTATTCATCGAGAAGCCACCGGTCCTTGACCAGATCGGGTCTCGACATTTCCTTTTGCAAACTTGTCATTGCGGTTTTGAGCCACTGGACACCGCCCTTAATCCAGTCGTCATGCGTATCTGCGTATACATGGCACCTGTTTAGCATGTCCAGACCTTCAACGACGAGGCAGGTCAGGTACGGGTTGCTGTCATCGTTCGCCCACCAGCCCCATCCGCCGTCAGCGTGCCTGTACGTTTCCAGCTTCGAGATCGCCTTATGGTAGACATCACCGAACTTTTTCCTCTCCTGATCAGAGAGCGGGAGCCCCAGCTCGTTATGGAGCCTGTACGCGACCATCGATGGCACCATCCGGCTCATGGTCTGTTCCGTGCAGCCGTACGGGTAGTCGATTAGCGCGCTGAAGTTGCCCA
>Ga0066388_100002436_pt1 | contig 11359 bp, 10 predicted proteins | sample PanSoiMetaGPlot6_FD_64539 | JGI IMG/M metagenome (GOLD analysis project Ga0066388, IMG submission 64539) | Tropical forest soil microbial communities from Panama analyzed to predict greenhouse gas emissions - Panama Soil - Plot 6 (Hybrid Assembly) | ecosystem: Environmental > Terrestrial >... | reverse complement strand
CTCGGCTATCGTCCTAGACGAGTGTCGGGTCAAGCAGTTTTACTCCCCTCTTTAGCTCCCCCCTCGGAGGCACTTTGCCTCTCCCCCAAGATTCCGTTGTACTGTCCCGCGGATGGCGCATACCCTATTGGCGGTCGACCCAGGCCGGTGATGCATCAGGGAGTGAAACCATGAACTTTTGCAAGAATTTTATCCGGCTTGGCGTGGTTGGCGCGCTTTCGGCCGTGGGCATGGGCGTGAACGGCGCTGCGGCGCTCGACTATCCCACCAAGCCCGTGCGCTGGATCGTGGGCTATCCGGCTGGTGGGTCGACCGATATCCTGGCACGTCTGATCGGGCAGTGGTTGTCGGCACGCCTGGGTCAGCAGTTCATCATCGAGAACAAGCCAGGCGCCGGCAACAACATCGGGACCGAGCAGGTGGTTCGCGCCGCTCCCGACGGATACACCATTCTGCTGGTCAATCCCGCCAATGCCATCAATGCGACCCTTTATGAAAAGCTCAGTTTCAACTTCGTCCGGGACATCGCGCCGGTCGCCGGTGTCATCCGGGTCCCGAACGTGATGGAGATCAATCCATCGGTGCCGGCGAAGACGGTGTCAGAGTTCATCGCTTACGCCAAGGCCAATCCCGGCAAGATCAATATGGCGTCGTCCGGTAGCGGCACCTCGGTCCACATGTCGGGAGAGCTGTTCAAGATGATGACCAGCCTCGCGATGCAGCATGTTCCATATCGCGGATCGGCTCCGATGTTGACCGATCTCTTGGCCGGACAGGTCCAGGTCACGTTCGACAACATGCCATCGTCCATCGAGCATATCAGGGCGGGCAAACTGCGTGCATTGGCAGTAACCACAGCGATGCGCTCCGAAGCCCTGCCTGATGTTCCGATCGTTGCCGATTTCGTCCCGGGCTACGAGGCGAGCGCCTGGTTCGGCCTCGGCGCTCCCAAGGGAACGCCGCCCGAGATCATCGAGCTGCTCAACAAAGAGGTCAACGCGGCCATCGCGGACCCGAATATCCGGGCGCGCTTGGCCGACATGGGCGGAATGATGATCAATGGAACGCCGGCGGAGTTTGGCAAGATCATCGTGGAAGAGACCGAGAAGTGGGCCAAGGTGGTGAAGTTCTCCGGCGCAAAGGCGGAGTGAGCGGCGGAACGCTGCTTGCAGGCCGTCTGGCTTCGATGCCGCCTGTCATTCGATGAGTGACGATATCCCATTTGACAAGCGCTTCGACCTTGCGCCCGGCAAGGTCGAGGAGGTCTATCCAGGCGTGCGGCGGCTCCTTTGCAACAATCCAGGACCGTTCACGTTCAAGGGAACGGTGAGCTATATCGTCGGTCACGGTCGTGTCGCCATCATTGATCCGGGGCCGCTCGACGAAGCGCATATCGAGGCGCTGCTCGCTGCCGTTCGGAACGAGACGGTCACGCACATACTCGTCACTCATACTCATCGCGATCACTCGCCCGCAGCGGCGCGCATCAAGGCCGCCACGGGCGCGCTAACCTTCGGTGAGGGCCCTCATCGCGCTGCACGCGACCTTCACCTCGATGAGGCACCGCGCCTCGACGCCGGGGGCGACCGCGACTTCCATCCCGATTTCAAGCTTGCGGATGGCGACGTCGTGGCGGGTGATGGCTGGAGCTTGGAAGCAATCGCCACGCCGGGTCATACCGCGAACCACATGGCTTTCGCCCTCGAGGCATCAGAGGTCATCTTTTCCGGTGACCATGTGATGGCCTGGTCGACGCCAGTGGTGGCGCCGCCTGACGGCGCCATGAGCGACTATATGGCGTCCCTGGAAAAGCTTCTGCACCGCACGGAGACAACCTACTTCCCCGGACATGGCGGTGCCGTGCGGGATGCGCCACGTTTTGTTGAGGCCTATATCCGCCACCGTCGTGGCCGCGAGCAATCAATCCTGAGCCGGCTCGCGCACGGCAGCTCCGACGTTCCGAACCTGGTGCAGGCGATCTATGTTGGGCTTGATCCGCGGCTGACCAAGGCGGCAGGACTCTCGGTCTTTGCGCATTTGGAAGACCTGGCCACGCGCGGGCTGATCGTGACCGATGGGGCGCCGTCTCTCAACGGCGTCTATCGGTTGCGCGGCTGAGGCGGGCTTGCCTTTGCGGGCGGTCCCTTTGCTTTCTTGGGCGTGGCGACCGGCTCCGGCTTCTGGCGTCCGATCGCATCGTCGATATCGTCAACCAGGGTGCGAACGCGCGCCGCATTGGAACCGAAATCAAAGGAGCCGTAGCGTGACGACGATCGGACGTCGATGCGGGAGCCCTGTCCGTCGGCGCGGACCCGAATGACGACGTCTTCGCGCAGCCCCATGATTGCGGTTCGTGCCACCGCTTCAATGCGGCCTTCACGCCCTCGCTCCGGCGGCCGGCGAGCCACGATATTCCATTTGCGTTTGGTGACGACTGCGAGCGTCGCATCATAGGAGGCCTGCGGGGTTGCCTCCTGCTCGAGCGTCTCGATTTCGGGATAGGCATTGCGCTGCTGCTCTGCAGAGGAAAGGCCGGCATAGATGACCGGGTTGGCATCGCGGGGGCGGACCCGCGCCAGCGCCTCAAAGCGCGGCGGATCAATCGGATCCGTCGTAATGTCGTAGATCCAGGGCAGCCGATAGGAGGCAACAGCGAGATAGCTTGGATAGGCCAGCAGCGCCAGGCCTATTCCGATTGCTGTGAGCGAATAGCCAATGCCCATCAGGCCATCGCGCCAGATCACCACAAACGCTGCGAAGGCGAGCAGCAGCGCGATGATCGAGAACACCAGCGCGCCACCAAAGGTCGCAAGCGCTGGCTTGAATTCGAGCACTCCCCAACGCACGATGACAATAGCCAGAATAGTGGCAATGAGCGAGAACACCGCAGTTCGCCGCGCCCAGATCGCCAGCCGGGACGTCGGTTCTTCGGCGATGTAGCGTCGCAGCATCGGCTAGTGCCCTGTTTCCGAAGTTCGTGATACCTTGTAGCACCCCCTGGCACGAACTTCGGAAACAAAGGGCACCGGCACTTTATGGTTCTAATGCCGCTTTTCGATCTGAAGTTCCTAACCGGCTTTGCTTCACGTGCCGTAGGAAACTTCAAATCGGCGGCACTAGCCTTTCGGTTCCGAACAGATCCGCCTCAGGTCGGCCCACTCGGCCGGTGCGAGCACCGGCGTGATCGTCCCGGTTCCGGCACGTGCATTTATAGCATTAACGCGCTCCTTGGTCTCGGGGTGGTCAAGCAAAAGCTTGAGGGGGCCATGGCTGCTGCCAGCGATACGCGTGAGGATAGTTCCCAGGGCGCGTGGGTCGGCGCCCAGGACCTTCATCAGGTCAACCGCATAATCATCGGCGGAAGCCTCCACGCCGCGGGAATAGCTTGTTTGCAGAATAGCTCTTGCCGCTATGATAACGGCGCCTCCGCCGACGAAATCTCCGAGTAGAAGACCAAAGAGCAGCGACATGGCGCCTTGTTGCAACACGGTGCGAGTGCCGTCGCGGTGCGCCACGTGGCCGAGCTCATGAGCGATGACGCCGGCGACCTCGTCGGCGTTCTCGGCCTTGTCGATCAGGCCGTGGAAGACATAGATAATCCCCCCAGGCAAAGTGACGGCATTGGCGTCGTCGCTGCGCACGACCATGATGCGGAGCGGGATCGGTTGCCCGGCCGCCTGCTCGAGCCTGGCAAACATTTTTTCGAAGGCTGCGCGTCCTGCTTGCTCTGCCTCGCCGCTCCCGCAAACGAACCGCGCGCCAGCACGATTCTTGTCGAGAATGCTGCGGACCTGGGCCTCGACGGCAGCGCCAAGCCTGATCTCCGCCGCGTAGGGCACAAGGGGAGTGAGGCGGCTGGCAATCTCAGGCACGCCGAAGATACCAACCAGCAACAGCGAGACTGTTGCAGCCACGCTCCAGAGTACGACCTTGCGGCGGCCGCGTCGCTCGGTGCGACCGCTGCGGTCGATCGGCACAGACAGATCGTCGATCGCGGCCGCGAGCTTGGGATCGCGCACGTCGAGGCGCGCCAGCACCAGATTGTCGATCCGGCCGATGCGCAGCAGCCCCTGAGGCAAGGGGATGGACTCAAGCTCGGCGTAGGGCCATTCGGCCAGCATCTGGCCGTCAGACCCGAGGATCTGGAGGGCGGACGCGCCGAGCGTCACCGTTACGTCGTGCCGAGCACTGGTCACGCCGTCGAAATAGGTGGCCTGGCCGGATGTCGTCATGACTGTCAGAATCCGCCAACGTTCAGAGCGTCGGCCAACCCTTCACCGACGGAGGAGGCTGGCGCACCGACCGAGGAGATCGTCTCAAGCGCCGCGGGATTGGCGAGCCCGGTACTGTTTGCAACGGCGCGCCACAAGCCAAGCCTGACTTTGACCTGGTAGATCGCCGCATAGCCCAGGGCAAATGCCACGTAGATCACGACTCCCAAAATCGCCGCGCCAATTGAACCGACGTCCGAAAACCATTCCTTCTGGGTAACGCCGGTTGTCCACAACAGTGCTCCGCCGGCGGCGCCCCCGGCGATCAGCACAAATGTGGCGATGGTGCTGAACACCATCGACCATCCGATATAGCGAAGATAAGTGAAGTACACTTCGCCGGTGCGCAGAGTCGAGCTTGCCGCCATCTCGCCGAAGCGCAAGCCAGACGACCACCAACGCAGCACCATGGCCTGGAAGACCGGGTAGAGCAGCATTCCGGCGAGCATGGACCAAGTAATCGCGCCGATGCCGAATGCCGAAGCAAACGCCACGTTGGGATGGTCTTGCAACAGACGGGTGAGGGCGGCGTCATCGTCGGCCATCAACGCCAGCTCCCACAACAACTTCATGTCAAGCGCCAAGATGAACGCGACCAGAGCGGCGATCAGTGGCCCGATCACAACGAGCCACATGAACAGGCCGCGAATGAACAGGCCGAATGCAGAGCCCTCGAACCGCCCCTGCAGATTGCCGATCCATGTGTTGCGCATCTTGAACCGCTCGAGGCGCGACAGTGCGATCGGATAGGCGAGCCCGAGCGTCAAGATGACCAGAGTCCACCAGAGGACTGCCATGATGGCATAGAGCCAAGCCGACCCAGTCTGATGGAATCGCACGCCACGATACACCGTGCGGGTCAATCGGTAGCGCCGAGCGCGAAAAACAGCGTAATGACCGAGAATGGTGGCGAGGGCAAAGCCGATCACGCCCGCCAGTTGCCCGATCGCTCCCTGAGTCAGCGCCAACAGGAAGATGAAGGCATAGAATGGAATGAGAATGGCGACCGCGATCAGGAAGCCGATCAGGAGCTCGCGCGCGGTGCCAGTATATTCGAGCGGCTCGCCGAGCACCTCGGTGTTTGACCAGAGAAACTGGCGCGTATCGGTGGTCAGCCAGAAGCGATAGATGCCGAGGGTAAGTGCCAGAAGAAACGAGCCTCGGATCCAGAGCCGCCAGTAGTCTTTGTCAAATCCGAGGAATTGAATGGGGCCCGAGGGCAGCCGGAAACGTGCGGCTAAGCTGGGCTGCGCCGTGGGCACGGCCGCATCAAAAGTAGTCATAATCCCTTGCCTGCTTGAGATGATTGCTGGAGATCACCAATGACTGATCTGCAGCATATCGCGCGGAATTATGGCGGTGTGAGGGGGTAGGGTCTAACCCCCCAATTTTTGCGACAGCGGTCGACCTCAATGCGCGGTGGTCGCCGCCAGGAGGACATCGCGATATTGCTCCCGCAGTGCCGTCTTGAGGATTTTGCCCGTCGCTGTATGCGGTATTTCGGTTACGAATACCACCTCGTCGGGCAGCCACCAGTCCGCCACCTTCCCTCGCATGTAAGCCAGGATTTCCTCCTTCAGAATCGCCTGTCCCTTCTTGGGAACCGCGATCAAGAGCGGGCGCTCGCCCCATTTCGAATGCTTGACGCCGATGACGGCGGCCTCGCCGACCTTGGGGTGGCCTGCCGCCAGGTTCTCAAGCTCGATGGAGGATATCCATTCCCCGCCGGACTTGATGACGTCCTTGGAGCGGTCGGTGATGTGCATATAACCGTGTTGATCAATGGTGGCGACGTCGCCGGTGTCGAAAAAGCCGTCCTGATCGAGAATGTCGCCGGAGTCCCGGAAGTAGGCTCGCGCGACGGCTGGCCCGCGCACTTTCAGCCGTCCGAAGGTCTTGCCATCGCGCGGCAGCTTCTTGTCTTCATCATCGACGATCTTCATCTCGACGCCGAACGGCGCGTGCCCTTGCTTTACCTGCACATCCAGTCGCTGCTCTCCAGTGAGGACAACGCATTCCGGTTTCAGCGACCCCAGCGATCCGAGCGGGCTCATTTCAGTCATGCCCCAGGCGTGGCACACGGACACGCCATAGCTATCCTGGAACGTCCGCAACATTTCGCGCGGGCAAGCGGACCCGCCGATCACGACTCGCTTGAGGTCCGGAAGCTTGGCCTTGTTGTCTTCCAGATATTGCAACAACATCATCCATATGGTCGGGACCGCTGCTGTGAAGCTGACGTGCTCAGTCTCGAGCAGCTCATAGATCGAGGCCCCGTCAAGCTTGGCGCCCGGCATCACCAGCGTGGCGCCTTGCATGGGAGCAGTCAGTGCCAGTCCCCAGCAGTTGGCGTGGAACATCGGCACGACCGGCATGACGACGTCACAGCTGGAAATTCCCATGGCGTCCGGTGCGCTCACGATCATCGAATGCAGGACATTCGAGCGATGCGAATAGACGACGCCCTTGGGGTTTCCCGTCGTGCCTGACGTGTAGCACATGCCGGCCGCGGTATTCTCATCGAACGACTGCCAGCTGAAATCGTCATCGACCTCGCCAATCCAGTCTTCATAGCTGACCGCGTTCCTGAGCGACGTCGCGGGCATGTGTGCGGCGTCGGTGAGGATGATATAGCGTTCGATCGAAGGAAGCCGTGGCGCGAGCTTTTCCAGGAGTGGCACGAAGGTGAGGTCGACCAGCATGACCCGATCTTCGGCATGGTTCACGATCCAGGTGATTTGCTCCGGAAAGAGCCGCGGGTTGATCGTGTGATAGATCGCTCCGATGCCGAGGATTCCGTACCAGGCCTCCAGGTGACGCCAGGTGTTCCAGGCCAAGGTCGCGACCCGGTCGCCGAGCTTGATTCCGTCTTTGGTGAGCCGCTTGGCGACCCGAAGCGCGCGGGCTCGAACCGTTTGGTAGTCCGTGCTGTGGATGGGGCCTTCGACTGAGCGTGAAACGACACGCCGGGCGGGGTGGTTGAGAGCCGCGTGATCAATAATGCGATGGCAGAGCAGTGGCCAATCCTGCATCAACCCAAGCATGAGCGTTCCCCTGTATTTTATGTCCGGTTGTTTTGGTGTGACCGGACTTGAGCGATAACCTGGAGACTATACGAATAACGGCGCCTGAAGGACGCATAGAGATGTGGAATATCTCTGATAGAATATTTATCGACTTGCAACCGAAAAGCTCCGTGCTACGGCACGGTCTGGACAAAATGGTGCGAAATTGTCGCGGGCATTAGGGTATTTTTTGAATGGAGACCGAGTATTCCTGAAGAATAACTGTCTCGGAGGATGCGGCCAACACCGGCAAGACCATGATGCAAATCGTTCAAACGTGTCTGCGACTTGTCTTTGCGCTGACTGTTCTGTCGGTCGCAGGCTCCGGTTTGCCGCGGGCGATGGCGCAGGATTTCTACGCTGGCAAGCAGGTCACGCTCATCGTGGGTGCCGGTGTGGGAGGTGGCTACGATCATCAGGCGCGCCTGGTTGCGCGGCATCTCGGGCGGCATCTGCCAGGCAATCCGCCGATCATCGTCCAGAACATGCCGGCTGCTGGCAGCATGGCGGCCACCAATTACATGTTCAGCACCGCTCCGCGCGACGGAACGACGATTGCGCTCATTCAGCGCGGCATGCTGCTCGCCAAGCTCACTTATCCGGGCAGCGCGCGCTTTGAGATCGACAAGTTCCGCTGGTTGGCGAGTCTCAACAGCGAAACCGCGGTGACGCTGGCGTGGAAGGAGACCTCTACGCATCGGACCGCGAAGGATTTGCTGGAACGGGAGTTGATCGTTGGCGGGATCAACGGTGTTGACCCGGAAACGACGCCGAGGCTCTACAACTCCCTGCTGGGTACAAAGTTCAAGATCGTCACTGGATATAACAGTACGGCTGAGATCGCCCTCGCGATCGAACGCGGCGAGGTCCAGGGCATTGCCGATTTCTCGTGGTCGAGCCTCAAGGTAGTACGACCGCATTGGCTGAGTGAGAAGAAAATCACCATGCTGATGCAGGGCGCATTGACCAATGAACCGGATCTGGGCGACCTGCCGAACGCACTCGATTTCGTCAAGAACGCGGCCGATCGCAAGGTGCTGGAGTTGCACTTCACCCAGAAGACGGCGGCGCGTCCCATTATCTCACCGCCCGGCGTGCCGGCTGAGCGAGTTGCGGCACTCATTTCTGCCTTCAAGGCGCTAGGGCAGGATCGCGAGTTTCTTGCCGATGCCGAGCGGTCCAAGCAGGAGATCGAGTTGGTCTCGAGCGAGGAGGTCGAGAAGGTCGTTCGCCTGATCGTCTCCACGCCCGCGGATATTGCCGACCGCTACGCCAAGGCATTTGCGCCGGAGGCCAAGTAGGGGCCGGGTCGTGGGCCGCCGGTGCCTGATGCGCGGAGATCATAAAATCTGACTGAGGAAGCGTCGCGTGCGCTCGTCGCGGGATTGGGTGAAGAATTCCTCAGGAGGCCCATGCTCGATCACCACGCCTCGGTCGGTGAAATAAATCTGGTCGGCGACTTCCCGGGCGAAGCCCATTTCGTGTGTGACGATGACGCAGGTCATGCCTTCCTCGGCGAGATCGCGGATGGTGACCAGCACTTCTTTCACCGTTTCCGGATCGAGGGCGGCGGTGACCTCGTCGAACAACATGGCATCGGGCTGCATCGCGAGGCTTCTTGCGATGGCGACGCGCTGCTGTTGGCCGCCGGAAAGCTCGCCGGGATAAAAGCCCTCCTTGCCGTCAAGGCGGACCTTTCGCATCAGTGAATGAGCCCGAGCCTCGACGTCGGCGCGATCGTGCTTGAGCACATGGATCGGTGCCATCATGATATTTTCGAGCGCGGTGCGGTGCGGAAACAGGTTGTATTGCTGGAACACCATGCCGACCTTGCGGCGAAGGGCAAGCTTGTCGAGCTTGGCATCATGCACCTCCTGGCCGGCAACCAGGATCGAGCCGCGGTCGATCGGCACCAGCGCATTGATGCAACGGAGCAGGGTCGACTTTCCGGCACCCGAAGGGCCGATGATGCAGATCACCTCGCCCCGCATCACATCGAGCGAGATGCCGTTCAAGATCGTCTGCGCGCCGAAGGATTTGTGGACGTCGCGCATGCGGATCAGCGGCTGATCAGGTGTCCAAGTCATGACCGCACCATCATCGCACTTGGAAGCGGCGCTCGAGCGCAACGGTCGCGAGCGCGATCGGATAGCAGTAGGCGAAAAACCACAGCAGCAAATAAAGATACATCGGCACCAGTAGCTCAGTGCGGCCCTCCGAAGACAGGATGTCGCCGGTCAGTGTCATCGCCTCGCTCACGCCGACGACGGACGTCAGCGGCGTCGCCACCGTGAGGATGGCATAGAGATTCATCCAGGGCGGCGTCATTCGCTTGACGCACTGCGGCAAGATGACCATCCGCAGGGTCTGCAGCCGTGTGAAAGCGAGCGCCTCGCATGCCTCCCATTGGCCGGACGGGATCGATTGCACCGCACCACGCACTAGCTCGGAAACATTCGCCATGACGGGCAGTGCCAGCCCGACTGTCGCTTTGGCCCAGCCCGGCAAAGAAACAAAACTGTCGCCAATCCGAAACTCAAAGGGTAGCAGGAGCATGCAGTAGAACAGCAGCACCAGCCAGGGAGAGTTGCGGAAGAACTGTGTCACCGACCACGCGCTGGCGCGGACCGGAGCCAGCACGGAAATCTGGCCCAGCCCGAGTGCCACGCCGAATGCAGTGCCGATCGCCATGGCGAGGAAGCTCATGGCGATGTTGAGCGCGAATCCCTGTGCCAGCAGCGGGGTCCACTTGATGATCGTCGCAAGGATCGACGGGTCAGCAGGCCCGGCCTTTGCCTCCCCGATGCCGGCCGACACCAGGAGTGCCGCCACGAGGATGACGCCCTGGCGCCCATTCATCGGTAAGCTCGAAGACACGCTTGCGCCCAGCCGGAACGGCCTGAGAACGGGAAGGTCGGTGCGGCTGGCCGGGATCACGGCGTATAGCCCGGAATGCGCAATGCTCGCTCCCAACGGCCCATGACGTAGACCAGCATGCCGACGAGCGAGACGTAGATCACCAGCAGTACATTCATCATTTCCGCGACATTCAATTCGTCAGACCAGATCTGATTGGCGATGTACAACATTTCTGGCACCGCGATGGCGTAGGCGATGGTGGTGGTTTTCACCAGGTTGACCAGATTGTTGTTCAAGGCCGGCAGGCTGATGCGAAAGGCGAGCGGCAAGATCACATAGGCATAGGCCTTGAGCCGGCTGTAGCCGAGCGCCTCGGCGGCCTCGACCGTCTCCTTCGGCACCGCCTCGATACCGGCGCGGAAAATCTCGATATTGAATGAACCGGCGTAGAGTGACAGGCAGATCACGGCCCAAACGAAATTGGAGACGATCGGCACCTCCAGCCCGGCCGCGTTGGTAATCCGCAGATACGATCCGAGTGCAAAGTAGAAAAAGTAGAGCTGGACCAGCGGCGGCGTGTTGCGAAAGAACTGGATATAGGCCTGGGTGACGGCGCGCAGAAGTTTGAGCTGCGATCCTTGCACCCAGGCGCCCACGATGCCGATCGCGACGCTGCACGCCAGGCAGAGGGCCATGAGGTGGATCGAGGTCAAGAAGCCGTTGAGAAAACGCGCCCGGTCGAAGGCGTCGTAGAAGATCGTAAGCTTTATCCCGGTGGTCGCATGGAGCACACGGAACCAGTCCCAGACCGGCTGAAGGTCCATCATCGTCCCGCAAACCAGCCGCTCAGCGCCGCACTTGTGCGCTTATTTGCGCGCTCACTTGGTCTCGGCGCTCACCTTCTTGAGGAACGCGGAAGGCGGAATGCTCCACTTTTTCTCGATCTCGATCAGTTTGCCCGAACGGTGCCACTCCGTGATGGTCTTTGCCATGAACTGGCCCCACGGCCCGTCGCGCTCCTCGAGCTTGACGGCGGCGCCCCATGGCTCGTCCAGAATGGTTTCCAGCGGCATCTCAAACGCCGACCATTTCGGATCGCCAAGGCGTTCCAGGAACGCCGTGTCGTCATACATCCACCCGATGCAGTTGCCTTGCAGCAGCGCG
>Ga0066388_100002435_pt1 | contig 11361 bp, 8 predicted proteins | sample PanSoiMetaGPlot6_FD_64539 | JGI IMG/M metagenome (GOLD analysis project Ga0066388, IMG submission 64539) | Tropical forest soil microbial communities from Panama analyzed to predict greenhouse gas emissions - Panama Soil - Plot 6 (Hybrid Assembly) | ecosystem: Environmental > Terrestrial > Soil... | reverse complement strand
CCTTCCGGTCGATCTCGACCGTATCGATCGCGACGTCCGGCATGAAGCGCCCGAGATAGGTGGAGATCGAGCCGCCGCCGAGCCCCAGCATCAGCACCTTCTTGAGCTCGCCGGGATAGACCGTGGCGATCGTCATGACCTGGGAATAGCGCAGCACCAGCGCGTCGGGGTCGCGCAGGTCGGTGACCGACTCGGTGTAGTCCCAGCCCTTGAGCTGGAACGACATGGTGAGCTCGCTCCGCCGCTTGGTCACATAGATGTCGTTGTATTCGCTCTCCACGTGGGCCACGCGCCCGTCCGGACGCTTGAGCATGTCCGCCCGCACGCTCTCGTCGATCAGCGTGTCGGCGCGCGCGACCGGCGCGGCACTTGCCGCAACCAGGCCGAACACCGTGAGGATCATGGCGCGGCGCGGCGCCTGCCGCGCGAGCGCCATCAACACGAAGCCGCAGACGAGGCCAGCCGCCCCGAGCGAGTAGGTGATGGCCTTGGTGCCGATGAGCGGGATAAGCAGGAACGTCGTGCCGAGTGTGCCGACGATCGAGCCCGCGGTTGAAACGCCGTAGACCGTTCCCGACACTGTGCCCGAGCGCTCGGCGCTGCGCAGCATCAATCTGATGGCGAATGGCGAATACATGCCAAGCAGCGTCACCGGAAACAGCAGGATCGCGAGCGAGGCCACCAGGCTCCCCGCCCGTACGTCGTCGATATCGGCCAGCAGGAATTCGAGCAACGCATCCGAGAAGGTGGGAAGCGCGAGGAAGTAGAGCGAGGCGATGACCACGGTCGTGCCAAGCACGAGAGCGGACGCGGTACGGTCGGCAAGCCAGCCGCCCAGGAAATAACCGAGCGTAAGCGCCGCCAGGACAGTCGAGATCAGCGCCGCCCAGGTATAGATGCCGCTGCCGAAATAAGGATTGAGGTAGCGCGAGCCCAGCATCTCGAAGCTCATCACAATGCCGCCGGTGATGAAGGCGACGACATAGATGATGCCTGCAGTGCCTGTTCGGATATTGGCGCTCGACGCGCCCCTGGCGGCCGCGGCCGCCTCGATCGCTGGCTGTTCCGACGCCTGATCCGATGCTTGGTTCACCTTGCCGCTTCCCCTCAATGCTGGTCGAACTGGGACAATACTAACCGTTATCGGCCGCGCCGGGAGGGGGCAGCCCTTCATTTGCCACGGCGGTGGCCCTATATTTTGGGCGCCTCAGAATCGGAACGAGCCACATGCCATTGCGCTTTCGTCCAATGCGCCTTCGTCCATTGCGCTTCTGTGTCCTCGCGCTCCCGCTTCTGGCTGCCCTGATCGCGGCGGCGGAGGTCTCTGCCCAGGACCGGCGGGTACCTGCGTCGCCAAACGAGCTGCGGCTCTCCTACGCGCCGGTGGTGCAGCGTGCGGCGCCCGCTGTGGTCAATGTCTACGCCGCTCGCGCGGTCGCCAACCGCAACCCGTTCATGGACGACCCGATCTTCCGGCGCTTCTTCGGCGTGCCCGGCGGTGGCGCACCGAGCGAGCAGCTGCAGCGCTCGCTTGGCTCGGGCGTGCTGGTCGATGCTGGCGGCCTCGTGGTCACCAACAACCACGTCATCGAAGGCGCGACCGAGGTCAAGGTGTCGCTCCACGACAAACGCGAGTTCGATGCCGACATCGTGCTCAAGGACCAGCGCTCGGATCTTGCCGTGCTGCGCATTCGCGGCCAGGGCGAGCGCTTCCCGGCCATTGACTTCGCCGATTCCGATGCGCTGCAGGTCGGCGACGTCGTGCTCGCGATCGGCAACCCCTTCGCGGTCGGGCAGACCGTGACCCATGGCATCGTGTCGGCGGTGGCGCGCACGCAAGTTGGGATCACCGACTATCAGTTCTTCATCCAGACCGACGCCGCCATCAATCCCGGCAATTCGGGTGGTGCGCTGGTTGACCTTGCTGGCAAGCTTGTCGGCATCAACACGGCGATCTTCTCGCGCTCGGGCGGCTCACAGGGTATCGGCTTTGCCATACCCGCCAACATGGTGCGCGTGGTGGTTGCTTCCGCCAAGGGCGGCGGCAGCACCGTCAAGCGGCCGTGGCTGGGGGCGCGCCTGCAGGCGGTGACGCCGGAAATTGCCGAGAGCATGGGCTTGAAGCGCCCGGCCGGCGCGCTGGTGGCAACCGTTGCGCCGGGCAGCGCGGCGGCCCGCAGCGGGCTGCGCACCGGCGATCTGATCGTGTCGGTCGACGGCCAGACGGTCGACGATCCCAATGCCTTCGATTACCGCTTCGCCACCAAGACGCTCGGCGGCACGGCGCGGCTCGGCGTCGTACGCGGCGGCCGCGAGACGGCCGCGACGGTCGCGCTCGAGACCGCGCCCGAGACGGCGCACGACGAATTGGTCATCGGCGCGCGCTCGCCGTTTACTGGCGTTAAGGTGTCGAACATCACGCCGGCGCTCGCGGATGAGCTGCGGCTTGATCCTTCCGCCGAGGGCGTGGTGGTGATCGACATCGTCAACGGCTCACCGGCGCAGAACTTCGGCTTCCAGAAAGGCGACATTGTGCTCTCCGTCAACAATCAGCAGATCGGCAAGACCCGCGATCTCGAGCGCGCCACCGCCCAGTCGAGCCGCATCTGGCGCATCACCATCAGGCGCGGCGGACAGCAGATGTCGGTCGTGTTGAGCGGATGAGCCCGCGCGCGACCCGCGGGGGGCCGAGCCTGTTTTCGGCGGCGGGGCTTGATCGTGACGCGCCGCGGCCGCTTGCCGACAAGCTGCGCCCGACCAAGCTTGCCGATGTGGTGGGCCAGGATCATCTGCTTGGGCCTGACGGCGCGCTCACGCGCATGCTCGACACCCGTACGCTTGGCTCGCTCGTGTTCTGGGGCCCGCCCGGCACCGGCAAGACCACGGTCGCGCGGCTGCTCGCCGAGGCGACGGAATTGCATTTCGAGCAGATCTCCGCGATTTTCACCGGCGTTGCTGACCTCAAGAAAGTGTTCGACGCGGCGCGCGCCCGGCGCGAGACCGGCACCGGAACGCTCCTCTTCGTCGACGAGATCCACCGCTTCAACCGGGCGCAGCAGGATTCCTTCCTGCCGGTGATGGAGGACGGCACCATTGTGCTGGTCGGCGCCACTACCGAGAACCCGTCCTTCGAGCTCAATGCGCCACTGCTCTCGCGCGCCCGCGTGCTGGTGTTCAAGTCGCTCGAGGCGGCGGCGATCGAAAAGCTGCTCAAACGGGCGGAGACGATCGAGGGAAAGGCGCTGCCGCTCAATGAGGACGCGCGTGCGTCACTCATTCGCATGGCAGACGGTGACGGCCGCGCCGCGCTGACACTCGCCGAGGAGATCTGGCGCGCTGCCCGCGCGGGCGAGACCTTCGATGCCGCCAAGCTGCAAGAGGTGGTGCAGCGGCGCGCCCCGATCTACGACAAATCGCAGGACAGCCACTACAATCTGATCTCGGCGCTGCACAAATCGGTGCGCGGCTCCGATCCCGACGCCGCGCTCTACTATCTGTGCCGCATGCTCGACGCCGGCGAGGACCCGCTCTATATCGCCCGCCGCGTGGTGCGCATGGCAGTCGAGGACATCGGGCTCGCCGATCCGCAGGCATTGGTGATCTGCAATGCCGCCAAGGAGGCCTATGACTTTCTCGGCAGCCCGGAGGGCGAGCTCGCGATCGCGCAGGCGGTGATCTATGTGGCGACCGCGCCCAAATCGAACGCCGCCTATCGAGCCTACGGCGCCGCCATGGCGGCCGCGAAGGAAGGCGGCTCGCTGCTGCCGCCCAAGCACATCCTCAACGCGCCGACCAAACTGATGAAAACGGAAGGCTACGGCGCGGGCTACGATTATGATCACGACGCGCCCGCGGCGTTTTCCGGCCAGGACTACTTCCCCGAGGCCATGGGGCGCCAGCAGTTCTATGACCCGCCCGAGCGTGGCTTCGAGCGCGAGATCAGGAAGCGGCTGGAGTACTGGGCGAAGCTGCGGAAGGACAGGAGTACGTGAACGCGTTTGCGCCCGTATACGTTGCGTTTGCTCTTTGCCTCGCGGCCGGAATGGCCGCAGCGGCCGAGCCCGCGGAGGGCCGCTGGGCACTTGGTCCCTTCGCGTGTGATGGCGAGGCGTTCACGAAGGCGGAGACTCCGCTTCTTGTCGGGCCGCGGTCCATACACTGGTTCGACGCCAATTGCGCGATCGTGTCGAACTATAAGGTGAACCAGACGCTCTACCTGCAGGGGCGCTGCAACATCGCCGGGCGCGCGGAAACCATCCCAATCGTGCTGGAATGGCTACGCGCGGATCGGCTGCGCGTCGGCTGGAATCGCGAGCCGATCCAGGAGATGCAGCGATGCCGGTAGCCCTCGTGAAGCCGGCCGCTACTTCCCCGTCTTGATGAACGCCAGGATCTGATCGGTCAGCAGCGTGTCCGACGTGTTGATCGCATAAGACTGCGACATGTGATTGTGCTTGGGCTGCAGCAGGGTGCGGATGCAGCCGCGTGAGCTCGCGCACATCGCGCTCTTGAGCTGATCGAGCTGCTCGACCATCCACGGTGGATCGAGCTCGGCGGCGTTGGCCATGAACGGGGTCGTGCTCTTGACCAGACCGGGCAACGCTGAGCGCTGCGCATAGAGCGAGCGATCGGCGCCGTAATAAGCGATGCGGCCCTCACTCTCCCCCTCCATCTTGGTCAGGTCGTAACCGCCGGAGGAGAACATCGCACCCGCGAGTGCTTTCGGCGCGTGGAATTCCGGATGTCCGACATAGGTGGCCACGTGGGTCGCACCAGCGGAGTGGCCCATCAGGTAGATGCGGTTGGCATCGCCACCGTTCGCCGCGGCATTGTCGGCCGCCCAGCGCACCGCCATGGCGATATCCTCCTGGCCGGCCGGCCAGGGCGACTGAGGCGCCAGCCGGTAGGTCATGTTGACGCCGACCATGCCGTTGCGATTCGCCCACAGCATGATGTTGTCGTAGAACGGGCTGTCGGGCTGGCGCTTGTTGCCGCGGACCATGCCTCCGCCGTGCATGAACATAAAGATCGGCCGGCCGGCGCCGGCGCCTTCTGCCACGAACAGATCGAGCGCGTTGCGCTCATGCGGCCCGTATTTCACGTCGCGCGTGACCTTGACGCCGGCATAGGGCTCCTTGGCGTGCATAGGGGCATAGAGCGGCGCGGTTTTGGCCGGGTCGCTGACACGGCCGATGGCGGCGATCTTGTCGACGAGCTCCGCCGGAACCTGCGCCAGCGCGGGGGTGGCAACGAACAGGCCGGCGAGCGCTGCGACGGCATGAATCCGCTGGAACATGGCTTCCTCCCGGTTTGTGTCCGACCGTTGCGTCGGCTGCTATTGTCGTGAGATGGGATCGTATGGTCCCGACCGTGGCTGTCAAGGAAGCGAACGGAGGCGATGTTGCGACGAGGCGGTAGCGGACCCCGGCAGCCGGGCGGCGGACGGCAGATCGCCGGGCCACGCGATCATGATCGCGGCCGCCGCCATGCCCGGCCAACGGACCTTAGGCGCGCCGCGAAGCTTGGTGGTGCGAGCCGACCATCCTTCGAGGATCGTCCGCGGCGACCGCCTCAGGATGACGCGGCAAGGCCACTGCCAGTGATCGCTCCCACCGCCGTGCAGACCGTCGCGGTGACGCCCGATGAATCCGGCATGCGGGTCGACCGCTTCCTGGAGGCGCGGTTCCCGGGGCTCTCGTTCTCCCACATCCAGCGCATCATCCGCAAAGGCGAGCTGCGCGTGAACGGCAAGCGCGCCAAGCCCAAGGATCGCCTGGCGGCCGGGCAGGCGGTGCGCATTCCGCCGCTCAAGCTCGATCAGGAGCGGCCGCGTCCGGCTGGTAACGAAGCCGATGCCAAGACGCGCGACTTCCTGCGCTCGATCACACTCCATGAGGACGCCGACGTGCTGGTGCTCAACAAGCCGATGGGGCTTGCGGTGCAGGGCGGCTCCGGCACGACGCGCCACATCGACGGCATGCTGGAGGTGCTGCGCGCGCCGGGACCGGACGGTCAGCGCCCGCGACTGGTGCATCGGCTCGACAAGGACACGGCCGGCTGCCTGCTCGTCGCTAAGACCCGCTTTGCGGCCGCTGCGCTCGCCAAATCGTTCCGCTCGCGCTCGGCGCGCAAGATCTACTGGGCGCTGGTCGCGGGCGTGCCGAAGCCCGCGCAGGGCCGCATCTCGACGTTCCTCGCCAAAGAAGAGCGCGCCGACGACTCATTCATGCGTATCGCCAAGCATGGCGAGGAGGGCGCGAGCCACGCGGTGACCTACTATGCCGTGGTGGAGACGGCAGCGCGCACGCTCGCCTGGCTCTCGCTCAAGCCGGTGACCGGCCGTACTCACCAATTGCGTGCCCACATGGCCCATATTGGCCACCCGATCGTGGGCGATCCCAAATATTTCGCGAAGGAGAACTGGGAACTGCCCGGCGGCATGCAGAATCGGCTGCATCTGATGGCGCGGCGGATCGCGCTGCCGCACCCGCGCGGCGGCATGATCGATGTCACCGCACCGCTGCCGTCCCACATGCAGCAATCGTGGAATCTACTCGGGCTCGATGCGGCGCGCTATGATCCGATCGTCGAGGCACCAGAGGAATAGCCGCTTCTCTCCAGAGGTCGCCGTACCTATCTATCTGTCGGGATCGGGAACGAGGTTCGCCATGATCCGCCTTTATGGCGCGCTACTCATCTGCGCACTCGGCGGGCAGCCGGCTCTCGCGCAATTCATGCCCCCGCCGCCGGAGCTGCAGAACCGCATCCCGGCGCCGCTACCGCCGCCTCCGCAGCCGCCGATCATCAACGGGCCGCTCGGGCAAAATCCGCCGCCCGGAGTCTACCAGCCGCCCCGGCTGAACACCCACAGCGACCGCGCCGTGCAGTGCCTGCACGAGGGCAGCCAGCTACGGGCTGCGCGGAAACAAGCTCCAGGCCTACGCGCGCGCCTGCGCCAACAACTGAATCGCTCCGCCCGCGCATTGTGTTGTCTCCCACCGATTCCGGCGGAACATGAACCATTCGCCGGACGGGCGCGTTCATCAGACGAAGCGCGGCATCGGCCTGGAGGAGCAGCATCATGGACGAGCCCACCTTCGTCTACGTCACTTACATCAGGAGCACTCCCGAGCAACTCTGGCAGGCGCTTACGGATGGTGAGCTCACGTCACGCTATTGGTTCGGCCGGCGGGTTCAGTCGGACTGGCGCGTTGGCTCACGCGTTGTGTTCTTCGCAGACGACGAGCGACTGACCGACAGCGGCCAAGTCTTCGAATGCGAGCGGCCGTGCCGGCTATCCTATTCGTGGACGGTCGAGTTCATTGAAGAGCTGCGTCGCGAGCCACCGTCGCGGGTGACGTTCGAGCTCAAACGCGTGGCCGACGTCGTCAAGCTCACTCTCACGCATGCTCAATCTGGCGCCGGCTCCTCGTCGCTCAAGGGCGTCGGTGAGGGCTGGTCGATCATTCTCTCGAGCCTCAAGAGCATGCTGGAGACCGGCGAGCCACTCGCGATCACGAGTGCCGAAGCCGCCAAGCGCGCCGAACAAGAGGCGATCGCCCGCATGCGCGATCATGCGGCGTGAGGCGCTTTGTAGGCAAAGGTTACCGCAAACTGGCGTTGATCTTCTCAAGTGCCGCCGAGCCGGGGCTCAGCTCTTTCTCGCTCAGCACGTTGAGCGGGGCCGCCACCGTATTGAAATGGGCGTGCAGGTCTTCCGGATCCTTGTCCACGTAGAGGAGCCCGGTCACGATCTGGCCCTTGGCAGCGTGCTGCTGCAGGAAGGTCATGGCGCCGATGCGGTCGTGGGCGTCGTAGTCGGCGGCAACTTTCTTGAGCACGAGCCTCGAGCCGTCGTGTTGCTCGACCATCTCGACCGAGCCCGCCTCGTAGGCGACCGTGATCGGCGCGCGGCCGGTGATGAAATCGAGCCGGTTCACCGCCTCGTTGTGCTCGCGCACGTAATCGAAGCTCTTGGTCGAGCCGAGGTGATTGTTGAAGGCCACGCAAGGTGAGATCACGTCGATCAGCGCTGCGCCCTCATGCTCGATCGCCGCCTTGATCAGCGGCACCAGCTGCTCCTTGTCGCCCGAGAACGAGCGCGCCACGAAGGTTGCGCCGAGCTGCAGTGCCATCGCAACAAGGTCGATGTGGGCGTCGGCGTTGACCACCCCGCGCTTGCTCTTGGAGCCGCGATCGGCGGTGGCGGAGAACTGGCCCTTGGTGAGGCCATACACGCCGTTGTTCTCGACGATGTAGACCATGTTGACGCCGCGGCGCATGCAATGGGCGAACTGGCCAAGCCCGATCGAGGCGGTGTCGCCGTCGCCGGAGACGCCGAGGTAGATCAGGTCGCGGTTGGCAAGGTTCGCGCCGGTGAGCACCGACGGCATGCGGCCGTGCACGGAGTTGAACCCGTGCGAGGCGTTGAGGAAATAGTCCGGCGTTTTCGACGAGCAGCCGATGCCGGAAATCTTCGCCACCCGGTGCGGCTCGATCGCGAGCTCGAAGCAGGCCTCGATGATTGAGGCCGTGATCGAGTCATGGCCGCAGCCGGCGCACAGCGTCGAGATCTTGCCCTCGTAGTCGCGGTGGGTGTAGCCGAGCGCGTTCTTCGGCAGCGACGGGTGGTGGAACTTGGGCTTGGCGATGTAGGTCATGAGACCACCTTGCGCAGCGGTGTGACTTTCAGCGCCTCGAGGTCGTCTGCGATCTCACGGGCGATGAAGCGGGCGGTGATCGGCGTCCCGTCGTAATGCAGGATCGGAATGAGCCGCACCGGGTCGATGCCGCATTCATTGACGATGAGCGAGCGCAGTTGCGCGTCGCGGTTCTGTTCGACCACGAACACGTAGTCGTGGTCGGCGATGAAGTCGGGAACGTCCTGGTGGAAGGGGAAGGCGCGGATGCGCAGCATGTCGAGCGGCCGGCCCTTGGCCTCGATCATGTGGATCGCCTCGTTCATCGCCGGCGAGGTCGAGCCGTAATAGATCACGCCGTACCTGGTGGGCTTGTCGGCATTCTTGCGGATCGGGCGCGGCACCAGGTTCTTGGCAGTCTCGATCTTGCGTAAGAGCCGCTGCATGTTGTCGGCGTAGGGCGCGCCTTCTTCGGTGTAGCGGGCATAGCGGTCGCGCGAGGTGCCGCGGGTGAAGAACGAGCCCTTGGATGGATGTGTGCCGGGATAGGTGCGGTAGGGAATGCCGTCGCCGTCGACGTCGAGGTAGCGCCCGAACTCCTTGCCGGCATCGAGATCGGCGGCGGTCATCACCTTGCCGCGGTCGTATTTGCGGCTGTCGTCCCACTTGAGCGGGCGGCACAGTCGATGGTTCATGCCGATGTCGAGGTCGAGCATGACGAAGATCGGCGTCTGCAACCGGTCGGCAAGGTCGAAAGCCTGGGCGCCGAACTCGAAGGCTTCGGCCGGGTCTTCCGGGAACAGCAGCACGTGCTTGGTGTCACCGTGCGACGCATAGGCGCAGGAGATGACGTCGCACTGCTGCGTGCGCGTCGGCATGCCGGTCGAGGGACCCGCACGCTGCACGTCGAACAGCACCGCCGGGATCTCCGCGAAATAGGCGAGCCCGAGGAACTCCTGCATCAGTGAGACGCCGGGGCCCGAGGTCGCGGTGAAGGCGCGCGCGCCGTTCCAGGCGGCGCCGATCACCATGCCAATCGAGGCGAGCTCGTCCTCGGCCTGGACGATGGCGAACTTGTTCTGCTTGGTCTCGGGATCGACCCGCAGGCGCCGACAGTAGCTGGTGAACGCGTCGGCAAGCGAGGACGACGGCGTGATCGGGTACCAGGCGCACACCGTCGCGCCGCCATAGACGGCGCCGAGTGCCGCCGCCGAGTTGCCCTCGATGAAGATGCGGTCGCCGACCTTGTCGCAAGGCTTAAGCCGAAGCCCGATCGGGCATTCGAGGTTCAGTGTCGCCCAGTCGCGCCCGAGATGCAGCGCATGCTTGTTGGCGTCGAACAGCTTCTCCTTGCCCTTGAACTGCTCGCTGATCAGCTTCTCGATCGCGCTCACGTCCATGTCGAGCAGCGCGGACAGTGCGCCGACATAGATGATGTTCTTGAACAGCTGGCGCTGGCGCGGATCGGTGTATTCGCGATTGCAGATCGCGGTCAGCGGCACGCCGATGACATGGATGTCGTCGCGGAACTTGGATGGCGGCAGCGGCTTGGTCGAATCATAGAGGAGATAGCCGCCGGGCTCGATCGAAGCGACGTCCTTGTCCCAGGTCTGCGGATTCATCGCCACCATCAGGTCGGTGCCGCCGCGCGCGCCGAGATGGCCGGCTTCCGAGATGCGCACCTCGTACCAGGTCGGCAGGCCCTGAATGTTCGACGGGAAGATGTTGCGCGGCGCGACCGGAATGCCCATGCGCAGCACCGAGCGCGCGAATAGCTCGTTGGCGCTAGCGGAGCCCGACCCGTTGACGTTAGCGAAGCGGACGACGAAATCGTTTACGCTGCTGATTGGTGCTTTTGTCGGCATAGGTCATCCGCATGCGTCATATCGATGAGATACTTCTTCATGTCCCAGGCGCCAGTCGGGCAGCGCTCGGCGCATAGCCCGCAGTGCAGGCATACGTCCTCGTCCTTCACCATGACACGGCCGGTCTTGAGGCCGTCGGCGACGTAGAGGTCCTGCGTCAGGTTCATGGCGGGTGCCTGGAGCCGCGTGCGCAGGTCAGCTTCCTCGCCGTTCTGGGTGAAGCTTATGCAATCCATCGGGCAGATGTCGACGCAGGCGTCGCACTCGATGCACAACTTCGCCTCGAACACGGTTTGCACGTCGCAATTGAGGCAGCGGTGCGCCTCTTTCAGAGCCAGCTCAACGTCGAAACCGAGCTCGACCTCGGCCTTGATGTCGCGCAGCGCCACCACCTTGTCGCGCAGCGGCACGCGATAGCGCTTATCGGGCGCGATATCGTTGTCGTAGCTCCACTCGTGGATGCCCATCTTCTGGCTGACGATATCGACCATCGGGACCGGCCGCTCGTTGATATCGAGGCCGGAGCAGAGCCGGTCGATCGAGAGCGCGGCATCGTGGCCGTGCGCCACCGCCCAGATGATGTTCTTGGGGCCGAACGCGGCGTCGCCGCCGAAGAACACCTTGGGGTGGGTCGAGGCCATCGTCTTGGGATCGACCTTGGGCATGTCCCACCTGTCGAACTCGATGCCGATGTCGCGCTCGATCCACGGGAAGGCGTTCTCCTGACCGATCGCGAGCAGCACGTCATCGCACGGGAAGTGCTGGTCGGCCTCGCCGGTCGGCACCAGGTTGCGCCGGCCCTTGGCGTCATACTCGGCCTTCACCTTCTCGAACACGACGCCGGTGAGCTTGCCGTT
>Ga0066388_100002433_pt1 | contig 11363 bp, 10 predicted proteins | sample PanSoiMetaGPlot6_FD_64539 | JGI IMG/M metagenome (GOLD analysis project Ga0066388, IMG submission 64539) | Tropical forest soil microbial communities from Panama analyzed to predict greenhouse gas emissions - Panama Soil - Plot 6 (Hybrid Assembly) | ecosystem: Environmental > Terrestrial >... | reverse complement strand
AACACGTTAGGCTGGCGCAGGAACTTGCCAAATGGGTTGCGGACGACCGTCGCTTCGAACTGGCGGCGCCCACGCCACTAAATCTTGTGTGCTTCCGCCTGAAATCTGGACACGAAGCGAATCTGAGCCTCATGGACTCGCTCAATCGCAGCGGCGACCTGCATCTGACTCACACCAAACTCGGCGGCAAATTAACTTTGCGCTTTTGTGTTGGACAAACCAACACGCAGGAGCGGCACGTGCAAAATGCATGGAAGCGAATTCAACAGGAGGCTTCCAGGTTGGAGCAAGACCCTTAACCGCAAATTTGCTAAGCCCGCAAACAAGAATCCAAAAATGCTCATTAGCCGCAGTCAGATTTCGCGCCGCCGATTTTCTTCTTTTGCAGATTTAGGTTAAAGTGTTTCGCATCACAAATCTGCAAGACCGATTCAGCAATTCAGCACGCTCAATTTCAGGGAGGAACCGCAGTGAAAAATCTCCGCGGGTTGCTGGTCTCAGTGTTAGTTGCAGCCTCGAACTTAACATTGGCTCAAACCTCGAGGCGGCCGCTATCCCCCGATCTAGCAAACGCGCCGTTTCGCAATCCCGCGTTGCCCATTGACCAGCGAGTAAACGATCTGGTTTCACGCATGACGCTGGAAGAGAAAGTTTCGCAGATGGTCCACAGAGCGGCTGCCATTCCGCGCCTGGGAATTCCTGAATACGACTGGTGGAGTGAAGGTCTTCACGGTGCGGCGCGCGAAGGCTTTGCGACCGTGTTTCCGCAGGCAATTGGCTTGGCGGCGACGTTCGATCCCGATCTGCTGCATACCGAAGCGGACGTCATCGCAATCGAGTTCCGCTCGAAATACTACGAGCGCGTTAAAGAAAAGGGATATAGCGATTGGTTCCACGGGCTGACAGTTTGGTCCCCGAACATCAACATCTTTCGCGATCCGCGCTGGGGACGTGGTCAGGAAACTTACGGCGAAGATCCATTCTTAACGGCGCAGATGGGCGTCGCGTACGTGACTGGCCTCCAAGGCAATGATCCGAAATATTTGAAAGCACTCTCGACTCCGAAACACTTCGCTGTCCACAGCGGGCCAGAACCGACAAGGCACGAAGTTGATGTGAAAGTCTCAGATCACGATTTGGAAGATACCTACCTGCCGGCATTTCGGGCTACGGTTATGGCCGGGGCCGGGTCGGTGATGTGCGCCTACAACTCTGTGGATGGCAAGCCTGCCTGCGCCCAGCCGATGCTGCTCGATGAGCACCTGCGTAAGGACTGGGGCTTCAAAGGCTATGTTGTTTCCGATTGCGGCGCTGCCAGCGACATCTCGAGAAATCATCACTACACGCCGACCATGGAAAAAGGCATGGCAGCGGCGGTGAAGGCCGGTATGGACATCATCTGCGCGTGGCCCGCTCAGCAGATTGCGATGGAACGCGATGCGGTTCTCAAAGCCGCACAAACCGGTCTGTTGTCAAAGGAAGACATTGATCGCGCCGTCAGGCGACTGTTCACTTGGCGTATGAAGTTGGGCATGTTCGATCCGCCGGAGTCGGTTCCGTACTCAAACATCACAATCGCTGAAAACGACACTGAGCCTCACCGCCAGCTTGCGCTTAAAGCCGCGCGCGAAACATTGGTGCTCTTGAAGAATTCCAACAACCTGCTCCCGTTCGGCAATAAGTACAAGACGATTGCGGTTGTCGGCCCGAATGCTGATAGCGTTGATCCTTTGCTGGGAAACTACAACGGAACGCCGTCGAAGCCCGTCACAGTTCTTGCCGGGATTCGCAAGCGCTTCGGCGATGCCAACGTGCTTTATGCGGAGGGATCATCGCTGACCGGCCCGCCGGTTGAGGCTGTGCCGGCAGAGATGCTGAAGACTAGTTCCGGTGAGCCTGGACTCACTGGAGAATATTTCAAGGGAACCCGACGCAATGGAACCGAGCAGGGTGAAGCTCCAGCGATGACCCGGACCGACCGCAACATTGATTTCAATTGGGGAAACGGCGCGGGTCCTGAGCTGAAGGAAGATTTTTCGGTACGTTGGACGGGGACTCTGACACCAGCCGTTTCCGGCGACTACCTGATCGGCTTCACCGGCACTGATGCATTCCACTTCTGGCTCGACAGTCAATTGATCGGCGAGTCCTGGTATAGCGACACAAGCAAGACTCGGCTTAGGAGCCTCCACCTTGAAGGCGGCCATGCGTACTCGTTGAAGATCGAATGCTCACAAGAAGGAAATACAGGGCTTGCCAAGCTGGTTTGGCACGCGCCTGGCGACAAAAAGGACTACGCGGATGCGGTACAGAAAGCCGATCTAATTGTTGCGGTTCTGGGTCTGGCAGGTGAACTCGAGGGCGAGGAAATGCCAATCAAGATCGAGGGCTTCGCGGGCGGCGACCGCACCAGCGTTGACCTGCCGCGTGCGCAAGAGCAGTTGCTGGAAGAACTGGTCGCGAGCGGCAAGCCCGTCGTTGTTGTGCTGATGAACGGCAGCGCGCTTGGTGTCAACTGGGCTGATCAGCATGCAAGCGCGATCCTCGAAGCATGGTATCCCGGCGAAGAGGGTGGGACAGCCGTAGCAGAGGGCCTCGCTGGAGACTTTTCTCCTGCGGGGAGATTGCCGCTTACCTTCTACAAATCCGTTGACCAACTCCCTCCATTCGACGACTACAATATGAAGGGCCGCACGTATCGGTACTTCGCGGGTGAGCCGCTCTATCCGTTCGGTTATGGACTGAGCTACACCAATTTTGAATACAGCAATTTGGCGTTCGACAAGAACTCGGTCGGCGCAAAGGAAAGTCTCGCCGTCAGCGTGTATGTGAAGAACACAGGAAAGGTGGCTGGGGACGAGGTCGTGCAGGTGTATCTGAGCCATTCAGGACAATCGGGCGCTCCGCTGCGGGCCTTAGCCGGATTCCATCGTGTGCATCTCGAACCTGGTGAAACTCAGAAAGTGGATATCGCGATTCCGAACCGAAATCTAAGTTTTGTAGATGAAAAGGGAGCGAGAAGAATTGCCGCGGGTACATTGGATGTCTGGGTTGGCGGTGGACAGCCAGTCGGTCGCGAAGGGTTGCCGAAGACAGCGGGGTTGTCAGGATCCGTAAAGATTACAGGTGCAGCGTTGCTGCCTAAGTAGATGTGTCCGCCTGCGCGGGCGGGGACGCCCGCGCCCCACAATCTTCTAACCAAATTGGTCCTGGGGGCACGGGCTTCCTCGCCCGTGCTATTTTCCACTCAACCGTGGAATGTAAAACCGAAAGAACTTCTCCGGGTCCGAGTCGAGACAGACTTCCGCATTTGCAGCGCCGGGGCCGGGACGCGTGTAGCCTTTTTCATCAACGGAGATATGCAGCGGCTTGGTCGGGCATAAATTGGGATTGAGAATGTAAGCAATCGTCATCGCATCGAACAGCGTCGGAGTTTGCTGCCCCCATTCGTGGTAGAGCAATGTGAGCGCATCCGTCAGCGGGGTTCCCGTCTGAAACAAGATCGCGCGTTTGACCTCGTCCAACCTGAGCTGCGTCGAGTCTAGTGGCATCATGAAAATCGGCACACCTGAAGCGAACAGCTTCTGCGCCGAAGGAACGTCGCTCTTGATGTTCCACTCGGGCTCGGGCCCGTGGTCCGGAGCGTAACCTAGATCCCCGTAGCGGCGCGCGATGGAACCGCCCATCATTACAACGCGACGCAGCTTGCCAAACGTATCTGGGTCTTTTTCAATCAGCGCGCCGACGTTCATCAACGGCCCGATCGCCACAAGAGTAATCTGACTGGGATTTCGTCGAATCTGGTCGAGAATGAAGTCCACTGCTTGCAGGTGCGAGGCGCGCGCGAATCGTCCGCCCTCGGCGTATGCCCGCTGAGAAAATAGGCCATTTGTTTTCGTTGGCATTCCGGCCGCAACGGGGATCCCCGAGTGCCCGGTTTCGCCTAATAGACGATCTACTAGTTTGGCACGCGTCTCTGTATCGCCGAACGTCGTCGTGATACCGAGAATCTGCAGCTCCGGGCTGCGAAGGGCGAGGCCAACGGCGAAAGCGTCATCCACGTCATCGCCGATGTCGGTGTCAATAATGATCTTTTCGGGAGAAGGGAGCGTTGCATCCTGAGGCCGAGAGTAAGCGGCTAGTGAAACAAGGACAAAAATTAACCGCGAGGACTTTACAAGAACGGGCTGTTTGTTGGTCATCAGGACTCAGTGTTGTTGTCAGCTACGGCTTGTTGCGCGTGCATTCTGAACAATGCCTCGCGACTTCGTCGCGATCTCTTGCTGACGTAGGTTCCGCACCGTCCTTCGTCGTCGGACAGTTCGTAATGACATTACATTAAGGATTTTGTCACGAGCTGACAAAGGGCAGCTTGCGCAGGCGCTTGCCGGTCAGCGCGAACATCGCGTTCGCAACCGCTGGCGCAATCGGCGGAGTTCCGGGCTCCCCGAGGCCACCGGGATTATCACCGCTCGGTACAAGATGGACCTCAACCTCGGGCATGTCGCTCATGCGGAGCACTTGATAGCCGTCGAAGTTAGTTTGCTCAACGGCGCCGTCCTTAATAGTGATTGCGCCGTACAGGGCCGCGCTCAGCCCATACGCAATTGCGCCCTCACTTTGCGCCTCTGCACCATTGGGGTTGATAACCACCCCACAATCCACCGCTGATACAACCCGATGCACCTTGGGCGAGCCGTCGGAGTTAGCAGATACCTCGGCCACCTGCGCCACGTAGCTACCGAACGAAAAATGACAGGCGATGCCCCGAGCCCGTCCTTTGGGCAGTGGCTCACCCCATCCGGACTTTTCCGCAGCGGCTTGCAAAACCCGCTTCAAGCGCGCAGTCGAAAGCCGCCCATCGTCGCCCGGGTCAGCATTCGGATCTTTCAATTTGCGATCTCCTTCCAGCAATTGCAGCCGGAACTGGACCGGATCAGCTTTCGCGGCCGCTGCAAGTTCGTCTATGAAACTCTCGACGGCAAATGCATTCATCGCATCCGCAACCGAGCGCCACCACGCAACCGGCACTCCCGTTGGCACGTTGCTGTGCTCAACCCTAATGTTAGGAATGTTGTAAGGAACGCCTGACGCGCCATCCATTTCGGACTTGTGCGGAGGAGCCTTTGGATCCCAGTAGGCGTTGATGGCAGTGGAAAGAAGGTGATGTTGCCACGCGACAGGCTTACCCTGTGCATCCACCGCGCCGCTCATGTAGTGCCACGCGGCGGGACGATAGAAGTCGTGGGTCATGTCATCCTCGCGCGTCCACACCAGCTTGATAGGCTTGCCGACAAGCTTCGCGATCTGTGCTGCTTCGACCGGGAAGTCAGCCATGTAGCGGCGGCCAAACGCGCCGCCGGAAAACAGCGTGTGAACAATGACGCGCTGCGGCGGCACTCCAGCAATCTTTGCAATTGAAGACTGCACCCAGTTCGGCGACTGCGTCGGAGCCCATGATTCCCAGCGGTCGGCGCCAGGAGCGACGGTGATGTTCATCGGTTCCATGGTCGCGTGCGCCAGAAACGGAACTTGATAAACTGCCTCGACCCGAGTCAGCGAGCCCTCGGGTAATTTGTCAACATCCCCATCATTTCGAACCATCGTGCCCGCGGACTTAGCCTTCTCTTCCACGAAGGAAGACAGACTCGCACTGCTCTCGTTCGCGTGAGGCCCTGAATCCCAGTCAATCTTCAACGCGCGCCGCCCCTGCATTGCCGCCCAAGTGCTCTCGGCGACGATGGCAACGCCGCCCGCGCTGTGGACATCTTGTTCGACGGCTTCGATCTGAAACACATCCTTCACACCCGGAACCGCCTTCGTTGCCGTTGCGTCGAAACTCTTCACCTTACCGCCGAACGTTCGGCAACGAGCGATCACTGCATACAACATGCCAGGAACTTTCGCATCCAGCCCGAATTCGGCGGTGCCCTCAGTTTTTGAAGGAATTTCCACGCGCGGAATCGACCGGCCGATAATGCTGAAATCTTTGGGATCCTTCAGCTGCACATCATTCTCTGGCGGCATCGGCAATTTGGAAGCCGCCGCGACCAGGTTCCCGTACTTCACAACCTGATTGGTCTCGCGATCAACGACTGCGCAACTTTTCGCGAAGCAGCGCTGGCGCGGCACATTCCATTGACTGGCCGCAGCAGAGATCAGCATCTCGCGAGCAGTGGCGCCGGCACGCCGCAAGTCCATGTACGTTGTGCGTACGCTAGTGCTTCCGCCAGTACCGAGATGCGGATAAAGGTCGGTACGCGTTTCCGCCTGCTGCACTTCAACGGTTTGCCAATCAACCTCCAGTTCGTCAGCCAGGATCATCGGCAGCGTCGTCTTGATTCCTTGTCCCATCTCTGACTTGGCGACAATCAGCTTCACGCTATTGTCCTCACCCACATGCACCCAGGCTTCAAACGGATTGACAGGAGCCAGTTTCGCGGCAGGGCCGGCAGCGGCTGGCGCAGCCATGAAGTCTCGCCGCAGAGAAAAGCCGATAACGAGTGCCGCGCCAGCTGAGGCCGTCGTAGTGACAAATGCTCGTCTAGTGATTGCCATGGCCGCGACCTCCTGCCGCTGCGCGCTGAATGGCGCGGCGAATGCGCTGGTACGTGCCGCAGCGGCAAATGATACCGGACATTTCGTTGTTGATCTGCTCAACCGTGGGATGTGGCGTTTTCGCGAGCAGCGCGGCCGCTGCCATGAGCTGTCCGGATTGGCAATAGCCGCATTGCGGAACCTGTTCGTCAATCCATGCCTGCTGGAGCGGAATTTTGATCTCCTGCTTCAGGCCTTCAATCGTGGTGACTCTTTTGCCTTCTATTTGTGAAATTGGAGTTGAGCATGAACGCGTGGCAACGCCATCCACGTGGACGGTGCAGGCGCCGCAGAGGGCCATCCCGCAGCCGTACTTTGTGCCAGTCAGACCGATTGTGTCGCGAAGTACCCAGAGCAGTGGGGTTTCGGGCGAAACATCTACTTCGCGGGGCTCGCGATTGAGGATAAAGCGCGTCGTCGCCATGAGGAATTCTCCGGAGTGACGCTGAATTAGACAGAAGGGACGAATGGAGGTTAGCACAGCCGAGACGGTGCGTGCCACCGCCCGCAGCTGACGATAGAATGCAGATCATGAAATGGCGTTCGCTTGAAGAGTCGGCCGTGGGAGTCGAGATGGGCGCGCTGCGTGATGTCTACGCCAAGCGTAAAGAGCTGATCGCCAAATATGTTCCAGCGGAAATTCAAGCGGTGCATGCCCGTGCAGTTGAGGAGTTGGAGCAAGCCGGCATCGCGAATCGGGCTTTGAAGACCGGCGCCATGGCACCGGAATTCGAACTCCGTGATCAAACTCACCAGCTAGTTCGCTCGTCTGAGCTTCTCGATCACGGCAGGCTGGTCATTTGTTTTATTCGCGGACGCTGGTGTCCATTTTGTGTTGGCCAGATGCAGGCAATGAATGCGGTTCTGCCGAAGCTGAAAGAGTTGAAAGCTTCACTGATTGCCATCTCGCCGCAGACAGCGCATCAGTCTTATCTGATGGCCGACCAGCACCATCTGCAGTTTCCCCTACTAAGCGACACCGGAAACAAACTTGCACGGCAGTTCGGATTGGCGTACGAAGTGGCGGACTATCAACGCGAAATTTATCAGCGGGTATTCACCAATCTGCCGTTTTTGAACGGCGACAGCAGTTGGACCCTGCCGATTCCAGCGGTTTACATTTTGACTCGGAAGGATTCGACGCTCGGCACGCAAGCCTCTGTTCTGTATGCGTGTGCGAATCCCGACTACATGGAGCGACCCGAACCCACTGACATCTCAGGCTTCCTCGCGCGCCTTCCCATGTAGCAATGTTCATCCGTCACACACGTGCTGTTCACATGTCCTAAACAGGGAAATTTGTATTTCCTACAATTCCCATTCAAGACCGCTTCTTCCGGAATTGAAAATACATTCCGGAAAGCGCTCCCCCAGAAACCGACGCCCCCACCATTTGAAACCTGCAAATGGTGAGGGCGTTTAAGCCAGGTAACAAATGAGCAGTGCATTGCTGAAATTTCAAGACGCCAACCCAGACCGGCTCGATCCGGCGATCCTTGCGGCAGCCATCGAGACGACACCCGATCCTTTAGCGATTACCGAAAACGGAAACGTGATTTATCAAAATCAGAGTTTTGCACAACAGAAGTCCCAGCCGCTGGCCAAGCGCCCGAAAGGAACATCGGCTTATGTCGGCTATCAGACAACAGAATTCTCGGTCGCCGGTCGGACGTTCTCTTTATTTACTCGCGATGGCGCCGATCTGCATAGCTCGGACCTGCAACATTTGGCTACCATCGGCCGTCTGGTCGCCGGTATCGCCCACGACTTCAACAACCTGCTGACTGGAATCCTCCTGTATTGCGATCTCATGCTTTCGAAGACAGAAACCGGTGGCACGCTGTGGAAGAAGACCGATGAGATTCGCAGCGCTGCACAACAGGGGGCAACCCTGATTCGACAGCTGATGACGGTGGGGCGGGATGAACCTGGCGCGTCTCGGTCGGTCCGTTTTGACCACGCTGTTCGTGACCTTGAACCCCTTCTTCGCCACCTCATCGGTGAGCAAATTCAGATTGTCTCGGAACTTGCGGGTGAGTCCGCGCTGGTTGGCGTCAGCCCAGCGCAGGCGTAGCAGATGGTCCTTAATCTTGCGCTCAATGCACGCGACGCCATGCCGCGTGGCGGCGTGCTCAAGTTCGAATCTCGTATTCACGAACTTGAAAGCCCCGATCCAGTCGGTCTTGGCTTCGAGTTTGTGGTCAGAGATACCGGTCTTGGGATGGATGAACAAACCGCCGCAAGGGCCTTCGATCCCTTTTTCACGGCAAAGGCGGCGGGCCGCGGAACTGGTCTCGCAACCGTCCGGAGCTTCGTTGAAGCAGCGAGAGGGGCGATCTGCACGGAAACTTCTCCAGGCAAGGGAACACGCATGATTGTGCGTTTGCCTTTATTGCCGCGCGATACCCGGGAAAATCAAGCCGCTGGTCCGAACGGACGATCTACTTCAAAGCAATTAACAGACCGAGGAGATACCGCATGACCGCTGCTATCGCTCCCACCCCATTCTCAACGCCGTCCCCTGCCGAAGGCCCTGCGCTATTGAACCTTCTTATCGTGGACGACGAACGCGGCGTTCGGGAAGCCTGCCGTGAGGCGGCTTCGGCACTTGGCTATCGAACGACGGCCGCCGAGTCGGCAGAGCACGCGCTGCGAGTGGTGGATGCTCACAATATTGATGTACTCCTGTTGGATTTGAAATTGCCGGGGGCGGGTGGGCTCGAAGTTCTGCGCCAACTTAAGAAGGCTCGACCAGACGTCGAAGTCGTGGTTGTCACCGGCCACGGAACGGTGGAATCGGCAGTGCAGGCGATGAAGGCTGGCGCATACGACTATATGACAAAACCCTTCAGCCTCGAGGAATTGAAGCTTCTTCTCGCGCGCGTCGCTTCTCATCTCAAGCTGAAAACAGAGAACCGCGTGCTAGGCGAAAAGGTCAGGTCGCGACAAGGCTTCGGCAGCATCATTGGTCGCGCATCGGAGATGGACAAACTTTATCGAATCATCGCCAAAGCTGCGCACAGCGTTCATCCTGTCCTGATCCTGGGTGAAAGCGGCACCGGAAAGGAAATGGTGGCGCGCGCGATTCACTACTCCGGCCCATTCCGCGACAAGCCATTCATTCCGGTGGATTGCGGTTCGCTGGTTCCGACCCTGATCGAAAGCGAACTTTTCGGGTATGTAAAGGGTGCGTTCACCGGCGCAATGCAGTCCAAAGAAGGCCTGCTGGCAATCGCCGAGGGCGGGACTGTCTTTCTAGATGAGGTCGGCGAGTTGCAGTGGACCTGCAAGCCAAAATGTTGCGTGCTTTGCAGGAGAAGGAGATTCGTCCTGTTGGAAGCACGAAGCTGGTTCCAATCAATGTACGCATTCTTGCGGCGACCAATCGTGATCTGGAACACGCAGTTGCGCACGGCGCGTTTCGCCGCGATCTCTATTTTCGGCTGAATGTTCTAAGTCTCCGAGTACCTCCGCTCCGCGAAAGGCGGCGAGATATTCCGCTCCTGGCTGGCCACATTCTTGAACGGTTGTCTCACGACTTAGGGCGACCTCACGAACTGAGTGACGATGCGATGAAGGCCCTGCTCGCCTACGACTGGCCGGGAAATGTGCGCGAGCTGGAAAACTGCCTGGAACGATGCTGCGCAATCACCTCCGGAACAGTTATTCACATTGTAGACTTGCCCAGCTCGATCACCGGAGCGCCCGCCTAAAGCATCTCGCGTCCGGCCGAGAGCCGGATCGTACCGATGGCAGACCTCGAGAAGCAAACCATCCTCGGGACCATTGCCCAACTAAATGGCGACAAGCTCATGGCGGCGAAACTCCTGGGCATTGGAAAGACAACCCTCTACCGCAAGCTCAAGGAGTACGGGGCTGAGTTGTGACCATTTCGGAGCGAAGAATTCCCGATTCGGTGCTCTGCCTCAACATCGAATTCTCTTTGGCCCTGTGTTTTCACCACTGAAATTCTGGCCCCAGACTTGCCCATATGTTCCGGCATGATTCTGATGATTTGGTCATCCGAGCGAGCGCGGGATTACGCCTTCTCGATCGATCATGCCGTGCAGCAGAAAGTAAAAATTGTCTCGAGTTTGCATGAAGGCTGTCAGCACCTGCGGTCTGAAGAATTTTCTGCCGTCATCGTGGACCAATGGGTGACCGAAGCGGAGCCCGAACCCACGAGCGTACTGTTCGATCACCTTGGTCCGGCCGTTCCGGTGTTTGTCAACTTCGGCATCAGCGGGGTGGAGAGAATTCTGCGGGAATTGCGCGCAGCACTTTCACGCAGAGGCCGTGAAATGGTTCTGGCCCGTCATGTGGCGCGGCAAGGTCTGCGGGATGAACTCAAGGACGATGTGACAGCGTTGCTCCTCTCGTGCGATGTAGCGCTCCAGGAACCAGAGTTGAGGGACGCCATGGCACAACGCTTGCACAAGATCAAGGAACTTGCGGACCACATAAAGACCAAGCTGGCGGTATCGGAACCGGACGCATCATTTGCCAGACACGGGAAGACTTCGGCGAACTAGAGCGCTAGCTGCACTTCGATTGTGGGCGCCTCTTCCTGCAACATGAATTCGAGCACTTGCGGCGGAACTGGCGCGTTCCAGACCGGCGCAAACGACTGCCGATGTAACGGAGAAGGCCCGTGCTCACGAAGAGCAGCAAGATGCTTTGGCGTGCTGTAGCCCTTGTTTGAGCGAAGACCGTACACCGGAAATATTGGGTCCCACTCTTCAATCATGCGGTCACGATGGACTTTC
>Ga0066388_100002432_pt1 | contig 11365 bp, 12 predicted proteins | sample PanSoiMetaGPlot6_FD_64539 | JGI IMG/M metagenome (GOLD analysis project Ga0066388, IMG submission 64539) | Tropical forest soil microbial communities from Panama analyzed to predict greenhouse gas emissions - Panama Soil - Plot 6 (Hybrid Assembly) | ecosystem: Environmental > Terrestrial >... | reverse complement strand
TTCCATTCACCCAATTCGCCAAACTTTCAGACTGACAGGAGTTAGGAATGAAGATGCGCAATGAGAAGGGCTTCACGCTGATCGAGCTGCTGATCGTGGTTGCGATCATCGGCATCATCGCCGCGATTGCGGTGCCGGGGTTGCTTCGCGCCCGGATGTCCGGTAACGAGGCTTCGGCTATCGGTTCGATGCGCGCGGTGAACAGCGCGCAGTCCACGTATTCCTCGAGTTGCGCAAGCGGCGGCTACGCGCAGTCGCTGGCCGACCTGGCGCTGGCGCCGGCCGGCAGCAACTCGGGCTTCATCAGCCCCGACCTCTCGACCAACGGCGTGACCAAGAGCGGTTACCTCGTCAACGTCGGAGCCGGGACGGTGAACAGCGTCGTGACCGCGGCGGCCGCCACCTGCAACGGTTCGGCAGCGGCAGCCATCGCGTCGTATTTCGCGGAAGCACACCCGGTGACGGTGGGCTCGACCGGCCAGCGCTCGTTCGGCACCGACCAGCGCGGTACGATCTTCCAGCTGAACACCGGCGTGGCGTTCACGAACGCGACGACGGCGGCGGCGCCGGACGCGACCCATACTCCGGTTCAGTAAGGGTCGTCGCCGGGACGCGGCGCACGGCTAGACGCGGTACAATTGGCGGGTTGAGTGACCGGGCGACGGGGTGGTTTAGAATCACCTCGTCGCCCTTTTCACCGACTCGCCACATTCTTTTATGAGCAGGACTGCCGCGCGAATTGCGTTGCTCTGTGCGCTGATTGGTCTCGGCGCGTCATCGGCTGCCGCCTACACGCATTACCACCTGCTCCGCGACCCCACGTATCAGAGCTTCTGCGACGTCAGCGCGACGGTCAGTTGCACGCAGGTCTACCAGAGCCGATACAGCACGGTCGCGGGGATCCCGGTCGCCGTCTTCGGCGCGCTCTGGTTCGTCGTCGCCGGGCTGCTCTCGGTTGCCGGCCTGACCGCACGCCAGACCATCCGCGAGAACGTTCCCGGCTATTTGTTTGCGCTCTCGACGATCGCGCTCGCGGTGGTGCTCTACCTCGGGTACGCGTCGTTCTTCCTCCTGAAAGCCGTCTGCCTGCTGTGCCTCACGACCTACGGCGCGGTGATCGCGCTGTTCATCGTGTCCGGCGCCGCGACTTCTTTTCCTATGACTACTTTGCCTCGCCGCGCCTCCGCCGATGCCCGTGTCTTCTTCCGCAGCCCGGTCGCGCTGACGCTGGCCGTGCTGTTCTTCGCCGGCGCCGCGACGACGCTCGCGTTCTTCCCGCGGGAAGGCGCGGTCAGCGTTGAAGCGGCGGCAGCGGCCGCGCCCGCACCGACGCAGGATCAGCGGTCCGAGTTCGAGCGCTGGTATCTGTCGCAGCCGCGGATTCCGCTGGTCGTGCCCTCGGACGGAGCCAAAGTCCTGATCGTGAAGTTCAACGACTTCCAGTGCCCGGCCTGCGGTCAGTCGTATCTGCTCTACAAGCCGATCCTCGCCAAGTACGAAGCCGAGCATCCCGGCGCGGTGAAGATGGTGCTGAAGGACTATCCGCTCAACCGCGACTGCAACGAAACGATCTCGCAGACGCTGCACCCGTCGGCGTGTGACGCGGCGGTTGCGGTCCGGCTGGCGCAGGCGCACAACAAGGCGCCCGAGCTCGAGGAGTGGCTCTACACCCACCAGCAGGGGATGACGCCGCCGGCCGTTCGCCAGGCCGCGCGCGACATCGGCGGCGTGACCGATTTCGACGCGAAATACGCGGGGACGCTGAGCCTCGTCAAGGGCGACATCGCGCTCGGCAAACAGCTCGCGATCAAAGCGACCCCGACCTTCTTCATCAACGGCGTGAAGATCGAAAGTGCGATCGCGCCGCAGTACTTCGAGCAGGCGATCGCGTACGAGCTGCAGCACGCCAAGTGAGCGGCGGCGCGGGCGAGTGACGTGAACGCGCTCGCGACCGAGGGCCTGACCAAGGACTACACGATCGGGTTCTGGCGCAACCGCACTTACCGCGCCCTCGATCGTCTGACGCTCGCGGTCGACTCGGGCGAGGTCTTCGGCTTTCTCGGGCCCAACGGCGCGGGGAAGACCACCACGCTCAAGCTGCTGATGCAGCTCGTGTTTCCTACCAGCGGGCGCGCCGAGATCCTCGGTCGGCCGCTTGGCGATCTCGCCGTCAAACAGCGCATCGGATATCTCCCGGAAAACCCGTACTTTTACGACTACCTCACGGCGGAGGAGCTGCTCACGTATTTCGCCGCGCTCTTCGGCTACTCGCGAGGAGAATGCCGCGCTCGCGCCACCCGGCTGCTCGACGAAGTGGGCATCGGGGCCGAGCGTCGGCTGCAACTTCGAAAGTTTTCGAAAGGAATGCTCCAGCGTGTCGGCATCGCGCAGGCGCTCATCAACGATCCGGAACTCGTGATCTTCGACGAGCCGATGTCGGGTCTCGACCCGCTCGGACGTCGCGACGTGAGGGCGCTCATCCTCAAGCTGCGCGATCGCGGGTGCACCGTATTCTTCAGCTCGCACGTGCTCAGCGACGCCGAGGCGCTCTGCAACCGCGTGGCGATCCTCGCCAATGGACGGCTGGTCGCGACCGGCCGCCTTTCGGACATGCACGCCTTCCACGCGAGCGGCTGGGAGCTGGTGGTCTCGGGCGTGAGCGACGCCACGATCGCGGCGCTCGGCACGCGCGTCCGCCGGAGTGTCCGAATCGGCGAGGGGCGCTACCTGCTCGAGCTGCCGCTCGAGCCGCCGCCGGATGCGCTGCTCGGTGAGCTGACGCGCGCCGGCGCGCATCTGGTCTCGCTCAATCCGCTGCGCCAGACGCTCGAGGACTTCTTCGTTGCGCAGGTCACGTCCGCTCAGGCCGTGAGCGTACAACGCGGTCTCGAGGACTGGCCGACCGGAGCCCGCAGATGAAGGCGACGGCGGCGATCGCGGTCAACGTGTTTCGCGAGTCGGTCCGCGACAAGGTTCTCTACAACCTGGTGCTGTTCGCGATCCTGCTCATGGGCACCTCGCTCCTGATCGGCGAGCTGACCGCCGGACAGGACGTGAAGATCATCAAGGACCTCGGGCTGTCGGCGACGTCGCTGTTCGGACTGTTCATCGCCGTCTTCATCGGAATCGGCCTCGTCTCGAAGGAAGTCGAGCGCCGCAGCATCTATTCGCTGCTGGCAAAACCCATCCGCCGATCGCAGCTCGTCGTCGGGAAATACATCGGGCTGGTCCTGACGCTGGCGGTGAACATCGCGGCCATGACCATCGCACAGTACGCGGTGCTCGCGTACATGCGCTGGGGTGTGCCCGAAAGCGCGGCGCGGGCGTGGGAAGCGCCGCCGCTCGATCCGACGCTGCTCGTCGCGATCGGACTGATTCTCGTCGAGCTGATGCTGGTGACCGCGATCGCGGTCTTCTTTTCCACGTTCTCGACGCCGATTCTGTCGGCCGCGCTGACCTTTGCGCTGTTCATCGTCGGCCACTTCAGCGCCGACCTCCGCAACTTCCAGGACGTGGTCGATTCGCCTGCGGCGGGCAGGCTCGCGCGCGCCATGTACTGGGTGTTGCCGAACCTCGCGCAGTTCGACGTGAAGGCCAGCGTCGTCCACGGCCAGCGCGTGCCGCTGAGCTACGTCATGATCGCGCTCGGCTACGCCGCAGCGTATATCGCGATGCTGCTCACGATCTCCACCTACGTCTTCTCGAAGCGGGATTTCAAGTGACGCGATTGGCCGCGACTGTCGCGACCGTCATAGTCCTGCTCGCGACGGCGGTGCAACTGCAGGCCATGCGCGAACGCTGGTATCCGCCGGCAGCCGACGATCAGGCGACGCTGTACGTGCGATCGGCGACGACCATCCGTCGCATCGCCGGAGCATACAAGCCGCTCGCCGCCGACCTGTACTGGATCCGCTCCCTTCAGTACTATGGCGGCATCAAGCATCGCCTCAATCCGGCCAGTGGGCAGCCGGGTCAGGCAGGCGCCGTGCTCCAGGCGCCTCGGGCGGGCGACGACTACAGCCTGCTCTACCCGATGCTCGACATCACGACGACCCTCGACCCGCTGTTCAACATTGCGTATCGGTTCGGCGCGATCTTCCTGGCCGAGGCCTTTCCGAGCGGCCCCGGCCGCCCCGACCTGGCGATCGCCCTGCTGCAAAAGGGACTGCGCGAACGACCCGATAAGTGGGAATACATGGAGGACATCGCGTTCGTGCACTACTGGTACGACCACGATTACGCCGCCGCATCCGCCTGGTTCCAGAAGGCCGCTGACGCGCCTGGCGCCCCATGGTGGATGCGGTCGATGGCCGCGACCACTCGAGCGAAGGGAGGCGATCGCGCGTCATCGCGGCTCATGTGGGAGACGATTCGGCAGACGACCGAGATCGACTTCCTGCGGAAGGACGCCGAGCGCAAACTTGCGCAATTACGTGCGCTCGACGACATCGACGCGCTGCAGAAAGTGCTGGACGCATTCAAGACCCGCAGTGGTCAGGTGCCGGACGACTGGGCGGCGCTCGCGCGCAACCGGGTACTGCCTGGCATCCCGGTCGATCCGGCCGGCGTGCCGTATGAACTGACGCGCGACGGCCACGTGGTCCTGTCGCCTTCGTCTCCCTTGGGCCCGCTGCTGGTGGAGCCGCCTGCCGGAGCCGGGAAGGTGTCCGGACAGCCGTGATCGAGATGCTCGCCGCTCTGCCACCCGCCGCCTCGATCGCCATCGCGACGGCGTTCGGCGCGATCATCGGCAGCTTCCTCAACGTCTGCATTTATCGCCTGCCGCTGCGCAAGTCGGTGGTCTGGCCGGCGTCGGCCTGCACCTCGTGTGGCCGTGAGCTGATCTGGTACGAGAACGTGCCGGTGGTCAGCTGGCTGATCCTCCGGGGACGATGCCGCACCTGCTCGACGCCGATTTCAGTGCGCTACCCGGTGATCGAGGCGATCACCGCGGTGATGTTCGGGCTTGCGTGGTGGTACTACGGCCCGGGTCTGCTGCTCGTCTCGCGTCTGTTGTTCGGCTGCTCGCTCATCGTGCTCTTCGCGATCGATCTCGAGCACCATCTGCTCCCCAACGTCATCACGCTGCCCGGGATCGTGATCGGGTTCGTCTTCAGCTGGTTCACCGAGCCGGGCTGGCAGGCGTCGCTGATCGGATTGCTCGTCGGCGGCGGCGCACTGTACGCGATCGCGGAGGCGTACTATCGGGTGCGCCACGAGGAAGGCCTCGGCATGGGCGACGTGAAGATGCTGGCGATGATCGGCGCGTTCCTGGGATGGAAGCTCGGGCTGCTGACGTTGATTCTCGCGTCGTTCGCCGGAACGATCATCGGCATCCTGCTGATCGTGACGCGACGAGGCGGCATGAAGTACGCGCTGCCGTTTGGCGCCTTTCTCGCGCTTGGCGCCGCCGCCGCCGCATCGGTCGGCCCCGCACTGCTCGACTGGTACCTCGGAACGTTCTGATGCAGCTGACGCCGTCGGCGTACGCGTTCCTCGGCGTGACGGCGCTCGTGGCCGCCCTGGTCTCGCTCGTCGTCTTCGCGATGCTGCGCTTCTCGATGGCCGCGCGCGACACCCGGCGCAGCATGCGGAACAGCGCGAGCGCCGAAACCGCGATGTTGTCGGCGGCGCTCCAGGATGCGGTGACCAAGCTGAAGGCGCAGGAGCGGGCGACCGCGGCACGCGCCGAAGCGTCGGAACGAATGAGCCTCGAAATCATCGCGAGCCTCACCGCCGGCCTGCTCGTCGTCGGGCTCGAGCGCGAAATCCGGATTCTGAACCCGGCAGGCAGACGGATGCTCGATCCACCGGAGAGCGCGCCCGACGATTTCGTCGGCCGCCGGGCAGGCGCAACCGAACCGAGACCGAGCCGCGAGCAGCCGCTGTTCGACGTCATCGACGAGTGCCTGACGAGCGGCAACGCGGTCGTGCGGCGCGCGGTGGCGCTGCCCGACACCGGCCACGGCGTGACCCATCTCGGCGTGACCGTGTCGCCGCTGTTCGATCACGAGGCGCGGCTGCACGGCGCCATCTGCCTCTTCACCGATCTGACCGCGGTCAAGGATCTCGAGGAGCAGCTGCGGCTGAAGGACAGCCTCGCGGCGGTCGGCGAGCTGACGGCGGGGATCGCGCACGAGTTCAGGAACGGGCTGGCGACGATCCAGGGCTACAGCAAGCTGCTCGACCTCAACGCGCTGCCGCCGACCTATCGTCCCTACGTCGAAGGCATCCGCTCGGAAACGCAGTCGCTCAGCCAGGTCGTCACGAACTTTCTCAATTTCGCACGGCCCGCACAGCTGACGCTGACCAGTGTGGATCTTCACGGCATCTGCGAGCGCGCGGCGGAGGAGTTCCGCTCCGAGGCTCGCGCGATGGGTGGCGAGGTCGAGCTCTGCGGCGAATTCGGCATTGTCGAGGGCGACGAGGTGCTCCTCCGCCAGGCCTTCAGCAACCTGCTCCGCAACGCGCTCGAGGCCTGTACCAATGGCGGACCGCCGCCGCAGATCGCCATCCACTCCGAGGTGGACGCCACGACGAAGACCACGCGCATCGGGGTGAGCGACAACGGCCCTGGCGTCCCGATCGACTTGCGCGAGCGGGTGTTCCAGCCATTCTTCACGATGAAGCGCAATGGCACCGGCCTCGGGCTTGCGCTCGTGCAGAAGATCATCGTTTTTCACAACGGGCGCATCGTCGTCGGCAGTGCGCCTCAGGGCGGCGCCGATTTTCAGGTGACGTTGCCGATTCACGGCTGAACGCCAGGTGTCAGACTGGTGTCGGGCTGGTGTCGGACACCAGTCCGACACGTGTCTGACACCAGTCTGACACTCGTCGGCGGCGAGCGATTTCGCAGATTCTGCGAACCGGCACGAGCCACGATTCTGAGTTTGTGCGATCCCCGATGCATCGCGCGAGCATCGCCGACGGGATTTCCTGAACAAATTGAACGGATCGGCGGGCGAGCGCCGATGGACCGTCGGTTGCACTATTGGCGCGCGTGATTCGCAACCACGCGGCACCATCGATCGCCACCGCGCGCGGCTGCACGCTGGTCGAAGTGCTCGTCGCGACGACCTGCCTGGTGGTCGCGCTCGCATGGGTTGCGCAGGCGTTCAACGCCGCGGCCCGAACCGCGCGTCGCGCCAGTCAGATCGGCCGCGCAGCGATCCTGGCGCAGGACAAGATGGAAGAGCTCGTCTTCCGCGTCGCGAGCGACGCTGCGCTCGCCGAGTCGCCCTCCGACGCGCTCACGACTGACGTCGACGGATGTTTCGACATCGTCGGCGGGTTCGTTCGTCGCTGGTCGATCGTGTCCCTGCGCGAGGCGCCTGCCGAGGCAGTGGTGATCGAAGTCCTAGTCATGGACGCAGAAACCCGCGCGTCGGCGCGTGCAGTGCCCGCATCCGACGGCGTGCGCCTGGCGACCATCCGGCGGAGAGCGACGTGATGCGCCGGTCAGCTGACGGCTTCTCTGTGATCGAGCTCACTGTGGCTCTCGCGCTGACGCTGATCGTCGCGGGAACCGTCGCCGCGATTGTCGGTCCGGCTCGCAGCGTCTTCGACTCGCAGCCAGAGGCAATCGACGTGCAGCAGCGTCTTCGCGTCGGCGTCGAGGCGCTGACCCGCGATCTGATCGGCGCCGGCGCGGGTTCGCCGGTGGGTGGTCGATCGGGACCGCTCGCCGAGGTGGTGCCGCCGGTGCTGCCGTTTCGCCGCGGCGCCGGCCGAAGCGATCCGCCCGACACGTTTCGTTCCGACGCCATCACGATCATCAGCGTCCCCGCGACGGCCGTACAGACGACGCTGGCGGCTGATTTCGACGTCGGCGCGACTGCGCTGACGGTGATGCCAACCGTGGGCTGCGGCGAAGGCGTCACCTTGTGCGGAGTGGTCCCTGGCATGACCGTGCTGGTCAGCGAGATCGGCGGCGCATTCGATCTGTTCGACGTCACGGCGGTGGACGATGCGGCGTCGCAGTTGACGGTGACGCCGGCGAGCGGTGCGTCCGCGTATCCGACCGGCGTACCGGTGGTCGAAGCACGCGTGCGGACCTACTACCTGAAGAACGATTCGGTTACGCACACCGCGCAGTTGATGCGAAGCGATAGCGCGGCAACCGGCGACGCGCCGGTTCTCGATCACGTCGCTGCTCTGACATTCGACTATCTGTCGGCATCAGGTACGCCGATCGCCGCGTCGGAGCTCGCCGACGGACCGTGGCTGCCGAACGCCGCGGCTGCGTCGCGCTGGGACGCCGACCTGCTGCGGATTCGCGCCATCGGCGTGACGCTGAGAATCGAGGCGGCGCTCGCGGCGTTTCGGGGTCCGGCCGGCGCGTTGTTTCGACACGGAGGTGTCGCACCGTCCGCGCGGCTGTGGGTCCCGGATCAGGAAATGCGGTTCGTGGTTTCACCGCGCAATCTGGGCGCGAGCCGATGACCGGACGATTCCGGCGCGACCGCGGCGCGGCGTTGGTCATGGTGATCATGGCGCTCGCGTTGATGACGTCGCTGAGCGCCGCGCTGCTGCTGTCAGCCACCTCCGAGGTGCTGATGGCGGCGAACTTCACGAGTCAGCGAGCCGCGCTGTATGCCGCCGATGCCATTCTCGAGCGCGCGATGATCGATGTCGCCGCCGCACCCGACTGGAGCACGCTCATCACCGGCACGACGCCGGCGTCGTTCGTGGACGGCCCGGCGAGCGGCGGGCGCACGCTCGCCGACGGCACGATCGTCGATCTCGGCGAGACGCTGAACATGGCGGGGTGTCACAAACGAAGCGCGTGCACCGATACGGAGCTGGACGCTGTGACGGCGGACCGGCCGTGGGGCGCCAGCAACCCGCGCTGGCAACTCTACGCATACGGTCACTTGCACGACCTGCTGCCGGATGTTCCGAACGCGGTGTGGTACGGCGTCGCCATGGTCGCCGCGAATCCCGGCGGGCTCGACGACGTGATCACGATCCGCGCTGAGGCGTATGGCCCGCGACACGCTCATGCGGTCGTCGAGGCTGTCTTCGCGCGAGACGGCCGCGACAGCGACTACAATGACGGTACGCCGCGATTGATCTCGTGGCGCGAGGTGCGATAAGTGTCGGCTTTCATCATGTGCTCGGCTGCAGCCCCAACACCGGCGACTCCGACTGGGTGCGGGCCCGACTACCGCTGGGCGGCGGGCGCCCTCAAGTTCAATCGAGAATCGGCCGATAGACGATCTGGTCACTGTTCCATGAACGCCGTGAAAGCCCGTCGCGTCGCAACCCTCCTGATCGCAGGCCTTGTCTGCTCGCTCGGCGCTCCGTTGCTGCGGGCGCAGACGCTCGGCGATCTCGCCAAGAAGGAGGAGGAACGGCGAAAGACGATTGCGAAGCCTGCGAAGGTCATCACCAACAAGGACCTGAGCCCGGGGCCGACGTCTGCCACGCCGCCGCCCCCTGCGGCTGCCGGTGGAGGCGATGCGAAAGCCGCCGGCGCCGCCGACACGCCGACCAAGGTCGAAGCCGACGACAAGGACAAAGGTGAGAAGAAGGACCAGGCCTACTGGACCGGCAAGCTCAAGGGGCTGCAGCAGCAGCTCGAGCGGGATCAGTCATTCGCCGACGCGCTGCAGGTGAAGATCAACGCGCTGACCACGGACTTCGTCAACCGTGACGATCCGGCACAGCGCGCCAAGATCGAGGCGGAACGCAACAAGTCGCTCGCCGAGCTCGCCCGCCTGAAGAAGTCGGTCGTCGACGACACCAAGGCGATTGCCGACCTGCAGGAAGAAGCACGGCGCGCCGGCGTTCCGCCTGGCTGGTTGCGGTAGCCATTGTCGCGAACTCCGTGGCGCGAAGGCGTCAGCCGGGTGACGCGGACGCTCGCTTGTAGCGCGCAGGACTTCGGCCGGGCGATCGGATGCTCGCCTGAAGGGTTCGCGCTACGCCATCATGTAGCGTGACCGCCCGCACCCGTCCAGCGGCAGATCCTCCAATCCTGATCGTCGAGGACAAAGACTCGCTGCGCGCGATGCTGCGCCACGCGCTCGAGGCGCAAGGCCACATCGTCGTCGAGGCCTGTGATCAGCCGGAGGCCGAAGCCGCGCTGCTCGCAAACCATCCGGCGCTCGTCCTCTCGGACCTGCGGCTCACCAACGGCGACGGTTTTGGCGTGCTGCGTGCCGCGAAAGAACAGGATCCGGAGCTGCCGGTGATCGTCATGACCGCCTTCGGCAGCATCCAGGATGCCGTGGCCGCGATGAAGGAAGGGGCGCTCGATTTCCTGGCGAAGCCCGTCGATCCCGATCACCTCCTGCTATTGGTCGAGCGTGCTCTGGCGCAGCGCCGGCTCGCCAACGAGAACCTGATCTTGAAAGCCGAGCTCGCGCAGCGGCGCGGCGCGCCCCAGATCGTCGGCGACGATCCGAAGTTGAAGCAGGTGTCGGTGGCGCTGCATCGCGCGGCCGCGACCGACACGACGGTGCTGCTCGAAGGCGAGAGCGGTACCGGCAAGGAGCTGTTCGCGCGGGCGCTGCACGCGCTGAGCCCGCGCGCCGACGGCCCGTTCGTCGCGATCAACTGCGCGGCGATTCCCGAGACGCTGCTCGAGACCGAGCTGTTCGGCCACGAGAAGGGCGCGTTCACGGGGGCGCAGAACCGGAAGCCCGGCAAGTTCGAGCTGGCGCATCGCGGCACGCTGTTCCTCGACGAGATCGGCGACCTGCCGTTGGCCTTGCAGGCGAAGATCCTGCGCGCGCTCGAAGAGAAGCGCTTCGAGCGTGTCGGCGGCACCGTTCCGCTGCAGGTCGACGTGCGCGTAGTCGCCGCCACGAACCGAAACCTGAAGGCGGCGGTTGCCGCGCGGCAATACCGGGAGGACCTCTACTTCCGCCTGTCGGTGTTCCCGATCGTCATCCCGCCGCTGCGCGATCGGCCGGAAGACATCGTGACGCTGGCGCGCTTCTTCATCGATCGCTTCTGTCGGGACATGAACAAGCGGCCGCTGGCACTGTCGCCGGCCGCGGAGCAGGATCTGCGGTCGTACGCGTGGCCGGGCAACGTGCGCGAGCTGCAGAACTGCATCGAACGCGCGGCCATCCTCACCGAGGGGGACACGATTCTGCCGCGGCATCTGAACCTGTCGTTCCGCGGACCGACAGCGGCGCCGCCACCCGAGGACGAAAGTCCGTGGGCCAAGATCGACCTCTCCGGCACGCTCACCGACGCGACCCGGCGGATTGTTGCGGAAGTGGAGCGCCGCAAGATCGAGCAGGCGCTGAAAGAGGCGGCCGGCAACAAGGGCCGCGCCGCCGAGATCCTCCAGGTCGGCTACAAGGCGTTCACAGGCAAGCTGCGCGATTACAACCTCGAATAAGGACTGGAC
>Ga0066388_100002431_pt1 | contig 11365 bp, 8 predicted proteins | sample PanSoiMetaGPlot6_FD_64539 | JGI IMG/M metagenome (GOLD analysis project Ga0066388, IMG submission 64539) | Tropical forest soil microbial communities from Panama analyzed to predict greenhouse gas emissions - Panama Soil - Plot 6 (Hybrid Assembly) | ecosystem: Environmental > Terrestrial > Soil... | reverse complement strand
CCGCCACCGCCTCCACCAGGGGGAGGACGACGGCCAGCGGCTGGCGCCCGGCGCTCGCCTCCACGACGGTGAGCGCCTTCAGGATGCGCTGCTCGCTCCGCTCGCCGAAGTGGGGGAGGGGACGGATCTTCCCTGCCCGCGCCGCGGCGGCGAGATCCTCGAGCGTACGGACGCCGAGGTGCTCGTAGAGCACCTTGACGGCCTTCGGCCCCACCCCCTCGACCGCGGTCAGCGCCCCGAGGTCGACCGGCATGCGCCGGCGGTACGCCTCATGGGCCTCGCACTTCCCGGTGGTGAGAATCTCCGCCAGCTTCTCCGCCATCGACTTCCCGACCCCCGGGATGGCGCAGAGCGCCTTCGTCCCGCCCTCGCGATGGAGCTCGACGAGGGGGCGATCGTGCGACTCGATGGCGAGCGCGGCCTTCGCGTAGGCGCGCGGCTTGAAGGGGACGTCCTCCATCTCGAGGTACGCCGCCAGGTCGCGGAAGTAGCGGGCGAGTTCGGCGTTCCGCACGCCTCGTTCCCTAGCGCGTCCCCGCGGGGCGCGCCAACGCGGGCGTCTGCGCTACGCGGGTGCGGGGGCGGCCGTGGGCTCGTGCGCGGCGTCGGCGAGGAAGTCGAGCAGGTAGTTGTTCACCAGCTCGGGTTGCTCCTGCTGCACCCAGTGGCCGCAGAGGGGGATGTACTTGATGTCGAGCGGTGCGGCCATGAGCGGGCCCATTCCGAGGGTCAGCTCCTTGTCGAGGGCCACATCAGCCTCACCCCAGACCAGCAGGGTGGGCGCGTGGATGCGGGGCCAGTCCTCCAGGCGCGCGCGCAGGAGCGCGGGCGGCGGATCGCCGTGGATGAACCGGCGGAGCCACGCCGGCCAGAGCGCCTCGGCCTCCGGGCTGCGGAAGGCGGCGCGGTAATAGTTGATCGCGCTGTGCAGGGCCCCGGGGCGGCTCGCCGCCGCCCGGAGGGTCCTCAGGTCCTCGTCGGTGATGGTGTCCTCGCACACGGTCGAACGGCGGATCGCGGCGCCGATGGGCCACGCGCCGCCCAGACGGAGCAGCGTCTCCGGGAGCCAGGGCAGCTGGAAGAAGAACATGTACCAGCTGCGTGCGAGCTGCCGGCGGTTCACCCGGAGGTGCTCCGCGAAGATCGCCGGATGAGGGCAGTTGAGCACGACGAGGCGCCGCGTCGCGTTCGGGCGCTCCATGGCGAAGCTCCACGCGACCGCTCCCCCCCAGTCGTGCCCGATGATCACCGCCTCGTGCTCGCCGAAGGCCCGCAGCAGGCCGTCGACGTCGGCGACCAGCTCCGACATCGCATAGGCACGCAGTCCGGCCGGCTTGTCACTCTCGTTGTAGCCGCGCATGTCCGGTGCCACCACCCGGAAGCGGGGCGCGAGCGCCGCGATCTGATGGCGCCACGAGTACCAGCACTCGGGGAAGCCGTGCAGCAGGATCACGAGCGGCCCCTCGCCATCGACCGCACAGTGCAGGCGGACACCGTTGGTGTCGATGAAGCGGTGCTCGACGGCCATGCCGGCCGCATAGCGGGGGTCGAGCGCCCCTGTCAAACCGGGTCGCGCTGCGCTAGGGGAAGGAAACCCGCTGCCCGCTGGAGGTTCCATGGCGTTCGAGTTCATCCGCTACGAGAAGCGCGATCACATTGCCTGGGTCACGTTCAACCGGCCCGAGGTCCTGAACGCGCTCCATCCCCCGGCCCACGAGGAGCTGGCGCGGGCGTGGGACGACGTCGTCGCCGACCCGGAGGTCTGGGTGGCCGTCCTGACCGGTGCGGGTGAACGCGCCTTCTCGGCCGGCAACGACCTCAAGTGGACCACGCAGCACGGCGTACCGCGCATGCCGAAGGGAGGCTTCGGGGGCCTGGTCGCGCGCGACGACATCTGCAAGCCGCTCATCGCCGCGGTGAATGGCTTCGCCCTCGGAGGCGGGCTCGAGCTGGCACTCGCCTGCGACGTCATCATCGCTGCCGAGCACGCCCGCTTCGGGCTCCCCGAGCCGCGGGTCGGGCTCATGGCGGCCGCGGGCGGCGTCCACCGCCTGCCCCGCCACATCCCGCTCAAGCTCGCGATGGGCATGATGCTCACGGGTCGCCAGATCTCGGCTGCCGAGGCGGCCCGCATCGGTCTGGTGAACGAGGTCGTGCAGGCCGCGGACCTGCTCGCCACCGCGGAGCGCTGGGCACGCGAGATGAGCGAGTGCTCCCCACTCGCCGTGCAGGCCTCCAAGCAGGCGGCGCTCCAGGGTCTCGGCCGACCCGTCGCCGAGGCCATGACGGCGCACTATCCGCTGGTGCAGAAGCTCTTCACGAGCGAGGACGTCGTCGAGGGGCCCCGCGCCTTCGCCGAGAAGCGGAAGCCCGTCTGGCGCGGGCGCTAAGAGCCTATCCCACAAGCCCGCGCCGAAGCGAGGCGAGTGGAGGCCGAGTGAGAGCCGCAGGCGCAGCGCCGACCGCGGAGGCGTAGCCGGAGGCTACGCCGCACAAGGGAGGTGCGAGCACGCGGCTCGCAGCCGGGCTCCGCTCGCCGCAGCCGGCGCGGGCTTGTGGGATAGGCTCTTAGCCCGCTGCCCCGATCCGGGACGCGTCACGGGCAGGAGGGCGGGATACCCGTCGCGTACGTGTTGTTCCGCCAGCAGTTGTTGGTGCCGTTGTCGACCACGTCGCTGGTGTTCTCGCTGATGTCGTTCCCGACGATCAGGTTGTCGTCGGATGTCCCGTCGAGCTCGATGCCGCTGACGGTGGTTCCGGGCAGCCCGGTGACGGAGTTGTGGAGGACGCGTACGCCGTCGGAGTTGTGCAGGAAGACGCCGCTCGCGGTGTTCTGCAGGGCGGAGTTTCCCGAGAGGACAACGCCGCGCGGGCCGGGAAGGCAGTCCTCCACGATGTAGCCGCGCGCGCTGTCGCTGCTCTCGTTCTTGAGGACACGGACGTTGCCGCTCTGCCCGATGCCGCCGATGTAGATGCCGGCGTCGCTGAAGCCGGAGGTCTCGTTCAGCAGCACCTTGGCGTTCGTGCTCTGGTACACCTGGACGCCATACTCCGCGGTGCCGCAGGTCTCGGTCATGATCGAACGCATCACCTTGACGTGATCGCGTCCCTCGGCGTCGACCTCGTAGAAGGTCCCGCCCTGGACCGCGAGCCCGGAGAACGTCACGTCGTCGGCCAGGATGTCGACCGCGGTCGAGGCGGCGCACCCCGCATCGATGATCCAGCTACAGCAGCCCTGCGCGATCACGCGGAGCGCCTTGTCGATGACGATCGCCTCCGGGTACGTGCCGGGCGAGACGCGCAGCGTGTCGCCCGGACTCGCGGCATCGATGGCGTCCTGGAACGGAGTCCCGGGTCCCGGGGAAACGACGATCGTTGTGGTTCGACCAGGGGCGACCGCCACGAGCGTGACGAGGCTCACGCCCAGGACCGCGGCGCGCATGAACATGGCGACCTCCTGTGCTGGCTACGTTCGGAACGTGGACGAAGTGTGTCTATACGCCCGCTACGCGGGCGAGACTAGACGTAATCTCGCTCCCCGGGGTGCTGCGATCAGCAGCACGTCGCCCCTCTCATCCTTCGTGGGATGGCAGGTCGCGGCACCCGCATCGACGTGGACCTGCGGCACGCACGACCGCCCGCAGAGCCGGAGGCCAACGCTGCGCGCGGTCGGCGCGAGGTCGACCACCAGATGTGTCCCGTGGGCGACGACGCGCACCTCGACCGTCTCGTCGCGGTCCGGGACTCGCAGGTGCGCGGTCGCCACCCCGCGGATCTCGAGGACGAGGGGATTCCAGGGGGCCGCCTCCGTGTGCTCCATCGCCGGCGCCAGGGGGAGGACGCTGTCACCGCGCACGAAGAGCGGGACGCGGGCGAGAGGCGCCGCGACGGACACGTGGCCAGGACCGCGGTGGACGCGGTCGTCCCACCAGTCCCACCACTCACCCGCCGGGAGATAGACGTCACGCCGCTCGCTCTCGTCGAAGATCGGGGCGACCAGGAAGAGCGGCCCGAGGAGGTACTGGAGATCCGTCCGCCAGGCGAGTGGATCGCGAGGGTGGTCGAAGAGGAGCGGGCGAAGGACGGGGAGGCCCGTTTCCGCGGCTTCGCGCGCGCAGGCTTCCAGGTAGGGCAGCAGCCGATAGCGCAGGCGGGAGAACGCGCGCACGATCGCCACCGCCTCGTCGCCGAACTCCCAGGGCTCGCGTGGCGTCGTCCCGTGAAAACGGGCGATGGGCGAGAGGAGGCCGAACTGTGCCCAGCGGACGTAGAGCCGGGCCGACGGCGGTGCGAAGGAGTCGGGTCCCCAGAAGCCCCCGATGTCGTGACCCCAGAACGCGCCGCCGGCGCAGGCGAAGCCGAGGCCCGCGCGCAGCGCCCCGGCCATGCCGCCGAAGGTCGCCTGCGCGTCACCCGACCAGTGGACCGGGTAGCGCTGCGAGCCGGCGGTCGCGGCGCGCGCGAAGACGATCCCCGCGCCGGCGGCGGTGCGCGTCGCCTCGAAGACGGTGCGGTTGTAGAGGAGCGGGTAGCGGTTGTGGACGGTCGCCCCCGTCTCCCCGCTCGCGAAGCGCGCCCCGGAGGGGACGGACTCACCGTAGTCGGTCTTGAAGGCAGCGACGCCCAGGTCGAGGAGGGGACGGTGCTTCGCGGCCCACCAGGCCGCGGCCTCCGGGTTCGTGAAGTCGACGACCGCGGCCTCGGGATTCACCGTGGGAGCTGCCGGCTCGCCCTCCGGGGTGGTGGCGAAGAAGCCGCGCGCCCGGCCCTCGCGGAAGGCATCGCCGTCGCGCGGCACGTAGGGATTCTCCCACAGGGACAGCCGCACGCCGCGCGTGCGCAGCCCAGCGACGAAGCCACGCGCATCGGGGAAGGCCTCCTCGTCCCACACGAAGTCGCACGCGTCGAGCACGCGGGCGGCGCGACCGCGCAGCCAGAGCGGGTCCACGTGAATCGCGTCGAGCGGCAGGCCGCGGGCGCGCATCCCGTCGACGACCGCTTCCACCTCGGCGCGGTTCCGGTACATGCAGCGTGACATCCAGACGCCGAAGGCCCAGCGGGGTGGCAGGGCCGGTCGTCCGGTGAGGGCGGTGTATCGCTCGATCACGGTGCGCGGGTCGCCGAGGAGGACGAGGTAGTCCATCTCCGGCGCCGCCACCGCGAGGCCGAGCGTCACGCTCGAGAGCGCGCCGCAGTCGACGACGGTGCGCTCGGGGCGGTGGAGGAGGCAGCCGTAGCCCCGGCTCGAGAGCCAGAGCGGCATCGGCTTGTAGGTGAGGTCGGTCGTGTTGAGGCCGAAGGTGTCCGCCGCCCAGAGGAGGCGCCGCCGGCCACGGAGATCGAGGCCGTGGTGGGTCTCGCCCAGGCCGACGAGCGCCTCGTCGGGAGCCAATGCGAGCGCCTCGTGCACGCCCGTCGTCCCGTCCGGATCCGTCCAGTGGCCCGCCGGCGGGGACACCCAGCCGAGCATCGTCCGGTCGAGCACCTCTTGGGCGAATCGCTCGTGACCTCGCTCGTCAGCGATGCTGATGCGGAACGGCTCCGCCGCGACGCGGACCTGCAGTCCGGGTGCGTGGAGGACGAGACCGCCATGCTCCGCGATGACCTCGGTCGCGAGACGCTCCGGCGCCGCGGAGAGGAGGACAGGGGAGGGCCCCTGCTCCGGAAGGGCCTCGTCGCTCCGGAACTGCACGCGGAGCACGCCGGGGGCCCACGCCGTCAGGCGGACGCGGTGGGTTGCTGCCGCCGTATCTTCGACCACGACCGCCACGCCGCCCGCCGCAGGTGCGTGACCCGTCATGCGCCCGAAGCTCACGAAGTGACGCCCAGGAGCCGCCAGCGGGGGAGGCTCAGCGGGGAAGGCGAGGATGGGGGCGTCGGCCATCGGGATCACCCGGGAGCCGCGCGGCGATCGGGGCGGCTACTCGCCCAACCTACTCGCTCTTGGCGCGGGAGAGGTAGGCGCCGCTCTCGGTGTCGACGCGGATCACGTCGCCCTCGTTGATGAAGTTCGGCACCTGGACCACGAGGCCGGTCTCGGTCGTCGCCGGCTTCAGCACGTTCGTCACGGTGGCGCTCTTGAGCCCGGGAGCAGTCTCGGTCACCCGCAGGTCGACGGTCTTGGGCAGGCTGACGCCCATCGGCGTCCCCTCGTGGAACTCCACCTGGATGCGGGAATTGGGCGTGAGGTAGTTGACCGCGTCACCCAGCACGTCGCCGTCGAGCGCGATCTGGTCGAAGGTCTCGGTGTTCATGAAGTGGTACTGGCCGTCGCCCTCGTAGAGGTACTCCATGTCGTGCTGCTCGAGGGTGACCCGCTCGACCTTGTCCTCGGAACGGAAGCGGTACTCCGTCTGCGTGCCGCTGCGCAGGTTGCGGAGCTTGGTCTGCACCATGCCGCGCCAGTTCCCGGGGGTCACGTGGACGACGTTCATCACGCGCCAGAGGTCGTTCTGGTGCGTGATGATCATGCTCGCGCGCAGCTGGGTGGCGGGAATCAGCATCGGGAGGACTCTCTAGCACGCGCCGCGTGAGGCCGCTACATCAGGAGGACCCATGCGTTCCGCGCGTCTCGTTCGCGCGGCCGTCGCGCTGACGGTCGCGGTCGCGCTCGCCCGACTCGGGAACCCGCCGGCAGGGTCGCTCCCTCTCCAGTTGCCCGAGGTGGCGCCGCCGCCCCCGGCGCTCGCCATGGCGCTTCGCGACGCACTCGCGGCGAGGGGGCCGGGCTACGAGCCCCGCACCCGACACCGGAACCCGGACGGCACCCCCCGGTACACGAACCGTCTCATCCTGGAGGACAGCCCCTACCTCCTCCAGCACGCGCACAACCCCGTCGACTGGTACCCCTGGGGCGAGGAGGCGTTCGAGCGTGCACGGCGCGAGCACCGGCCGATTCTCCTCAGCATCGGCTATTCGACCTGCCACTGGTGCCACGTGATGGAAGAGGAATCCTTCGACGACGAGGAGATCGCTGCCGAGCTGAACCGCCACTACGTCGCCATCAAGGTCGATCGCGAGCGCCGGCCGGACGTCGATGCCGTCTACATGGCCGCCGTGCAGATGATGGCGGGGAACGGCGGCTGGCCGATGACGGTCTGGCTCACGCCCGACCGGGAGCCCTTCTACGGGGGTACCTACTTCCCCGCGCGCGACGGCGACCGTGGAGTCCGCTTCGGGTTCCTCACGCTCCTCCGCCGGGTGTATGACATCTATGCCGAGAATCCGGACCGGGCAGCCGCGGCGGCGGCCGACCTCGCGGGGCGCGTCCGCCAGCAGATGACCTCCGCGTCGGGCGACCGGGTGCCGGGTCCCGACGTCCTCCGTCGCGCCATGACCGAGCTCGCCCCGACGTTTGATGCGACGCATGGCGGGTTCGGAGACGCGCCGCGGTTTCCCCGGCCGCTCGAGCTCCAGTTCCTGCTCCGCTACCACCGCCGCGCGGGTGATCCCGCCGCACTCCGCATGGTCGTGCGGACGCTCGAGGCGATGGCCGCGGGCGGCATCTACGATCACATCGGCGGCGGCTTCCACCGCTACGCCACCGACGTCCGCTGGCGCGTGCCGCACTTCGAGAAGATGCTCTACGACAACGCGCTCCTCCCCCTCGCCTACCTGGAGGCCTACCAGGTGACAGGTCGAGAGGAGTTCAGCCGAATCGTTCGCGAGACGCTCGCCTATGTGGCGCGGGACCTGTCCGCGCCCGAGGGCGGGTTCTACTCGGCCTCAGACGCCGACAGCGACGGAGTTGAAGGGAAGTTCTTCACCTGGACGGCGGACGAGGTGCGCGCCGCGCTTCCCCCCGAGCAGGCGACGCTCGTGCTCGCCTACTACGACGTGCGCGCCGACGGCACGAACATCCTCCACGCGCCGCGCCCGCTGGCCGCCGTCGCCGCGGAGCTGTCGATCGACCCCGCCGTGGCGCCGCGCATGCTCCAGGAAGCGCGCAGCGCCCTCGACGTCGCCCGCCGGCGGCGCGTGCCCCCGCACACGGACGAGAAGGTCCTCGCCTCCTGGAACGGGCTCATGCTCTCGGCCTTCGCCCGTGCGGGACAGGTGCTCGCCGACGGGGCGCTGGTCGAACGGGCCACGCGCGCTGCCGACTTCGTTCTCACACACCTCCGGCGGGGCGACCGGCTCGTGCGCAGCTCGCTGGATGGCCGTGCGAGCGGCGACGCGTACCTCGAGGACTACGCCTTCGTGATGGCCGGCCTCCTCGACCTCTACGAGGCGAGCTTCGACCCGCGCTGGCTGCGGGAGAGCCTCGCCCTCCAGGCGGTTCTCGACCGGCACTACTGGGACGATACGGGTGGGGGCTACTTCCGGACCGCGGACGACGGCGAGCGCCTCCTCGCCCGGGAGAAGCCGTCGACGGACGGCGCGGAGCCGTCGGGCAACTCCGTCGCCCTCCTGAACCTCCTCCGCCTCGCCGAGTTCACCACCGACGATCGCCTGCGGGCGCGCGCGGAGGCCGGCCTCCGCGCCTTCGAGCCGACGATCGGCGCTGCCCCGAGCAGCGCGGCCGGCATGCTCGCCGTGGTCGATTTCGCGAGCGACACGCCGAAGGAGATCGTGATCGTGACGCGCGACGGGATGAGCGACGCGCAGGGGCTGCTGGCGATCCTGCGCAGGACCTTCGTCCCGAACCGCATCCTGGCCGTCGTATCCGAGGACGCGACACGGGGGGCGCTCGCGAAGACGATCCCCCTGGTCGAGGGCAAGGTCGCGCTCCACGACCGGGCGACCGCATACGTCTGCGAGCGCCGGGTGTGTGATCTCCCGACGACAGACCCGGCGGCATTCGCGCGGCAGCTGGCACGGGTAGTCCCGCTTCCCGAGGGTGATGGGCTCACGCGGGGGGGGGACGATTGACCCCGGTGTCTCGGGTTTCGCCGTACTCCCACGGCGCGCGCCCGGCGAGGTCGCTCAGGTGCGCGTCGCCCTCGGCGAGGAGGCCGCGCCTCGCGTCGAAGATGCGCCAGTGGAGCGTCGAGCCGAGGAGTGGCTGCGACTCGACCGTGATCACCCGTAGCTCTCCGTCCTCGAAGTCGCACTCGGCCTGGATGCAGGCGAGGAGATGCTGGTCGCACAGATGCCCCTCGCCGAAGTTCCAGCCGAGAACGGAGCCCGCCACGTTCTCCCCGTCGACGTAGCGGTACTCCTCCAGCGGGCGACCGCCGAGCGCCTTCGGCAAGAGGAGGCCCAGGCAGCGTCCCTGGAGATGCAGGGAGCGGAAGGCCATGCCACGCGAGTCCATGTGAGCCGCTTCTTCGGGCGCGAAACGCCGGAGCTGATCCTGCAGGAGGGGCGCGGCCCGCTTCAGCCGGTCGAGCTTCTGGTGGCTGTCGCCGCGGAAGGCCCAGGCGTTCCAGGCCCAGTTCCCCGCGTAGTAGCGCATCGCGACCAGGAACGAGACCCGGGAGGGGACCAGGTTGCCGAGCAGGGGCAGGACGATCAGCGCGACGACGAGATAGAGCGCCAGCGGCAGCGAGTCGATGTCCAGCAGCGTCACGTCGGGATGACCGACGAACAGAAAGAAGGCCGAGTAGAGGCTCACGAGATTCCACTCGAACACGGCGCCGGCCGGCATGTTGCCGATGATGAAGCCGTGCAGCAGCAGCACGAAGATCATGCCGAGGACGAGCAAGGGCCCGGGCTTCGACACGAAGAGGAGCGTGAGCGGCGCGGCGAACTCGAGGAAGGTGCCGGCATGTGCCATCGCGCGCCCGAGACGCGAGGGCCGCAGATCGTCGGGAAACGAGACGAACATGCGCCGCCGGAAGGACGCGCTCCGGACCAGCGGGTTGTTCACGGTCATCACCGGGATCACGTAGCCGAAGGCAACGGTCAGCTTCGACACGCCGGCCCAGAACCAGATCGCGAGCTGTACGGCCTTGCAGCCCGCGATCCAGACACCACCGAGCAAGAAGCAGACGATCATGGCGCCGTGGTGCTCGACGCGCGCCGCGAGGACGATCGTCTTGTCCGCGAGGGCACAGAGGAAGAGGAAGACGACCACGGGCAGGACCTCCGCCGTGCCGATCGCCGGCGCCACCAGCGCGCGAACCAGCGAGGCGATGAACCCCGCATAGAGCGCCACGTCGAGCCAGCTCCGCGTGACGCCCCCGAACAGCGGCAGCCGTGGCCAGGGCGCGAGCTTGATCGTTCCCGGACGGAGGAAGTGCAGGAACGCCGTGAAGGGCGGCCAGATGCGGAAGCCGAGCGGTCCGCTCATGCATCCGAAGCCGAGCGCCTCGATCATGCAGGCCCAGAGGAAGGCCTTCTGGAAGGCGATGCCCTCGTTCCACCACGAGCCGAGGGTCCACGGACTCCCGAGGCCCGGCGTGAAGCTCACGAAGAACGTCCAACCGAGCACGTAGAGGCAGAGCTTCACGGCGTGGAAGACGTAGGCAGCGATCGGAAGGCCGATGCCCTGAAGCACGTAGCCCTCGCAGCCGGCGCGAACGAGCTGGGTGAAGGTCTGGCCGGATGACGCGATCGGCGCCGCGTCCGCCACCGTTCCCCCTCCCGTCGGCATGCCGCGCCACATAGCCCACGGTGGCGGCGCGTGCCAGACGGATCCGGTAGGTGACGTGGGACTCGGACGGCTCGTCAGCGTGGTCCCGGATGCGCTATAGAGCGAACATGAGCGCCGTCGAACGCACCGAGACCTCCTTCACGCGCATGGTGGATGCCACGCCCGCGGACTACGCCGTCATCGCCCAGCATTCGGTCGGTTTCGTGCAGGGCCTGCCGGACCGGATCCTCCGCCACCTGGCTCTCCTCGCCCACGACTCGGGCGGCTACGCCGTCGACCGCCTGACGCACTCCCTCCAGACCGCGACGCGGGCGCATCGCGACGGGCGCGACGAGGAGTACGTGGTCTGCGCCCTGGTGCACGACATCGGTGACACGCTCGCCTCGCTGAACCACTCCGAGCTGGCCGCCGTGATCCTGGAACCCTTCGTCTCCGAGGAGAACCACTGGATCGTGAAGCACCACGGCATCTTCCAGGGCTACTACTTCTTCCACCACATCGGGCTCGACCGGAATCTCCGCGATCGCTACCGCGACCACCCGCTCTTCCAGGCGTGTGCGCACTTCTGCGGGGCGTACGACCAGAACAGCTTCGACCCGGCGTACGATACCTTGCCGCTCGACTTCTTCGAGCCCATGGTCCGGCGGCTCTTCGCCGCCCCCAAGCGGTCGATCTACGTGGCCAGCGACGGCTAGACGCTCCCGTTTCAGGACGGCTTGGGCGCCATGACGACGAGGAGCACGAGCCGCCCCGGTCCCGGGTTGCGGACCGCGTGCTCGTCGCCCGCGGGCGCACAGGCCAGCTCGCCCGGGCCGACCTCGCGCTCGT
>Ga0066388_100002430_pt1 | contig 11366 bp, 14 predicted proteins | sample PanSoiMetaGPlot6_FD_64539 | JGI IMG/M metagenome (GOLD analysis project Ga0066388, IMG submission 64539) | Tropical forest soil microbial communities from Panama analyzed to predict greenhouse gas emissions - Panama Soil - Plot 6 (Hybrid Assembly) | ecosystem: Environmental > Terrestrial >... | reverse complement strand
TGCAAACCGTGTGGCCGTTTTCATCATGACGTCACAGGCTGCGCTAAACGCCGCAGGTATTGAAAACTGTAGATGCCGGTCGCGTGGCCGTCGGCCCAACGCGGTTGGATCGCGTAACCGCCGACGATTTCGAAACCGGCGAGATCAAAACTGTTCTCCGAGTAGCTTACGTTCGGTCGCATGATATTTCCGAGCACATCGGGTTCGCCGCCGCAGGCCGCACATGGACAGGCGCGGCGGAGAAGTTGGAGATCAAGATACGATTCGGTGCCGTCGTTCCATTGAATGGCAAGTTCGTGACCGATCTGCTGAATATTCGTCGGCTCGAGACGCATGGACCACCATGGTAACGATCACCGTGCCCGACATCAATTGCGAACCGAGACGCTCTTGATTCGGAGTCCAACAGATTCATGATCTCGCACATGTCAGCAGACCCGATGCCGAGAAAGATTCCTTTCTACCGCCGTGCCTTGTATCTCTCGATTCCTTATTTGCTGCTCGGCCTTGTTCTGCTCGGAATCGAAGGCGCGACGCGATTGTTTTTGCCGCACATTCCGCCGCTCGATGTCTTGATCGAATCGCCGTCGCTTCGACCGGATATAGCGGCGGAGAAAGATTCGCCGATGTTTATGGCGGATCCGCTGCTTTTTTGGCGGGTCCGGCCGAACCTGACAGAAGTCTATTGGGATTTCACCGTCATTTCGACGAACGGCCAGGGATTACGACACGACGGCGATATCGGACCCAAACGTCCCGGAGCATTTCGAATCGTTTGCGTCGGCGACTCGGTCACGTTCGGATATCGCGTTCCGTTGGCGTTTCCGCAAAATCCGCACGCTTACGCTCACGACGAATTCCCCTATCCTTTGCAGCTCGAACGCGAACTTCGACAAGCGAATCCCGACAAAGCGATCGAGGTCGTTCCGTTAGCCGTGCCGGCTTACACGACTCATCAAGGGTTAAACATGCTCCAGAGCGAGATTGCGCGCCTGAAGCCGGACATTGTGACAGCATCCTTCGGTTGGAACGACGTTTGTCTACGTCCAGTGCCGGATCGCGTCTCAATGCCCGTCGACAGGCTGCACGTAATTGTTCGATCGCTGATCTGTGACAGCCAAACGGTGACGCACTTCGTGAAGTGGCGCCAAAGCCGAAACACAAATCGCGTCGGCCCTACGACACCGGTCCCGCGAGTTTCCCGCGACGATTACGTCGCGAATTTGCTGGAGATCGCGAAACTCGCGCGCGCGTACGGAGCGCAGCCGGTGCTAATCGGAGCCGTTTATCACGATGCGAAGGCAAATCCACCCGAAGCGGCACTGATGAAGCAGTATCGCGACGCGCTGCGCGAAGCAGCCAACGCTAGTTCGGTTCCATATCTTCAGATCGACCAGTTAACCGAAGCCGGATATCCGGGGAATGACAATCTCTTCGGCGAACTGATTCATCCCAATATCGCCGGCCATCAGGTCATGACCAAAGCGCTGCTGAAATTCTTCGACGAACACCAAATGTTGTCAGGACTGAACGTGCCGGCAAATCAGTGACATCTATTCGCGCTTCGGTTTCGATCGTTCGCCGAAAATCGCGGTGCCGACGCGGACGAGGGTCGCGCCTTCTTCAGCCGCTACTCCGTAATCCTGTGTCATTCCCATCGACAGTTGGGCGAGATCGACTTTGAATTCGGTTTGCAATTGGTCGCGCAACTCGCGCAGCGCGACAAAATATTTTCGCGAAGCTTCCGCCTCTTCGGCAATTGGTGGAATCGTCATCAGACCCAAGATCGACAATCGAGGAAGCGCAAGGAGCGCTTCCATTTCGGCGCGTATCTTTTCAGGACTGAACCCAAACTTGCTCCCCTCGCCTGCGACATTCACTTCCAGCAAAACGCGCGGATGGAGCCCTTCTTCCTCCGCGATCCGGTTCATCTCTCGCGCCAGCTCGAGCGAATCGACGCTGTGTATCAACTCAAACAACGACAGCGCGTGCCGAATTTTGTTCTTCTGGAGATGCCCGACGAAATGCCAGCGAATGTTTGAGGGCAACACAGGAATCTTTGCACGCGCTTCCTGAACGCGACTTTCACCGAACAAACTTTGTCCGGCCTCAATCGCTTCCCTGACTTTCTCGGCATCATGCGTTTTTGAAATCGCGACAAGATCAACATCATCCGTTGAGCGCCCTGATTTCTTCGCCGCGTCCGCGATCTGCTCGCGCACCCGCCCAAGATTTTCCGCGATTGAGCTCATTCTTTCGTCCTACCGAAATCTACGCCGAGATATCATTGCAATCCCCGCGTTAAAACGCCGGGGCTATTGTCCTGCCGCGACGCTGTCGCGCAATCTTCGCCGCCGAAGTTCCATCGCCCAAAGCGCGGCGATAGTGAGAATGTCGCTGGTCACGTGCGTGGCGCGCACCCTCGAATAAGTCGCCGGGTTTAACGTCGGCTCGATCAAATCACGAATCGGCTTTGAAGTCGGAGTAGTTCCGCCGCCGTCGAATTGTTTGATCGCCTGCAATGTGGCGAACCTTTGCTGCGTTGTGTCGTACATCGCGTCAAGATTGTTGTAAGCAAAGAGCGCGAACAGGATCGAAACAATCAACGTCGTGATCGCGGCCGGTTGTTTGCGCAGTGACGAAAACGCCAGAAGGCCGCCAACGATCAGCACGTAAAGGTTCCAATAGGCCTGCATCGCGGTCGAACGTTCGAAGAAGAGCTGGATCAATTCATTGTAATTCATAAGGGCGAGCAGGGATTATGAGCCGTCGCTTGTTGCGGAGGCGAGGAGAATTCTTTGTCACGAAAGATCCAAAAACAGAGCGCGGCGAGAACGAAACCGCCGGCGATGTCGATCAAATGATGTTGGTAAGTCAGGATGGGCGAAAGCGCGATCAAGACGAACCAAACCATGATCGCAACGCGAATCAGACCGCGCGTGTTGCGAAAATAAACGTCGACCAGAATCAACATCAATGCTGCGTGGAGCGATGGAAGCAGATTGTAGGGTGCGTCCATTCCGCGAAACCAATCGAAGATCGCGCCGAGAAAACCATCGGCATGCGGCCGCGCAAACGCGAAATGCAGCGGGAAAAACAGGAAACAAGTTCCGGCGACAACGATCGCAGTCCCAATGCGTTTGGTCAGGATCGACAATTCGCGATCGGTTCGGCAAAGAAACGGCGCGACGACGAAGAAGAGATCGATCGACATATAGGGCAGGATGAAAAACGGCACGAACGGAAACGCGTGTTCCCATTCGAAATAAAACGTGCCGACATTCGCACGCCGCGCGCTGATCCAGTTGCAACCGCCGTAGACGATCAGGAACAAGATCGACAGTGCGACAGAAATGGTGAGAGCTTTAGCGAATTTAGGTCGCACGTTTCGCGACTGAGACCGTGAACATCCCCCACTCGTCGATCTCCATCTCGATCTTTTCGAATCCGGCAACGCGCACCAGTTCGTCGATTTCCGCGGTGGTGCGTCGCCGCATGATCCAGCGCTCGCCCTCGCGATTGCGCAAAACGTGGGCAATGAATTTGAGCTGCGGGTGCCATGGCTGATTCGTGTAAATGAGATAACCTCCGGGCTCGATCGCATCCGCCAAACCGCGCAACGAATTCAGCACCGCGTCGTTCGACGGAAATAATTCATAAAGACCGGACACAATACCGATCGTGGCGCGTGGTTGAATTCTGGCGAGCGATTCACGATCGAACGCGTTGGTTGGCTTCGCTTCAACTGCGCCGTTGAGATTCAATTCATCTGCCAGCGCGCGCACTGCTTCGACATTTTCCTGTTTGTAATCGCAAAGCGTCGCTCTAATCGGAATTTCCGGCAGCGCCCGAATTGTTTCGATCACATATCGCCCGGGGCCGGACGCGATATCGAGGATTCGAATGGCGCGATCCTCGCGGTGTATTTTCACAATCAGATCGCGAAGCACTTTCTCCAGATTCAATTTTCGCTGGCGAATACCCCGCCATCCCGGGCTGTGGAGATACGACTTGTCGATTAAGCGACCGAATGGGCCGCAACCAGTGGGCTGATTTTTGTAAACATAGTCGAGCGACAAACCGGAATCGAAACCATGATCGGAACCGATCTCAATACCACGGCTGAGCCGTCCCGCAATTTTCAATCCCGCGCGTGCGACTGCGAACTTCGCGCCGCCGTTGGTTTTTAGATTTTCGAATTCACGAAACGTGAAGCCTCTCTTGTCCGCGTCGCGCAGCGAAGTTCTGGTCGGCGGTTTTGCGAAGTGATCCAAGACAAACCCGCGGACAAGATCGAGAACTTCGCGTCGATTCGTTTCGTGAAAGATCGCGTGATACGCGTCCGGGAAAATTTCGAAACTCTTTTCGGTTGAAGAGATCCGGTCAACGAATTTCTGCTGGGCCTTCAGATTGACGACCCAATCTTTTCCGGCGCCGATCATCAACGTCGGTGTTTGGATCGCGCCGGCGTCGGCAACCAAACGCTTCGCCGTGTCGTGCAGGTCGAGAAGCACGTTGACCGCTATTTGGCGGAAGATGAGCGGATCGGCATCGTATTGCGCGGCTTGCGCTCGGTCGTGCGTGAGCATTTTCGCTTTCACGTAGCTCTTCACGAATCGCGGACGAATCATTCGCAGCGTCGGAATCGCGAACGGAATGTAGAGCTTCACGTGAAATGCGGCCGTCGCGAGAATCATCGCCCGGATTGGCGGCGCGTAATCGTGCACCCACGCGGTCACGGTCACGGCCGCGAGACTGTGGGCAAGCACAATCATGTTTTCGATTAGGACGTGATGCTCTTGCGCAACGTGACGCGCGAACGCGTCCACATCCTTGATCACGTCGCCAAGATTATCCGCCGCGCCGCGTTCACCGGGGGATTTGCCATGACCGCGCGCGTCCCACGCGAAAATCGCCACGTCGTCGAGCGCTAACGAGTTGACCGTTTCCTGCCAGCGCCCGGAATGTTCGTGCCCGCGATGAAAAAGCAGCAGAGCTTTGTTGGTTGGTTTTGCTGGACTCCAGGCGCGATAGAACAACGCTGTGCCATCCCAACTCTTGAAAGTTTGCTCAGTTTCTTCCATTTCGTGCGCCCAACTCGTTGACTGCGTCGCGCAACTCGGCCGCGATTCGGCAGATGTCGATCTTGTCCGCGCCGCGCAACCGATAGTTGCGAGGAGCCCCGGCAATCAATCGGACCTTTGCTGGCCACGGGATTCGTCGGCCTTTTGGCCATGCTCGAAACGATCCATCGATAAAACACGGAACCACTGGGATGTCCCGACCGGCGACCAGCGCGCCGATTCCGGATTTGAACTCGTTGATCTTACCTGTGGTAGAGCGTGTGCCTTCCGGAAAGATAATGAGAATTGTTCCCGGGTTGGCCAGAAGTTCACTGCAAATCGTTAAACTCCTCCGGGTCCGACTGTGGCGACCGAACGGCATCGCATTCACCAGCACCGCGGCAGCCCAAAGTCGCGGCACGCGTTGGAAAAAGTAATCCGATGCGGCCACCGGAAAGGCGCGGTGCAATTTGCGCAACGGCAGCGCGGCCAAAAGACAAAGCGTGTCGAGATGACTGCAGTGATTCGCCACGATCACGAGCGAGCGATTGGTCCGCAGATTTTCGTTTCCGATAATTTCGAAACGATTGTAAACGCGAAGCAATCCGCGGATGATCAGCGCACAGAGCGAGCGCAATCCGTAAACCAGCATGTCGGGCTCGCGCGGGAACTGCCGCAAGCGATCGATCGGCGCCTGGTCGAGATCGCGCGCGGAATCGTAGCGCCACCTTTTCATTTTAGTGGAAAATAATAACCGGCCATGTGCATGAACAGCGGCGCGGCATAGATGAGACTGTCGATCCGGTCGAGGATCCCGCCGTGACCGGGAATGGTTGCGGCCATGTCTTTGGTGCCGATATCGCGCTTGATCACGCTGATGGAAAGATCGCCCAGTTGTCCGCCGATTCCAACAATCAAGCCGGTCAGAATCAGTTCACGCGTGCCGAAGAACGGAAACGAAAATCGCAAAACCCAGGGCAGAATCATCGCGACAACGAATGCGCCGAGCGCGCCCTCCCAGGTTTTGTTTGGACTGATTTCGCTGCGCAACGGATGGCGTCCGAAAATTTTTCCAAATGTGAACGCCGCGACGTCGCACAAACCAGTCGCGAAAATGATGAAACAAAGAAAACCGTAAGCGTTGCGCGCGTTGGCCATGAATCCGAGATGCCCAAACATCCAGCCCATATAAATGAATCCGACAATCGCGAGCGACATGCGTTGCAATTCGCCGCGGGCGCGATTCCGCAAAATCGGAATGAGCAGTATGAGCGCAATGGCGAACACTGGCACCGCGACAAAGAATCCATACCAACCCGTGCCCGGCTCCTCGCCGCGCGGATGCGAAATGAGTGACGCGACTCCGACCGTTACGATGCCGGCATAGACTGCGCCCGTCATCCACCAGTCACGATAAAGCCCGGATGCGCGCGCGAATTCTTTGAAAGCGAAGATCGCGAGCAACGTGATGCCAACAATTGTTGGAATGCGTCCGAGAAAAACGACGAGCAAGCCAATTCCCGCCATGAAAATCCACGACCAGTAGGTTTTGAACATCGACGCGGTCTCTTTGTTCAAAACGAAACGCAAGAAACCGAGTACGGCGCCGCCCATCGTGAGTGAAACCAGAACGATAATGAAGTAGGCGCGAAAGACGGGATCGTACAGCGCGATCTGCGGTGACATCAGCGCTGATTTTGCAATGCGGCGGTGATCCGTTTCAAGCGCACAACGATTGTTTTAATGCAGCCGGCGATAATGACGAGGCACGTTAAATCGAGAGTTGTGAATCGCTGAATCGAAATAGAAGGGCGCGCAAAGGTTATCCACGCGCCAATTCCTAACGCGACCATGCGCCATGGCTTCGACATCATTCCACCAAACTGGCGTTGCACGCCGAGCGCTTGCCCGAACAATCCGACATAGGCGGTTAGGACGGCCAAGATCGCGGCCCAGTAACCGATCAACGGACTCATTAAGCTGCTGTGCGCCACACCGACGAAAATAATGACGTCGGAAATGCGATCCGGCAGATCATTCAGGATCTCACCGCGGTGGCTCGCCTTGTTGGCCGCGACCGCGACCATGCCGTCGAGCATGTTGAACCAAAGCCGCAGATAACAAAACAGTGGCGCAACGATCAGCAGCCAACGGGTTTGTCCCGATTTCCAAAAACAAATCCCGGCAATTACCGCGGCTGAGATCGACAAATACGAAATGGCGTCCGGATGAATGCCGCTCCGCACACAAAACCGCGTCGCCGCGTGCGCCGTTTTTCGAAACGCAGCAGCAATCGGTCTGCGCGAGGTTGGCGTGTAGTCGGACACGCCCAGAGTTTGTCGGACTCAGCCGAGCAAATCCATCATTTGCTTGGCAAGCCTCGGCCCTTTGCCGCTTTCTTCGTGTTTGAAATAGACGAAGGCGTCTTCCCAATGTGATTTCTGTTCGCGGACGAAGTCCGACCACTTCTGAACGTCCGCGCTTGTATAATCTTCGCGCCGGAGCCTGAGATAACCGTAGTCGGCGGTGATTTTCTTCGGCGTAGCGAGATCGTCGGTATCGGCGATGCAGAGAGAAATGTTTCTCGATTTCAGCAGCCCGAAGATTTCGTCGTCAAACCAGGAATCGTGGCGAAATTCAAACGCGGCCCGCATGTCGGGAAACTCGCGCAGAAATGAACTGAGAACGTCGGCGTCTTTCTTGAACGTCGGCGGAAGTTGAAAGAGCACCGGCCCGAGTCGCTCCCTCAGCCCGGTCACGACTTTGCAGAAGTATTCCACCGAATCGGAGCAATCCTTCAGTTTCGACCAATGCGTGATTTTCTGCGGCGCCTTGAGCGCGAACCGAAACATTTCGGGCGTTTGTGCTTTCCAGTTATCGACCGTCTTCGGCGCGGGGATGCGATGGAACGTGTAATTGATCTCCGTGGTCGAGAATCGCTCGGCGTAAAACGGCAGCATCTTCGCCGCCGGCAAATCCTCCGGATAAAAGTTCCCCTTCCATTCTTTGTATTGAAAGCCGGATGTGCCTACCCAGATGTTCATCTCAGACGGTGATTACATGAACATCTGGAAATTCCAAATCCCAAGATTCAGGCTCCAAAACAAATTCCAAAAACCAAAGCTTGTCATAACTCGCGCCTTTTCGTTTGGGAATTGGGATTTACCAACCGTGTCATCCGCGCGTCTGCTGTTTCTCAAAGAACGCCGACGGCGCGCGAGATGAGAAGAATCACGATGCTGAGTGAAATGAAAATCTGAATCATGGATAGCACCTTGGCCCAGCGGGCCAAGAGGGGGGCGTCGGTTGGTCCGAAGGTCGAGCTTTGGGTAAACGAGACGAACAGATAATCGACAAACCGCGGCCGAAACCCGGTGCAAGCGAATTGCGAGCGTTCGTCGTGCGGGACTTGCATTTGCGGAAAGAGAAAACTGGCGCTGCCGAATTTCTTTTCTTCGTGACGCCGAGTTGGTCCGCCGCCGTCGAGCCGCCAGTACCAAAGCGCGAACACAATCACGTTGGTGAGCCAGAGCAATCCGCCCGAAAACAAAAGCCGCAGGGGCGACTCCCGGTGCGATGGCAGAGCGCGCACCAACAATGCCACTGAGCCAATTAGCGCGATGGTAGTGATTCCATTGATGATGATCCCGAGCACACGATTCAGCGAACGCTTGCCGGTGCGATGAGCCATCACTGTCGGGACAAGCAAAACGACAATAATCGTCGGCAAGAGCCAGATTGGGCCGATGACGAGATTGCTAGGCAGAGCAAGATAAATTGCGCCAACGGCGAGAAACGCGAGCAACGCTTGCCACCGCGGCTCCGGCTTGTCGATGTGCGATTGATCTGTCACAAACGGCGTGGTTGAAGTCTGGTGCGAGGATAAAGGCTGAAAATGGTCGTGACAAACTTCCGGCGGCGTGAAAGATCGACAGCCTCACCTAACGAAAGGCTTACCATGAACTTCACCAAAAACATCGGGATGTTGTTGCTGGCGATTTATCTGATACTGGCGGGATTGGGGCTGCTCTTTGCATTTGCGATCCCAACCGTCGCGATGGGAATTTTGGCGATCGCTGCCGGAGTTTTTATCTTAATCGGCAGATAACCAGGTCTAGACCGGTTCGGTGTCGTGAAGGCGGCCATAATCGACGGTCAGCCGCCGTCTTTTGCCTGTGCTCTCGTGGTAAATCTCGACGAAGCGCTCGCCGAATCGGAGTTCGCGCCAGGAATAATCCTTCTGCGTTTGGACTTCGGCCGCGATGACGGGATCGATCCCAACTACTGAGACAAAGAAAAGCGCGCGCTCTGCTTCGAGCGATTCGATCGTCGCGCCATAGAGCGGACTCGTTTCGTCGATCTCATGACGCAAGGTTAATGCCGCCGGGAAAACCGTGATCTGGTCGAAGTGTAGCTTTAGATCGTAGAAGTATCGGAAATCGCCACCTTCGGCCAACTGTTGGTCTCGCGAATACATGATCCGAAACTTCGCTTCGACCATGCTGTGATGGTTTTCATTGCCAACGCGCAACATCAACGTCGGCTTGCCGTTCAACGGCGAGATCACCATTGAACGGCTGAAAACGACGCGGGCGATCGGGCGCGAGAAGCGGACAAAAATCAATCCGGTCATGACCGCGAGCAAGAAGACGCCGGTCATAATCTCAGCCGTGCTGACGAGGTGGCCGTAAATCGTTTGCGGATACATGTGCCCATAGCCGACGGTCGCCAGCGTTTGCACGCTGAAGAAGAAGCAATCGAGGAACCATTCCGCAGTCGTCGCGCCAGCGACGCTGTTGCGATCGAGACTGTAGAAGAAAGCGAAGAGAAGATTCAGCGCGACGTAAACCGCGGCGACAAATGCGGCGAATTGATGCCAGCGCAGGCCGAGCAACCAGCGATAAACGTCGCGCCATTTCCATGCGTCGGTATTAACTTTGACAAACTCGACCGAACCGGCCCGAATCGCGACTTCACTGCGCCGGCTTCTCCGTTGACGAAGTCTATCGTGCACGGTGGAATCATAGCTCAATGTGGCCATTCAAAAAAATGCGGAATTTAGCGGGGCCGGAGGAATTTCCGGCGGTGATCGACGCGCTCGCAGAGAAGCTGCGAGGCGCCGGATTCGTGATCGAGGCTGATCGGTTTCGTTACTTAGTTCACGAATTTGTCGCGACAACCTCGAACGAGCTGTATAGAGAACTCCTTTTCGAGCTCAAGAAGCTGGATCATGAGCACCGCGCTCTTCCGCCCGAGATCGCCGCTGAAGTCCGTCGGTTGCTCAAAAGCATCGATAAAATCTGCCGCTGGTGATGAGTCTGAGCCGGACATATCCGATACTAGCCAGCACTTCAGTGCCAGGTGACTAAGGCATCTCGAACCAGCCCCATTTGGGACGGCAGGAAGTGTTCTTTCGTCCCTGCCGAGACTGTGGGGTTGCGCATTGGTTGACCCAGCGTTAAAACGCTGGGCTATCCCCAATTACAGATCTGAATCCGACCGGCGTATTGCCGCATCTGATGGAATAAGGAGGCCTATGTTTAAACGCATTTTGAAGTGGGTCGGAGGAATTATCCTGCTCGGCCTCGTTGTCCTCGCCGTTTTTCTGATCAACCTGATCTGGTTCCGGCCGTGGAGCCTGAATCTCTTTTACGACAAAGTTTTCGCCGAAGTCATTTTCAGCGAACCAGAATTGCTCTCCCAGCTCGGGCTCGTTGAACAGTTCGGATTTACCAGCCACAACGGAAAGTTGAGCGATGAATCGCCGGCCCATCAGCAAATAGTGTTCGACCGTTGGAAAAAAGATCTCAACCAGCTCCAGGAATATCCGCTGGATAAACAAACGCCGTCGCAAAAACTTTCCACCCATGTCCTCGATTGGTTTTTGAAAGACCAGGTCGAGGGCGAGACGTGGCAGGACTACAACTATCCGGTCAATCAACTCTTCGGAGTCCAGAATCAGTATCCGTCGTTCATGGCGAACACGCACCGGCTCTTCAATGCGCGCGATTGCGAGTATTACATCATGCGGCTCGACGCCTTGCCGACCAAATTCGATCAGACCCTAGAAAGCTTAAAGAAGCGCGAGCGAGAAAAAATCATTCCGCCGCGCTTCGTCGTCGAAGAAGTCTTGAAAGAAATGACCGACTACATCGCCAAGCCGCCGGCGGAAAATATCCTCGCCACTTCATTCAAGGAACGCGCCGCCAAGATCGACAAGTTGAGCGATCAACAGCGCGCCGATTTTCAGAGGCGCGTCGAAGGATCGGTCACGAGTCACGTTTATCCCGCATATCAAAAACT
>Ga0066388_100002429_pt1 | contig 11366 bp, 13 predicted proteins | sample PanSoiMetaGPlot6_FD_64539 | JGI IMG/M metagenome (GOLD analysis project Ga0066388, IMG submission 64539) | Tropical forest soil microbial communities from Panama analyzed to predict greenhouse gas emissions - Panama Soil - Plot 6 (Hybrid Assembly) | ecosystem: Environmental > Terrestrial >... | reverse complement strand
TTTCATACTGATGACTTACTACCGATGGTTGATAGCTGAATTCGACAAGATGTCGATGCGCAATCTTTTGTTCAAATTCGTTGGTCGTTATAAAATCATCCTCGCTGATCTGCTTTCTTATTAATTTTTCATCCGTGTTCTCAAACGTGGGAGGCTTTTCGCCGCTCATTTGCATGAACACGCGCAAATCCTCTTCGCAGTCTATTAGTCTTTCCTTACACCAGTCGTAATCCTGCACCCAAACAATTGTGTTTTCAGGAAGGAAATCAAAAAGAGAAATTCTTTCTTCGTCTTGGAACTGCGTGTCCACGTTCGGAATGATACTCACCTGTAGAAGTCGCCGCTCACTTAATTGTGTTTCCGGGTCGATAATACGAATAGAGTCAACATCATTACCAAACAATTCAATTCTGTACGGTTTATCGTTGCCAAATGAGTAAATGTCGATGATCCCACCGCGGATTGCGAACTGACCGGGTTCATACACGAAGTCTGTCCTTTCGAAATTATAATCAGAAAGTTTCAAAAGAAGTTGTTCCGTATTCAGGACATCTCCAGATTTAATGTAAATAATATTAGAGGATAGTTTTCCGGGTACTATTACTTTTTCAAAGAGGGCCTCAGGATATGAGATAAAGATCTTTTTATTAATGTTCCCCTGCGCTGATGCAATTTTTGTCAGCGCTTCGGTACGAAGCATCACATGGCTGCTGTTAAGTATGCTGTAATTCTTTTTGTTCTTAAAGGAAGACGGAAAATAAAATATATCCAGCGCATCGGTAAGACCTTCCAACGAGTTATGAAAATAAGCCGCCTCTTCAGCATCATTCAATAAGATCAAGTGATTCAATTGTGAACACGCAGGATGTAGAAAAATAGAACCCACCACAAATTGAGACGAACTGCCCTGGAGATTTTTAAGATATATTTTTTCGCGTTGGGAAAAAGAAAGCCTGTCCGCCAATTGAAAAAGACGGGGAGTGTTTTGATACTGCAACAACAAATCCTGTACACTCATGGAGCCCGCAAAGATAAGCCAAATGGAAATCCGAAATAACCCGGATCCACTTGTGATTTCGAATTTTTTATCAGCGTTTCACAAACTGCCGAACATAATTTTCCCTATTGTTCCCTTGCATTTTGATAATATATGTTCCTTTGCTCCACGTAGAAATGGGTATGGTAAGATTCTGATACGGGTGAACCTGATTGTATAGCAATTTGCCTGCTGCATCATAAATGCGAACTTGCATTTTTACCGTGTTTAGATCGCCTTTCACAACCAATAATTGGTTCGCGTCAGCTGAAATATATTTGATAAAATCCTTCGTTATCACATTGTTCGAGACGCCGGTAACCACACCCGTCAACGCAGCTGTAAATAAACCTCGTCCGTGAGTCGCCACAAGTAAAGATGTATTGGCTGGACGATACTTTATCATGTAAACGGGAACATTTGCCAACCCGTTATTGTTGGCGATCCATTGCGTGGTATTTCCACTAATCGTTGAGGCAGTCCAAACCCCAAGCGCAGTGCCGAGGATAATTCCGCCGCCGTTTGTACCACTAAGTTGCGCCCCTGGCGGAGCAAAGATTCCACAGAATACCGGCATGTCCGGTAAGTTCACGCCGTTATTGTCGAGGGAATTCCACGACGTTCCCCCGTCAGTACTTTCCCAAACACTTTGCACGCCGAAATTCGAAAGAGTGACCAGAATATTACTTCCATTTGACGCGTCCACATCAATAGACGAAATATATCCTTGTACACCCGAAGGGTCTGTTCCAGCCGAAATCGTTCGCGCAAGTCCTACTGTTGGTGTTCCATTCGCATTGGTAATCTTTAAGACCATCGGTACCAGGTTGGACGTTGTTTCATCCACAATGGAGCAACCAAGCCAAATTGTATTGGCAGCAGTTGGGTCTATCTTAACCGCGGTCACCCCGCGTGTTCCCATATTAGTGATTCGCAGGCTCGTACCAACAGGTGTGCCTGCCAAATTAGAGATCCGATAATAATGCGTAGTATCATTACCGCAATACAAAATGCTTTGTGCATCGTCAAGATCGGTGGGATTAATGAACTGTCCCTTGTCATTATTAACCGCTCCGCCAAGGCTGGAAAAAGTTCCACCACCATCCAATGACCGGTAATAATTATTATTGAGAGTTGCGGCGATCTGAAGCTGTCCGTCAGTCTGACTAACGTGAGGGATACCGCCATCACCGCCTACCACGGGTGTTGTCGAATTCATGCCGGGGGATGTGAATTGTTGGGTATTGTTATCTTGTGCCCCCGCCAGGAAATAGTCCTCGTCAGTTGGATGATAATCGCAACCATAAAACTGCGTGGCGTTAAATCCATTGTTCTTGGAAACAAACGTCGGGTTAGATACGCCGAAGTTCCTCGATAGATAAATTCCCCCGTCATTTCCAATCAGCAACGTTGAGGAATTGAGAAACACTAATGCGTGCTATTCCACATGCACATTGGGGGATGAACTTATGTTAGACCATGTTGCACCGCCGTCAATTGATTTTGCCAATTGAATCCCTCATACGACGACATTGTCAGCATTTGCGGAATCGACCGCCATAATAAGATCATACCACGTTTGAGAATTGCTTCCATTATTGAGTGCAGATGGAGCGGTGAATGATCCCCATGTGATGCCCCCGTCATTCGACCTATAAAAGTCTTTTACCTGGTCCGTAGCGCTATCCTGCATCATTACATAAACTCTTTGAGAATTAGATGGCGCAACGGCAACCTCCGCCCGGAATGTGGTTTCGCTATGAGGTGGTGTTATTTCCTGCCAGTTACATTTTGCCCCGGTATTTGCGCCATATGTGGCGAAGCTGGATTTAAAAATTTGTGTAGGGGTGAAAATTCCCAGGGCTGCATAAACGTCTCCATTGGTTGCCACTTCTAAGTCACACGCGCGGCCCGTCGTAAATGTTATGCAAGGTGATGGATCTGACTGATCTAGCCCAAGTACCTGGGTCCAGGTACTTCCGCCGTCTGTCGATCTCACCACGCCGCGATTACTAGTCGTGAGATTTCGTAAAGCGGCGTATACATTTCCGTTATTGTCAATCACAATGTCCTGAACGAACTCAAACCCCGAAGTCGAGGGAATCTGACTCCACGTTACTCCAGCGTCAGTGCTCTTAAAAATTCCCGCGCCTCGTACTGCATCCAGGTTGAACCACCCTTCGCCCGTTCCCGCGTACATAATATTGTAGTTGCTCCTGTCTTGCACAAGAACCGTGACCGCAAGGTTGGCCATCTGGTCGTTTACCACGGCCCAACTTGGTGTCGCAGAAAGAAAATTGCTAGTTTTGAAGATCCCGCCACTTACCGATGCGGCAAAAACAGTGTTCCCGGTTGGATCGTTCTTATCGATCATGATTGTCCGCGACCTGCCGCCTATGTTATTCGGTCCCCGTTCGGTCCAGGTAAGGTTACTGATCTGCGTCGTACGTGCAGTGCTCATGAACCGCATGGCATCTAATAATCTCTCGGTAGGAACGCGGTTCAGCGCAGGGTCCCTTGTCATCAAAAATTGCTGCCTCATTGCTTTTTGCATTCCATCCATTTCGAGTTTTTCCTCTGATTCGGAAGAATTGTCTTTGCATCCAACGAAGATCCCTGAAACCAATATGCCAGCGAGTAAAGAAAGAAAGGAAGTTTTAAATGGGGTAAAGACCATTTTCTTATCAAAAAACATGCGCTTATTTTTAAGAATACTTTTGTAAACTACAAAATCTTAGATAAATCTAATTCAATAAATTATTTATGAAAAAATTTCTACTATTTTCTGCAATATCTACTCTTGCTTTAAACCTTTTTAGCCAGCCTACCGTAAAGATCTACGCTTATGAACAGGACAACTTACCCGGTACGCGGCCCGCTGGTGTAGTGGATGAAAACGGAAAACCCATCAAAAAGGCTGCTCCGAAAAAAAATTACTTGATTTATTTGTCCTTAAAACAGAAGTATAGCGTAAAGCCTGTACAAATATTTATCAAAGGGCAAGCTTTCGAAGTGGGCTCCATTTCTGTTAGAAAGAGTCCTGTAGAATACATCGACACTATGGTTCCAAATAACGCTGAGAAAATAGTCTTGGTTCCGGTAACGGATAACAAGGTGATGGAAGTGCCAGTAGCCGAACCCTCATTAGCACAAAAAAAGACTTCAACCATCCAAAATCTTACGTCCAAAAATGACGTCGTCGTAGCTTATATGTGGAACAACAAGAAGTATTTTGTGACCCTGAAACAAATAAAAAAACTGCCGTCGCGGGTTAATGAATAACCGTGATGGCTAAATTTTTTTTGAAAATAGTTTGCCAGAAAAAAAAATCTACTATTTTTAACGAATCGATTGCTTGCCACTCACTAAAAAGAAAAAAGCGGTATTCAACTACCGCTTTTTTATTAAGGTGCGCTGAAGCATTATTTCGCCTACATCAACTGTCTGTCCGTCCTTTACGCTGATGTTCTCCAACACAGCGTCCTTATACGGTTCAATGCCATCGACGACTACTTTGTAAATTCCGGGCTTTAGTGAAAAACTAAAATTGCCATTCACAATATTTGACGTTGCAGAGTCCTTGCCTCCGATGGCCAAGGCAGAGTTGGCACCATCAACGGGATTGACTCTTCCCGTGATAGCAGTTTGTTCCCGCTTGTTCCAGGCGAAAATGCTCAACATCGCCGAAAAGATAATTCCGAGCAGCAATGGGAAACGTTTCATGACCAAAAAATTTAAGAATTAATAAACCTGTTTCACCTGCAAAGGGCCAATCACCATGCCACAGTGAAGGATTTGGTGATTAGCGTACTCTGCTTTACATTACTAAAAATTTTTACGAATGGCTTTACAACCCTGGCGAAAAGGAATTGTGACGCGCATCGAAGACGAAACATATAATACCAAAAGATTTTGGGTTGCAGTTCCTGAATTAGAGTCATTTGACTTTGCAGCCGGCCAGTTTGTAACCCTCGACCTACCTATTCATGAAAAATCAAATAAGAGATGGCGTAGTTATTCGATTGCTTCGTGGCCCGATGGAAGTAATGAGTTTGAACTTGTAATTGTGTTAATGGAAGGCGGCCTCGGCACCCGTTACTTGTTTAACGAAACAAAGGTTGGAAGTGAACTAACACTTCGCGGGCCACAGGGAATCTTTGTTTTGCCTGACCCAATTGAAAAAGACATGTTTTTCATTTGCACTGGAACAGGTATCGCACCTTTTAGAAGCATGTTGCACTACATCTCGGATAATAATATTGCGCACAAAAAAATATATCTCATTTTCGGAACGCGCACTAAAGCGAATCTTCTCTACTATGACGAAATGAGAAACCTCACCCAGGTTATTGAAGATTTTCACTATATACCTACACTTTCAAGGGAAGAATGGGAAGGAAGAAAGGGTTATGTGCACGAAATTTATGAAGAGCTCGCCCGCGACAAGCAGCCCGCTGAGTTTATGCTTTGCGGCTGGAAGAACATGATCGACGAAGCAAAAAAAAGGATACAGGAGATGGGATATGAAAGGAAATCGATCCACCAGGAATTATATGGCTAACGATGTTCTTTGGCCTTTCCGACAGGACCGTCATTGACAACTACATGTCCTTTATTCAGCGAGGACTTGGTATCTTCGCAGAAATCAATTTTCGTTATGGGTGCCTCCTCACTCATTGTGTTAACGATTGCAGCCATAGCCTTTTCCGGAATAGCTATTCTCATCTCAAAATTCGTTCTAAAAGCCACTACCAACAAACAAAAGGGCGAGCCTTATGAATGTGGTATTCCGACGCAGGGGCCAAGTTGGATTCAGTTTAACGTGGGTTACTACCTCTTCGCATTGATTTTTTTAATTTTTGATGTGGAGCTGATCTTTTTGTTCCCCTGGGCCGTTGTAGTTAAACAGGTTGGATGGTTGGCGTTAGGGGAGATTGTGATTTTCTTTTTTATCCTTTTCATGGGATTTTTATATGCTCACAAAAAAGGAGCTCTTAAATGGATGTGAAACCCGAAATACAAAATCCGTTCCCAGGTGAAGTTCATCCCACTCCTACAGGTGGCGTTTTAGTTACCGCAATCGACGACGTAATTAACTGGGCCCGGTCAAATTCTTTATGGCCGCTGGTTTTTGGAACCAGCTGCTGTGCTATCGAGATGATGAGCACCGCCTCCGCAAAGTACGATTGGTCAAGGTTTGGTTTCGAAGTGGCACGGGCCACGCCGCGACAAGCTGACGTAATTATTATCGCCGGCACAATCGTGAACAAGATGGCGCCGATTTTAAAAAGATTGTATGATCAAATGGCGGATCCGAAGTATGTAATTGCAATGGGAGCGTGCGCTACTAGTGGGGGTCCTTTTTTTTACAACACGTATTCAGTTGTAAAAGGCGCCGATCACGTGATACCTGTTGATGTTTACATCGCAGGGTGTCCCCCCAGGCCAGAGGCGCTGCTTCATGCATTGATCACACTGCAGAACAAAATAAAATCGGGCTTGACAAGAGAGCAAATAAGAGGCGATTTAAAAAACCCCAACGCGACAACATAATTCGATGATCCCCCAGCAACCAGTAACCAACAACTAGCAACCAGTAACCAGTAACAAGAACATGACTAACGAGGAACTAAAAATAAAGCTGTCTGAATTAATACCCACGATAACCTTCGAAGAAGGAGGGCAGCCGATAGCTAGCGCCTGGTTGAATGTCAATGTTGAGGCAAAGGATTGGCATGGATTTGCAAATTCACTAAAATATAATCCGGTACTAAGCTTTGACTACCTGTTCTGTGAGACTTGTGTGGACTGGAAAACACATTTAACAATGGTGTACCACCTTGAATCGACACAGCACCGGCATATTGTTGTGATAAAATCGAAATTGGATAGGAGTAAGCCGGAGATAGAAACAGTGTCTGACATCTGGAAAACCGCGGAATTTCACGAGCGGGAAGTGTATGAGTTGTTTGGCGTAAACTTTTTAAATCACCCAGATCTGCGGTTATTGATTCTGCCAGATGGATGGGAAGGACGAAATCCGCTCAGGAAGGATTTTGAGGACACAATTAATATGGTCAAATTATAAGAGAATGAAAATAACATCGAACAAGGAACAAGGAATGATGAATGTTGAAGTTTGACAGTTCATTATTCAACGTTCGATCTTCCTTGTTCGATATTCACCATGTATAGAGAAACACAAATAGTAAGCGATGATACAAAGACCGCGTCGCCAGACGTGGAAGGTGATCTTGTAATCAACGTGGGCCCCCAGCACCCTGCAACCCATGGCGTGCTGCATTTGGTGATAACGTTAAGTGGGGAAACGATTAAAAAAGTTGAGCCCCACCTGGGCTACATACACCGCTCCATTGAGAAAATGTGTGAGAGCCTGAGTTATCGCCAATTTATTTACGTCACCAGCAGGATGGACTACTTGTCTTCGCACATCAACAATCACGGCTGCGCCCTATGCGTGGAGAAAGGTTTACAAATAGAAGTGCCTCTGCGTGCGCAGGTGATTCGAGTGTTGATGGATGAATTGACAAGATTGGCATCACATCAACTTTGGTGGGGAGCTATGGCCATGGATGTGGGTGCATTGACGCCTTTTTTCCTCGCGTTTCGTGAACGCGAAATGATCAATGACATCATGGAAGAAACCTGTGGTGCGAGATTAACGATGAACTACATAGTACCAGGCGGGGTAATGGTCGATATTCATCCAAATTTCCAGCAAAGAGTTAGGGAGTTTATCACTCATTTTAAAAATAAGATTGACGAATACGATGAATTGTTGACAGGAAATACGATTTTTCAAATTCGCACAAAAGGAGTCGGATATGTTTCAAAGGAAGATGCAATCTCGTATGGCATGAGTGGACCTTCTGCAAGAGGAAGTGGCGTACAATGTGACATTCGAAAGTTGTATCCTTATGAAGTCTATAGCAAAGTTCAGTTTGATGAGATCATAGAAACGGAAGGCGACAGTTTTGCGCGGTACATTGTGCGAATGAAAGAAATGCGGCAATCGCTATCGATCGTTGAGCAATTGATCGACAATATTCCCGAGGGAGATTTCCAGGCGAAAACAAAGGCTGTTTTGAAGCTACCCAAAGGAGAATTTTATTCACGCGTCGAAACGGCTCGTGGCGACTTTGGAGTTTATATCATAAGCGAAGGCGGGACTACTCCTTACAGGATTAAGTTTCGCTCACCTGGCTTTTCGAATTTGAGCGCCTTGGATCAAATGGCAAGAGGCGGAAAGATCGGTGATCTGGTTGCCATAATGGGAACGTTGGACCTTGTTATCCCAGACATCGACCGGTAGGGATTGCAGATTGTGCATCGCAAATTGCCAATTAGATCAGGAGTCTGCAAAATTTGCAATTTGCAATTTGAAATTTGAAATTGAATGTGGAGTTTAGAAAACATATCGAACACAATTGACAACTGGTTGCACAGCACTTTCAATGGAACAACTGTGATGCTCATTGAGTTCTTGATCATTGCCTTGCTCGTCATTGGGTTGTTCGCCGTGCTTGGTCTTGTGCTGATCTTGATGGAAAGAAAAGTATCGGCGTGGATGCAGGTGAGATTGGGGCCTAATCGAGTTGGACCGGGTGGCATGTTTCAAACCGTTGCGGACACGCTAAAATTGATAGTGAAAGAAGGAATGACTCCTCTCAAGGTTGATAAATTCCTTTTTAATCTTGCTCCATTTATTGTGATTATTGTTTCAATGGTTGTGCTTGCACCTTTGATGTTCGCAAAGAACTTTCAAATTTGGGACATCAATATCGGCATTCTCTTCATCACAGCTATTTCTTCAATTTCTGTGATTGGCATTTTAATGGCGGGATGGGCAAGCAATAACAAGTATTCTTTGCTCGGTGCAATGCGGAGCGGCGCCCAGATCGTCAGCTACGAATTGTCTGCTGGCCTTTCCGTGCTCTGCATCGTGGTTCTTACCGGCAGTTTGAGAATTTCGGACATCATTAACGCGCAGGCCGATGGATGGTGGTTGTTTAAGGGTCACATCCCCGCAATGATCGCCTTCCTAATTTTTATAATTGCAGTCACCGCGGAGACCAACCGTGCCCCGTTTGATTTGGCTGAGGCAGAATCAGAACTAACCGCTGGATTTCATACCGAATATTCAGGAATGAAGTTCGCGTTGTTCTTCCTAGCCGAATACGTAAATGTATTCATTGTTTGCGCGATTGGGTCAACGCTTTTCCTTGGGGGATGGATGCCACTCCATATCGGAAACTGGGCTGGTTTTAATCATGTAATGGACTACGTTCCATCCTTTCTCTGGTTTTTTGGAAAGACATTTTTCCTCATTTTCGTGATCATGTGGTTTCGGTGGACTTTTCCACGATTGAGAATTGACCAGTTGTTAAATCTTGAGTGGAAATACTTATTGCCTATCAGTATGTTTAATTTGATATTGGTAACAGTTATTGCGATTCTAAGATGGCATTTTTAAAAGACTATATAAAAGATGTGTTAGGAGCTTTGCGGTCCTCGCTAAGGGGCATGAGACTAACCGGTTATTATGCGCTGCACCATAAAAAAGAAAACATCACACAGCAATACCCGGATAATCGTGACAAACTGGTGCTTCCTGAACGTTTTCGCGGTGAGGTTGTAATGCTGCATGACGAAAAAAATGAACATGCCTGTACCGGCTGTACAGCGTGCGAGCTCGCATGTCCGAACGGAACGATCAAGATCATTACAAAATTCGACATCACGCCTGATGGAAAAAAGAAGAAAGCGCTGGATACGTTTGTGTATCACCTTGAATTGTGCACGATGTGCAACCTGTGCATTGAGGCCTGCCCTACGAATGCTATCAAGATGGCGCAGACATTTGAACACAGCGTGTTTGATAGAAATAAATTGACAAAGGTGCTGAATAACCCTGGGTCGAAGATTCGAGAAGGTGTTGAGTAAATATCAAGAACCAAGAAACAAAAACAAAATAAATTAAAAATAAAAAAAAATCAAAAGCCCGTGAAGGAGAGCAGCCGTTGAATTTCGAATTTATTACTTATTTGGAGTTTGGTTCTTGGTATTTGAAAATTTTTTAAGTGAACGCATCAGCAATCATATTCTACATGATCTCCGCTTTTATTCTAGGCGCGGGCTTACTGGCAATGACAACCAGAAAAATTTTTAGGTCTGCCATTTGGCTGTTGTTTTCGCTGATCGGTATCGCTGCCTTGTATTTCTGGTTGCAAGTTGAATTTATTGCGGCGGTGCAGATAGTTGTCTACGTAGGCGGGATTGTTGTGTTGATCATCTTTTCCATTTTTCTTACGCAGCAGTCGGATAAAGAGATGCCAAAGCAACCTCTGAGAAGAATTATCACTTCCACATTGGCCATTTTGTTCGGCTTCGGGTTGACCTTTTTGCAAATATGGAAATATAACTTTCAACCTACCACAAGGAGTTTCGACTGGACAGTTTCAAAAATTGGATCACAAATGCTGAATACAGCAGCGGGAGGTTATGCATTGCCTTTCGAAGTTGTAAGCATGCTCTTACTGGCTGCGATGGTAGGGTGCATTGTGATTGCTATGAAAGCCGGGCCACAACAACCTCCATCAAAGCACAAAGAATCGGAACAATCTAAAAAAACAATACCGCAGGGATTTCAATTTGCCGAGCACGAAAACGAAAAAATCGTTTCGTTACAGGAAAAGACAGGAGGAACCTCCCAATGAGCAGCGTACCTCTTTCACATATTCTCTTTGTCAGCACCGCGCTATTCTTCATAGGCATGTATGGATTATTTACGCGTCGCAACATGATCACGATGCTAATGGCCATTGAACTCATTTTAAATAGTGTGAACATCAACTTTGTCGTGTTCAACAAATATTTGTACCCCGATAAACTGGATGGAATCTTCTTTGTCATTTTTATAATAACCATTGCCGCGGCAGAAGCAGCTGTTGCAATTGCAATAATTATTAACCTGTATCGCAGCCACCGCTCAATTGATGTTGAAAATGCAACGGAGATGAAATGGTGAAATAGTGAATAGTGAATGGTCAATGGTAAATAGAGTAAAAAAACTTGAAATGCTTAACTACAATAGTCAAAATTTTAAACTAAGGCTTGGCGGAGAGGAGACCGAGAAGTGAGGTCATGAACTACTCCTCTTACATAGCACTTATTCTTTTGCTTCCCCTTGCAAGTTTTGTCTTGCTTGGTTTGTTCGGAAGAAAATACCTGAAGAACTTTTCCGGTATTATTGGCTGCATTGTGTTGCTTGCATCGGCTGCCTTGGCGCTATTTGCGGCGTATAATTATT
>Ga0066388_100002427_pt1 | contig 11369 bp, 10 predicted proteins | sample PanSoiMetaGPlot6_FD_64539 | JGI IMG/M metagenome (GOLD analysis project Ga0066388, IMG submission 64539) | Tropical forest soil microbial communities from Panama analyzed to predict greenhouse gas emissions - Panama Soil - Plot 6 (Hybrid Assembly) | ecosystem: Environmental > Terrestrial >... | reverse complement strand
TGGTCTGCGTGCCGATGGAGGGCGCCGCGCTGGACCGGCTGCAGATCCCGATGATGACCGACCGCAACACCGGGCGGCTGCAGACCGCGTTCACCGTCAGCGTGGACGCGCGGCAGGGCACCAGCACCGGGATCAGCGCCGCCGACCGGGCCCGCACGATCCGGCTGCTGGCGGCGCCGGACACCAAGCCGCACGATCTCACCCAGCCCGGGCACGTCTTCCCGCTCCGCTACGCCGGCGGCGGGGTGCTGCGCCGGGCGGGGCACACCGAGGCCAGCGTGGACCTGGCCCGGCTGGCCGGGCGGCACCCGGCCGCGGTGATCTGCGAGATGGTCAACGACGACGGCTCCATGAAGCGGCTGCCGGAGCTGACGGCGTTCGCCGCCGAGCACCGGCTCGCGCTGGTCTCGATCGCGGACCTGATCGCCTACCGGCGCCGGCTCGAGACGCAGGTGGAGCGAGTGGTGGACACCCGCCTCCCGACCCGGCACGGGACGTTCCGGGCGGTCGGGTACCGGTCCACCGTGGACGGGCGCGAGCACGTGGCGCTCGTGGCCGGCGAGATCGGGGACGGCGCCGACCTGCTGGTCCGGGTGCACTCCGAGTGCCTGACCGGAGACGTGCTCGGGTCGCTGCGCTGCGACTGCGGCGCGCAGCTGGACGCCGCCATCGCGGCGGTGGCCGCCGAGGGCCGCGGCGTCGTGCTGTACCTGCGCGGGCACGAGGGCCGGGGCATCGGGCTGCTGTACAAACTGCAGGCGTACCGACTGCAGGACGGTGGGGCCGACACCGTCGACGCCAACCTGTCTCTCGGCCTGCCGGCCGACGCCCGGGACTACGGGACCGGCGCGCGGATCCTGGTCGACCTCGGCGTGCACACGGTGCGGCTGCTGTCGAACAACCCGGCGAAGCGGGCCGGCCTCGAGGGGCACGGCGTGCGGGTGGTCGGCCGGGTGCCGCTGGCGGTCCACCCGAACCCGGAAAACCTGCGCTACCTGCGCACCAAGCGCGACCGGCTCGGCCACGACCTGCCCGAGCTGGCCCTCCCCGAGCTGCCCGAGGCGCTGCCGTGAGCGCCGAGGGCCGGCCGGAGCAGACGACGGTCGACGCGGCGGGGGTCCGGCTCGGCGTGGTCGCCGCCCGCTGGCACCCGCAGATCGTCGACGCGCTGCTCGAGCGCTCGCTCGCCGCGGCGGCGGCGTGTGGGCTGGCCGAGCCCGTGGTGCTGCGGGTGCCGGGGGCCATGGAGCTGCCGGTCGTCGTGCAGGCGGTGGCCCGCACGTCGGACGCGGTGGTCGCCCTCGGCGCCGTGGTGCGCGGCGGCACGCCCCACTTCGAGTACGTCTGCGACACGGTCACCGCCGGCCTCACCCGGGTGACGCTGGACGAGGGAACCCCGGTCGGCAACGGCGTGCTCACCTGTGACACCGTGGAGCAGGCGATGGACCGCTGCGGACGGGCCGGGAGCCGCGAGGACAAGGGCTGGGAGGCGACGGTGGCGGCGCTGCAGACCGCGCTGGTGCTGCGCGGGCTGCGACACAGCTCCTTCCGCGCCGGTTTCTGACCGACTGCTGGAGGAAGAAGCTCCCCGTGCTCTCGCTGGTCCTGCCCAAGGGTTCGCTGGAGGCGGCGACCCTGGACTTGTTCGACGCCGCCGACCTGGCGGTCCGCCGCGGCTCCGACCGCGACTACCACGCCGTGGTGGACGACCCCCGGATCGACCGGGTGCGCTTCCTGCGGCCGCAGGAGATCCCGCAGTACGTCGAGCAGGGGCTGTTCGACCTCGGCATCACCGGCCGGGACTGGATCACCGAGACCGAGTCCGACGTCGTCTCGCTCAGCGAGCTGCAGTACTCCAAGGCCACCGGGCAGCCGGTCCGGGTGGTGCTCGCGGTGCCGATGGACTCGCCCTGGCGGTCGGCCGCAGACCTGCCGGACGGGGTCCGGATCTCCACCGAGTTCCCGGCGATGACCAGGCGGTTTCTCGACCAGCACGGGGTCAAGGCGGTCGTGGTGCCCTCCTACGGGGCGACCGAGGCGAAGGTGCCCGACATCGTCGACGCGATCGTCGACCTCACCGAGACCGGGTCGTCGCTGCGCAAGAACGGCCTCCGCGTCCTGGACACCCTGCTGACCAGCTACACCGAGGTGATCGCCAACCGTGGCGCGCACGCGGACCGGCAGAAGCGGGCCGCGATGGAGGACATCGTGCTGCTGCTCGGCGGCGCGGTCCGGGCCCGCCGGCACGTCCTGGTCAAGCTGAACGTCGCCGCCGCGGACCTGCCGGCGGTGCTCGCCCTGATGCCGGCGGCGACCTCGCCGACCCTCATGCCGCTGGCCACCGGAGAGCACTCGGCGGTGGAGGCGGTGGTGCCGAAGGCGACCGTGAACACCCTGATCCCGGCGCTCAAGGCGGCCGGCGGCTTCGACATCCTCGAGCTGCCGATCTCCAAGATCGTCGAGTAGCTGCCCGTGCCGGGCCCGCCGGGCCTGGCCCTCGCCCGGGCTGCCAGACTGGACCGGTGAGCGAGCAGCAGGCTGGTGCCGCCGCCGTCCGGGCCCGGCCGGTGCGGCTGCGCCGGGTCAGCGCGGCTGCGGCCGTCGCGGTGCTGGTCGTGTTCGCCGTCGCCGCCGTTCTGCTGCGGGCTGGCTCCACCGGTGCGGTGTTCGGCCGCGCCGACCAGGTCGCGCTGGGCGGCATCGGGGTGCTGGTCGCCGCCGGGCTGCTGCTGCTCGGCCGGCCCACCCTGGAGGCGGACGCGCGGGGGGTGCGGGTGCGCAACATCGTCGGCGAGCACGACGTCCCGTGGGCGGTAGTGCGGGCCGTCTCGTTCCGGGACGGTTCGCCGTGGGCGTCGCTGGAGCTCCTCGACGACGAGACGGTCGCGCTGATGGCGGTGCAGGCCGCCGACGGCGAGCGGACGGTGCAGGTGGTGCGGGCGCTGCGCCGGCTGCACGAGCGGTACGGGCCTGCGCCGGCCGGGTGACCCCGCCTGGGGTGACCGCCTGGGGCCGAATGCGGTGCAATTTCCGGGTAGGGGCATCGCGTTGACTCCTGGTATCCTCCCCGATACGACCGGCTCCCGCCGTACGGCGGGAGCGTGCAAGAGGAGTTCGCTCCCACCCGGGCCGCCGCGGCGCCGTAGGGCGCCGGCAGGTTGCCGGGTCCGGTCCGCCGCGGCCTTCGCGCCGCGACGCGTGGCGACGAGGCCCGCATGTGGCTGCGGTCGCCCGACCGGTCGAGAGTGGGCCCCGCGAGCAGCGGTTCGCGGGGTTCTTCGTCGCCATGGGTGGCGGCGGCGGGCCTCGCGGGCGGCGGTGTCCCACCCGACCCCAAGGAGGCCCCATCAGCGCCGAGCCCCGCATCAACGACCGGATCCGCGTCCCCGAGGTGCGCCTGGTCGGTCCGGAGGGCGAGCAGGTCGGCATCGTGCGCATCGAGGATGCGCTGCGGCTGGCCCAGGAGTCCGACCTCGACCTGGTCGAGGTGGCCCCGATGGCTCGTCCACCGGTGTGTAAGCTCATGGACTACGGAAAGTACAAGTACGAGAGCGCTCAGAAGGCACGTGAGGCCCGCCGAAACCAGGCGCTCACCAACATCAAGGAGATGAAGCTCCGCCCGAAGATCGACCCGCACGACTATGAGACCAAGAAGGGTCACGTCGAGCGGTTCCTCCGCCAGGGCGACAAGGTCAAGGTCACGATCATGTTCCGGGGCCGCGAGCAGTCCCGCCCGGAGCTCGGGTTCCGGCTGCTGCAGCGGCTCGCGGACGACGTCGCCGAGCTCGGCTTCGTCGAGTCCGCGCCGCGGCAGGACGGCCGTAATATGATCATGGTGATGGCCCCGCACAAGAGCGCCAAGGCGGTCCGGACGACGCGGCAGGCCGCGCCGACGCCCGGGCCGGTCGTCGGCTGACCCGAGGAAGAAGATGCCCAAGAACAAGACGCACAGCGGCACCTCGAAGCGGTTCCGCGTGACCGGGACCGGCAAGATCGTCCGGCAGAAGGCGAACCGCCGGCACAACTTCGAGCACAAGCCGTCCACCCGCACCCGCCGGCTGGCCGGCCTCGACGTCGTGGACGGTCCCGACACCCGCCGGATCAAGCGTCTGCTCGGCCGCTGACTCCGCCGCTGACCCCGTATCGACGACCACCGCCCGGCTTGCCCGGGCGGTGCTGATGACAAGGACAGGTGCACTCCCGTGGCACGCGTGAAGCGGGCGGTCAACGCCCAGAAGAAGCGGCGGAGCGCGCTCGCGGCAGCAAGCGGATACCGCGGGCAGCGTTCGCGGCTGTACCGGAAGGCGAAGGAGCAGCTGCTTCACTCCGCCACGTACGCCTACCGCGACCGGCGGGCACGCAAGGGCGAGTTCCGGCAGCTGTGGATCACGCGGATCAACGCGGCCGCCAGGGCCAACGGCATGACGTACAACCGCTTCGTGCAGGGGCTGAAGGCGGCGGGGGTGGAGGTCGACCGGAAGGTGCTCGCCGAGATCGCCGTCACCGACCCGACTGCCTTTGCCGCGCTGGTGCGTACCGCCCGTGCCGCCCTGCCCGACGCCGGCGAGAACGCCGCCTAGAGACGGGCCTGCCCGGGGGTGACCCGTTGAGCCGGCGTCCACCCCGTCCTCCCGCCGCCGACCGCGCCCGCCCGGCCGATGGCGAGCACCCGGCCGGCGGGGTGGCCGAGCCGTTCGGTGAGCGCGCCGGGCGGGTCGCCGCGGCCCGGCGGCTGACCCGCCGGGTTGCCCGGGAGCAGGTGCGGGAGTTCCTCGCCGAGGGACCGCAGGCGGTCCGCGAGGCACTGGCGCTGGCCGGCGAGCGGCCGGGCGCGGTGCGGGTGGTGTTCGGCACCGACGAGGCGCTCGACCGGCACGCCGACCTCGCCGACCTGGCCCGCCGGGCCGCGGTCCCGGTCTGCCGGGTCACCGGGCGGGCAGCCGCCGGGCTGTCCGAGACCAGCACGCCGCAGGGACTCGTCGCGGTCTGCCGGTTCGTCGACGTGGACCTCGCCGGCGCGTTCGGCGCCCCGGCACCCCGCCTCGCCGCGGTGCTCGTGGACGTCCGCGACCCCGGCAACGCCGGCACCGTGCTGCGCAGCGCCGACGCGGCCGGGGCCGGTGCGGTGGTCCTCGCCGCAGACAGCGTCGACCCGTACAACGGCAAGGTGGTGCGGGCCAGCGCCGGCAGCCTGTTCCACCTGCCGGTGGTCCGCGGTGCCGCCCCCGCCGCGGCGGTCGGTGCCGCCCGGGCCGCTGGCCTGGCCGTCCTCGCCGCGGACGCCGCCGGCGAGGCCGACCTGGACGACCTCGCCGACGCCGGCACGCTGTCGCGGCCGACCGCGTGGCTGTTCGGCAACGAGGCCAGCGGGCTGCCCTCGTCCCTCGCCGGCCTTGCCGACGCCAGGGTGCGCATCCCGATCCACGGCCGAGCGGAGAGCCTGAACCTTGCCGTGGCGGTCGCCGTCTGCCTCTACGCTTCCGCCCGGGCACAGCGGGTGCGGGCGCAGGCCATCGGGACCGGAAATCGACCCGGCAAGATCGCCGGGTCTAGCGCATCTGCGCCACCGCGTGCTATCCCCTAGAAGGGGAACCAGTGGAACGGAGGGGGCCGGCACTGGGGGGCAACGAGCGGTACAGGACCGGCCGGGGCACGAGCGCCCGGCCGGGCGGCGGGGCACGTCGCGGGGTGGGGTCGAAGCGGTCGCGTCCGCCCAACGGGGCGTTCGAAGGACTGCGGCCGGAGCCGTCGGACGGCCAGAACCCGACAGCCGACTACTCAGCCGCCGCCTACCCAGCCGCCGACTATGAGGACCTGCCCGACGGGGTGCTGGTGGCCGGGCCGGACGGTCGGGTCCTGGCGCTGAACCGGGTCGGCGGGCGGCTGCTCGGCCGCGACCCGCTGCCCTGCATCGGCCAGGACTACCGGGACGTGCTTCCGCTTGCCGACCTCGGCGGTGGCGACTGGTGGGCGTGCACGGACCCCTACCAGGGCCTGACGACCCGCACCGGCCAGCCGGAACGGCTGCTGGAGCTGGACCGGGGCCCGCACCGGGGTCGGCAGCTGCTGGTCACCGCCGCGCACGTGCGCGACCGCGGCCGGCTGGTCCGCCTGGTCGTCGCGTTCCGCGGCACCCGGGCCAGGGAGCGGGCCGAGCGGGACCGGGCCGACCTCGTCTCCGCGGTCGCGCACGAGATCCGGTCCCCGCTGACCACGGTGAAAGGCTTCACCGCGACCCTGCTGGCGAAGTGGGACCGGCTCACCGACGACCAGAAACGGACCATGCTGCGGGCGGTCGACGCCGACGCCGACCGGGTCAACCGGCTGCTGTCCGACCTGCTCGACGTGTCCCGGATCGACGCCGGCCGGCTGACGCTGCGCACGCAGGTGGTCGACCTGCCGGCCGCGGTGGACCGGGTGCTGGCCGGGCGGATAGCCAGCGGCGACACCGCCGACCGGTTCGCCCTCGTGGTCGGCGGCCCGCTGCCGGAGCTCTGGCTGGACCCGGACCGGGTCGCCCAGGTGCTCGGCAACCTCGTGGAGAACGCCGTGCGGCACGGCGCCGGCCGGGTGACCATCGCGGTGTCCGCAGGCACGACCGGCGCCGGCGCCCCGGCCGCCGTGCTCGATGTGGCCGACGAGGGCGCCGGGATCGGCGCGGCGGTGCGGCAGCGGGTCTTCCGCCCGTTCTGGCGGGGCGAGAACGCCCGCGGCACCGGCCTCGGCCTCTACATCGTCAAGGGCATCGTCGAGGCGCACGGCGGCACCATCGAGGTGGACGAGGCGCCTGGCGGCGGCGCCCGGTTCCGGGTGGTGCTGCCGGCCGGGCGTCCCCCGTACGAGCGACAAACCGGTGGGAGCTAGTCCGGGCCGTGTCCCTACACTGCACGGCGTGTCCGCAGCGAATGACCCGTACGACCCCAAGCAGGTCGCCGCGCTCGCCCCGGAGGCGCTCGACGCGGCCGTACGGGAGGCCGAGAAGGTGTTTGCCGAGGCCGGCGACCTGGCGGCGCTGGCCCGGGCCAAGCCGGCCCACCTCGGCGACCGGTCCCCGCTGCGGGTGGCTCGCCGGGAGATCGCCGCGCTGCCGCCGCACGCCCGGGCCGACGCCGGCCGCCGGCTGAACGACGCGCTCTCCGCGGCCCAGGCGGCGTACGAGGCGCGGCTGGCCGCGCTGACCGCCGAGCGGGACGAGCGGGTGCTGCACGAGGAGGCCGTCGACGTCACCCTGCCGTGGGACCGGGTGCCCGCCGGCGCCCGTCACCCGATCAGCTCGCTGCAGGAGCGGATCGCCGACGTGTTCGTGGCGATGGGGTACGAGGTCGCCGAGGGGCCGCACGTCGAGACCGAGTGGCACAACTTCGACGCGCTGAACATCGGCCCGGACAACCCGGTGCGCAGCGCGATGGACACGTTCTTCGTCTCCGCCGAAGGGTCGGGGCTGGTGCTGCGCACCCACACCTCGCCGGTGCAGGCCCGGGTGATGCTCACCCGCAAGCCGCCGATCTACGTGGTCGCGCCGGGCACCACGTTCCGCACCGACGAGCTGGACGCCACCCACACTCCGGTGTTCCACCAGGTGGAGGGCCTGGCCGTGGACGCCGGCCTGACGATGGCGCACCTGCGCGGCACGCTGGACCAGTTCGCCGCCGCGATGTTCGGCCCCGGGCTGCGCAGCCGGTTCCGGCCGTCGCACTTCCCGTTCACCGAGCCGTCGGCCGAGTTCGACCTGCAGTGCTGGGTCTGCCGCGGCGCCTCGGTCGGCGACCCGGACCGCCCGTGCCGCACCTGCTCCTCGGAGGGCTGGGTCGAGTGGGGCGGCTGCGGCATGGTCAACCCACGGGTGCTGGTGGCCTGCGGGATCGACCCGGACCGGTACAGCGGCTTCGCGTTCGGCATGGGCATCGAGCGGACGCTGATGGCCCGCCACGGCGCCGAGGACATGCGCGACATGGTCGAGGGCGACGCCCGGTTCACGCTGCCGTTCGGAACGGAGGTCTGAGGGTGCGGGTCCCGCTGTCCTGGCTGCGCGAGTACGTGCACCTGCCGGCCCGGCTGACCGGCCGCGACGTGGCCGCCGGGCTGGTCCGGCTCGGGCTCGAGGTGGAGACCGTCGACTCCGTCGGCACGGACGTCTCCGGGCCGCTGGTCGTCGGCCGGGTCCGCTCCTACGAGCAGTTCACCGCGAGCAACGGGAAGACGGTGCGCTGGGTGCAGGTCGCCGTCGGCGAGGACGCGTCGCGGGGCGTCATCTGCGGCGCACTGAACTTCGCTGAGGGCGACGCCGTCGTGGTCGCGCTGCCCGGCACGGTGCTGCCGGGCGGGTTCACCGTCGGCTCCCGGCAGACGTACGGCCACCTCTCCGAGGGGATGATCTGCTCGGCCCGCGAGCTGGGTCTGGGCGAGGACCACACGGGCATCCTCGTGCTGCCCGACGACGCCCGGGCCGGCGCCGACGCGGTCGAGTTCCTCCGCCTGCGCGACGACGTGCTGGACGTCGCGGTCACCGCCGACCGCGGCTACGCGCTGTCGATCCGCGGGATGGCCCGGGAGGCCGCACAGGCGTTCGGCGCGCCGTACCGCGACCCGGCCGACGCCGTGCACCCGCTCGACCCGGACGACGCCGGCTGGCCGGTGCGCATCGAGGACCTCGCCGGCTGCGACCGGTTCTCCACCCGGACGGTGACCGGCGTGGACCCGGCCGCCCCCACCCCGCTCGAGCTGCAGCGGCGGCTGCTGATGGCCGGGATGCGGCCGATCTCGCTGGCCGTCGACGTGACGAACTACGTGATGCTCGAGATGGGCCAGCCGATGCACGCGTTCGACCGGGCCACGCTGTCCGGGCCGATCGTGGTCCGCCGCGCGGCGCCCGGAGAGCGGCTGGTCACCCTGGACGGCGTGGACCGGGCGCTGGACCCCGACGACCTGCTGGTGACCGACGGCTCCGGCCCGATCGCGCTGGCCGGGGTCATGGGCGGCGCGTCCACCGAGATCGGCCCGCAGACGGCGGAGATCGTGCTGGAGGCGGCGCACTGGGAGCCGGGGACGATCGGGCGCACGGTCCGGCGGCACAAGCTGCCCAGCGAGGCGGCCCGCCGCTTCGAGCGCGGCGTCGACCCGGAGGTGGCCGGGGCCGCGCTGCAGCGGGCCTGCGACCTGCTGACCGAGCTGGGCGGAGGCAGCGCCGCGGCCGGGTACACGGTGGCCGGCCCCGGGCCGGAGCGGATCGCGATCACGCTGCCGGCCGACCAGCCGGGCGAGGTGGCCGGCCTGCCGATCGGCCGGCGGGCGGTGGTGCGGCGGCTGGAGCAGATCGGCTGCGCGGTCGGCGGCGCGACCGGCGACATCCTCGGCGTGATCCCGCCGTCCTGGCGGCCGGACCTCACCGACCCCGCCGACCTGGTCGAGGAGGTGGTGCGGCTGGAGGGGTACGACGCGATCCCGTCGGTGCTGCCCACCCCGCCGCCGGGCCGCGGGCTCACCGCGGTCCAGCGCACCCGCCGGTCGGTGGGCCGGGCACTGGCCGACGCCGGCTACGCCGAGGTGCTGACCTACCCGTTCGTCTCGCCCGAGGTGCACGACGCGTTCGGGCTCGGGCGCGACGACCCGCGGAGCCGCGCGCTGCGGCTGGCCAACCCGCTGTCGGACGAGGAGCCGCAGCTGCGCACGTCGCTGCTGCCCGGGCTGCTCGCCGCGCTGCGCCGCAACGTCGGCCGCGGGCAGCGCGATGTCGCCCTGTTCGAGTCCGGGCTGGTCTACCTGCTGCGGCCCGGCGCCCCGCCGCCGCCGCGGGTGGGCGTGGCGCAGCGCCCCAGCGAGGCGGAGCTGGCCGCGCTGGACGCCGCCCTCCCCGACCAGCCGCGGCACCTGGCCGCGGTGCTGGCCGGTGACCGGGAGCCGGCCGGCTGGTGGGGCCCGGCGCGCCCGGCGAGCTGGGCCGACGCAGTGCAGGCCGCCCGGGTGGTGGCCCGCGCCGCGCGGGTGCCGCTGTCGGTGCGGGCCGCCGCGCACCCGCCCTGGCACCCCGGCCGGTGCGCGCAGCTGCTCGCCGACGGCGAGCGGCCGGTGGGGTACGCTGGCGAGCTGCACCCGCGGGTCCTCGCCGCGCTCGACCTCCCCGAGCGCACCTGCGCGCTGGAGCTGGACCTCGACGCGCTCGGCGTCGGCGGCCCGGTCCAGGCGCCGACGCTGTCGACCTACCCGCCGGCGCTGCTCGACGTGGCGCTGGTGGTCCCGGAGGACGTGCCGGCCGCCGAGGTGGAGAGCGCCCTGCGCGACGGCGCCGGCGAGCTGCTCGAGGCGCTGCGGCTGTTCGACGTCTACGCCGACGAGAGCCGCCTCGGCCCCGCCCAGCGGTCGCTGGCCTACGCGCTGCGCCTGCGCGCCCCCGACCGGACCCTGACCGCCGAGGAGGCGACCGCCGCCCGCGACGCCGCCGTGGCCGAGGCGAGCCGCCGCACCGGCGCCGTGCTGCGCAGCTGACCCTGAGCACCCGCAGGTGCAGCCCTGACTACGACCAACCCTGGTGGCACAGAACTATACTTCCCGGAAGTATGGTTCTGTCATGTGCGGGATGTCCGCAGGCGGCCGAGGAACGTGATGGTCGACAAGCCTGAGCGGGTGTTCGACCGGGCCAGGGAGTGGCAGGCGCTGGAGTCGTTCGCCGCGGGTGGCCGGGCCGGCCCGGCGGCGGTGGGCGCGAGGCTTGGCGTGGTCAGCGGCAGGCGCCGGCAGGGCAAGAGCTTTCTTCTGCATGCCTTCGCCGAGGCTACCGGCGGGCTGTACTTCGCGGCGACCGAGGCCACTGAGGCCGAGTCGCTGCGGCTGTTCGCCGGTGCCCTCAGCCGCTACACCCGGGAGGTGTCCGAGGTGCCCTACCGCGACTGGGACGACGCGGTCGCGGGCCTCTTCGGCGCGTTCCGCGGCCGGACGGTGCCGGTGGTCATCGACGAGTTCCCGTTCCTGGTCCGGATGTCTCCCGCGTTGCCGTCGGTCATTCAGCGTGAGCTGGGCCCGGGGGGCAGCGGCCGGGGCAGCGGCGCACGCCTGGTCCTGTGCGGGTCGGCGGTCTCGGTGATGGGCGGGCTGCTGGCCGGCCAGGCTCCGCTGCGTGGGCGGGCCGGGCTCGAGCTGGTGGTTCAGCCCTTCGGCTACCGGGAGGCGGCGCGGTTCTGGGGGATCACCGACCCGCGGCTGGCGGTGCTGGTCCATGCCGTGGTGGGTGGGACCCCGGCCTACCGCTACGAGTTCACCCAGGGTGACGTGCCTGGTGACCTGTCCGACTTCGACTCCTGGGTCACCCGCACCGTGCTCGACCCGCGGACGCCGTTGTTCCGAGAGGCCCGCTACCTGCTGGCGGAGGAGTCCGA
>Ga0066388_100002426_pt1 | contig 11369 bp, 10 predicted proteins | sample PanSoiMetaGPlot6_FD_64539 | JGI IMG/M metagenome (GOLD analysis project Ga0066388, IMG submission 64539) | Tropical forest soil microbial communities from Panama analyzed to predict greenhouse gas emissions - Panama Soil - Plot 6 (Hybrid Assembly) | ecosystem: Environmental > Terrestrial >... | reverse complement strand
CTCGCAAGGAAGGCCTAGAAATCGATCGACTCGTCCATGACGAATTGGTGGCGTGGCGCTCGCGGCCACCTTTGTGCACGTGAGCTCAAGGCCGCACGTTCACACAAGGCCCGGCCCGGAAAGAGGGACTGGATGCTTGCGCCTGGCCGCTCGAGCATGGGCGTCCTCCGAGATCGATGCTATGAGGTCGCAAAGCTCATCGGGAAGATGTCGATGCAGGTCGTAATCTGCGGTGCCGGAGTGATTGGCGCGGCTGCCGCCTACGAGTTGAGCCGCCGGGGCATCGCCGTCACCGTGATTGAGCGATGGCGCGTCGCCGGTGCAGCCTCTGGCAAGTCGGGAGGCTTTCTGGCCAGGGACTGGTGCCGGGGGACGCCCGTTGCGGTGCTCGCCGAGCGCAGCTTCGACCTGCATGCGGCTTGGGCCCGGGACCTTGGCGACCGGTACGGATATCGCAGGGTCGATACGTTTGCCGTCGCCGTGAGCGACCGGCGCAAGCTTGCACGAGCCCATCGCGCGAACGTTGCCGGCTGGCTGGCCGCGGATATTTCACATCGCAGGCGCATCGGCAGCCGGGATACGACGGCACAGATCGATCCGGAGGCCTTCACGCGCACCTTGATTGAGGCCGCGACATCGCGAGGCGCCAGGCTCTTCATCGGCACGGTGGCGGGCCTGCGTACGTCGCGCGACGGTAGCCGCGCCGAGGGCGTTACCCTCGAGGATGGCCGCGACCTTGCAGCGGACGCCGTGATCATCGCCATGGGTCCGTGGTCGGTGCTCGCCGCGCACTGGCTGCCGATGCCAGCGGTCTATGGTCTCAAGGGGCACAGCATCCTCTTCAGGCCCGAGGCCATGTTGCCTTCCGAGACGGTGTTTGTCGACTTTGAGGATACCGACGGCGAGACCTACGCACCCGAAATCGTGCCGCGAGCCGATGGCACGCTCTATGTCTGTGGTCTGTCGAGCAGCGCACCTCTGCCGCGCGATCCTGCAAAGGTCAATCCGGAGCCGGGCGGCTGCGAGAAGCTAGGCGCGATCTCGCTGCGCCTCGTGCCGCTCCTCGGTTCTGCCAAGGTGCTGGCCAGCCAGGCGTGTCACCGCCCCATTACCGCCGACGGCATTCCGTTGATCGGGCCGGTTCCGCAGGTGGCGGGTGCCTTCATCGCAACCGGTCATTCGGTATGGGGCATGCTAAATGCGCCGGGCACCGCCGAGGCGCTCGGGGAGCTGATTGTCGATGGCCGCACACGCCACGTGCCCATCGCTGCCTTCTCGCCATCGCGCCTGCCGGCACTTGCCCCCAATGCGCTGTCGATCGCGTTAAATCAGGCCTAAACTTCGCCAGTTCGGGCCCGCGTGTGGCCCGTGGCGGCGATCGGCCGGCTGGCCCGCGCCCAGCTGCGGGGCGGCGGCGATGCACAACGGAGACCACCTATGACGTGGGATATCCTGATCCGTCACGGCACTATCATCGACGGGAGCGCTAGCCCGGGCAAGGTCGGCGACATCGCACTCCTCGGGGGACGCATTGCAGCGCTTGCGCCGTGCCTGGCTGGAGATGCCAACAAGGTGATCGACGCCGGCGGCCTCGCTGTCACACCCGGCTTTATCGACATCAAAACCCATTCCGACTTCGTCTTGCCAATCAATCCGAAAGCCGAAAGCAAGGTTCGGCAGGGTGTCACGACCGAGATCATTGGCCATTGCGGTTTCTCGGTCGCGCCGGTGCTGGCCGGAAAAACACAGGTCCTCGCCGACTACCTGAGCGGTGGCGCGCCGTGGCTGCCATTGCGGGAAATGAGCTTTCCCGAGTACCTCGATACCTTTCCTCCGGTCGCGGTCAATGCCGGCATGCTGGTCGGGCACAACACGCTGAGGCTCATGGTGATGGGGCTTGAAGACCGGGTACCGACCGACGCCGAGCTCGGGCAGATGATTGCCCTGCTGGATGATGGTCTGCGCGCAGGTGCGCTCGGAATGTCGTCGGGCTTGTTTACCCCACCCGGCAGCTTTGCCCAGCCGGACGAAATGACCGCGCTTTGCGCGGTGCTGAGGCGACACAACGCGGGTTATTTCACCCACATTCGCGACGAGGCCAACGAAGTCATGGAGGGGGTGGAGGAGGCGATCGATGTTGCGCGTGCTTGCGGCGTCCATGTCGAGATCGTGCATCTCAAGTGCGCGGGCGTCGACAATTGGGGAAAGGCAGGTGAGATCCTCGACAGGATCGCGGCTGCGCGAGAACAGGGGTGCGACATCGACTGCGACGCCTATCCGTACACCGCCGGCGCCAATCCGCTGAAGAATTTGCTGCCGCCCTGGGTGCAAATAGGCAGCAATGAGACCATGCTGGCACGGCTCGCGCTACCAGCGACCCGGGCCCGAATCGGGACCGAGCTCGCCAGTCGCGGGCTCAACAATTGGGGCCGCATCCCCTCATGGGATGCGGTACAGATCTCGATCTCGCCGCGCCTGCCGCAGACGGCTGGAAAGACAGTGGCAGCGTTGGCCGCGGCGCGAGGTTGCGACCCAATTGACCAGATCTGCGACCATCTGATCGCCGACAAGGGTGCCACACGCGTGCTCATCACATCGATGTCCGAGGACGATATCCGCACTATCGTGAGCTCGGCCACGGCGCTCGTCGGCTCGGACGGTAATTGCGTCGCCACCTATGGGATCGTCGGCCAGGGTCTACCCCATCCGCGCTTTTACGGCACATTTCCGCGAATTATTGGGCACTACGTCCACGATCAACGCCTGATCCCGCTCGAACAGGCGATTTACAAGATGACCGGCGGCCCGGCGAAAGCGCTCAAATTGCGCGATCGCGGACAATTGAAGGAGGGCTACCGCGCCGATGTCACGATCTTTGATCCGGAGGATTTCCGGGACGAGGCAACTTATGTGACCCCGCATCGCTATCCAAGCGGCCGGCGCACGACGGTCATCGTCAACGGAACCGTCGTTGTCGAGAATGCCGTTCATACGGGCGCGACGCCCGGGGCTGTGCTGCGCCGCGCTGCTGACGGCACCGTCGGCTAGCTCAACGCTGAATGGTCACGCCCGCAATGGCCAAGCGGTCGGCGCGACGTCCGTAGTCGGGAAAGGCAGCGCTGAGGGGCTGCACTAGCGACTATCATCGCCGGGACGGCACGCCCTGCGCGCGTGAGGCAGTGCACGCCAGATCAATAACCCCGTGCGCAGTGGGTCACCATGCAAATCGGAGCGCAAGCAGGCTCCGAGGCCGACGGTAAGTCTAGCGCATGGGCCGGCTTGGGCGCAGGTACCGCGGCGACTCCATACGCTGCGCGCGCGCTGCCGTTGGCGGCTTGCGCGATGCTTGGTGCGGGGTGCACGATCCATCGCACCGCGCTTGGCGCCAAGCTCGGCAATGGAGGGCGATTCGCCATTGGGCGTTCTGTCGGGCCTCTTCCCCCGTGCCACGGTTGCGCAGCCGGCCCCTGCTTGTTCCCAGCCACGGGTTCAGGCGGCATAAGCGGTGTAAGTGTGGCCGCGAGCATCGGACCGGCAGCTGGCTTGGCACATCTGCTGCCGGACGTGTTGGCCTCGCGCCAAGGCCAGATGCACGGGGCTCCGGCTTTGTGGTCGGCAGCTTAAGCGTTGACCTTCTCGATCAGAGCCTCCATCGCCCGTCTGCTCGTTCGCGTGCCGAGGAGAGCTTCCCATGAGCTGGCGAGGTCTGCCTCGTTGGCTTGATCGCAGCGCCAGCCAGGAAGCCAAACACGGCGACTGCCAAACCCGAGAGCGCAACAACACGCCCCGGGGCGCGCATGTTCACGGTGCGTCACGATGAGCGGCCGCACAAGATTTGCATGCAACTCCATGAACGCACGGAGCGCGCCGCCACTGCCGCGCCGATCGCGTCGGCACTGCTTTTGCTGCAATCAACCGAGCAGCACTACCGCGCATACGCTATTGCCCAACGCGTTCGTGCCGCCCCCGCGCAGGCTCTTGACGCGTGCAACCAGCCCGACCTTGTCCCCGTGCGGGTCTCTCGAAACCCGCCCACATTAATCTTTGGTTCGATAGCCCACTGACTGGTCCATTGCGCCTTCATCGACTCAAGGCGATCAGAGTTTCGTTGACGCCCGGGACAGAAGCTTCCAATCCGCGCCCTGCTTCTGCCAGTTCATCAGAATGTGAAGGGTAGTGGCGTTCTTCTTGCCGTCCGCCACGGACTCGCTTTCGCCCAACCAGTGGAACCGTACGACCGCCGCGGCGCCGACCACGCGAACCTTCACGTTCTCGTAGACCAGGGACAAGAACTTGGATTTTCCGCTGGTGGCGTTCGCGATGAATGTCGCCTTGTCTTCGACACGCCCGTCGGAGTGGCTATAGCTGAGTTCCGGCGCGCACAGCACATCCAAGACCTTGGGGTCCGCCGCGAATTGGGCAGCGCGGAACGCCTCGACGTTCTTCGCGACGGCAGCTTCTTCATCCGCCTCAGTCGCGAAGGCCGGAAGAACACCCAGGAGTCCCACTGCAATCGCTGGTAGGGCTAGCTGACGACGATGGATCTTCATGGCTTCCTCCACGTGTCTGCCGCGGACTGGTTTATACGTAGGCGAAGTAGTATTGCCCGGGCAGGCATCGAGTGTAGACCGGCCGTTGGCGCCAAGCTACTCGATGAGGGGCGAGGATCCCGCGTGGCCCCACCAGTGTGAGCCTTGTCCGCCGATGTTGGGGTTTGCAACGGCAGGTTTCGGAGGCATTTGCTGCATGGCCAGCCGAGGCATGCCACTGCCCGGCAGGCAACGCTTGCTTGCGGCGCAGCAAATAAATGCCATGGAAGCCGGACGGCTATGGCCCCCCGGAGGTCCTTTCGGCGTCATGAAGCAGCGTGCCGTTCTCGGTTGCGCTTTGCGTGCTGCAGGCATGGCGAGTTGCAGAGCACGACCGACAACGGCTGCAGTTGCGGTCTTTCGGAGGCCGCGTGAGCCGCGCGTTGGCATGCAAGAGCACCGTTTATAGCTACGAACTTATGAGGCGGCTCTTTGGGCGTCGGACTGCAGCGCTGCGGCGCGGCCTGGCCTGTGAAGCATCGCTGTGCAATGCACAATTTCACATTGTGGGCAGGGTGAATCGGCTCGGATCCGTGAGCCGCGAGCAAATTTTCTCCAGCCGTTCGAGACAGCGCGCCCGAAACTCGGGCCGTCCCCGCCATACGTCGCTACCGGTGTAGGTCGATGAGCGCGACCATTCGGATTGGCCAATCAAGCGACCGGCGAGTGTCGTCTGCACCTCGGGGGTGTCATAGATCGCCGTTGCCGGATAGGGCGTGAAGAAATGATGTCGCTGCACATTGCGGGGAAGTGCAGCGAGCCTCGCGGCCAGGTCGAGCGTCAGCGCGCTGTCGGCGGCCGTCTCAAGGGGGAGATCGTGCATAAAGCTGACGATGGTCGAGAGTCCGGCACCCTCGAGGAGACGACAGGCGTCGAACAGTTCTTGCGATCGCATGCCTTTCGCCAGGCTCGAGAGGATAGCATCCGATCCGGACTCCGCTCCAAGGTAGATGGTCCGGAACCCGGCGGCAGAAAGGCGCGAAAGATCCATCGTCCGCGCGATCTTCAGCACGTCCGTGGCGCGCATATCACACAGGATGTCGGCCGGAGGCCCGGAAGCGATCAGGATATCGGCGAGGCTTGCTACCCGGCGCGGGCTCGAAGAAAAGTTCGGGTCGCAGATGTTGATGCGGTCGGGTCCATAGCGGCTTACGATGTCTGCCAGGTCTGTGGCAATCTGCTGCGGCGAGCGCCCACGCCATTTCCCCATCGTCTGAGTCGGTTCTGCACAGAAGGCGCAGGCGTGAGGACAGCCATAGCTGCTGATGTACGGCAGCGCGCGCCCGTTGACAGCGAAATACGGCGCGAGATCGACGAACGAATAGTCAACCGGCGGCAATTGCGCGGGATCGACGATGGTGCGACTGCGCCTAAGCACGAGATCCTGTGCCGCGAGGAAGGCCACGTCCGCGATGTGCGCGAGCCAGCCATCGTCCGCCGGCCGTCGCCTCTGCTGTAGGCCCTTGGCCAATGCGAGTGCAGCATGTTCCCCCGGGCCTACGACAGCGATGTCGGCTAGCCCCTCGCGCAACAGACCGGCATAGCCTTGCGAGGCATGGTATCCACCCCACACGATGGGCAGACTTGGGAACTCACGGCGTGCAAGCGCAGCGGCCTCGATCGCACAGGCAAGCGAGGGACCAGTATAGGCCGAAATTCCAAGGAAGGTTGCATCTTGCAACGCATCGCGAAGACGCAACCGCCAGTTGGCGTCGAATTGCGCGTCGATCACACGGGCCGGCACGCCATTGGCGCTCAAATACGAGGCAATCGTCAGCAAAGCGAGCGGCACATATCCCACGTCCGTCTCCCCGCCGGCGCCCCTGACATCCGAGAACAGCGCTACATGTCTCATGACGCCGCCCCTCCCTCTGGCGTACCTGGGCTGATCACCCGATTGAGGACTCCCTCCACGCCATGCCCCTCATCGCGCCTGCCGATCCATTGGCTCAAGGCATCCTCGAGCAACGGGGCCTGCCGACTGCCGATGGCGTAACGCACAGGACTGAAGAGTGCTAGGAGATCCCGCGTATGGGTGAGCGCGGCATTGTGCTTGGCAACCGCGGCTTGCCAGGTCGGACAAGGCCAGCGGCCGAGCCGCGTATTGGTGTGGGGAACAGATGCAGGCGGGTACCAGCTCGCGCCGTCGGCCATGACATGCAGTATGCCGCCACGGTGAGTGGCGATGCGCACGCCAAGCTCATAGAAGAGGTCCGGGCGCAGGCAGGTCCAGTCGGCAATGCATCGGGGATGATCGCGAAGTCGGACGTGGAAGATGTCGGAGGCAAGACGTGCGGAGGTGTGGTCGCCGAGGCGCCGCAATCTTCCCACCGAAGCGAGCATCGGGCCGAGTATGGGCATCCAGCAAACCTGGCTGTAAGGCGCGGCGTAGGGACAAAGCACGAGCGTTTCGTCCCTCTGTTCCGGTACCAGGCCCGCCCGTCGACGCAACGCCTCGTAGGCGGGAAGATCGCGGTATTCGGGATCACGTTCTTGTTCGAGCAGGCTCTCGCAAGCGAGCCGCGCCAGCTGCTGGGCTAGGCCCTCAGGTGCTTTGGCAGGCGCATTGGCGAACGCGACGCATTGCAGGCTGTAAGGAATGAATCCGGGACCTGTCGTGGGCGGGAAGGCATTCACCAGGAGCGACACGCCGCTCCGCACGGCGCCCCTTATCGCGATCAGAAACATGATACCGGGTTCGAATTGCTCACAATCGAAGACAGCCACGGGAGCACGGCAGACGGCGTCGATGGCACGCTTCGTATCGTCCAATGTAAGGAACGCATGCGCGATGTGGACGAAGTCCGGCTCACCCCACCCGCATGGGGCGACCTCCGCCGCAAGCTCCTCCGCCGACGCAGCCAGCGCGGATGGCGCGCCGGCAGGCCCCTCACGCACGACCAGGAGGAAACGATTTGCCCGAGCGTGGTCAAGTCCGGAGGCGCCGCGCGAGGGGCGCGCGCGGGCCTCATGCGCGCGGTCAGACGCTATCATGGGCCGCCGCTCTTGGGGGACTGGATCGCGCCGTCCTGGAGCAGGCCGAAGAAGACGCGCTCGAGCATCAGCTCGTCGCTTTCACTGAAGGCGAGGAAGAGCGCGTCGTCGATGTCACCCGAACCGGAGTTTGGAAACGGCGGCGGACGGCACAGGGCATCGACCGCTGCGCTCAGCAGAACACCACAGATCCTGTCCGGCTCGCCGCGCGCCTGTCCCGTTCCAAGCAGCGGAATGAGCAGGGAGCGGCCACGCACCGGATCCTCTGGCCGCCGCACGATCTTGCGCGCCACGGTGATCACATTCTCGACACACGTCTCCAGCTGATCGAGATCGAGCGGCGCCCAGCCCTTGCCCGGTACGCCGCGCGCAGAGGCGACATGAAGGAGCATCTTAACATTGTGCGTGTCGGCCAGCCGTCCGGGCCCGGTGACAAGGACTTCCGCGCCGTCCGCCTGGGCACGGTTGCCGAGGGCGCGTCGCAAGGCAGTCGCGATGGTGTCGTCGAACATGTCCGCCTGTGGATCGGGCTGGTGCGCACCGAGATAGCGGATCGTTGACGAGATGGACTGTTCGTAAAAGCGAGCCATCTGCATCATCACGTTTTCGCTGTTAACCCAGAAGTCAATGTCCGCCACGTTGCCTATGTCGCCGGTTCGGTAGCCGATGGTTGCGGTCGGGCGGTCTCGCAGCGCGTACCTAACCGTTCTGGGGCGTCCCCTTGCCGGTCGCTTGCGGATATCGATGCGCAAGTCCGGGAGGTGTTCGTAGGGCAGACTGTCAATCTGCGTTCCCTTGGCAGCGGTTGTGATTTGATCCGCGAGGCGCTGGGGATCGGTGAGCACTTTGCCTTTCTTGCTTAGTTCATAGTCGAACACGGTCATGTTGCGGATGTTGAAGGGTACGTCCTCGCCCTTGCCCACGAAGAGGCGCGGCATAGGCAGTGCCGAAACCTTGTCGTCGCCGCTGCCCATGCGGCGGATCAAGACCGTACCCCTCTTGTGCAATGCGTGTCGCACGCCCAGTTCGTAGAACACGTTGGGGTTGTTGGTAGTAATATCGACCACGGCGACGGGGGAGTGATAAATCAGCTCCATCATGCGCTTGTTGATGACACCGCCCTCTGTCGTCTTGTCAGCGCGCTCGACATTGTAGCCTGCGAGTTGCGCACCCTTGACGATGTAGTCCTCGAACACACGATCAAAATTCATCCTGCCGCCAGCGTAGGGTTTCACCCCGAACGGCATTATTACGAAACACGTCCTCTTTCGCGACATGGACGCCCCCCTTCTCAGGGCTTGGAAACGCGATCCCAGTGGGCTCCTAGCCACAAACCTGCAATCAGTGTCTTCGCATCGTCGATATCGCCCAGGCGCGCGCGCCGAATAAACTCCTTGGCGGGGCACGCCACCAGTCGGATATCCTCGCCTTCGGCGCGAACGCCGAGGGCCTCCATGCGTGGCGGCTCTTGTCCGTCGACGCGGCCGAAATAGATGAATATGCGTTCGGAGCTTCCCCCCGGCGTCACGTAGACGGTCGCGATGAGCTCCAGTTTGACGGCCTCGAGACCGGCCTCTTCACGCACTTCGCGGCGCACAGTCTCTGCCGGATCATCGCCATCCTCGATCACGCCCGTAGGCAGCTCCAAGATCCATCCGGGACCCTTCTCATAGGTGGAATAGCGGAACTGCTCCACCAGCCAGATGCGTGCCTCGGCGGTGGGGCTTCCGGGTGCACCACAGTCGAGCAGGATCGCACCGGCCGAGTCGCCCCGCTCCAACGACAGCCGTTTCACATCTTTGGCGATAGAACCGTCGTATCGCTGTAAGTTGAATGTCGCTTCATCGATCTTAAGGAAGCCGTTGAAAACCCTCTTGACGCTCTTCACTACAACCTTTGGCCGCAAGCTGTCGTCGTCTTCCACGATTGTCCCCCGTTGCAGCGATTGCCGAGATCCGCAAGAGTGATGCCCCAAGCGCGGACGGTGAGAAGGCCCTCGAGAGCCTAGGCGCTTGCGGCTGCGTTGTCCGCGTATTCAAAGGTGCTGGAGAATGTCGGCGTGTCCGCGCCGTAGACCTCCCCACCATTTCGGAGCAGGAATCCCGCGCTGAATCTCTGCCGGTCTCCCCAACTGGCGACAATATCCAACCCTCCGGGTAGTTCCACGGCATCGACGACAGAAATGGGTGCGTAGACCTCGCCGAATTCGGCGAGGCCGGTGTCACGTTGATAGAGATTGGCGAACTTGTCCTTGGGGATGACATAGGTATCGAGTCGGCCGTCACCTTTGCGAATAACCCGGCAATCTTTGCTCATGTTCGTAACGAGCCAGTCCCCGATGGTTCCACGCTGGCCAGCCGCATCGTCTGGTGGTGCGGTTTGCGAAGTAATCTGGCGAGCACAGACGTGGCCGATCTTGCGGGCGCGGAAGACCTTGAGGCCATGCGCGGCAAGCTGACGTGCGATCATATCGAAATCATCGCTTGTCAACAGGGCATCGGCCGTGAGCCTGCAAGACGCGGCTGATCCACTGACTGTGTACATGGAGTTTCCTCCCCGCGACTTCACGCCTGAGGTTAGCACACATCGCACTGCATCAAAATCCATGTGCGTGTCCAACCCTTGGTCGGAACTGGTTCACTTCCCTGCGCGGCGAATTGCGCTGGATGTCGGCTATCCACCCACCAGGCAAGGTGACGATGATGGTCCGGTGCAGCTCAACAATCCCTGAGAGAATTCCCCGAGAGCGGTTTAGTGGTGCCAATTGGCCGTAAGCTTGCCGTCCAGCACATCCTCGCGCACCAGGGCGAGATCGCGCGCTTTGGGGCCGCCGAAGCCGGCGGCGCCCGCCTGGTCGTGGATGATGGTCGTCCTGTTCCTGTTGGCCGGTTAACGGGGCTGTTTCTCGGCGTCGATGTTGTGATTGCCGGAGTTGCCTGGAATGGGCTGGGGCTCGGCTTGCGGGGCCGCGGCTACGGATAAACCATACCGAGGGTAGCGCGTGATCGACCTGCGGCGCCATTCCCCGGCCCAGCAACCCTCGCTTCTTAGCGAACCGGTCTCGTGCCGATCGACATGGCGCCTGGTGTATTGAGCAGAAATTGCTCGCGCTCTCTCGATACGCGCTCGCAGGTAGCCCGCCATTCGGTCTTGGTCATGTGGGTTTGTGCATCCCAGTCCGCCAGGCACGTCGTGAGCCACTCTGCGGCACGCTGCTTGATCGCCTGAACTTCCGTGACAGACTTGCCTGCTGACGCCGGATCCGAAGATTGGGCAAGCGCCGTCCCCTCGACAATGAGGCTCAGGACGAACAAGCAAGTGATTTGCAGCGCACGCATGAGTTCCCTCCAACGAACCGTAGATTGCGGAAACGGTAGCCGCACTTTCCCTTGAAACGCTTCGATCTGGCCATCGGGTGGAAACCCGGATTCCGATGCTTTAGAACCGCTGGCTGCCAGGGGGTGGGGCGGATAGTCCGGCCTTTCCGACGGCGATCCTCACCGCCCAGTGCATGCGTCATTTGGTAAACTGCCAGCGCCTGCGGAGCTTCGCCGCGTTCGAAGGCGCGACGCTGTCTGAGGGTTAGCTTCTGGCGGGTCACCACGATGACCAATGGTAGGGGCGCTTGGGCCTAAGCGGCCCCTTTTCCGAACTCGGAAAGTGGCGTGCGCCTTATACGCAGAGGTTGCCCCAGCCTATCGCTCTTTCGATGCGGACTGCGATGACAGGATACGCGGAAATGCGCATCGTTTCTAGTTGCGCATAGCGAGAGCGCAGCAGTGCTTG
>Ga0066388_100002425_pt1 | contig 11369 bp, 9 predicted proteins | sample PanSoiMetaGPlot6_FD_64539 | JGI IMG/M metagenome (GOLD analysis project Ga0066388, IMG submission 64539) | Tropical forest soil microbial communities from Panama analyzed to predict greenhouse gas emissions - Panama Soil - Plot 6 (Hybrid Assembly) | ecosystem: Environmental > Terrestrial > Soil... | reverse complement strand
CTCAACGGTCAGGTCCGGCAGGTCAACGTCCAGCTTGCGCGCTGCATGGGCCACCGAGGCGGCAAAGCACGCGGCAAGCGAGGCAAGAAACAATTCCGTCGGCATCGGACCGTTGTCTTCGCCCCCGGCCTCGGGCGGTTCGTCGATCACGACCTCGAAACCGCGCACCGATGTTCGTACGTGGTAACCGCCCTGCCAGACCGCCGTCAGTCGCACAGTCATGGACGGTAGCGCGCCTGAGTCGGCCTCGCTGCCGACGGATGTGAAGGTCGTCAACGTCGGACTGGCGCTGTTCGCCGACGCGGTCCGCGAACAGGGCGCCGATGTCGTCGATGTCGAGTGGCGCATCCCGGCCGGCGGTCGGCCGGAGCTCGTAGCGGCACTGACACAGCTCGCGGGCCCGCTCCACGAACAGGTCGCCGCCGCGAACGCGGAGGTTCTTCGCCGACTCAACGCCGGAACGCCGATGCTGGTTGGCGTCAGTCGCGCGGACACCGTCGTACCCGGCCTTGCGGCACCGATCGTTTTGCACAGTGGCCCAGCCATCGATTGGGCGGACATGTGCGATCCATTGCGCCGTTCCGTGAGCGCGGCCGTCCTGTCTGAGGGATGGGCACGTAGCGCAGCCGAGGTGCCGAAGCTCGTCGGCGACGGAAGGGTGCAGCTGGCGGCGGCGAATGCGCATGACACCGTCCTGCCGATGGCCACTGCGATTGGCCCAAGTGCTCCTGTCGTTGTGATCGACAACGAGGTCGCCGGCACCCGGGCCTTCTCTGCAATCAACCAGGGTCCTGGGCACGCCGCGTGGCTAGGCATGGACTCAGCCGAGGCGATCGAGCGGCTCGCCCTGATCCGCGACGTGGCCGCGCCGGTGCTCAACGGCGCGCTCCAGTCGTCTGGACCGATCGACGTCTTCGCCCTGGTGGCCCAGGGCCTGCAGATGGGCGATGAGATGCACATGCGGTCCCAGGCGACGACGAACCTACTCTGGCGGATACTGCTGCCGCACTTGGTGAAGGTCGAGTCACCGGACATCGTCGAGGCCGCTCGATTCCTCTCGAGTAATCATCTGTTCTTTCTCAACATCGCCATGGCCGGGGCAAAGGCTGTGCTGATGGCGGCGTACGACGTGCCTGGCTCGAGCATCATCGTCGGGATGTCGCGCAATGGCACGACCTTCGGGATCAGGCTCGCCGGGACCGGGCACGAGGAGTTCATCGAGCCTGCGCCGCTGGTTGGCAATGCGCTCTACCACTCCGGGTTCAGCGAGGAGTTCGCTGCACCCGATATTGGTGACAGCGCGGTGCTCGAGCTTGTTGGCCTGGGCGGAGCGGCGGCCGCAGCGTCGCCTGCCGTCGCGGCCTTCCTTGGCGGGTCAGTGCAGGATGCGATCGCCTCGTCGCAGGTCATGGAAACCGTATGCGCGGGGCGCAGCGCCCGGTTTACGTTGCCGCTGCTCGAACACCGCGGATCCCCGCTGGGCGTCGACGCATGCGCCGTGGTCGAAACGCAGGCTGCTCCGATGATCAATACCGGGATCCTCCATGCGACCGACGGTTTGGGTCAGATCGGAGCCGGCGTTGCGCATGCGCCACTGGAGTGCTTCGAGTCAGCGATCCTGGCACTGGCGCGCTCACTCAACTAGCGTCCCTCACCACAAATTCGCCGCCTATCTCCGCGCCCATTCGGCGCCTCGCTGCGTTCTCGTCGTCACCGGTAGCGCTGCTAGCGGCCTCCTCCTCGGCCTTGCGATGCATCCACCTGGCCACGAATCTCGGCACCGAATTTCTGACTCGGCACACTGTTGCCATCGGCTCATGGCCCGGGAATCGGCGCTGTCTCGGCCGGGTTGTCCAGGTAATGGATTCACAGACGTCCATTTCCAGCAACTTGCATCCGCCGGCGAGCGTCCGGCTGGTCGGCGGGCCGACGGCGGTGGTGGAACTTGGTGGGTTGCGGTTGCTGACCGACCCGACATTCAGCCCCGCGGGCGTGTATGAAAGCGCCCCCGGGCGCCCGCTTACGAAGACTGAAGGCCCTGCGCTGACCGCCGTGGAGATCGGACCGATCGACGTGGTGCTGCTGTCCCATGACCAGCACGCGGACAATCTCGACCCGGCGGGTCGTGAGATCGTCGCCGCCGCCCCGCTCACCCTGACCACCGTGAGCGCAGCCGAACGGCTCGGCGGCACCGCGCGCCCGCTGTCGGCATGGCACCAGGTACAGCTCCCACGTCCAGGCGGCGGCACGCTAGAGATCACGGCTGTGCCCGCGCGACACGGCCCGCCCGGCTGCGAGCCGTTGACTGGCGAGGTCACCGGCTTCGTGGTGCGTGGCGACGGAGTGCCAGTCACCTACATCAGCGGTGACAACGCCTCCCTTGACTTGGTCGCCGACATCCGGCACCACATCGGCAGGCCGGACATTGCCCTCCTGTTCGCCGGCGCCGCGCGGACCACCCTGTTTGGCGGCGCACCGCTAACCCTGACCAGTGCCGATGCCGTCAAAGCTGGCGAGCTGCTTGGCGCTCGATGGATTGTGCCGCTGCATTTCCGCGGGTGGGCACACTTCAGCGAGGGACCCGCCATCATTGCCGCCACCCTCACCGACGCCGGCATGGGCGACCGCCTCCGACTCCTCACTCCAGGCGAGATCACCACCCTCACCTGATCCCCTGATGCCCCGTCGCTGGAGTGCTTCGAGTCAGTGATCCTGGTGCTCGCGCGCTCAGTCAGCTAGAAACAGGACTGGTGTCTTCTCGACGGACGGGGGCGCAACGATGACTGAGGGCACGCAGCAGACGACCGGCGACAACATCGCAGTTCGCCCATTTCAGGTCAGTTTTTCTGAGGCAGAGCTGACTGACCTACGCAGGCGCGTCAACGCGACGAGGTGGCCCGAGCGCGAGACGGTCGCCGACGACTCGCAGGGCGTGCAACTCGCGATGATGCAGGAGCTCGCGCGCTACTGGGGAGCGGACTACGACTGGGGCAAGTGCGAGGAGAAGCTGAACGCCCTACCGAACTTCATCACCGAGATCGACGGGCTTGACATTCACTTCATCCACGTCCGCTCCCAGCATGAGGACGCGCTGCCGTTGATCGTCACGCACGGATGGCCCGGCTCGATCATCGAGCAACTGAAAATCATCGAGCCGCTCACCAATCCCACAGCGCATGGCGCGAGCGGGGACGACGCGTTCCATCTGGTGATTCCCTCGCTGCCGGGTCACGGGTTCTCCGGCAAGCCGACCACGACTGGCTGGGATCCCGCCCACACGGCACGTGCCTGGGTGGTGCTCATGAAGCGCCTCGGCTACTCCCGCTTCGTCGCGCAGGGTGGCGACTGGGGTGCCGCCGTCACACAGCAGATGGGTCAGCAGGCCGCTCCGGAGCTGCTCGGGATCCACTCCAACATGCCCGGCACCGCGCCGCCTGAGGTGAGCGGCTACCTGCGTGGCGAGCCACCGCCGCCGGGTCTGTCGGATGAGGAGCGGCGCGCCTACGACCAGTTGAGCGCCTTCTACGCGACGCACGTCGCCTACGCCCAGATCATGGGGACGCGGCCGCAGACGCTCTACGGCATGGCGGACTCGCCCATTGATCTCGCGGCGTTCGCGATCGACCACGGCGACGGCACCGGCCAGCCCGGGCTCATTGGGCAGATCCTGGAGGGTCGCCTACCCGGCGAGCTCACCCGAGACGACATCCTCGACAACATCACGCTCTACTGGCTGACGAACACCGGGGTTTCCGCGGCTCGTCTCTATTGGGAGAACAAGGCGGCCTTCTTCGACGCCAAGGACATCTCAATCCCGTTCGCCATCAGCGTCTTCCCCGACGAGCTCTATCAAGCCCCGCGCAGCTGGGCAGAACGCGCTTATCCCCACAACCTCATCCACTACAACCGGCTCGATAAAGGCGGCCATTTCGCGGCCTGGGAACAGCCACAGCTCTTCTCGGAAGAGATGCGCGCGAGCTTCAGATCGCTGCGCAAATAGCGTGTACCAACGCGGGTATCCTCGCGTCGCCCATCTGGGATCAGTTCCCCCGGCTCGCGTACTCGCTTGATCGTGCGCGACAGCATCGACGCGACCGACCGCCTTCCCGCTGTAGGTCTGGCGAGCCTGTCCAGGAGACCGCACGTCGGCGACAGGTGGAGTGGCGGCCATCGCGCGGAGATCAGACGCGCAGCTCGGAGCTTTGCCGCTCCTGGTGAAGGAGCGGACGCCTAGCGGCACCCAGCGGCGAGAGCAGGCATGACCTGACGAGTCGTCTACGAAACGACGATGCCGAAGGTCGTTTGGATCGCCCTGATCTCGGCAGTATCGGCACCTCCGGCAAGGGCAGCGTGCAGCTGGGAGAAGTACTCATCCAAGCCGCCGGGGGTCACGATCAGCAATGCGGTTGCCGGTCCTCCGACCGACCGGAACTCATGCGGAATCTGGCGCGGCAGGAACACGAACCCACCGCGCTCTGCCTGGAATCGATCATCGCCGCAGCGCACGTCCAAGCTGCCCGTGAAGAGATAGAGACTCTCGTCCTCGTGGGTGTGGGTGTGCCGAGGCGGTCCGCCGTCGATGGTGATCTCGATGACGGTGAGCGTGCCGCCGGTTGACTGCCCCGACGCCTTGACGTCGCGGCCGCGATGAGGCACTCCCTGCCCTGGGCCAACTGCGTAGCCGGCTGCGACTCGCTTAGCCAGCATGGTCGCCTCCTGTTTGAGCCGGACCGTGCGTACGGGTCGTCCTGATCGCGGCGACATTTAGGAAGATGCCAGCGTCGCTGCTGCGCCAGGTCGGGAACCGAGGTCCCTTACGTTCACGACCCTACGGCCCAACAGTGCGCCCAAACGAAGCGCGGTGACGAGGCCGATAACGCACTATGGCGTCGTGTGGGGTTGCCCTCAACCCGTCGCGCTGACTGATGCCGGCGATCATCCGTTGGGGTGGCTGTCGGGGACGGCTTCCTAGTCGGCGTCGCACTTGTCACTACGACTGTCTTTGCGACGGTCTGGTGGTGGCGCATCTGTCAGAACGGTGGCGGATCCGGGTCGGTGTCGTTTGGTTGGGGAGCGTCGCCTGCTGGTGGTACGTCGGTGTTCTCGGCGTGTGCGTCCGCCGGGGGTGGGTGAAGGATCGGCCCGATCTGCGTCGGAGGCCGGTCGTAGGAGTGACCGGTGGGTGAACGCCAGCGGAAGTGACCGGCCTCGGGTTGGGTGAGGTGCCAGCCGGCGTGGGTTTTGCCGTTGTGGTGGGGGCGGCAGGGCGGGCCGAGATTCCAATCGGCAGTGGGTCCATCCGGATAGCCGACCGTGTGGTCGATATCGCAAGCCGCGGCAGGGCGGGTGCAGGCGATCCCGCAGCAGGTCTGATCGCGCATCACCACGTGGTCTATGAGGTCCTGGGGCGGCCGGTAGCGGGTGGTGCCGTAGTCGAGCAGCCGCCCGGTGGCCGGGTCGGTGAGCAGCCGGCGCCAGGTGCCGTTGGCTGCGATGCGACGGGCGATCGAAGCGGGCAGCGGCCCGTACCCGACCAGGTCGGCAGGGTGCTCATCGATCCCGATCAAGGTGGAGTAGGGGACCACGACGGCGATCTGCGGGCGCCGGCCTGGCCGCAGCCGGATCCTCCCCGCCCCGCCACACCCACAGCAGCGGCGACGACCGCCTCTAGGGCGGCCGGCGCCGCCAGGGTCGCCAGGAGTGGCGTCGACCGGCCCGAGGTGCCCGGTTTGCCAGGCGGTGTGGGCGAGGTGCGCCAGCGCGTCGGCGCGGCGCTGCGCGTGGGTTCTGGGGTCGCCGGGGTGTGCCTGCGCCATGCCGTCGGCGGCGGCGTCGAGGACCCGGTCGAGGGTGGCGGTGTCGTAGGCCGACATCAGGCACCAGGTCGAGCCCATCGCGTCCGGTTCGGGCCGGCAGCGCACCTGCCGGTCCGCGGTGGCGCGGGCGTGGCGGGCCTCGGCGGCGGCGGGGTCGGCCGCTGCGACGGCGGTGGCCGTCTTAGCGCGCAGCCCGGCCCGGCTCAGCTGGCCGGCGACCTCGAGCAGGTTCTGTTCGACCCGGTCGGCGGTGCCCGGATGGTCGAGCACGCCGAGTCCGTCGGCGAGGGTCTTGGCCCGCCAGTAGTCGACCCGTCCGGCGGCGAGCGCGGCCAGCGTCGCGCGACGGTCGGTGGCCAGGGTCAGTGCCAGATCGAGACGCTGTTCGGCCTCCCGGACCGAAACCCGCAGCCGCGCCGAGACCTCTAGCGCCGCCCCTCGCACCGGGTCCAAGCCGTCACGCAGGCTGGACAGGCCGGCGAACATCGGCCGCGACACGAGGTCGGCCAGCGCTTGGACCTGCTGGGCCGCCACCCACGCGCCGAGGCGTTCCCAGGCGGCGACAGCCTCCACCAGGTCAAACGCGTCCAGATTCTTCACGCCGACCGAGGCGAGGAACGCCGCCAGCTGCGGGGACGGCGGCACCTCCCCGAAGACCGGCCACCCCAGTTGGGCATCCCCACCGGACCACGGCGTCGGATCCAATTCCGGGTCCGGGGCCTCGTCTGGCCACGGACCGGAGTCCATGTCTGGCCACGGACCGGAGTCCATGTCTGGCCACGGTTCGTGCTCAATCGGCGGGTCATCCGCACCGCCCAGGTCCATGGCGGTCAGCCACGCCGGCGGCCCATCCCAGCCAGCGCCGTCGACGTCGGGGCCGGTGAACCCGCCTGCGGACGGGTCCGGGGCCGGCATCGGTGCCGGTCCCGGCGTCTCACCACCGCTCGCATGCTCGAACATGTATTCGATTATACCGGATCGAGCGGGTCAACCCCCCCGGCATGCCGAAGCGGTGGACAGACCTTTCGTGCGGGAGCGACCAGTCACACAAAGGGCAAGCCGACGCTGCCGATCCAGACCTTGGCCGGCCTGGTGCTAGCGGTATCGGCCGGTGAGACGACTGCGGCGGAGGCTGCGCAGCGTCATGCGTGAACCGTCCGACGATGGACAGTCGCGACTGAGCGCCGTGAGGTCAGACCACTTGCCGCTGCTCGGAACTGCGGGCAGTGTGTCGCAATGGCCTGGGAGCCAATCCTGAGTATCGATCCCGACACCTGGGCGGGTGTGATCGACGGCGGCCAGCTCTGCGTTGGGACCTTCGACCATCCGATTCGCCAGGTCGATCCGCGCAATCCCACCGACCTGTTGCCACTCCTCGAACGGCCATACGCCGCGGTCCACACCGAACTCGACGAGATGGGCGAGGATCGCATCCCGGTAGACGACCTACCGGCCGCCGCAGTCGCCAGCCTGGACAACCAGTGGGTCGAGCTGGCCTTGGGCTGGCTCGCCGAGATGCCACCGTCGGAGCATGGCCAGCGCCTGCTTATCGAGCTCGAGGAAGCATCCTGGACCACCCAGAACGTCCGCCACGGCGCGCGACGCATCCGCCGCGCACTGTACGGCATCGGCCAATAGCGCAGCCGCCTGAATACGGGGACAGTCGTCCCTATGACCTGATGACTGCGGCACCCGGCTTTGAGACCCCGGCCAACAGCAGGGACACGAGGACGCCGAGTGGCAGCGTGCCCCAGTAGGACAGCTGCAGCCCAACGTTTCCGGCGAAGAGCATCAGCAGCCAGGTAGCAGGAAAGGTTCCGATGAGGAAGAAGATTGCACCGAAAAAGAGTGCTCTGATCACGGCTCGCCCTCCAGACGGTCGCGCGACGCCTGTCGGCCCTCCTCGTGCAGCTCGAGAGGTTGCCGGTCGAGCTGCTGACCACATGCGGCGCTGATCGATCTTTCGCGATCTTGGGCGGAAATCTTACGGGACGAGACCCGAATTCGGTGTGGCGCCACGCAGGTAGGAGCAGGTCAGCGAATCAAGCACTGGGTGGGCCCGGCGAGAACGGGCAGCCGCACAGACTGCGGCGCGCGTCGGCCCGCACATTCGAAATGGACGACACCGGCAAGACGGAACGGGTCGTGTTCTTCGGGCCGTCCGCATAACGGCCAGCGGCGCTGCACGTGCAGCCGGTGAGAGCTGCGATCCGCAGCGGACCGTAGGATCCCTGACCATGCACGCCAGCGATCCAGAGGTCCAGCTGTACCTCGATCGGGTCGTCTCGACCCTGCGTGAGCACCTTGGCGCCGAGCTCGTCGGCGTGTACCTGCACGGGTCGCTGGCGATGGGTGGGTTCGACCCTGGGCGGAGCGACGTCGACATCCTCGCCGTTTGTACCGGCGCGCTCTCGCCGAGGCGCCGGGTACGGCTCGGAGAGGTCCTGGCGGCAATCCCGAGACCCGCCACCGGCGGCGACCTAGAGCTCAGCCTGGTCACCACATCGGCGGTACGGACCCCCTCCGCCGCACCGCCGTTCGAGATCCATGTGCACACGGAGGATGAGCAGCCCGTCGTCGACGGGGCCGAGCGTCCTGGCGACGAGGATCTCGTGGCCCACTTCGCTGTGGCCCGCGCGCGGGGGAAGGTGCTCTTCGGGCCTGAGCCTGGCGAGTTGTTCGCCGCACCGGAGCGAGCGTCATTGATCCGCGCGTTCCTCAGCGACATGGAGTGGGCTCGCGAGAGCGGCGCCGCCGGGTGGGAGGGCCACCACATGCCCGACCTCGCCTCGATGGCGTATCGGGTGCTGAACGCGGCTCGCTCCTGGCGCTACCTCGAGACCGGCGAGCTCGGCTCGAAGGTCGAGGGCGCGATGTGGGTCAAGCGCGTCGATCCGGATCTGGACCTCCACAAAATTCTGGATGCGGCCCTCGCGTTCCAACGGGGTGATGTGCCTGATCGCCCGGACGACCGAGCAGTCAACGCTTTCGTCGATCGAGTAGAGGGTCTGCTCCGCGGCGCGATCGCGTGAATCGCCAGCCCGGTGTTCGACACGACAAGCGTTGCTATGGCGCATGCGATTCAGCTGGCTGTGTTTGCACTTATTGACCGCTCCCAGGGAGCCGTATATTGACGGCACTTTGGGGGTTCGGGGCGAAGCGGGAGGAAGGGCTCCCGGAGCCGACCAGCGTGCGTCCTGCGTAGGAGGGGAGAACGATATGCAGCAGTCCGAACTGGACGATTTGTTCCACGGCGATCCAGCGACCATCCACGAAGCACTGGAGTATCACGGGCTTCTACCGCGCGTTGTGGACGAGGACCGCCGACCTGCAGAACAACTCCACGCAGCCCCGGCCGGTGTTTTGGCGAAGCTCGATCCACAGCATCCCCACTCCGCCAAGGCCACCATGTACGCAAGCTTCCCGTCCGGACTCCACCCCGCGTTCAACCCACCGGAACTGCTCATCTGGGGGACCGGGCACAATCTCGCCTACCTGATCCTGTACTTCAGCGGCTTGGCGGTCCGACCGCACCTCGCAGCGATCGACATGGAGGTGTGGGTCAACAGCACAGCCAACATCACGGCGACGAACAGCGCCGGCCTGACCGTGTCGTCGGGCGCTACCAGCGCCAGGGTGGTGTTCCAGATCCCGTTGACGCCCAATGCAGACGGATTCGGGGTGGTGTCTCTCACGCCAGGGACCATGAGCCAGGGCTTCTCCTGGTTCGGCACTGCCGTGGCGCCAGCCTGACCGGTAGCCACCAAAGTCCCCGGCGCTCGCCGCGGTCGACGCTTGTCACGTCGCTTCCTAGCTCATGAACGGCATGAGCTCGGCGGGCATCGTCACGAATGGGCGCATCATGTCGCGGTCTTCGTGTTCAAGGATGTGACAGTGGTACATGTAGCGGCCGCTGTAGGCGGTGAAGCGGATGGCAATCTCGACGATCTCGTTGGGGTTCACCCGGATCGTGTCTTTTAGACCACGCTCGTTGTCGTCAATGGTGTGGGCTAGCTCGTCGTCCGGATCGCGTTCAAGCGTGACGACGGCCGTGAGGTGGAGGTCCTCGATCCCGCCGTCGGGGATCTCATGGCGGATCGGGCGTCGCGAGAGGATCTGAAACGGGTCGAGGTGGACGTGAATCGGGTGCATGTCGTCCGTGAGGTTGATCAGTTGCCAGACCTCGTACTCATCGAGCATCGGGAAGAACGTCGTCGTGTGCTCGAAGTGGGCCGCGACAGCCCGGTAGCGAGTGGTCCGGTTTCCGTCGACGACGGTGACGAGGGGGCCGGTGTCATCGTCGTTGGCGATAGCAAGCTCCCGCATGGTGAGCATGTTCGGCTCGCCATCGAGCTCACGCTCGACAAGTGCGATCGCCCGGCGCGGTGCGCCGGCGAGGGCCTCAGGCGCCGGCGGGCGATAGTCGGTGCCGAGCTCGAGGGGCATCGTCCGGCGGGTGGCGGGGCCCGGGACGACGCGAAAGGCCATGACCTGCGGATAAGGCAGCATCCCTTCGAGGTCCGCGGCGTGCGGTGCGTCGGCGGCGGGAATGGACGTGCCATCGAAGGGGGCGATCGCGGTGTTGAGCAGCGTGAGCTGCGTGCCCGGTGCCAGGTCAGAGAAGTCGATCAGCAGGTCGGCGCGCTCGGCGGACGCGAGCACGAGCCCATCTGCCGGCACCCGCACGGGGGCGCGGAGCAGCCCGTGGTCGGTACCGATCTGGGTGATCCGGTCAAGCTCGGGCTGTCCGTCGCGGAGCAGGACGAGCCGGTAGGTGCGGGCATTGGAGCCATTGATCATCCGGAACCGATACGAGGCCGGCTGCACGTCGAGGACAGGCCAGATCTTGCCGTTGACGACCGTGAAGGGCGGGAACGCTTCCATCACCATTGGGTCGGTTTTGTGGACAAGCTGGCCGGTCAGCCGTCCCTGCTCGTCGAGGTCGAAGTTGCGGTCCTGGATCAGCAGTGGGATCTCGAACGGCGGCCCCTCGGGTAGGCCGAGTTCACGCTCACGGGTGTCGCGTACGATCCACAGCCCGGCCAATCCCGCGTACACATGGAACTTCGTGACTCCCATGACGTGGTCGTGGTACCAGAGCAGCGCCGCGCGTTGGTCCATCGGGTAGTCGAAGGCGGCGTGCTGGCCGGGCGCGAACAAGTTCTCGGCCCAGCCGTCAAAGCTCGCTGGGGTGAGGCCGCCGTGCAGGTGCGCGACCGTCTGCCCGGCCAGCGCGGCGGCGTGCGGATTGGGCGTGCCGCCACTGAGGCCCGGGACGCACTGCACCGGTACGCCGTCGGCGCCGGCGGCCTCGGGGGCGATCGTGGCGATAACCGGCAGCGTGCCATCGAGCTCGTTGCGCCACTCCACGGTGACCGGTTGCCCACGTTCGGCCTCGATCGTCGGACCCGGAACCGTCCCCTCGTAGCCCCAGATCCGCGACTCGGGAAGGTCGCGGTGGAAGCGGTGGGTCCCGACGCGCATGGACACGGTCAGCCAACCCTGGTGCTCGGTCGCGACCAGGCGCCGCGGGACTGGGAGGGCGTCGACGAA
>Ga0066388_100002424_pt1 | contig 11372 bp, 11 predicted proteins | sample PanSoiMetaGPlot6_FD_64539 | JGI IMG/M metagenome (GOLD analysis project Ga0066388, IMG submission 64539) | Tropical forest soil microbial communities from Panama analyzed to predict greenhouse gas emissions - Panama Soil - Plot 6 (Hybrid Assembly) | ecosystem: Environmental > Terrestrial >... | reverse complement strand
GTGGGGATGCCGGCATGCAAGCTCACCCTCGACGCCGCGCGCGGCATCGCCGGATCGACCATGGTGGTCGCGATGGCGCGCAACGGCACCGACTTCGGCATCCAGGTGTCCGGCACCGGCGGGCAGTGGTTCACGGCGCCGGCGCTGGTGCCGGACGGGCTCTACCTCGGCCGCTTCGGCCCGGACGATGCCAACCCCGACATCGGCGACTCGGCGATCACCGAGACGGCAGGGCTCGGCGGGTTCGCCATGGCAGCAGCGCCCGCGATCGTTCGCTTCGTCGGCGGATCCGTGGCTGACGCGCTCGCCACCACCCGGCGCATGTACGAGATCACCCTGGCCGAGCATCCCGCGTACACGGTCCCGGTACTCGATTTCCGCGGTGTGCCGTGTGGCATCGACGTAACGCGTGTGGTGCGCACCGGCATCTTGCCGCAGATCAACACCGGCATGGCCGGCAAGGTCGCAGGCACCGGGCAGGTCGGCGCCGGACTGGTCACGCCGCCTGCCGAGATCTTCCCGGCTGCGCTTGCGGAGCTGGCGCGGCGGGCACCGTGACCCGGCCGGGCCGCAACGCCGCACCCGCGAAGGCGCCGGCCAGGGCCAGGCCGGCCGCGACCAGCATGGCCCGCGTGTACCCGTCGCTGAACGCCGCCGCCGACGAGTAACGTCCGTTACCGGCGAATGCCATGGCGAGGATCGCCACTCCGAACGCTCCCCCGAGCTGGCGCATGGTGCTAAACGCCCCGGACGCCTTTCCGATGTCCGCCAGCGCAACCGCGCCCACCCCCGCTTTGGTCAGCGGCGGCAGCGCGAGCGAGAACCCGACGCCGACGACGGACATAGGCACGGCGAGCGCCGGATAGCCGACGCCGGGGCCCGCGACGATAGCGAGCCACGCCAGCCCGGCGCCTTGGAGTGCCATCCCCGCAACGACGAGCGGACGCTCGCCGATCCGGTCGGCCAGCACGCCGGCGCGCGGCGCGATGAGCAGCGGCGCGATGCCCCACGGCAACAGCCGCAGCCCCGCGGCGAGCGCGTCGTGACCGAGCCCCACCTGAAGGAACTGCGCGGTGAAGAACACCGCCCCGGCCAGCGACGCGTTCAGGCAGAAGATCGCGGCGTTCCCGGCGGAGAAGCCGCGCACGGAGAACAGGCGCATCGGCAGCATCGGGGTCGCCGTGGCGCTCGCCCAGGCGACGAAGGCAACGGTTGCCGCGACCCCTGCCACCAAAGCCGTGACGACCTCCGCGCTGCCCCAGCCCACCGTGTTGCTCCGGACGAGCGCCCAGGCCAGCGCGAACGCGGCCGCCGTGACGAGTCCGAGGCCCGGCAGGTCCAGCGCAGCGGCGGGCACCCGGCTGCTGGGGATCCGCGTCAGCACGAGCGGAATCGTCACCACAGCGATCGGGACGTTGATCCAGAAGATCCACTGCCAGGCGATGCCCTGCGTGACCGCCCCACCCACAACCGGCCCGAGCGCGGCCGCGAGACCGGTGACGCTGCCATACACGCCCATCGCCCGCCCGCGCTGCTGTGGCGGGAACGCGGCGTTCAGCAGGCTCAGCGCCAGAGGCATCACCACGGCAGCGCCGACGCCTTGCAAGGCTCGGGCCGCGACCAGCGCCCCAATGTTCGTCGACAATGCGCACGCTGCCGATGCCGCCGCGAACAGGCCCAGCCCGGCGGCGTACGTGCCGCGGCGCCCGTAGCGGTCGCCCAGTGTCGCAGCGGTCATCAGAAATACAGCGAAGCTGAGCGTGTACGCATTGACGGTCCACTCCAGATCCTCGATCGAGGCGCCGAGATCGCGATGGATGGTCGTCAGCGCGGTCGCCACGACGAGCATGTCCAGCACGACGAGGAACGACCCGATCGAGGTCAGCGCCAGGATCCAGCGCTGCGCGGTGCGATTCGTAGTCATGCCGGTACCGACACCGGCTGCGCCCGATTCCCGTCGCTGCCGGTGTCGGTACCGGTAGGGGAAGGGCGATGCGATGCGAGGATGCGATGGTGAACCAGTCGGCGCTGGTGCGCGCCCGGTCCGGCGACGGGCTCGCGTTCGCCGAGTTGACTCAGCCGTTCCGGCGCGAGTTGCTGCTGCACTGCTACCGGATGCTCGGCACTATCCAGGACGCCGAGGACCTGCTCCAGGAGACGCTCGTGGCGGCCTGGCGCGGACTCGACCGGTTCGAGGAGCGGTCCGGGTTGCGTACCTGGCTCTACCGAATCGCGACGAACCGTTGCCTGAACGCGCTGCGTGCCCGCGATCGCCGGCCGGACATGTATACGCCTGAAGTGCCGCTTCCGGAACCGACTCGCGTGGTCGACCCGCTCTGGCTGGAACCGTTTCCGGACACGCTCCTGTCCCGGCTGCCCGACGGCGCGCCAGGTCCGGAGGCGGCGCTCGAGCAACGTGAGAGCCTCCGGCTGGCGTTCCTGGTCACCGTGCACAACCTGCCGCCGCGCCAGCGGGCCGTGCTGCTGTTGCGCGACGTGCTGGGCTATCGCACCGCGGAGGTCGCAAGCATGCTCGAGACCACCGAGGACGCGGTCGGCAGCGCGCTCAAGCGCGCCCGCGCCACGCTGGCGACCCAGCCGCCGGACACAGCGCCGGCGCCCGGCTCGCCGGCTGAACGGGCGGTTGTCGACGAGTTCGCCGATGCGTTCCAACGCGGCGACGTGCCACGCGTCGTCGCCCTGCTCACCGACGACGCGTGGCTGACCATGCCGCCGTTGCCGTTGGAGTACCAGGGGCCGGAACGGGTGGCGCACTTCCTCGTCACGATCCCGTTCCGCGGAGCGCGCAGCTACCGCCTCGTCCCCACCCGGGCGAACACCCAGCCGGCGTTCGGCGCCTACCTGCGCGACGCGCACAGCCCGATCTGGCACGCGCACGGCCTCGTCGTGCTGACCCTCTCCGGCACTGAGATCTCAGCTGTCACCCGCTTCATGGACACCGGCCTGCTGCGCCATTTCGGCCTCCCCCGCACGCTGCGCGATTGACGTCCCGCGCACCCGTACGTATTCGACGACGTTCAGCGCAACCAGTACGGCCGCTACGAGGGTCAGCGCCCCGAGCGCGGGCAGATGCGGCGCGACTGGCAGCAGCGTCAGCATGACGGCCGCGGCCGTGAGCCGGGTGGTCGAGACGAGCCGGAACATCGCCCAGCGGGTGTAGCCGTAGGTCGCGAGGTACAGCGCGCAGCCGCCGAACAGCAGCCCGGTCACGCCCCAATTCAGGTGCTGGCCTGGATGCGCGACCGCCTCGCGCATCCCCACCGCGATCGAGATCACCGATCCGACCAACATCAGGTGCCCGTAAGACATCACGTGCCGGGCGATGTGCGTCTGCACCTGCGCCGTCGTTATCGCATAGCGCATCGCGTCCGCGGCGAAGTGGAAATACACCCACCACAGCGCGCATGCGCACACGAACGCCGCGGCCACCGCGGCCAGCACACCGGCACTCAGGTGCTTGTCCGATGCTGCCGGCCCGCCGATCGCGACGACGGACTCGCCCAGCGCGATGATCAGGAGCAGCCCGAACCGTTCCGCCAGATGCGAGGGATCAAAGCGCATCGACCGCAGTCGCGACTTCAGGACCGTCGGCGACGACAGGTCGATTGCGGCGGCCAACGCCCAGATCGCCTCGCGTGCCGTGCCGTGCGCGAAGCCGCCGGCGAAGATCAGCGGACCGCTGACGACCAGCCCCACAGCTATGGGATTGAGTGCGATCGGGACGCGCCGGAACAGCATGATCGCGAGCACCACACGGGCCGCCAGGTACGCGCTGCCGAACAGGACGCCGCGCTCGCCATAGGCCTCCGGCACCGCGAGTGCCATGAAGAGCCCCGCCAAGGCCACCGCGAACATGCCGATGCGGCTCGCCGCTCCGCTGAGGTCCTGGGTGTTGGCGAGCACAGACGTCCCCACCCACGACCAGTAAATCGGCACGAACACGATGAGGGCACGCAGCACGCCGGCCCACGAGTAGTCGGCGTGCAGCAGCGACGAGACCTCGGTGACCGCGAAGACGTAGACCAGGTCGAAGAACAGCTCGGCCCAGGTGACCCGTTTCTCCGTGATCTCGACGCTCGTCACGTGCTGATCTCCGTCAGTCCCCCAGGAAGCGCGCCAAGTCCTCGGCGGTGTCGATGTCTGCGGGGTCGCCCGGACAGGCAACCTCGGTGATCAGCTCCGGGTGCTCGCGCAGGAACGCCCTCGCCCCTGCGTCTCCAATGGCCAGTGCCGCGACGTTCGTCCACAGTGGACGAACGATGACGACAGGATGCCCTCGGCGACCGCCGTAGGTCGCGACGGCGACCGGCGCCGCCACCCCGAGCGTGCGGCGCACCGCCTCGGCGCTGATGCCAGGGGTGTCGACGAGCACGATCGCCGCCCGGTCGCCCGATGCGGCAGCGAGGCCGAGCCGTAGCGAAGACCCCATGCCGCGCTCCGGGTCGGAGTTGACGACCACGACGGCGCCCTCGACCCGGGTATCGGGCCGGACGACCGCCACCACTTCGGCGCAGCCGCCGCCGTGCAACACCCGCACGGAGCGGTCCAGCAGCCGTTCGCCGGCGATCACGAGTTCTGCCTTCGGCCCGCCCAGCCGTCGGCCCGCGCCGGCGGCAAGGACGATGCCGGAGACACTCACGGAAGGTCGAAGGATGCAAGCACCACGGCGGTGCGCAGCGCCGCGACGGCGGCCTCGAAGCCCTTGTCCTCCTTGGCGCCGGGAAGGCCGGCCCGGTCGAGCGCCTGCTGGTCGGTGTCGCAGGTCAGCACGCCGAAGCCGATCGGCACGCCGGTGCGCACCGCAACGGCCGTGAGCCCGTCGGTGGCCGCGTTGCACACGTACTCGAAATGCGGCGTCCCGCCCCGAATGACCACGCCCAGCGCGATGATCGCATCGAATCCCGCAGCCGCCAGACGGGCCGCCGCAACGGGCAGTTCGAAAGCCCCGGGCACGCGCACCTCGGTCACATCGTGGATGCCCGACTCCGCTAGCGCCCGCCGCGCCCCGCCGAGCAGGCCACCCATCACCGTGGCATGCCACTGCGCCGCCACGACAGCGACCCGCAGTTCGGCGGCACCGTCCACAGTAGACAACTCAGGCGCGCCCTCGCCGCTCATGCTGTCGGCTCCTCGAACTCCAGGTCGTGACCCATCCGGTCGCGTTTGGTCTGCAGGTACCGCAGGTTCTCGGGGTTGGCGTTCACGGGCAGCGGCACCCGCCCGACGACGCGCAGTCCGTAGCCTTCCAGGCCGGCGCGCTTCGCCGGATTGTTTGTGAGCAGCCGCATCGTGCGCACGCCCAGGTCATAGAGGATCTGCGCGCCGGTTCCGTAGTCGCGGGCGTCGGCGGGCAGGCCCAGCTGCAGGTTCGCGTCCAGTGTGTCCGCGCCGGCGTCCTGGAGTTGGTAGGCCTGAAGCTTGTGCAGCAACCCGATGCCGCGGCCCTCGTGTCCGCGGATGTACAGCACGACGCCACGGCCCTCGCGGGCCACGGTGGCCAGCGCCGCGTCGAGTTGCGGGCCGCAGTCGCACCGTAGCGAGCCGAACACGTCGCCGGTCAGGCATTCGGAATGCACCCGGACCAGCACGTCCTCGCCGTCGCCGACATCGCCGAACACGAACGCGACGTGCTCGCGCTCGTCGTAGGACGCCCGATAGCCGACCGCGGTGAACTCCCCGTACCTCAGCGGTACCCGGGCCGAGGCGACCCGCTCGACCAGCTTGTCGAAACGCCGCCGGTACGCGATCAGGTCGGCAATCGATATCAGAGCCAGACCATGCTCGTCGGCGAACGCCCGCAGTTCGTCGCCGCGCGCCATACCGGCCGGGTCCTTCTCGGAGACCATTTCGCACAGCACGCCGGCCGGCTGCAACCCGGCCAGCACCGCAAGGTCGACCGCGGCCTCGGTGTGCCCGGGCCGGCGTAGCACCCCGCCGGTCTTCGCTCGCAGCGGCACGACGTGGCCGGGACGTGAGAAGTCCTCCGGGCCGGCGTCAGGATTGGCCAGCAAGCGCATGGTCAGCGCGCGATCGGTCGCGGAAATGCCCGTGGAGACTCCCTCGCGCGCGTCGACGGTGACCGTGTACGCCGTGCCCCGGCGATCCTGATTCACCCGGTACATGGGCGGCAGGTCGAGCCGGTCGGCGTCCCCTTCCATGATCGGAACGCAGATGTAGCCCGACGTGTAGCGGACCATGAACGACACCAACTCCGGTGTCGCCAACTCGGCGGCGAAGATCAGATCGCCTTCGTTCTCCCGGTCCTCGTCGTCGACGACGATCACCGCCTTGCCCGACTTGATGTCGGCGATCGCCTGCTCAATAGAGTCCAACCGCACGGTCATATCAACATCCCGCCTGGGGCGGGCCCGCGTCCCCACCGCTCGTTCCGCTCGGGTGGACCCGCGGACCCGCTCCGCGCCGGCGCGGGCCGCGTCGCGGCGGCGGGGCTCTTCGCGCGAGCGCTCATCGCGCCTCGACGAGCCGGGCCACGTACTTGGCGAGGACGTCCACCTCGAGATTTACCGGGTCGCCGGGCTGCTTCCCGCCGAGCGTGGTGGCCCGCAGCGTCTCCGGGATCAGGCCGACCTCGAACCAGTCCGGGCCTACCCCGGTCACGGTCAGCGAGACCCCGTCGACGGCGATCGAGCCCTTCTCCGCGACGTAGCGGGCAAGATCGACAGGCATGCCGAACCGGACGAGATCCCAGGCATCGCTCGGCGCACGACTGATCAGCACCCCGGTGCCGTCGACGTGGCCCTGCACGATGTGCCCGTCCAGGCGGCCGTCGGCGCGCACCGCCCGCTCGAGGTTCACCTGCTCTGCCGGTCGCAGCACGCCGATGACCGAGCGCTTGAGGGTTTCAGCCATGACGTCGAAGTGCAGCCGCTCGCCGTCCGTGCCAACTACGGTGAGGCACACCCCGTTGACCGCGATCGACGCGCCGTGGTGCGCGTCCGCGGAGACCGTGGGAGCGCGCACGACCAGCACCGCCGAATCGCCGCGTGGCTCCAGCCCGACGATCGCGCCGAGTTCTTCGATGATCCCCGTGAACAAAGGCAGTTACTCCCCTTCTGACCAGACCGGCCGCGCCACGATCTTCACGTCGCTGCCCACCCGGGTTACGGTTTCGACCTCCAGTGTGACGGCATCAGCGATGGTGACTATTCCCGCGTCACCCAGCGAAGAGGGCCCGGCGCCCAGCAACTTCGGGGCAAGGTAGGCGATTACCTCGTCCACGCAGCGCGCCTCGACGAACGCCCCGGCAAGCGTGGGGCCGCCTTCCAGCAGCACGTGCCGCACGCCCCGATCGTGCAGCGCCTTGAGCGCGAAGCGCGGCACTGCCGTATCGAGCAGCAGCGTTTCCGCGGCGCTGTCGCGCACCCGGGCGCTCTGCCGCACGCGGTGCCGGCGGTCGAGGACGACGCGCAGCGGTTGGTGTTCCGCCAGCTGATCATCGGCAGCACGGACGGTCAGGTGCGGGTCGTCGGCGAGGACGGTACCGCTGCCCACGACGATCGCGTCGACGATGCCGCGGAACGCGTGCGAGTCGGCGCGCGCCGCCGGCGAGGAGATCCAGCGCGCGGTCTGATCGGCGGCGGCCACCCGGCCGTCCAGCGTGCTGGCCAGCTTCCAGGTGACGAACGGCCGCCCGGTGCGCAGCGCGGAAAGCCACGGCCGCAGCGCCCCCGCCGCAGCGCTGGCGTCCTCGACGCCCGCGACGACATCGATGCCCGTCTCACGCAGCCGGTCCGCTCCTCCTGCGGCCTGCGGGTTCGGGTCGTCGACGGCGTACACGACCCGGGCAACGCCGGCTTCGATCAGTGCCTCGGTGCACGGTCCGGTCCGGCCGAGGTGCGTGCACGGCTCGAGCGTGACCACCGCCGCACCACCTCGTGCGCGCGCCCCCGCCCGGCGCAGCGCCTCGATCTCCGCGTGCGGCCCGCCGGGCGGCTGCGTCGCGCCCTCGCCCGCGAGCGCTCCGGTCGCGTCGAGGATCACCGCGCCGACCGCCGGGTTCGGGCTGGTGCGGCCGCGCACCGTCTCGGCGAGCACCAGCGCGCGGTGCATGGCGGTCCGCTCCGCCTCGCTGACGCGCGTCATGTCCGGTCCATCGCCCCGCGAGCGCGGGCACGCAGCGCCTCGACGGCGCGGCCGGGGTCGTCCGCGCCGTAGACGGCTGTCCCGGCGACGAAGACGTCAGCGCCGGCCTCGGCGGCTGCCACGATCGTCTCGGCGTCGATGCCGCCATCAACCTCGATGTAGAGCCGCAGGTGACCGGCGTTCAGGTGCCGGCGGGCGAGGCGCACCTTGGCGAGCAGGTCCGGGATGAAGTTCTGGCCGCCGAAGCCGGCCTTGATCGTCATGACGAGCAGCGTGTCGAAGTCGGGCAGCAGGTCCAGATACGGCTCGAGCGGGGTGTCGCGGTCCACGGCGAGCCCGGCGAGCGAGCCCGCGGCGCGCAGGTCCCGGGCAATACGCCGCGGATCTGCCGCCGCCTCGGCGTGGAAGCTGACGTTGACCGCGCCGGTTTCGGCATAGCCGATGGCCCATCGGTCCGGGTCGTCGATCATCAGGTGGCAGTCGAGCGGGATATCGGTGGCTTTGCGCAGGCTCTGCACCACCGGTAGGCCGATCGTAAGATTCGGTACGAAGTGGGCGTCCATGACGTCGACGTGCAGCCAGTCGGCACCACTCACCGCCGCCGCCTCGTCGGCCAGGTGCGCGAAGTCGGAGGCCAGGATGCTCGGCGCGATCATCGGCTCGCGGTCCGCCTGCGACGTCACGTCAAGAGTCTAGGACCGCGCCGAAACCTTGGCATGATCTTGGACTTGTGGCCGAATAGCGCCCACAAGTCCAAGATCACGGCTGCGGGTCAGCCGGGCGCGGGTGCCGGTTCGTCAGCCCCGCAGCAGGGCGCAGAACATGGCGTCCGTGCCGTGCCGGTGCGGCCACAACTGCACCGCCGGCCCGTCACCCACCTCCGGCACCTCCGGGAACGCTGGGCGCGCGTCGACCAGCGCGGCGCCGGCGACGATGTCGCGTGTCTCGGCGAGGTGCGGCGAGCAGGCGACGTAGGCGACGACGCCGCCCGGCCGGACGACGCGAAGCGCCGCCGCGAGCAGCTCGCGCTGCAGGGCCGCGAGTGCGGGCACGTTCGACGGGTCGCGCCGCCACCGCGCCTCGGGCCGGCGCCGCAACGCTCCCAGCCCGGTGCAGGGCGCGTCCAGCAGCACCCGGTCGTAACTGCCCGTCAGCTCGCGTGCGTCACCGATCCGCACCGCGACGTCCCATGGCGCCGTCGCTCGCCGGACCAGCTCCGCACGGTGCGGGTGCAGCTCGTTCGCGACCACCACCGCCCCGCGGGCCGCTGCGGTCGCGGCGAGCAGCGCGGTCTTGCCGCCGGGGCCGGCACACATGTCCAGCCATTGCTCGTCCGGCCCGGAAAGCGGAGCGGCGACCAGGGCGAGCGCGCACAGCTGGCTGCCCTCGTCCTGGACGGCCGCCCGCCCCTCGCGGACCGACGGGAGCTGCGCCGGGTCGCCGCCCTCCATCCGCACCGCGTACGGCGACCACGGGCCGGGCGTGCCGCCGGACTCGGCAACCAGTGCGTCGCGTTCCAGGCGGCCCGGCCACGCCACGAGATGGGTTTGCGGGCGGGTGTCGTCGGCGACGAGGACTGCCTCGGTCTCGGCGAGATCGCCGCCGAGCGCGTCGGCGAACGCGGCGGCGATCCACTCGGGATGTGCGGTGCGTAATGCCAGCCTGCCGAGCGGCGATGCGCTTTCGCCGAGCCGCCGCGTCCACTCGTCCCAGTCCGCCTCGGCCACCCGGCGGAGCACCGCGTTGACGAATCCGGCGGCGCGCGCGTTTCCCCTGGCGCGCGCGAGGTCGACGGTCGTGGCCACCGCGGCGTGCTGCGGCACGCGGGTGCGCAGTGCCTGGTAGGCGCCGAGCCGCAGCAGATCCAGCACCGAGGCGTCCACAGTGGACAGTGGCCGGTCGACGCAGGCCGCCAGGATCGCGTCGAGGGTGCCCTGTGCGCGCAGCGTGCCGTAGCCGAGCTCGGTCGCGAGCGCCGCGTCCCGGGTCGACAGCCGGGCCTCGGCGAGCAGTGCCGGCATCAGCAGGTTGGCGTACGCGTGATTCTCGGCAACGCCACGCAGCAGTCGGTAGGCGGTGAGTCTCGCCGGATCAGCCAAGTCGCTCCCCGGGCCCGGGCCGCGTGCCGCGGGCCCAGTCGGGTGCCGGCACCGGTCGCTTGCCCGGCGCTTGAACGTCGCCCAGTTCCACCGGCGCGGTTGCCGTACCGACCCGGACGGAATGCTTGGTCACGCGCAGCTCGCCCGGCGCGAGCGCTGTGTCGTCTACCACCCGAACCGGGCCGAGCTTGAGCCGCTGGCCACGAAACAGTGCCCACGGACCGGGGGCGGGCGTGCACGCCCGGACCAGTCGATCGACGTGCGCTGCCGGTGCCGCCCAGTCCACGTGCGCGTCGTCAACAGTGATCTTGGCCGCTACCGAGACGCCGTCGGGCGGTTGCGGACGGGGCGTGAGCGATCCGTCGGCGATGCCGTCCATCGTGGCGACCAGCAGATCGGCGCCGCTGCGGGCGAGTCGGTCCAGCAGTCCTCCCGCCGTGTCCATGGGCCGGATCGGCTCGGTCACCACGCCGTACACCGGGCCGGTGTCGAGCCCCGTCTCGATCTGGAACGTCGACGCCCCGGTGATCTCGTCGCCGGAGAGGATCGCGCGTTGAACCGGAGCGGCGCCGCGCCAGGCCGGCAGCAGCGAGAAGTGCAGGTTCACCCAGCCGTGGTCCGGGATCGCCAGCGCCGCGCCCGGAATCAGCGCGCCGTACGCGACGACCGGGCAGCAGTCCGGGTGCAGGTCGACGAGCTGCTCCAGGAAGTCGGGATCACGCGGTCGAGCCGGAGACAGCACCGGCAAGCCCTCCTTCACGGCAAGCTGCTCGACGGGAGAGGCGACCTCGCGCCGGCCCCGCCCGGCGCGCGCGTGTGGCCGCGTCAACACAGCGACGACCTCGTGCAGCGGTGAGTCGAGCAACGCCAAAAGCGACGGCACCGCCGTCTCCGGCGTCCCGGCGAAAACCAGCCTCACGAGTTGATCACAAATGTCACAGCGCCCGCCCCAGCATGGGATGCGGGCTGACCTTCACGCGCGGCGTCGGCTGGCCGAACCACTCCGCCTCGCGAATCGCCTTGAGCGCCAGCTTGCGGGTCTCCGCGTCCAGCCGATCCACGAACAGCACGCCGTCGAGGTGGTCGGTCTCGTGCTGGACGCAGCGCGCGAGCAGTTCGGTGCCCTCGATGGTGACCGGGTCGCCTGCC
>Ga0066388_100002423_pt1 | contig 11375 bp, 12 predicted proteins | sample PanSoiMetaGPlot6_FD_64539 | JGI IMG/M metagenome (GOLD analysis project Ga0066388, IMG submission 64539) | Tropical forest soil microbial communities from Panama analyzed to predict greenhouse gas emissions - Panama Soil - Plot 6 (Hybrid Assembly) | ecosystem: Environmental > Terrestrial >... | reverse complement strand
GCCAAAGCTAGCAGCAAACTTTAACCAAGCCTCTGGTCCTCTCGCTACCGCTTCAGATAATCGTTTAAGTTGTTCTCCAAAAGCTGCCGTCTCCGTACGCAAACTAGCAATTTCAGATTTAGTGCTCGACAATTCTTTGATGTTGCGTCGAAGCAAGTCGATCTGCGGCGTCGCATTATCGACTAGCGAGACTTCAAGTTTCAGTTCTTCAAATTCAGCCATCGGATCACTGTAGCGTTGGTAGCTCCATTTGCCGATCTAGCGACACATTACCTTTGAACATACCATCACCTTCAGCTTTTACTTCAGTACCAGCAGGAGCCTTCACACTCACATCGAGATTACCACGTGGTTCTACATCACTAAGGCTACGATCAAGTGCCGACCGATTTATTGACTTTTCCCAATCAACACCAAATGATGGTTCAACATTGCGCCCTTTCGCCAAATAAGTATCCATTTCCTTTTCAAGATCAGCCATACTACCTTGACCAACTGGCTCTGTACTCTCCGCACCTCGCCATTCAACATTCTTTGATTGCGGCGATTCACGCAGCATGCGCTCCCAATTTGCTGGATTGATACGAAGTGGATCCGTCAAATAAGGATACCCAGATGATACACTAGCAGGATATTCAGCATCAAACAAAGATGAAGGAGCACGCTGAGCTGTCGATTGCAAAGCTCTCTGCGCTGCCTGATATGAACGTACACTAGGACGCAACCCACTCGTTGGAGTTGTTTCTGGAACCCCACCCATCAAAGCCTGACCCTCTCCACCAGGTCTACCTACGCTCGCGGCTGCTGCTGCGCGTTGCGTCCGTGCCTCTTGACCAAACGTCGGGAGAGCCTCAACTGTGAATTGCTCATCAGTTTTGAATGTTTCTGTTTTACCTGCTCTCGCAATTGCTGCTTCTGAAACGTCAACTGCCCTTCCAAGACGCTTTGCTGGACCAATATCTGTATGTTGTTCTATAGTTTGCGAACCATCTGGCCATGTTACCCTAAACAAACGACCAAGCGTTTCAGCGGTAGGCAATGCGATCCCTTGACGCTCCTCTGGGAAATAACTCATCCCCCACATCTTACCTAATGAAGCACTTCCAGGTTCATCCTGATACTTTCCTGTACGCGGATCAATGTCTTGAACGCCACCAGGTAAACTACCATACCGCGAACCTTTACCAGTAATTGATTCAGTTACTCCTGGCCATTGTTGAAGCACTTTCTGTCTTGTTTGTCCAGCTGCCCACCAACCTTTTCCTTGAACAGGTCCAACTGCTTCTGCCGGAGCGCCACCACCAGGTTGCGGCTGAGCGTCACCTGTTGGAAGTTGTATCGGATTACTTTCACCAGCCGCTCCTCCCATCGGCTGATTATGGAAAGGTGGATTACCTGGTTTACCAATATCCTTTATACCAAGAGCAGTATTCAAATCCCATAATGGCTGTTCTTGTCCTGACAAAAGTGCATTAAGACGGGTAAACTCTCTAACCAATTCTTCTGTACTATCCATTTGCTTTTGAAATTCACCACCCATCAAACGTTGTGGTTCAGTAGCAATACCTCCCGGCTCCTTCCTGCGTCGGAATAAATGTTGAACGCCACGAGCTGCCGCTCCACCGAGCGGCCCAAGCGGCATAACGATATCACCAAGGCGCGGAAACCACCAAGGCAACTCGCCAGTTTCCGTTAGGCTTTGTTCAGCTGCTCCTCGCGCCTTTCCAAGGATCCATCCAATTCCTTTCAAAATCGGTCCAAGAACCGGATCATCCATAACCATTGCGCTAAGCATAGTAACAATAGCTTCAAAATCATTCTTCATTCCACCAGTAACTTGCGCCCAAGCTTTAGACGCAGCAATCATTGACTCCATATTCTTTTTTGAATCTTCATCTACCTCCTTAAACTTATCCACAATCTGATCAATATCTTCTACTCCCCACCAAGAAAGAATTGCGCTTGAAACTTTCGCTCCAAATTCTGGATTACCCAACTCTTCATAATGCTTTCTGATTTTTTCAACAAATGCTTTTACTGCATTCAAACCGCCAGGTCGCGTCGAATTCAAAACCTCATTCACATTATTATTTACCATAGCTCTGATCGAGGGATCAGGATCACCCTCCATCGCAACAAGATTAAGTATCTGTTGCCTAAACTCTGGTAATCCCGCCTTCAGTTGTCCAATACGTTGACCGAAAGCAATATCCATCTCAACCATACGCTCGCGACTAATATATGGAAGAGCAGTTTTAATATCCTCCATTAACTGCGCTGGATGAATACCTGCACGCTTCGCTTGAGCATCTAGATCAATTAGCGATTGAGCTTTTGAACTAGCTACATTCATAGCTGCTGTAATTACAGCTACAATACTACCAACGCCCATACCAGCACGACCAAACGTCATCGCGAAATTGCCGATAGCCTTACCGGCATCGCCAGAGGTAACACCTTCAGTCAAGGATCGAATTTGACGTCCAATATTACCAGTATGACGAAACAAACGACCAAATGATTCCTCACTGGTCGTTCGCATATCACGAAAGTCACTCTTGAACTGCTGGGACAGCTCTTTATAATCTTGCTGCCCTTTGACTTCAACCTTTACAACTAATTCTTCATATTCCGCCACGTTCGTCCTCAGCCGCTTCTGCTTCCCGTTGCATGATACGAGTTAATTGTATGGTTCGATAAAGATGAAGCTGCACGTCGCCAAGCGGCATGCCCAAAAATGCTTCTGGCGATGTATGATAAAACCTAGCGAGGCGGTAGCAGTCGAGGATCAGATTTTCATCCGATCCTACCAGGCCGCCACCTCTGGAAGAAAAAAATTGCGCAACCGATATGCGCAACTGTTCCAGTCTCGAGGATCCATACTGTCGAGCAAAGGAGATAGCACACCCGACAAATTAGCCATAATGAGAGTCATTTTCCTTTCATCGATGATGACATCGCCATCAAGATTGATACGACATGGATTACCACAGCGGTTAATATCGCCGCCGGTTGGCTCGCGAAACTTCAATTCTTTGATCAATATGTTCTGATTATCGCGGATGGGCTTATGAAGAAGCTTAACTGTAATCGGCCAAACCTGAGCTATTGGTGGCGGTTGTTCCTCCATTCGTGGAGGTTCTGGAGTAGCATCGATGATAGGACCGCCACCATTCCCAGGAATTTGACTCGGCTGTGGCTGTGGATTAGTCGCACTTTGAAATGTTCCACCAGCAGGTTGAAAACCTTCACGCCTTACTTGTTCGTTCATGATACTATCCTAGGTTGATCTCAAGACAGGTTATGCCTTCCCAACGCACACGCGCCTGACCATCACGTGTGTTTAGCTCGAAGCCACCTTTAACAGTAGCACCTTGAAGCGTGTACTGCTTATTGTTGGCTAATTGAGCGATGACGGTAGAATTAACTTGAACCAGAAGGTCTTCAAAGTTCAAGTCTGGCACCGTCGATAGATCGCCCTCAATGTATGGCACGCGTGGCAATTCCTGGTACCCGTGAACGCCATCTTGCCCAGCGATCATTGTACGCTCTACAGGAGACGGGGAAACAGTAAAGTTTCCCCGCAATTGATATTGCCTTCCGTCAACCGACAAAAAGGCAATACCGGCGAAACGAATAGCCATAGCCATTCTCCTTGGTTAAGATTACGCCCAAGCTAGTTTACCCAACTACGCCGAGCGGCGGCAGAACTCCAGTCATCCCAATCGTAGCTGGATTTGGCCCAGCAATTTGGGTATCCAAACCACGATCATACTGTAGACGGAATTGAGCCAGCACCGCAAAGATGCGCAGTTGATTTATCAAATCCGGCCCATACAGAACATTGACCCTGTTTGGATCATTTGGATCACGTTCCACCAACAGATTGGCCTTGAACGCTTGTAGGTTCTCCACCAAGCCATCCCACATATCCTGGACATACTCCGCGATAAGCTCGCCTTTGATGATACCCGGAGTTACAATCGCTTGCCCAGGTCCAAAGCGTGTACCATCATCTGCCAATTTGACACGTGGGTATTTGCTAGTGATCACATAACGCTGATTACGAATGAGACGCGCCAGCGTAGCCAACGTTGTGACGAGTTCATATGCATCATCCTGGAAACCGTAAAGGTTGAGTTGGTAAGTGGTGGTTTCACGGGAGATCATCGGTTGATTATCGCTACCAGCCTTTTGAGTTGCGATCCCATTCGACGCCAGCGAATTCAATTCGATTGTATCGAAACGATCTTTCAACGGTGCAAGCTTCACTGTATTAAGCGAGAGAGTTTGCAGCGGTCGCGCCGGATCGTTAATCAACGCTCTCTGAGCTTTGGCAGTATAGGCCGCAACAACATCGAGTACCATCGATGGCATAGTGTTTTCTATACCAAGAATTGATGTAATACCACTGTTGCGCGTATTACCGAAATTGACTAGGTTTGAATAGGTATCACGCTTCGCTGAAAATAGGTGACCATACAACTGCCTTCGCCATCCCCACCTGCCGACATCCTCAAAGCCATACTCAAGCTCCCAAGCGTTAAGCGTAGTGCTATCAGTATAGGGCAACGCAACATATTCAAAGTTCTTTTCACCAAGATTATTGATAGCATTATTGAAGAGAGGCACACCCACCCCGCCAGCGAGGAAATTAGCAGGGCCAGTAGGACCGGCGAAGTTTAATGTCGCTGACGACGCAGTTGTCACTGTGTTTGTGATATAAACGCCAACCTGCCCCGTCGTTCCAGATTGCTGGCTAGTAATAATTGTGCCGACTGGAATACCAGTCCCTGTCACTGTCGCACCGATGGTAATGCTACCGGAAGTCATAGCTGAAATAGTAAGCTGATTGCCGCTACCGCTCCCAGTCCCTACTCCTGGTGTACCAGCTGCACCCGGAGGAAGCGTCAAACCCAAACCCGGAGGAAGTTGTTCACCACCGATGGTTCCATAATAGTTCAAGTCTATCCGAATATCATTGCCTGTAACGCCTTTCCACCGAGCGGTTAAGGTTACCACCGCTGCCGCTGAAGTTGCCGAAACAGGAAGATCGACTGTGTCATTAATTTGAGCAGCAATTTCTGTCGCAATCATAGTAGGCGTATCTGTGCCACCAATATTTATCGGCACATGTTGACCGGCGATATAGAGATGAATTGTTCCTGCATCTGTCGGCGCAACAGAAACTGTAATAGTGGCAGTTGCTGCTACTGCACCTGTAGGCTCATTAACTGGCAACCCCCAAACCTCATTTGCGAAATTGTTCGCAAAAAAGGTCTTGAACATTCTTGCAAGTTCAGAGCCTTGCCCAAAATGATGATCAGCTTGCGCTTGTGTACCGATCGCAATAGCAACATCGCGTGGTGCATCGCCCAAGGATGTTGCAATACCCACCAACAAACTAGGCTGATGGATCATAGGTATGCCAGCTTGACTTGGATCCACTTCCACCCAGTATAGTGGAATTTTAAGATCAGCTGGTATGTTATTAAAGCTAATGGGCATAGTTGCCTCCTTTAGTTAACGAATGTGAACTTTCACGCAGATGGGGTATGGCTGCGACGGCTAGATACAACTGGCGGTTTTTCCTCTTCAACTTCAACGATCTGGATATCACCATCAGCGATCCGCCGCTGTGTAAAACGATCATTCGGCCACTCGGTCGAACCTTCATTTCGCAAACGAACACCATTCGGATGAATAAGCATTTTCCGCAAATGCTCCCGTCCAGGAGCAGGAACCACGCGCAAAGGCGGAATTTTGTTCGCTGCTTTCATTAAAGCTAATCGTTCACCAGGTACAGCCCTTTGACCCATGGCTGCTCGGCGCGCTTGAGCGTGACCTCTAGAGAAGGGATTGGGCATGGTAGTCTCCTTTATGGGCCTGGACCCGTTAACGGTGGTGGTACATAGTCTGGATCAAAGCGATAAACCACATCCACATGCGTAACCTCAGCAGGATCAGCCGGCGCCAATTCTGGATAAGCTGTAATAGCAATCTCCTTCAAATCATCAAAGTCGGTTGGATACCATTCTGAACGTAATGTATAAGTAAGCTCAATCATTTGAATACCAATAGGCGTTTCATTTTTAGAATCACGACCCCAATCTGGCGACGGAATACGCAGTTTTGGAAACCCTTCAATGCGAACATTATCTGGTATAGTCGTTTTGAAACGGTTGGTTAAAGTATTATCACGCAACAATTGATTCAAAATAAACCATTTCGCTTTATCGAGCGTAGCTTGCATCGCTACTGAATCATTATTCTTCACCACAATTTGAATCCCAACTGGTACTGTATGCTCGAGCCGAATATCACCAGCATTTGGATCGCCATCAGCAACTGCTGTTTCATTCCCCAAGTAAATTCCAATTGATGGAATTTGATATTCAGCTTGAATTGGTAATGCACGAGTGATACGTTTAATCGAGAAATTTTGAAAGAATGAAGAAGCAATAATGCGATCATAAATAGCATTCAATATGATCCATGAGTAACTCTGAGTATCACTGATACCTCCAGTCCCGGTCCAAGGCACATCTCGTGTTTGACCATTCATGGCGCTGCCGTTTCTAACTTTTGAATGTAATAGGTCGCTTGACCACCACTATTATATTCCGGTCCCTCCGTAATTTTGAAATCGCCTCCTACAATATCTGTATCAGCATCAAAATGAACTAAATCCCCCTGTTGTAAGATCGCGAAGCCTCCATCATCAAATTCGATTGTACGAATATCTATGATCGTTTCGTGATCTTCAATGACGGCAGTTACAATACCTTCTTCATCAGTCAACGTAAGCGGCCCAGAATTGTAAATAGCTCTCATCCCGGTATAAGCTGGCGCACCTGGATTAGAGGCTAAAGGAGTTACCGTCATGGTGCGAGCATACATATCAAAACAATGCGAGTAAAGCAAAGTGGAAAAACTAACAACCATTAATAACAATCCTTCCATTTCAAATTTAATTGTAATGCATTCCATTCCCGCGCCATCAACATATCTATCAACTCCTTACGCAAAATATCTCTTGTGGACCAACGACGATGTTCACGAAGGCTTTTGTAAAATCCACGACGCAACTTATAGGTCAATTGATTTTTACGCAAACCCTTTATTGCTCTCCTCTGTTGTTTAACTGGCAACAATACTCCTTGCGATTTTATCATCTCATATAAGCTGTGGGGTCGAACGACAGTTTGCGCACGACCTTGCGCTCGCCAACGCATCGTAAATGGCTTATCACGATGCATATCTTCAACCTGCCAATCCGACATTACGCTACCCATAGTATTGCGCTTAAAATGGTCGATCTTCTCAGCCATCCTTGTAAACCTCTTTTCCAAGGCGGCAGTATCAATATCTAATGATATATCCATATCAAACCCAAAACCGAGTATATTGCCGTAGCAAAGATTCAACCGCTTGCATCGATGGTGATTTCCCTCCAAGCTTTAACAATACGGCATTCGGATCGAAGAACATCACTCGATTACCGCGATGAGAAATTTGACGTATGCCTGCTACTTGCGCTTGAACCATACGCATGCGAGCTTCCATAATAAGAATTACGCAAGCTTGCTTAAGCGGCAATGGAGCTTCAGTAGGTAAATCATATCCACCTGTATAAGTAACATATGCCGGCATCGGCCAAGGAATAGCTTCAGGATCACCCACTCCACGATAAGCCAATTTGCCTGAACGTTCCTCTAATGTATACATACTCGGATCAACACTACTACCTCCGGCAGTAACATCAGTGATGTCTATGCTCTTTACTGGAAAATGCGTCAAGAACAAACGACCATCAAAAACTTCCCGCCAGCTTTCAACTCCTGTTTCTTTAGCAAAAATCCTATTACACATACGAGCTATCGTTTCAGAATAAATTGAAATTTGTAATATCAATTGCTGATCATGAGTCGAATCAGATAACGACAAACCAAGCAAAAGCTTACATTCATCAAGCGTAAGCAAATCGTGAGTTGTGGCTTCTGTAGTTACATTATAATCGACGGCAGCCATTACTCAACCTCGCTTTGAAACTGCTCGAACAAGGTGCGAAGCTCGAGCACTGGTCCTTCTTTGCCATCAGACATTATTGGTATTGCAATATAACGCTTGCGATCTAATTTCCAACTTTTTAATATGGGAGCCGATGCGCCTGGCGTTCCTTTATCACCGGTTGAGCCTTTCTCGCCGCGTTCACCTTTCGGACCAGCAATTCCGCGCGCACCCTGACGCGACATGAGTTGCCAATCCTTACCAGGGCATTTGCCAGGAGCATTTTTTCGCGCAATAAACGTCGCGCCATCGAGGGCAACAACGTCAAGCTCCTTGTATCCATTCTTTTCATCATAAGTTTCGAGTACATGCGGTGATTTTCCATCTATGCCACCTTCTGCGATACAAATCCAATCTTCATGATATGGATTTTGTCCCGTATCCCTTAATGCTTGATAAGTGCCACGTTGGAAAGAATAACATTCTCCTTCATAAGCCACCATACCATTTTGCCAAAGCTTAACAATAGGCAATTTACCCACTGGGCCTATTAAACCGCGTTCACCTTGCTCACCTCGCAAACCTCTCTCACCAACGACCCCAGGCAATCCAATGTCACCCTTATCGCCTCTGTCTCCTTTATCGCCTTTATCTCCTCTTGCCCCTTGCTTCCCATCGATACCAACCACACCAGGCAAACCTGGTTCGCCACGTTCGCCTTTTTCTCCACGTTCGCCTTTCTCGCCTTTTATGCCTATGCCTTGTTTACCTTCATTTCCTGGCACTCCAGGCAAACCTTGTTCGCCACGTTCACCCTTTTCTCCACGTTCGCCTTTCTCGCCTTTCAAACCTTGTTTGCCTTCATCACCAGGTACTCCAGGCAAACCTTGTTCACCTTGTTCGCCTTTCTCTCCTTTCAAACCTTGTTCTCCGCGCTCGCCATTAAGTCCTGGCGCTCCGGTCGCTCCCACGCTGCCGGGTGGTCCTGGTGAACCTTGTGGGCCTTGTTCACCATGAGGACCAGGAGCGCCAGGTTCACCTTGAATGCCATCAGCTCCGGGTGGGCCAGGCACTCCAGGTAGACCAACATCACCTTGTTCGCCACGCAAACCCTGTTCACCGCGCAAACCTATTTGACCTTGTTCACCACGCTCCCCAGGCACTCCAGGCAAACCTTGTTCACCGCGTTCACCTCTCTCGCCACATTCTCCTTTCTCTCCACGTTCACCATCTTTGCCTGGAGCGCCATCACGAACCAAAGCTAATCGTTCATTTACCCTTCGATCCATTTGATCGAGGCGTTCAATAATCGTAGCTCGCAAATTAGCTAAGATCGTTTCAGATTGTGCTGTAATCTTAGCAAATTCTCGCGTCCATTCATGCGTCCACTGACGCTGCTGCGCCGCTAACGCCTCTGTTAAAATACCCTCCAAAACGCTATTGAAAAAAGCGTCTGTTGGTTGCTGCGACGTTGGAGAGTACCCGTTGGATTGCTCTTTGGATGTCATCTGGTTCCATTTTCGGAGGTAACGGTTGAGTTAGTGATGGTGGCGCTGGCGGAGCAGAAGGTGGTCCAGGCACAGGCGGTATCTTACCCGCTGCGCTTAATGGTACTTGCTGCTGCTGTACGCGCGGCTCATCCCCAAATGGCACATCGTCTAATCCTTCAAGATTACGTGCTTCATTCGGAGCATAAATACCACCAAGGACAGCCTCCTTAAGCGCGGTGAGACGGTCCTTAAAGTCTGACCGTAGCAATGCTGCTGTATTAAACTCGATGTATTCATCAGGCTGACCAGACAATCTAAATAAAAGCCCAAAAGCTTCCTCGATGTGATTAAGCACAAACCCCAAACCAGTAGCGATCCAAAATCGCATCAATGCTTCCGTCGAACCAAATGTATGAGTCCCGATACCTAACACTTGTAATGGAATACGAAAAACCAGAGCAATATGCGTCTCTGCTACCTTCATTATCTCGGCAATTTGCGCATCCTTTGGCGGCGCTCCCCATGGAGTAACCTTTAAGCCATGAGTCAAAACCGGGGTTCTGCCTTGATTTATGCCTCTTGATTTTTCATCCCATCGATCAGTCAATTCTTGAACTTGATCCTTGTCGAGTGTCATTTCGGTTTGAAGCACCGCGGATGGTCGTGCTTGATTCACATAAAATTGTAATTGCTGATTATTGATCGCGTCTCCTAATCCAATATCAGCTAACGCTGCTAACAATGGAGATTGGCCCCAAAGCGGAAATGGATAACGCCGAGTGCGATCGGCATGTAACCGAATATGAAGAACGTCACGTTGCGGAACCATCAAGAAAGGTTCTTCAATTTGCTGAGCTATTACAGCATTACCTTGTAACCGATAAAATACATCACCATTAACTGCCAGCTGCGGAGCGCAAAGCGTTGAATCCATTAAATGTAATTCTGATACTTCATAACGATCATTACGCAAAGCTAACGCATAGGCATTACCATCGAGATAAAGTTGCCGCGTAGCATTAAGCATAAAGTCTGACATAGTTTGATAAGCGTTTGGTTTACGCAATATCCGAGATGCCGCTGAAGTCGTAACTCGATCCCGTCCACCTTTATCATTTAATACCCAATGATCTCCTGGACACATAGCAACAGTTTGAGAATATGCCGAGACGCAAGCCTCAACCATCGCGGAGCGCGATGGCGAAGGAATTACATTTTGACCTAATTGCCAAAAATTTGGCGCTGTACCATCTGGTAACCAGCCACCAGATAGCGTTAAAAAATATGGTCCTGGACGAAACTGTCCTTCCACCGCGCGAAGGACTGTGCGCAATGTACGAACTGCCAATGATCGAGCTGCGTTCATAAAAAGGAGAGGAGTTTCCAGAGTGTGGGATGATCTAGAAACTCCTCACAAGCCTCTATGAACTAGGCTTTGATGGAGCCGGTCGCCCAGCCGCAGCATGACGAGTTTGATAGGCAGCAGCAGGTTTGCTACCTTCAAGATGTTTAGTCTGCGCTTGCGCATTGGCTTCAGCGTGTGGATCTGGTCCACTGCCGTCGTCTTCATGTTCAAGAATGTGCTCGCCTCTCGCTGAACGATCATTCTCATCTTGAGTTGGCGTAGGTTTCACTGCCATTGGATTACTCTCCTTATAATGAGGGTGGGGTCGTGCCTACCGCGCGAATAACGGTCAATGGCCGTACCCCATTGCTTTCCCTGATCGCTCCCACTATCGACCCGTGTTGGTGGAACGGATGGTGGGCAGGTTCCGCAAACTTATGACCACGTGACGTTTTGCGTCCACGCAACCGTACCAGCACGACGCTGGACCCAGTTGAGCGGCAGTATCATCCTTAACGCCAAGCTGTCAG
>Ga0066388_100002422_pt1 | contig 11376 bp, 11 predicted proteins | sample PanSoiMetaGPlot6_FD_64539 | JGI IMG/M metagenome (GOLD analysis project Ga0066388, IMG submission 64539) | Tropical forest soil microbial communities from Panama analyzed to predict greenhouse gas emissions - Panama Soil - Plot 6 (Hybrid Assembly) | ecosystem: Environmental > Terrestrial >... | reverse complement strand
GGACTCGCCGAGAGTCCGTGCCGGTGCATGCATTCAGACACCACGTACCGCCACGAACCGGTCAGACCGGCGCCGACCCATCGGCCGATGGTCTACTACGTGGTGAGGAGGTGGCCGTGAAGCTGCGCGCCTGGCCGAGCGGCTCGCACGGCGGCGCCGGTGACAGACGGGCGGTGGTCACGCGGTGGGCTGGTGGCGTTCGGTCATGGTGTCTAGGTCATGGCGTCGGAGCCCGGCCGCTGGTGTGACCGCCTCGGGGAGCGAGTGGGGCGTTGCGGCGAGGAGGGCGCGCAGGTATGCAGCGGCGGCGTAGGGTCACCAGGCAGCACGTCTCGGAGGTTCTCGTCCCGGAGTGACCCGTCGGCGCTGCCAAAGAGTCCATAGTGGACTTTTGGCTGGCCCGCCCGGTGGCCGCTTCGGGTACGCGGCGGGTGGCGGCGGGGGTGGCCTGTCCGGTCTCGTCCCACCAGCACATCTAGAAGGCGAGGTCTCGTGGGGCGGGGTGTTCGTCAACTACCGCGGCTGCGAGCACGGCGCTGCCGTCGAGGCGCTCTATCATCGGCTGGCGGACCACTTCGGTGAGAGTGCCGAGCTGAGCAAGCGGCTGCGCCGGGACGGCCGCTGAGTCCCAACCGGCCAAGTCCTAACCGGCTTGGTCCCAACCGGCGTGGGCGATGGAATCTGGTCGGGACGGTTGCGTGGGTCGTCGGGCGCGTCCAGGCGCCTGCAGCGAGAGGTCAGCGCCAGCCGGAGGGCGTCCCGGCCGGTGAGCGTGGTCGAGTGTGCGTCCTGGACCCCAGGCGTGGCGGACGTCGCGGTCCAGCCCGACGCTGGCTTGGCGGCGGGACAGAATCCGCCACGTGCCCGCCCGGCCCTACGCTCCTGCGGGCGGAGGTCTCAGCCCGCCCGTGGCGAGTCGGATACCGCCGGCCTCGGTTGCCCAGCTGCGGGCGGCCCGTCCGGCAGATGTCCGTCCGGCAGCTGCCGTTCGCCGGCCTCGGGCTGCATCACCGCACCGCACCGCGAGCAGACGATTTGCGCGCCAAAGCCGACTACCCGCGGTGATCCGCACCGCCTACACAGGAACGGCGTCTCCGCCGCCCAGCGCCGGCCCCTCACAACGGCCGCTCCCGCCGCAGCGGCCGGGCGGCATATACCCGGCCCGCCTCACCCGCGCGAGCGGTGGGCCGACCGCCGCACGCAGCTGCGCCCCGTCGCCCGATCCGGCGGCTGGACCGGGGCCGGCTCCCGCTGGGTGGTCGGGTCGGCGTCCGGGTCCGGGGTCATCAGGTCCTTCCGCTGGGGCGACAGCGTCCTGAATGCCGGCCCCGGCAGTAACGGCAGGTGGTGGCTGGGTTGGGGTCATCTGTCAGCCTCCGTCGCGGTCGGCTTCGTTGCTCGACGGCCAGCCAACCCAGGCGGCGCGTAGGTCGGACAGCGCACGGAGGGTCTGCGACAATCCGTTGACACAGCGCGAGTGGCACCGGAGGGAGGTGCGCCCGTGATCGACCCGGACGAGGTCGTCGAAGCTCGGCGTGCCCTCGGCCGCCGGCTCGCCAAGTACCGCCTGGCCGCCGGCCTCAACCAGCACCAGCTCGCGCCGCACACCCATTACAGCCGTAGCACCATCGCCAACGTCGAGGTCGGCCGACAGAACGTGCCACGCGGCTTTTGGGAGCGGGCCGACGGGTTGCTTGCAGCGCACGGCGTGCTGCTCCAGGGCTACGACCAGCTCCAGGCGTTGGTGGCCCGGCAACGCTGGGCGACCGCACAGCTCGGAGCGGGCCAGGCGGCTGCAGGCGGGCCTGGACTTTGGATGCCAACCGCCCGCCAGCGACGCTTGGTCACGGCCGTTGACGTTGAAGCTGTGCGGGAACTGACGCGGGCGTTCTGTGGCTTGGACAACAAGCTCGGAGGTGGGCACGCGTACGCGGCTGCTAGCCGGTATTTCGACTCGACCGTGACGACGATGCTCCGGGATGGTACCTATGTGGAGGGGGTCGGCCGGGAGCTGCACGCAGCAGCGGCCCAGCTTGCGCACCTCGTCGCGTGGTCGGCCTATGACATCCAAGAGCACGAACAAGCGCAGCGCTACTTCGCCAAGGCCACCGACCTAGCGACCAGCGCCGACGATAGAGCATTTTGCGGAGAAATACTGGCGGCGCGTAGCCATCATGCGATCCACCTCGGCCACCCCGTCGAAGCGTTGGCGTTGGCGCGTGCGGCCCAAGAGAATGCATCCAAAGCTGCCGTTCCGGCGCTCCTTGCTGAGTCCCATGAGTTGGAGGCGAACGGCCACGCGCTTCTGGGCGACAGCAAGGCATCGCTCGCTTCGCTGCACAAGGCCGAGGTGGCTTTCTGGCGCTCGAACTCGCTGAACCAGCCGGACTGGCTGCATTATTTCGACGACAGGTATCTTGCGGCTCGCTTTGCGCACTGCTTCCGCGACTTGAAGCAATGGAACCACGCCCGAAACTTCGCGCTGCAAGCGGTCGAGATGAGCGAGAACCTGGCCCGTGCACGGGTATTCAATACTGCCGTACTGGCGACGACCCATGTCGAGACTGATCTGGACGAGGCATGCGCTCTTGGGATACGAGCTGCACGCTTGGCCAGAACATTCCAATCTGCACGGGTGCTGCACTACATTCGCGACATTCCGCATCGCCTGCACGCCCGGCACGGTGACCATCCGCAGGTGCGGCAGTTCACCGAGCAACTCTCCGAGTTGGGAGCATACTGAATGGGGTTGATCTACCACATCGCCAATGCTGCGGACTGGGAGCAGGCGCAGGAGGCCGGTGAGTACCTGACGTCTACGCGTGGTCGGAGTCTGGAGCAGCAGGGTTTCATTCACACCAGCACGGCTGAACAGGTGGCGCCGGTCGCCAATGCTGTCTATGTCGGAGATCAAGGTTTACTGGTGATGGTGATCGACGAGGCCCGGGTGAAGTCTCCGATTATTTATGAACCGGTGCCGGGTTGGGACAAGCCATTTCCGCATATCTACGGGCCGCTCAACGTGGATGCGGTTGTGAGGACACTGCCGTTGTCGCAAGATGACAAGGGCCTGTTCGTGTTCAGAGCTGAGGACGAAGGGGCGGCTGATCAGGGGCCGCGGCCAACATGAGTAGTTCAATTCGGTGCCGGCCTCGTCTGGCTCGATAGGGTGTGCTGGTAGTGGTCGAGTTCGGCGGTCAGGGCGGTTCGGGAGCGCAGGGTGTGGCCCTCTTCGGGGTGGAGTTGCAGGGTGCAGGGAGTGCCGGCGGTGTGCAGGCGTGCGGCAAGTTCGACGACGGGATCTGCCGGTGCGATGTGGTCGCGTCCGCCGTGGACGAGCAGTACGGGTGCGTGGATTCGGTCGGCGTCGTGGAGGGCGGAGCGCTGCCGGTACTGGTCGGCGTGTTCGGGCCAGGCTCCAATCAGGGCGGTGGTGTGGTGGCGCTGGAACCGGGGGACGGTCCTCCGCCAGGTGGCGGGGTCGATGATGGCGGAGCGGGCGGTGGCGGCGGTGAACCGGTCCGCCGTGGCCACGGCGCGCAGCGCGGTGTAGCCGCCGGCGCTGGCGCCGGAGATGAACACCGTGTGCGGGTCGACCCGTCCTGCGCCGGCCAGGTGGTTGGCCGCGTCGATGCAGTCGGCGACGTCCAGGACGCCCCACTGCCCGGCGAGCGCGCTGCGGTAGGCGCGTCCGTAACCGGTGCTGCCGCGGTAGTCCAGGTCGAGGAGGCAGTAGCCGCGGCTGGTGAAGTACTGCACCGCCGGATCGAGCCGCAGGGTGGTGTTGGCGGTGGGACCGGGATGCACGCGGATGATCAACGGTGGCAGTTGCCGCGCCGGTGGCGTGACGTGTGGGTTGGTCGGCGGGTAGAGCAGCCCGTGGATGGTGGCGCCGTCGCGAGTGGAGACTTCGACGGGCTCGGGGGTCGACAGGTAGGCCGGTTCGGCGGGCCGGGCGCCGCCGGCCACCTCGCGAAGGCCGCCGGTGGCCGTGTCCAGGACGGCCACAGTTGGGCCTCGAGTGGGGCTGGCTGCAATGAACGCCAGCCGCTGTCCGCAGGCGGTCAGGTACGGCTTGATCGAGGTGTACGGCAGGCTGACGAGGTGCAGCCGGCCGGTGTCCGGCCGCCGGATGGCGAGCTGGTGCTGCGGCCCGTTCTGCAGCAGGACCGCGATCCGACCGCCCGGCAGGAAGGCGTAGCTGCGGTAGCCGAGCTCCCAGGGCGCCGCGCCCATCTCCGCCTCGGCCGAGGCGACCGGTTCGACGTGGCCGGCCCGCTGGCGGTAGAGGTTCCACCAGCCGGACCGGTCAGACAGGAAGTACAGGTGCCCGTCGGGTCCCCATCCTGGTTGCAGCACCGATTCGTCGTGGCCACCGGCGACCAGCTGCGGCTGTCCGACCGGCTGTCCGGAGTGGATGGTCCTGGTCCACAGCCAGGTGGAGTCCCAGGGCAGCAGCGGGTCCTGCCAGGTCAGCCAGGCCAGCGACCGACCGTCCGGACTCAACCGGGGGCTGGCGGCGAAGTCCGACCGGTCGGCAAGCACGACCGGTGCACCGCCGCCGACGTTGACTGCGACGATATCGGCCCCGCCCTGCCCATGCCGGCCGGCGTGTTCGCGCACGCAAACCAGCCAGTGGCCGTCCGGTGTCGCCTGCAGATCCCCGTATCTGATTCCCTCGCATGCGGTGTCCAGGAGCGGAGTCGGATCGGCTGCGTTCCCTGCTGTGAGACACCGAATTCGCTGTCCGGCGTTATCGCAGAACCACACCGACCCACCAGCAGCCGCCCAGGCACCGCCGCCGTAACCGTAGATATCCGACTCGACGTTCGCCCACTCGGGCAGGATGTCCCGCATGCCGCCGGCCTGGTCCCAGCAGACCAACACCGACCCACCGCTGCGGTCGGAACGTCCCTCCAGCCAGCACAACGTCGACCCGGCGAACAACACCTCGTCGTAGCTCGTGCCGGCCGCCGCCACCGAGTCCGCCGAGATCGGCGACGGCCAATGTCCATACCGGACCTCGGCAGCGGTCATGACGGCGACGAATGAGACAGGATCTGCTCGTGCACCAACCGCGCGGCAGCCACGTGCCCCGCATCGGCCAACGCCACCGTGAAGCGCTCGGCCCGGCCCAGACCGGAACCCGAGCCGCGGGCGACGAACCCCTCCACCGCCTCAGCAGCCAGCCGCGTGGCCTCCTCCGCATCCCCCCGGGCCAGCCGGACTCCGGCCAGATCGAGCACCACCTCCGCACGCCGCCGGACACAGTCAGCCGACAGCGCCCCCAACGCCTCGCCCAATGCCAACCCTGCCTCATCCACGTCGCCCAGCCGAAGCAGACAGCCACCCCGGTAGGCCGCCAGCCGAGCAGTGTCGAACCCGAACATCCACTCAGCCGCCGCAGCAGCCTCGCCTCGGTGGAACTCCCGCTCCGCCCAGCCCAGCGCCTGCAGCGACTCGGCCCGCCGGCCCACCGAGGCCAAGGCATGCGCCTGCACCGCCGCCAACCAGGCCGTCATCCGCGGCTGCCCACGGCCCGCCAGCACGAGGGCCGTATCGAACGCGGCCAGCCCTCGAGCAACCTCGCCGCGTTCCACCAACATCTGGGCGTAGAACCCACGCACATAGCCCGCCAGCGCCCGCTCCCCGGACAGCTCTGCGGCATCATCGGCCAGCCGGTACAGCCCCAGCATCCCAACTCCGTCACCGGCCTCACCACATAGCCAGGCCGCCAAGCCAGCGGTCTCGGCCACCTCCGAGGCCAATAGCCGACGAACATCCTCACCGGCCCGATGCAGCAGCCGATCCAGCAGTTGAAGGTGTCCAGTCACCGCGCACAACAGGTCGGTCGAGGGCAGGTGGTGATACAGCAGTCGGTACTGCGCCGTGATCGGACTAACCTGCTCGGCGACCAGATCGGCGGTCGGCCGCACTGGTACCCGCGCACCGGCCAGCCAGGTCAGGCTCGCGTAACCGCGGGGAACAAGCGCAGAGTCGAATCCCGCGCCGCGACCGCCGCAGTGGAAAGACGCCCAAGACGAGGCAAGAGGGGCCTCGGCCGCCATGCCGGCCAGTCGGGTGCGCCGGTCGGCCCGGGCTCGGGCCGCTGCCTCCGCGGCCTCGCGATGCTTGGCCTCCTGCAACGAATGGTAAAGATTCAGCAGGGCGCCACCGGCCCCGAGCACCTGCTCGCAGGCCCGCCAGAACTCCTCGGACGGGATCTGGGCGCCGCGCTCGGCGTGGGCGACGGTGGTCCGGTCGTACGTCAGCCGCCGGGCAAGCTGGGCCTGATTCAACTCGGCTTGCTTGCGCCACTCTGCCAACGCCTGCCCGAGCCGACGCTGTCGCTCGATGACCGGGTCGTCCGATGCCTCCACGACTGTCCTCCACGGTGTCCGAGCACATGGCGTACCAGTTGAATGTGGGGATCGTAGTCGCCGGGCTCGCTCACCCACGCGCCCACATCGTTGTCTATTGCTCGCCTCCCAGCGCGCCGGTGGCCTCCATCGCCGGCCTGGGGTGCGCTCAACGAGAGCGACCGCCGGACCGAGGGAACGCAATGAACGCAATGCCGGAAGCGACGATCACCGCCGACTACTTCCCACCCGAGCTGAGGCAGTTGACCGCAACGGCGATGGAAGTCCTGGACACGCATGTGGCCGATGAGCACGGATGGTGTGTCCACTGCGGGACGCAGTCGCCGTGTGAACCGGCCCAACTCGCCGAGCGCAACCTCGCGGGTCTCTAGCGACGTGCGAACAACTGGTTCACCGCCACCGGAAGGCCTCCAATGCCTCAGACTCCCCTACCTGGCCCAGCCCAGTCCTGCCCGGAGGGCGGCCTAGTGACAGGCGGCGGTCGGCCGTGGACCGGCACATCCACCGAGATGTCCAGGCGACCGGCCCGGACGGCACGGACGGTGCGGCCGGACGACGTCGTCGGCGTAGCCGCGGGGTGCTGGCTGCGGACTGGACAGCCGCCGAAAGCCGCGGCGCAGGCGCCGCGTTCCCCAAGAAGTAGGAGCCGGCTCGCGGTAGTACTGGTCTTGCCAGACGAGTCCGCCAAGCGTGCCATGGTCGCTCCGACCGGCGGTTTGCGACCGATCACGCGATGGGGAACTGGACGCCGAGCGTCCTTCCAAGCTCCGCTACGGCGGTGTGCCCGCGCCACCGCCCGGCCAGCCGCGCGTGTAGGTGACGCGCATCGGTCAGCAGGCGCTCGGAGGATGTCTCCGACCCGATGGCAGCAACCATCGCCGCTCGTGCGCAGGCTTGCTCCGGTTCGCCTGCCTGAGCATGTGCGATGGCAAGTTGGTGGATGAAGTCGGCTGCCCACTCGGCACCGCGAAGGTCGTCGGGGAGTCCGGCCAGCCCGGCAGTCAGCAGGTCGACTGCCAGCTTGTTGCGTTGGGGGTGGCGCGCGGCCAAATGACGGTAGGTCAGGCCTCGCTGCAGCGTGAAGAACGTCGGCGAATAGTAGTACTGCCATGGTGGCGTGTCGTCGGTGTGGTCAGCCGCGCGTTCGGCCAGGTCCGCCGCTTCGGCCAACAACCGGTCGGTCGTGGGAGAGTCGCCGGTCATGGCGTGGCCTCGTGCCTCCTGGCCGGCGTCGTAGGCGCGCTGCGCTATGAACACCCTTCGGTCACGTCTCGCTGCCGCGGACAGTCCTATGACGGCTCCTGGCCGGCCCGCGACCCATGCGATGTGGCCCTTGAACGACATCGCGTTCGCGATCAGATTCGTGTTCCCGGCCTCTGTCGCCCATTCGAGGGCATGGTCGAACCAGGCGTTGCTGGTTTCCGCCGGCTGGCCGGCGCTGGCACTGAGCCAGCCGCAGAACTGCGCATACTGAGCAGCGAGGTCGGTGATGACCGGACGAAGCGGGCCGCTGGCCTCGCGCACCGGCTCCGCCATCACCGCGAGCTGGGCCGTTACGGGCTCGATTAGCACAGCTGAGCCGAGGTCGTCCTCGAGGCGCCGCTGGCTGGCCAGCATCCCAGCAAAGCCCTCCACAGCCTTTCGGTCGAGACGACGAGGGTTGCGCGCCGCGAACAGCAGCCTCTCCTCATCCTCGCTCACCGGCAGGCTTGCGTAGTCATCCTGATGATCGACAGGAACGTCCTCCCGAACGAGGGTGGCGGCATCCGGGATGGCCTCACTCGAACTCCGCTTCCAAACCGTCGGGGTTTGCCCCGGTTTGCCGGACGCGGCGTCTGTGCGGGATAGGCCGGCCAGACGTGCCCACCGTTCGGCTCGTGCCCGAGCCGCCGCCTGCTCGGCCTTGCGCTGCTTGGCCTCCTGCACCGCTTCGTAGAGGCGCACCAGCGTGCCCTCGGCTGCAAGCACCGCATCGCAGGACCGCCAGAAATCCTCGGCCGGGACCTGGGCGCCGCGTTCGGCGTGCGCGACAGTCGTCCGGTCATAGCTCAGCCGCCGAGCCAGCTGACCCTGGCTGAGGTCGGCTGCCTTGCGCCACTCAGCAAGAGCCTGACCAAGCCGACGCTGTCGCTGGATGACCGGATCGTCCGATGTCTCCACCGCTGCCCTCCACACCGCCAAGGTCCGTAACGCATTGGCCGATGCGGAAATCGTAGTTGATCGGCTGGCTCACTCACCCTCCTTCCAAGAGCGCGCACGCGAAAGCAGCCGCATACGAGGGACCGCTATGCCTGAAAGACAACCACCGCCGACCGCCTCCCGCCCGAGCTACGGCGGTTGACTGCGACGGCGATCGAGGTCCCGGATGCGGGGGTCAACCGGGGAGGATGGAGTCGGCGACGTCGCCGGCACCGTCGAGGAGGTCGCCGGCCGCGTCGATGGCGTCCCGTAGAACGCCGTCGATGCCGTCTCCGCTTGGCGGTGGGCCGGCCGACGGCTGGCTCCCGGCCGGGAAGGGTTCGACGTTGGCGTCGGTGTTCGGGGCCAACGGGCTGTTTGCCCCGACCGCGTTCGTGGTGGTCTCGCCGATCCTGGTCCCGGGTGGGAACGGGTAGTGCTTCCGGCCCTGGCGCAGGTTTTGCTCGACCCGCGAGCGGGCCCCGCCCGCGGCGGCGCGCAGGCCGCCGTCGCGCGGGCCGCCGACCTGGCCCGCCGCGTCGCGCCGTCGCGGCCGACCACGACAGCTGTACTCGGGGGAGTTTTGGTGGTAGGTCTTGTCTGCTGCGGTTCCCTCCTCGGGCGGGCATCTGCTCGTCATCGGTCATCGACCCGCAGGCTCCTCTAGGTGGGGATCGCTCATCGAGTTCCACGTCCGCACGGGGCAACCTCGACGAGGAGGTCCGATGAGATCTCGATGGGTCCCAGTCGCCGTAGCCGTGGCGTTGGCCGTCTCCGTCACCGGTCCGGCGCGCGCCGTCAGCGGCAACGCGCGAGTGACGAACGACAGCACGCCTGGCAGCTACCTGCGCTACGACGGAACGAGCGATGCCACGACCGCGGCCTGCAGCACGGGGAGGCGGTCGCAGGACGAGCCGACGGTGGCGGTCAACCCACACAACACCAGCGTGGTGGCAGCCGGGTCCAACGACTACTGCGCCCAGATAGTCAATCCAGACGTGTGGGTTGGCTACTACCGCTCGACCGACGGCGGGTCGACCTGGGGGAACAGCCTGGTGCCGGGTTATCCGGACGACTCGTCGGCGGGGGGCGTGGCGTCTCCCGTGCACGGGACGTGCGGCGCGGCGGGCGACCCGTCGCAGGCCTTCGACCGGGACGGCCGCCTGTTCTACGCGTTCATCTGCTTCAACCGGGCGCAGCCGGTCAACGGCGGGGTGTACGTCGCCCGCTACCTGGACGATGGCGGGACCTACGACAGCACCGTCCTGGTCAAGCGCGGAACGCCGTCCGGGCAGTTCTTGGCGGGCCTGTTCCAGGACAAGATCAACCTGACCGTCGACCAGACGGCCAGCGCCTTCTCCGGCAACGTCTACGTGGCCTGGTCCCAGATCAACGGGTTCGCTCCGACCAACGCCATGATGTTCGCTCGGTCCACCGACCACGGCCTGACGTTCTCCCGACCGATCCGGGTCACTCCGGTGGCGCTGGGCACCGCGTTCTTCGCAGATCTCGCGGTCGGACCCGACGGCGCGGTGTACCTCACGTACCTGACCTACCCGTCCTCGGCCAACCCGCACTCGGACATCTGGCTGTCGAAGTCCGTCGATGGTGGGGTGTCGTTCGGCCCGCCGGCGCACGTGGCGACGTTCGGCCTGTTCGACTCGACCGAGTTCAGCGGGAACGGTGCGACGCAATGCGGCGACGGACCGTTCGCCTGCCCGACCGGACTCACGTTCTCCCGGTTCACCAGCACAACCGCGGTCGCCGCCGACGCCACCGGGGTCCACGTGGTCTGGAACGGCGAGCGAGCGGACGGGCAGTCCAAGGTCTTCGTACGGCACTCGCCCGATGGGACGAGCTGGCCAGCGCCGGCCGCGACCCTCGACGCCATACCGACCGGCCACCAGTGGTTCCCCGACGTCGCCTCCGCCGGCGGGGTGATCCGGGTCGTCTTCTACGACTCCCGCAGCGATCCGGCCTACTCACCCAGTCTGCCGCCGGGCGACACGGCCGGCGGGCAGAACTCGGGCGACGTCGCCCACGCGTTCGTGGCGAAGTCGGCTGACGGCGGCGCGACCTGGACCGAGGTCCAGGTCTCCACGGCTGGCAGCAACTTCGGCTGGGAGACGCACGGATCTCGCCGCTCCGGGTTCTGGGGCGACTACAACTACATCTCGGCGGTGGGCGCGACGGCAGTGGCGGCATGGACGGACTCGCGCGACCTGGTGCCGGGCGCCGACCCACGCGAGACCGGCGACGATGACGACCAAGACGGCTTCGACGTCTACCAGCCGTGCACCTACGTGCCGAATGACATCAACGCCTCGTCCTATACGTCGCCGACCATCGCCGACCCCTGCCTGTCCCAGGGCGGGCTGGACCAGAACATCTACGTCGCCGACACAGAGGGGGGTGTCTGAGTCCCGCTCGGCCGCAGTGCCATCGTCTGCCCTGCCTTGGTCAGGTGGGATGCCGTCGACCGGGCACCGGCCAGGTCGAGAACGTTCGGCGCACTCGACACTCGACACTCGGCGGCCGGCGCGGTCCGGTCGCCGGGTGTCGGTGTCGCCGGGTGTCGGGAGGAGCGCCCCCGCTCTTGCGTTTGAAAGGGCAGGGTCGACGAGGCATACTGGCTGTATGACACCTGTACGACAGGGTGCGGTCGCCCAGGCGAACCCACGCAGCGCCCGGAAGGCTGGTGGCCTGGCAACGACGAAGGCGTCCAAGACTGCAGGCCGGCGGGACAGTCAAGCCGCGAAGGCTGCGCCGGCAGGGAGGCCGGCAGGGAGGAGAGCCGGCACGCGCACCGGCGGCGCCT
>Ga0066388_100002421_pt1 | contig 11379 bp, 12 predicted proteins | sample PanSoiMetaGPlot6_FD_64539 | JGI IMG/M metagenome (GOLD analysis project Ga0066388, IMG submission 64539) | Tropical forest soil microbial communities from Panama analyzed to predict greenhouse gas emissions - Panama Soil - Plot 6 (Hybrid Assembly) | ecosystem: Environmental > Terrestrial >... | reverse complement strand
TGGGCGTCGGGGGCATGGCGAAGCTGACCTGGGAGCGCGCCAACTGTCGCTCGGCGAGCCGCGTGATCTCCTCGGCGATAAGGCGTTCGACCTCCGCGTCGGCGGCCGGGTCGTGCGCCTGCACGGGTTCTGCACCGGCCGTGAACAGCCCGAAATGACGACCGAGATCGGCGAGCGCCGCGCGCTTGTCGAGCTTGATGCGCACGCGCCGCACCCGCTCGGCCGTCTCGCCGCGGCCCTTGGTGGCGGTGTCGATGGTGATCTCTGTGATGCCGGCCGCCTGGTCGCGATTGATGCGGCCGAAGTTGGCGACCGGCATGCCGGCCTCGTTGAAGCGCACATAGTCGAGGACGTTGGCGAAGCCCATGCGCGCCATCTCGGCCAGCACCGCTTCGGGGCTTACTCCGAGCCGCGCCATCGTGTCTTTGGTCGCCTCGATGTTGTCGCGCATCGCCTCCTGGCGCAGCTCGGTCACGCGCTGCTTCACCTCGGGCCGCTTGAGCAGCGCATAGGCCTTGACGTGCGCGCTGTTGACGTTGGTCGAGCCGTAGCCGGCGACCAGATACGAGGCCTTGCCGTTGCCGGCGGTCTCACCGCGCACATAGGCCTGGCAGAATTTCTCCCAGCGCACGTTGCTGAGCATTGGCATGTGATTCTCCGTCATGGTTGTGAGGATCCTCTTCCGGGACGGCGCACGCATTGAGCGCGGAACCCCGAATGACCGGAAGCGAGGCTGTGGTTGTCGGAAATGAAAAAAGGGCCGCGCGTGGCGGCCCCGTTCTTCAAAGCTCCGCCGGCCGGGTGAAACCGGCCGACGCGCGCATTGTTGCTAGCTCACGCGGGCGCTGCCGATCAATCCGAAACCGCGCGCGTTGCAGCTCTTGAACAACCCTGTGAACAGCGCGCGATCAGCAAAAGTGGTCACCGGTTTTGCGTCCGGTCGCGCGCCAATGTCACAGCGTTACACCACCTGATCCGGCGCCAGCGCGCAGGCGGTGGTCTCGCTCGTCTCGATCTGCAAGGTGACGTGGCCGATGTCGAAGCGGTCGCGCAGGTCGTGCGCCGTCTGCATCAGGAAACCGTCGCCCGGATGTCCGCCTGGCATGACGAGATGACACGTCAGCGCCGTCTCGGTCGTGCTCATCGGCCACACATGCAGGTCGTGCAGCGCCGTCACGCCGGGCAGCGCTGCGAGAAAGCGGCGCACCTCGGCGATGGCGAGGCCGGGCGGCACCGCGTCGAGCGACATGCGGATCGAGTCCTTGAACAGGCCCCAGGTGCTCCACATGATCACGACGCAGATCGCGAGGCTCACCGCCGGATCGATCCACAGCCAGCCGGTCAGCACGATGACGGCGCCGGCGATCACCACGCCGGCCGACACCGCGGCGTCCGCGGCCATATGCAGGAACGCGCCGCGGATGTTGATGTCGCCCTTGCGACCGGAGGCGAACATCAGCGCGGTCGCGCCGTTGATGACGATGCCGATCGCGGCCACGACGATCACAGTGAGGCCCGCGACCGGCTGCGGATGCGCGAAGCGCAGCACCGCCTCCCAGGCGATGGCGCCGACGCCGACCAGCAGGAACACCGAGTTGAGCAGTGCCGCCAGGATCGACGTGCTGCCGAGCCCGTAGGTGAAGCGGGTGGTCGGCGCTCGGCGCGACAGCGCCGCCGCTGCCCAGGCGACCAGGAGGCCGAACACATCGCTCAGATTATGCCCTGCATCGGCAAGGAGCGCGGTCGAGTTGCTCAAAAATCCAAAGATCGCTTCGACCACGACGAAGCCGGTATTGAGCGCGGTGCCGAGCGCGAAGGCGAAGCCGAACGATTTTGGCGCATGCGAATGCCCGTGCGCGCCGTCTTCGTGGCCGCCGTCGTGGTCGTGGTGATGCCCGGACAGATTCGTCATGATCGCCGCATCATTTTGGCGATCTCGCGGGCATTGTCGATGTCCGCATGCGGTCGGGCGCCGCAGGCTCGCCGCGACCGCGATCACCGGGGCGGGGTCGCCGGACGCGGTCGGGGCCGCGTCGTGCCGACGCGGCCCCGCGTCCATAGCGGTCTGGTCGAGGCAATCGTCACGGCATCTGGCCGTGCTCGAACATGCAACCGTTGTAGCGGATGATCTGCGTGCCCTGGAAGTCGCGGTTGTTGTACGGCTCGACCGCCGCGTTGCACTCGCGCAGCCCTGCGTCGCGCGCGCTCGCCGGCGCGCTGTTGAGATAGAGTTGCTGGTGGTGATGGTGCCGCGCCTTGGCGAGCGCCGGCGACGTGGCGGCGGTCGCGATCAGGGCAAGCGCGGCGGCGGCTAGAGCATGATCCCGAAAAGTGGATGCCGGTTTTCGGAAAAAGATCTTGCTCCAACAAAAAGTGAGAGCGTGATGACGATTCGAAGAAAAGTCATCACGCTCTAGGTGGGTGGTGAGCTTCATGGTGTCTCCTTGCGGGTTGCGAGGCCGCGGTCGACTGCGCAGCGGTCTCGTGCGCAAGGTATTGGGGAGTCGACCCTTGCGTGCCAACGCTCGATCTTGCTGAAAGGTTTTCGATCTTGCGGAATCTCGCCGCCTGATACGGGTTGCGCGGCGCATGTCGTGGAAACGTCATCGCGTCGTCGTCGCAGCGTCACTGCATGCGGACGGTGTCTGCGCTCGGAAGAAGTTCGACGCCTAGTCCTCCGCCCACATGCGGAGCAGGTTGGCGTTCGACTTGGACAGCATGTCGAAGATCGGCGTCTTGCCGTGCTGATCGAACAGCTGGCGCCGCGCGAGCTCGAGGTCGAACAGGATCTCGCGCCGCTCGGCGCTCCGCACGAAGCTGCGCACCCAGCCGAACGCCACGATTCGGCTTCCGCGCGTGACCGGCTCGACGCGATGCAGCGTCGTCGTCGGGTACAGGATCATCGCGCCGGCATCGAGCTTGAACGATTGCTCTCCGGCGCTCTGCTCGATCACCAGCTCGCCGCCGTCGTAGCTGTCCGGGTCGGCGAGAAACAGCGTGAATGACAGGTCGGAGCGCATGCCGCGCATCAGTGCGTCGTCGACATGCGTGCCGTAATGCTGCTCGCCGCCCATGTAGCGGCTGATCATGATCGGCGTCAGCTCCTTCGGACGCGCTGCCAGGGCGAACAGCTCGTTGTTCGACAGCGCGTCGCCGATCAGCCGACGCACCTTGTCGAGCTGTTCGCCCGCCTCGGCCTGCTCGTTGTTCTTCACGAGCCGCGCCGCCCAGCCGGCTGTCGTGCGGCCGTCCTCGAACGTCAGGTTGTCGACCTCGGCGCGGACCGCAGCGAGCTGATCCGTATTTAGAACGCTTCCAATGCAGAGCATCATCCCGCTCTCCAGTTTTTCATTACAACAATTCAAAAACATCGGTGTTGTCTGCGTTTCCTGACTATGTCACACGAGCCGAGGCTGCAACTAAGGGGAGGGACGCGTCGTGCACTTCAAGCCCAAGCTTTGGTTCGGCATCGGTGTGGTCGCCCTCGCGAGCTCGGCCGCGACGAGCGCCGTTGCGTTCGAGCAGGGTCCGACCGGTCACGATCCGGCGGGCAACGGAAGCGGCGGCACGATGACGCTCGCCAAGGTCCGTGGCGCCGGCGGCGAAGGCGGCGAAGGCGGCGAGGGCGGAGAAGGCGGCGCGCAGCGCCCGCGCGCAACGAAGTCCAAGACACAGATTCGCAAGCCCGTCCCAGGCGCGAAGCCGAAGCCCGGCTCCGGCGGCGAAGGGGGAGAGGGCGGCGAGCGCGGCGCTCCGAAGCCGGGCCAGCAACGCGGACAGGGTGGTGAAGGCGGCGAGGGCGGCGAAGCCGGCGTGAACTCGCGCTATATCTTCGGATTCACCGAAGGCGCGGACACCGAGCGCAAGGGCGAGCTCGAGATCGAGAACGATACCGTCGGGCGCTTCAAGAAGCGCGAAGGCTCCTACACCGCGCTCCAGAACAAGACCGAGCTCGAATACGGCGTCACCAATGACCTCACCGTCGCGTTCGCCACATTCCTGCAGTCACATCGCATTCAGGGCGTTCCCGACCTCGACGATGTCAAGCAGACGCGCTTCGATGGCTTCGCGGGAGAGGTCAAATACCGCTTCCTGGACCGGCGCACGGCGCCGTTCGGCTTTGCGATCTCCGCGGAGCCGGAGCTGCGGCTGCACTCGGAGACGAGCGGCGGACGCGAGGATGCCTATGGGGTCGAGCTCAAGGCCTATGTGGACAAGGAGCTTGTGCCGGGCAAGGTGTTCGTCGCCGGCAACCTGCTCTACGAGCCGGAGGCGGTGCGGGTGAAGGAGCTCGATCCCGACACCGGGCAGACCGTCAGGACCTGGGAACACGAATCGACATTCGGCGTCTCCGGCGCGATCGCCGGCGCCATCGCGTCCTACGCGTTTCTCGGCGCCGAGGTGCGCCACCTGCGCCAATACCAAGGCATGGGGCTGAACCGGGAGGAAGGGCACGCCACCTTCGTCGGGCCTACGCTCTCGGTCCGGGTCTCGCGGCACGCGCTGCTGCAGGCGGCCTACTCGGTCCAGGTGTCGGGACATGCCGTGGACGATCCGGATCATCGGCTCGATCTGACGAATTTCGAGAAGCACAACGCGCGACTGCGTTTCGTGTACGAGTTCTAGAGGGCCGTCGGGACCCGAACGTGCCGACCCGCGTTATCCCCTTCGACGTGCGCTGCTGCACGCGTCGAAACGGATGCGGATGCCTCCCATCCGTGGGCTACAACGGTCGTACCCGATGGCTGCAAGGTCCACTCGCAGAGCCGGCGAGCCGTGGTCTGATCTGGACGACCGCGACCTGAAGGCCGAGCTCGCCGCCGGCCGGTCCGTCAGCGAAGCGGCCGATTTTCTGTGCCGACCCACCGAGGAGGTCAGACAGCGCATGGCCGCGCTCGGGCTGTCGGTCAGGTTCTTCACGCGCGGCGGCGTGATGAAGACAGACTGAGCGCCGGCGCGCTTCTTCACGCGGCGGTCCGGATGCCCTCGCGATCCGGGCAGGCGTGAACCTCGACCGTGACGTGCGACAATAGTGCGAGGTCGTCGAGTCGCGCCTTGTAGGTCGCCGGCGACTGCGGATCGTGCGTGACCACGGAGGCGATCACCGCGGTATGGCCGGGTCCGACCCGCCACAGGTGCAAATCGCTCACGCGGTCGTCGTCGACCTCGAGCCGCTTTCTGATCTCGGCATGCAGGTGGTGGTCGGGAACCATGTCGAGCAGCACGGCGCCGGACGAGCGGATGAGATTGAGCGACCACAGCGCGATGACGACCGCGCCGATCAGGCCGACCGCCGCGTCCATCCACAGCCAGCCATAGGCCCACGCTGTCAGCAGCGCGGCGATCGCCAGCACCGAGGTGAGCGCGTCGGCCAGCACATGCACGTAGGCCGCGCGCAGATTGTAGTCGCGGTGGTGATGGCTATGGTGATGATGGCCGTGATGGTGCTCATGGTCGTGATGATCATGGCCGTGATGGTGGTGATCTGCATCGCGCAGCAGCCACGCGCACAGGAGGTTGACACCCAGGCCGAGCACCGCGATGGCGACCGCCTCGTGGAAGCTGATCGGAACCGGCGCGAACAGCCGCACGACCGACTCGTAGCCGATGAACGCAGCGATCATCGCCAGCACGATCGCGCTCGAAAAACCCGCCAGCTCGCCGACCTTGCCGGTGCCGAACGAGAACTGCGCGTCGTGTGCGTGCCGCCGCGCAAAGCGATAGGCGAACGCCGCGATGGCCAGCGCCGCGGCGTGGGTCGCCATGTGCCAGCCGTCCGCCACAAGCGCCATCGAGCCGTAGAGGGTTCCGCCGATGATCTCCGCCACCATCATCGCGGCGGTGATCAGCACGACCAGCCAGGTGCGGCTTTCGTTGCGATCGTGGCGCGCGCCGAGGAAGGCATGGTGATGCCGCCAAGGTTCGATCGAGCGGGTATGCATGGCGCGGCCTTTTGTGTTGCGTTAGCCCCGTGCATATAAGGTGCAAATCACGGCTATTCCAACACTATGTACGGGCAGGGCGGCGGTCGCGGCGTGGCTTCTCTTATGTCAGCGAGCGCCGCGGGCGCGCTTCCAGATCCACAGCGCGCCGAGCACGATCAGCGACCCGATCACGGCGGCAACGATGTCACGCAGCGACACGGCGATCCGGTCCAGTCCCGGCCAGATTCCGAACAGGCGGAAGATCAGCCCGCCGATCAGCGCGCCGACGAGGCCGAGGACGAGATTGCGGAGCAGGCCGAAGCCCTGACGCTCCCAGGTGATCAGCGACCCGGCGAGGGCGCCGCCGATCAGCCCGACGACGATCCAGACGATGATCTGGTCGAGCGATGGGATGAATTGGCTGACAGAGGACATGGCAGATTCCTCACCCGTTGGCCGCGTGGCTGTACTTGTGCGACGATGGATCTCTCAGCCACAAAAAAGCGTAACGGCCGGCCTCGGACCGGCCATTGGACCTTGGTCCAATATTGGATGAGGGGAGGCCGACACCACGCTGACGCGGAAGGCTTCTGTGCTCGCAGGCCGTCATGCCTTGGCCGTAAGCGCGCCGTCCAGCCGATCCACGACCATATCGATATCGTCACGCGTCGTTCCACGACCGAGGCTGAAGCGGATGGCTCCCATCCCGACCTCCGGCGCAATGCCCATGGCCTGCAGAACCGGCGACAGCTCGATCCGGCCGGAATGACAGGCCGACCCTGTCGAAGCCGCCACACCATCGAGCCGCCCCAACAGCTCGGCGCCGACCCGGCCGACGAAGGACACATTGAGCGTGTTCGGCAGTCGAAGTGTGGGGTGGCCGTTGAGCGCAACCTTGTTTCCGAAGCGGCTCCGCAGCGCCTGCCAGAACTGGTCGCGCAGAGCCCTGACCCGCTCCATCGTCTCCAGCTCGCGTGCAAGCTCGCAGGCTTTGCCGAGACCCACCGCGAGCAGGGCGCTTTCGGTGCCGGCGCGGCGCCCGCCCTCGTGCCCGGCGCCGTGGATCAGCGGCTCGAGCCGCACGCCACGTCGCACGAACAAGGCGCCGACTCCCTTCGGCGCATAGGCCTTGTGCCCGGCGATCGACAGCAGATCGACGCCCAGCCCGTTCACGTCGGTCGCGATCTTGCCGACGGACTGGGCCGCGTCGGTGTGAAACAGCACGCCATGCTCGCGGGCAATGCGGGCGCATTCCGCGATCGGCTGGATCGTGCCGACCTCGTTGTTGGCATGCATGACGCTGACGAGGATCGTGCGCGGGCCGATCGCGGTCCTGACATCGTCGGGATCGACGCGGCCCGCATTGTCGACGGGCAGCCGGGTCACGCGCGCGCCCAGATGTTCGAGAAAGCGGCAAGGCTCGACAATGGCCGGATGCTCGATCCGGGTGGTGATGATGTGATCGCCCTTGTCGCGCAGCGCGAAGAACACGCCCTTGAGCGCCAGGTTGTTTGCCTCGCTGCCGCCGCTGGTGAATACGACCTCGTCGCTGTCGCCGCCGAGCAACGCCGCGACCTGCGCCCGCGCCGTGTCGAGCGCCGCTTTTGCAGGCGTCGCGGCCCAATGGCCGCTGGACGGATTGCCGAAATGATCCTCGAGAAACGGACGCATGGCGGCGGCGACAGCCGGATCGATCGGCGTCGACGCGTTGTGATCGAGATAGATGCGTTGCGCGGTCATGGCGTGTGCTCAGGATACGACGGCTGCGTTTCCACCGGCAGCCCCGCTTCGTTCCACTGCTCCATGCCGCGGCGCAGGACGCTGACTTGCGTGAATCCGGTGGCCTGCAGCACCTGCGCCGCCGCCGCCGAACGTTTGTCGGTCCGGCAGACGAGCACGATCGGTTTCTGTTCAAGGCCGGCAAGCTCCGACGACCGTCCGCTCAGCTCGGCGACCGGAATGTTCCGGGCGTTTGCGATATGGCCGAGCGGTCCGGTGAACTCGTCCGCTCCCCGCACGTCGACGACGCTGACGGCTTCGCCCCGGTCGAGGCGACGCTTGAGGTCACCGACCTCGATCCACGAAAACGTGGGCCGTAGGTGCCTGACCAGGCGCGGCAGGAACGCAGTTGCGGCAAGAAGACCAAGCGCGAGCAGGCCGTAGCGGATCGCGTCGGTCTCCCCCGCAAGAGCCGCCCGTCCCGCATGGCCGAGCCAGGTGTACGCGACTGCGCCGGGCACCATGCATAGGAACGTCGCGATGACGTACTCATGCAACGAGATGCGCGTCAGCCCCAGCACATAGTTCGAAAGATTGAAGGGGAAGAGGGGGACGAGACGTACGAAGGCAACGAAACGCCAGCCCTCGGCGTCGACGCCGTCGATCAGTCGCTTGAGGAGCCCGCCGGCTCTGCGGCCGACCCAATCGCCGGCGACATAGCGCGCGACCAGGAAGGCGAGCGTGGCGCCCAAGGTGGCGCCGACAAGATTCAAGATGCTGCCCCAGAACGGACCGAGCAGGGCGCCGCCGGCAAGCGCGAACGCTGCGCCGGGGACGAAGGCGACGGTCGCGACGGCGTAAAGGGCCACATAGCCGATCGGCATCCAAGCACCGAGCGAGCCGAGGGATGCATCGAGCGTCGCAAGGTCGATCCGGTCGCGATGAAGCGCAGCCCAGCCGACGGCCGCGATGAGCAGCAGCAGGAGCGCAAGCCGTGGCAACAGGCGCCGCGACTTCATTGCTTCGCCTCTCGATAACCCAGCGGGTAGCTGCCGGCATCACCGTGGAACGGCTGAAGCAGCATCCGGTCGAGCCTGAGCTGACGCGGATCGCGGAACTGCTCGATGCCGATCGTCATGGCGTCGTGTCCGGCCGCGGGCTGCGCCTGATAGGTGCCGAACAGGCGATCCCACCAAGGCAGGTTGAAGCCAAAGTTGCTGTTGGTCTCGCGCGCCAGGATCGAGTGATGGACGCGATGCATGTCCGGCGTCACGACGATCAGCCGCAGCACGCGGTCCAGTCCGCGGGGAATACGCACATTGCCGTGGTTGAACATCGAGGTGGCGTTGAGCAGCACCTCGAAGATCAGCACGGACAGCGCAGGCGCGCCGAGCGCTCCGACCACGGCGAGCTTGATGAGCATCGACAGCAGAATCTCGATCGGATGGAAACGCAGTCCGGTGCTCACGTCGAATTCGAGATCGGCGTGATGCATCCGATGCAGCCGCCACAGCGCCGGCACGGCGTGGAAGAGCACATGCTGCAGATAGTTTGCGAGATCGAGGATGACGACCGAGGCCGCCACGCTGACCCAGGCCGGCAGCGCGAGAACGTTGAACAGACCGAAGCCGCGGGACTCGGCGAGCAGCGCGAGACCGACCGCAGTGGTGGGAAAAAGGATGCGGACCAGCAGCGTGTCCACCGCCACCACGCCGAGGTTGTTGGGCCAGCGCCGGCTCCTGCCAATCGTCTGCTGTCGCCGCGGCCGAATGAATTCCCAGCCCGCCATCAGGGCGAACACGCCAGCGAACGCGCCGAGGCGGAAAACCGGTTCATAGGCAAACAGGATCATGGCCCTGCAAGACTCCGGCTCTCTTGACCAACAGCCTGAATTCGCTATGATTCAATCATTCAATTGAATGAAATAGGATGATCTAACCGCCGTGTCAATTCGCAATCCGAAACTGGCGCTGTTCGCCCACTTCGCGACGGTCGCCAAGTCGCTCGCGCATGCTCATCGTCTCGAGTTGCTGGAGCAGCTTGCCCAGGGTGAGCGCAGCGTCGATACGCTTGCGCAAAAGGCGGGCCTCTCGCTCGCCAACGCGTCACAGCATCTGCAGCAGATGCGGCGCGCGGGACTTGTGGCAGCGCGCCGCGACGGCAAGTTCGTGCTCTATTCGCTCGCAGACGACGTCGTGCTCGATCTCGTGTCGGCGCTGCGTCGGATTGCCGAGCGGAATGTGGCCGAGGTCCAGCGTGTGATCCGCAGCTACTTCGATCAACGTGATGATCTGGAGGCCGTGTCGCGCGAGGAGCTTCTGGCGCGATCCCGAGCCGGAATGGTGACGATCCTCGACGTGCGTCCGGAAGACGAGTTCGCGCTCGGCCATCTGCCCGGTGCATTGAACGTCCCATTGCGTGAGCTCGAGGCGCGTCTCGGCGAGCTCGATCCCGGGCAGGAGGTCGTCGCCTACTGTCGCGGTCCCTATTGCGTGCTGTCCTATGAGGCGGTCGCGGCGCTGCGCGCGCGCGGATTCAAGGCGCGGCGATTGGAGGATGGTCTCCCGGAGTGGCGAGCGGCTGGATTACCCTTGGTTGTCGGAGGGTGACGCCGCTTCTGCGGAGTCACCGTCCGGCCGACACGATGTCAAATCGGATCGGCACGCGGAATTCGAATGTCTCGCCGGGCATGTTCGTCGGCGGCGCCGGAAACGGCTGCGCCCGCTTCACCGTCGCTATCGTTTCCTGGTCCAGCGCGGCGTGACCGGACGACCGCACGATCCGGCTTGCCACCACCTTGCCCTCGCGATCGATCGTGAACACGACCTCGGCGACGCCGGTCTGCCGGTTCGACCGGAATTCCAACGTCCAACCCGTGCACGTGACCAAACGAGATCGCGAGCTGGAGCACCAGCGCGGCAAGCGCGGCAACAGCGCCAAACCTGCGGTTCGACCGGAACCAGCTCATCTGCGACTCGTCTCGCCTCGAAGTGTTATATTATAACACCGCATCGCCGGGTGCGCTGTCAATGTGTGCGGGGCGGACGGAGCAGGGCGCGAAGCACCACGTCACGCCGTTTTGCGGTCACGCCCCTATTGATCGAGCGCAACAATCCGGTTCGAGTGCGACAACAGGTTGACGCCGTTCACAGCGCGCCGGCATTCCCCCGAGAGAAGCATATTACGCGCGCTTCGCCACCGGGACGGCACGAGGCTGGACCTTCCGCGCATCCGCAAGGTCGACCGGCGGATTGAGGATCACCTGGTCGCCCTCCTTGACGCCGGCGACGACCTCGACCTCGGTGCCGAAATCACGTCCGACCGATATCTTGCGGATGTGCGCGACACCATCTTCGACGACGGCCACCTGCAGCCCGTCGCGATTGAAGATGACGGCATCGGCGGGCACCAGCAGGCTCGGGGTCTTGCGCGGCACCTTGAGCTCGATCGTGCAGTAGATTCCCGGCGTCAGCGCGCCGTCGGGATTGGGAATGTCGACCTCGGTCAGCAGCGTGCGCGTACCGGGCTGCAGCGCGTCGGCGATGCGCGCGACCTTGCCGGCGAAGGTGCGACCGGGGATTTCCGGCACGCGCACCACGGCCTCGACCCCCGGCGTCAGGCCGAACGCCTTGTCCTGCGGCACGAAGACCTGGGTGCGGATCACGTTGCTCTTCATGATGGTGAACATGAACGTGCCGTTCGCCGCATCGGCCTGCACGAGGCTGCCGACGTCGAT
>Ga0066388_100002420_pt1 | contig 11380 bp, 11 predicted proteins | sample PanSoiMetaGPlot6_FD_64539 | JGI IMG/M metagenome (GOLD analysis project Ga0066388, IMG submission 64539) | Tropical forest soil microbial communities from Panama analyzed to predict greenhouse gas emissions - Panama Soil - Plot 6 (Hybrid Assembly) | ecosystem: Environmental > Terrestrial >... | reverse complement strand
TAAGTATATGTATCGTCTGAATTGATGAGCCGGATGAATTTGAAACCTCTGACTAGGCCCGAAGATGGTAAATCCAGAGTCCGGTCTCCTTGCACGAGCTGGAGCAGCTTAAACCTCTCCATATAAGAAAAGATATAATTCCGTTCCAGTCTCATCGCCGCGAGGCGGACCTGCATTGGAATCTTGGTATCCAATGTAGATCCGCGATTCGCAGTAGTCTTCACGAGGTCGTGGAACTCACTAAGTTTCATTCTCGGACCCCTTATTTGTTTGCAAAACCCACAACCGAGTGGAGGAGCCTAACCCTGAAGCCGCTCCTCCACTGGTCCTATCATCACTGATCCAGGGCGCCGCCCGTGATACCAGTGAAGATAAAGTGAGCAAGCGGGTGATGCAGTTCCAGGCCACATTCTGCGAGATAGCCGGACTTCTGACCATCGAGTCCGACCGGGGTGAGGTCCGGCTCGTACTTGATGTCAGTGATATACCGATACCGCAGATGCGTCATGTCGAGCAGATAGCCATTATTGGCTATCGACAAGAACTGCGAGCCGCCGCCGGTGGTGCCGCCCTGCATTTGATTGAAGAGCGGATGGACCTTGAAGACGACCTCGCCGAAGGGAGTCGTAATACGGGAGACCCGCATTCCATACTCCTTGAGGCCGTTCTGGATGTTGTAGACCGAGTTCTTCCGCACAGCCGCGCCAATGGCCATGAGAAGCTTATTCGAGCCGAACATCATCTTCTCGGAGGAGCCGAATCTGAACGCGAGTTCAAAGTTCTGCTCGATCCAGTCCATGTCGATCAGACCACCGGCGGGAGCGGCAATGATATTCTGCGGCGCACCGGCCAGAATCTGGTTCAGGATACCAGCCGTCAAACGGGCTGGCAGGCCGTTGATGGTGACGAGTGCCTTGGCTCCATTGAACCAGAACGCCCGTTCCATGTCGATAGAGAAGTACTCGAGACATTCCCGCTTGGCCTCGGCCACAGCATCACCGGTCCGAAGTCTGGTCTTCGCGGCGGTGCGGGTAATGGCCAGGGTAGAGCGGAAAATCTGGGTGAAGTTGTTGATCTCCACCGGGTCGTAGGCGACTGACGTGGGCGGAAGAGAGCCTTCCTCGAAGGACGAGCCGATCACGTTAATCCAGGGGTTGCTGGTCAAGATAGTGACCGCCGTACCGGAAGTGCCGGCCTGGGCACGAGTGACCGTAATCGCATTGTTCGCTGCCGGATCGGCAGAGACGCGAACAATTTCTCCCGTCTGTTCGATGAAGAGCATGTCGCCGGCCTTGACGATAAGGGCCGTCTGGAAGGCCGGGTCTACACTGATCGACGTGGCAACGTTGGTTAAGTCAGCACTGATCTTCAGCCGCCGGGCATCGAGATTCTTGGTGAACCAGTGGAAGACGGGATCGTCTGTTGACTCTTCCTTCATCATCGAACAGAGTGCCGTGAGCGGTGCCTTGGCCGCCTCGGCACTGTTCGGATAGAGCAGAAGAATCGTCTGCCGCCAATTCTGCGGCCGCTGGGTTGCGATGAAGTTTTCGTCGTGTCGGAAGCCTTGGATAGCCATGGTTCTCCTTTCGTCACGGGGCTAACGCTGACCAGCATTTAGCACATCCATGAACTCGTTTTTGGCGGCAGGCGGTGCACCGCCCCCGCCGGAGGTTGCAAAAGGCTGCGGTTTGGGAGGAGTACCTCCATTCGGCTGCGGCGCTGCAGCGGGCCGCAGTTGTGGAACAACTGTATGAACCCGTTCAGCAATCGCATCACGAAGCTCTGGACTCCAGTTGGTCGACTTACCGGCCTGTCCCCATTCCTGGGCCACTTGCGCACCAACACTCTGAATAAGCGGGAAGAACGCCTGATTATGCAGGTGTTGATGCGTAGTGAAGAAATCCGAATAGATGGCCTGAGCCCGCCGCTCGGATTCGAAGTGGCTGACGAGTTGGCTTCTGATTGAGGTCGAATAGTCCCCATTCAGATGCTCACTCACCGCGTTCCAGATGTGGTTCGCAATGCCGTTGACGATCGCATGGAGTGCTGTTCCACGTTCCCGAATGTCTTCCGAGTTTAACGCCTCGACGAGCTGAGGCGGAATACCAAGGTTGAACTTCGGGGGAGGCTCTTCCGTCTTCCCTTGAGTCGGAGCGGCTTTGCTATCAGCAAGCTGTTTGATAGCGGCCGCCTGGGCCTCAATGGTCGCTTGCAACCTGGCAGAATCGTCTGTCTTCGCCGGGGGTGCAGGAGAAGGAGTTTCTGGCTTGGGCGTTTCTGTTGGCGCCTTGCCAGGCTCCGCTGCTGCCTTCGTCTTGTCATCGGCGGCTGGTGCCTTTCCAGGTTCCGTCTTGGCCGGCTCGGGAGCCGGTTTCGTCTCGGTCGGCTTGAAGGGATCAAAGGCGAGTATTTCCGAAATAGTCGGCTCGCCACCGCTTTCAGCCGGTGTTGATGCAGGCGCCGGCGTAGACGCAGGCGCAGATGTTCCGCCGCTCTCCGCGCCGGGTGCAGGTTGATCAGTCATTAAAAGATCTCCTCTGGTTGATAGTTTGCGATGTCGAAGATAAGGTCTATTCCCAGATCAAACCCTGCGGCTTGACCTTGAAGCTTCAGCCCTTCCATTCGGCCCTCTTCAGTTTCGAGCTTCACATGCATGAGCTTCTCCCGGGCAATAGTTCTTGCCCGGACAAACTGACCAAGTATCACCAGTCCCAGCCCGTTCTCACTGAGGAGGGCCAGCAGGGACTGTCTGGACTCCAGTGAGGGCAGGGTTTGTTCCGCCATTCTGAGCAGGGCCTCCTGGCGGTCGTTGTCCAGGAAGGGTGACTGGGACTCCTCCGCCTGGAGGTGGTCCGCCGGCTCCAAGCTGAACCTTGAATTGTGAGAGGTTTTTTGCACCGCCTAGCTCCGCTATGTGCTCGAAGATTGCATCAAGATCGTACCGTTGCGAAAGCTGTTGATTTCCAATGACAGCCTGGAAGATTTCCTTCCATACACCCAAAAGGGCTGCTCTGTCAATGGGGAGCATTCCATCGTTGACTGGAAACCAGAAATCGCCGGCCACCATGTCTGGAGTTATCTTCAGTGGATGTTGCGCACCCTTGGCGCCGACGACCTGAAGGTAATAATCCATGTCTTGAAATTGCTGGATATTTACAGTCATCTGTTCAGCGAGATCAACTGTGCCTTGGGCACTAATATATCGTGCCCTGGCAGCCAAGCGGGAGGCTCCTGCTTCGCCAGATGTTCTGACCTCTGTAGCTGTTTTTCGCCCGCCGGAGTCTTGTACGCCGCGCAGGTTGTCATTAACAGCAGACAGAACATCACCCATACGGAGAAATACCTCCATGGACTGAATATGGCTACCAGTAACATCGTTAACCTGAAGCTGGTTGACAATAGCTCGAACGTCTTGACCATAGGCGCTCCGTTTGAGTCGAATTATCTTCCCAGGGCCCGGATTTCGAAGGTCTTGCATCTCGACCATGCTGGGATCGACCACAAACATGTTATTCAATGCAGAGCGGACATTGTGAATATGGGAATTGATAAACCAGGACAATGTATCCTGGATCGGACCGAGGAAGTCCAGGGTTCCCGGCTGGCCAAAAGCATAGCCAAATGATAAAGGCTCGATCACGACTACAGGATGGCGGGAATGATCGTACTCGAATGGCTCGGCCTGGACTATAGTCAGTCCATTCGCGATCGAGAATAACCACTTCTGCGGGGTGGAATCGTCGGAGAGCCCCAGGTCCTTCGGGATGATTTCGATGGTTCCCTGGTCGATTTGGTAGAAGTCCATTACTTCATAGTCGGCCCGGATGGCAGGGTCACCGGGCTGAGCTTGGCCACGTGAGATCAGCGACCGTTGCGAGGCACCGGCAACAGAACTGCTCGATGCCCGGTTCGAGGACATCTTTGGAATCTTATCAATGTTCTTCAGTTGCCCCTGGGATTCAGCCCGTTTGAGTGTATGCTTGGCCTCGAAAGAGCGCCAGAAAACAAATTCTCCCCGGCGGGAGACTTCTGCCATGGGCACTCTCGGGTCAGGAAAGAAGTAATACGGGTCGATATTCTGAACTTTGTTTCCCTGATAGATGGTCTTTGTCTTGGTCTGGCGCATCATCCTGCTCGGCTGCCCAGGCATAACCAGCCCGCCGGGGCTCTGCGTGGTCCAGACTGTGCGTTTTGCCTTCTCCTCGTCCCAAAGACAGCGCATGGCACCCATGCCATAGATTTCGCCATCGAGGAAGAATTGAATCAGATGAAGAATTAGCCGAGTATGGTCGGCGTTGAACTGAAGCATCGTCTCCATGTACTGGGCGTTGTCGACAGTTTCTTCCTTGTATGAGGAAACCTGGAAAATGGGCTTTCTTCCGCAGAAGGCATGAATGAGATAGGTTACAATTGTCCAGATCGTAGCAAATGCATAGGGGACAATAATGGAAACTGGCTGAGGCGGTGCCCCGGTCTGGGTCATCTGCTTCAGCATAAGCTCATAGTCCGGCAGACTAATATAGGCCTGCATCTTTTTCTCATTCGCATTCCAGCGGGGGTGGAATTGCGTCATTACGCGTTCAGCGTAACGGATTCGCTTGTTTACATATTCGAGGACCTTTGCATGAAGCTCGGAGTCCGGGACGAGCTTATCAATCGGCGCACTCGGCGCGGTGGTAGCCTTCACCGGCTCCGGCGTGTGAGTCGCGTCGGATGAATAGTCAACCATTGACATCAGGGCGCGCTCCAATTCACGACCAGAGGCTCGAACTGGTCTCTTTCAAGTTTTCTTTCGTCATCCGACTCGGGATCGTAGGCAAATTGGGCGAGGGGGTCAAGCAATGTAACTGCCATGGCAATCACATCGGGACCATCCAACTCGGCATTTGGCCAGTCTAGAAGTTGACCCTCGTAGACCGGGAACCGCTTCTGATGCGTGATATAGCCCGAAGCGTACCGAGGTGCTAGCACCCCCTCAACTCGTGGAATCTTTGCAGTCTTTCCGTGACGAATGGGCTCGATCTCGAAATAGGCGCCCGGCCCGGCAATCTTGCCCTTTCGGAACATCTCTTCTTTCATCAGATGGATCAGAGACTGCTGATAACCGATCGCCTCGATCCCGTGATGAGTGCATTTATGGTTGAAATGCAACTCGAAATACTTATCTATCTGTTCTCGAGGGTGCATGCCCTTTTGCAGATAAACGTCAATTATGCTCATCTGGCCTTTCGAGGTCATCCCGACCACGCCGTAGGCACAGAAGGCAGAGTCTTTCTTCTCAGAAATGGCTGGATCCATGGCCAGGGCCACGCCGACAAACTCAGTCCGGTGCATAACCTGATAACGAATGTATTCTGATTTAAACTTAGCCCCATCTCCTTCGACCTTCGTCGAAGAGTTGTATTCCATGTTGAACTCAGCCAGCTGGCCAGCTCTTACATACGAGCGCCGCCGGCGGAGATAGGCATCCCGAGTCAGGTATCGATCCCAAAGCATTTGGTCCTGCGCCGGGTCTACGTTATTAGCCCCAGGCAAACAAGCACCGAATATAATCGTGATCCATTCTGGGTCCTTTGAGAGATTGACCAGGAGTGAATCATGATGGAGAACAGTTCCTAGCCCTATCAAGCGGCCTTTATAGCTCCCCTCTATCTGCGGAAGCGCGGGCTCGACATCGGCTTTGAGCCACTTTCGAACTTTGAGTCTCTGCTCGTCGGTCTTGACCGATTCCTTATCTTCAACATCGTCGAAGATAATCTCTGTCGGCCTCTTTGAATTAAAGTTAAGCCCACGAACTTGACCTCCGCGGCCACGTGCAGCCACAACAATACCATCAACTGTTTCGATGATATCCTGGCGCCAACGCTCGCTTGCACCTCTGTCAGGAACCTTATTTCCGAAGATGGCACGTAAGAGCGCATTGACTTCGAGTTGTCGTTTAATGTTTCCGAGCTGGATTTCGGCATGGGCCTCGGCGGTTTCACTGAGATAGACAATAAACTCGGCGATGACATAGACAATCCCCATGATCTCGTGGGCGTTGACGAGAGTAGTCTTTCCCAAGCCGCGTGGGAGGATCAAGAGAATCCGGTTCGAGACGGTCATATGGATTGCGACTGGAATTCCATCTTCGTACTCAAGTTCAAAGAGCGGAATGACCGGGGAGTTCTCATCCTCTGGTTCGGCTTTCCAGACGAAATGCTTGATAATGAGTTCCAGTTCTTCTACCGTCCAGAAGGCGCTCTCCTTCGGCCACTGTTCCGGGCCGAACTTCAGAAGCCAGTCAGCCTTTCCGGTCAAGATAGCAAGAATCCCCCGGTGGACCCAGGGCATTTTGAACTCGAACCAAGAGCCTAGAAACGTCCGGCAAAAGAATCCCGGATCGGCAAGGCCGGTCTCGGCGAGGTTCTTCGCCTCGGCTGGGGAGAGGTTACTTTCCACCGCCGAGTCCTTTTATTAGAGTGTCTATATCAAAAGGATTTCTCGGATCAACAAAAGGCTGAAGCTCTGGCTGTCTGACAAGTTGCATTGGATTGGCCGGAAGGAGCTGGTAAGGCGACGGGTCTACCGTATCATAAGGGTGACGTTTCTGTTGAGACGGATTCAAAAAACGAAACTCCACATTCCGAGCCTCCGCTTCACCCGGCTCACCTTTGTAAACCTTCATTGCTGCGTCAAGTTCAGCCTGTTGTACAGGCTCTAATTTACCGCCAAGCTCGGTGATTTTCATGTATTTGTCAAGCAGGCCTTTCTGAACATCAACTATTAATTTATTAGTCTTTTCTGAACCGGCTGGCACTGGCTGCCCAGCAAATTTCCAAAACTCTGCTCTCTCCGGCGAGCCAACAAATGAGGCTCCTCTAGCCATGCCTTCAACTCGTTGAATAGGATGCTGCATTTCATGCAGAGCAGCCGCCAAAATGAGTGGATCACTCAGATTGGCTTTATCAGTAGGATCAACAAAAATAGAGGGTTTGTTCAAGGTATAACTATAATTCGCATCCACTCCAGGCTTAGCACCAGCACGAGAGACCTGAATAGGCCCAATCCCATAAAGATTATGTAGGTTTACGTCTGGATGTTGGAGTGTAAATAATTGGGCTGGAGATACGGTATCTCCATAAATATTAAACTGCCCGCCGAAAGGCTTCAAACTGATATCTCTGTCCGGGAACTCAAGCCTTGCTACTTCATCGCCCGGCCCGTGTGAGACCTTGAACTTCTCAAACGCTTTGCCAGGACCAAGTTCTTTGATTTGTTTATCTATTGTGCTCTGGGCTACGTCCGCAGCAGCATGAAGCTCTGATCCTGCAAGAGTTTTACCCTCCCTTGCTGCGAGCAGACGAGCTATTCCAAGCGGGCCAACAAATATAGCTTTTGCAGCACCGCCTGGGATCATTGAGGCAAGTTCAGCTCCGCCAAGAGCCATAGGCATAAATGGGCTCGGTGGCTGGGCAGGAGGCACCTTCCCAGGGATTTCTGGAAAGTTCTGGATCGGCGCTGGAGGGGCGGTCAATTCCTTAGCTGCCATGGTCGTAATCGGTGCCACGTGGCCGCCTAATGCGGCCAAGAGTGGCAACATATTTGATGGATCGGCCGGCGATTTCTGAGTAATGGCCTTGTCTGGCTGGAGCATACCAGGCCCAATCCGGCTCTTAGGAAAATCATATAACCCTGGAATGATCGGTTCAAACGGAACGTTCGGATTCTCCTGCTTGTAGAGTTCGTCAATGGTCTGAGGTGTCACGGTTCCAGGCAGAGGCGGCTTCTTCGGCAGCGGGCCGAAACCGCCACCGAGTCCAGCAAGAATGAGCTGGTCTGGGTCCATCAGAGAACCGAGTCCGGGCTACAGTTGCACATTTCAGTCTTGGCGTCCTTCTTGACTGAACGCTTGGCATCCTCGACAATATACTTCACATCGCCGGGGTAGATATGCGGAGTGAGCATATTCTCGATTCGTTCTTCTGCATATTCTCGAGCTTTTCCGGTTAAGGTCTGCATTTCCTTGATGGCCTTCTTGATGTCTTCGAGTTGTTTCGTTAGGCCGAAAAGAGTAGCCAGTTCGTTATCCGAAAGCTTGGCGAGGTTCTCAACGCTGGGATTGTCCTCAGCGGCTTCAACTTCAGCAGATTCTTCAGCCATCTTTCTCTCCTTTGTGGCCAGGCGGGACCGGGCTGTGGGAGGACGACCCGCCTGGCCTGGCCGTGCGCCTAGTATTAGTAGGTGTACGGCTCGAGGAAAAGCTTGAACGTCTCCAAGGCTGTCGGCGTGTAGGCCGCCCTGGCCTCGAGCAAGGCCCAAACGTTCGGCGAGGTGTTGCCGACATAGCTGATCTCGCCAACGCCGCTCGCCGACCCGCCCCAGCCGATTGCGCCCTGGCCAGTGCCGGTCATGACAAGTGACACATCATAGTAGCCTATGTGCGCGGCCATATTACTGGCCACGTCAATAGCTCCATTGTCACCGTTCGTGACTGTCGGAGCGGCGCCGAAAAGATGGACTCGAAAGGCGGCCAGAGCACCGGCCAACGCCTGACTGGCTTGAATGCCGAGCCGCCGGACCTGGGATTTATACCCGGTCTGCCGAACGACGTTCTGGAACACGAATGGAGTCACCGAGCCGGCGGTAACGCTATTCGCAACGAGATCACCAACCGCATAAGCATTGGCATCGTTCGGCCTGGTGATGACGTTACTCGCGATGACCAGCTGCGGTTTCGGAAAGTACACCATGAGTTTTCCTTTCGTTATGTGAGTACAGAACAGATGAAGTCTCGGTTCGCCCCCTGTACTACGGGCCGGACCGAGGTTCCCGAGCGGATTTTCAGTGCGCCGCCGCCCTTGGCTACACTCATGTCGAAGGGGACTACCGTCCCAGGTACAATCTTTGCCGTGTACTCCTTGCCATTGGCAAGGAATAGATTGAAGAAGTTCACCCCGTCCGTGGCTAATTGGAAAGTCAGATCTCCGCCGCCCCAATTGGCTGGCATTCGCATCCAGAGGCCGGTGGCCCCGGCGATGCTGACGCTTCCAGTTGACAACGACTGGCCGGAGGCTATCGTTACAGTTGTGTCCGCAATCGGCATTTTACGGTTCCTTTCTCGGAACGATACACTGCGAAAGAAGAGCCTGGGCCTTGTCAGATTGGGCCAACATCAGCTCCAAGAGTCGCGACTGGTGCTTTCTTTGGTCTATAAGGCTGAAGTAGATCGACGCGATGAAGATCACGTTGAATAGCACTAAAGCCAAAACCATTGGCTGCGACTTCAGCGCATCGACGATACCAGTGGCGACCTTGCCGCCCTCTTCAACCGGTCCAGGGTTCATTCTTCAGCCGCGGGATAGACTACCTTGACAACGTCGTCTGTGGTGATATCGAGTGCAGCCATCAGAGCCGGGCTCAGATCAGCCACGCGATTAGTTGAAGCGTTTGGCCCCCAATCTGCTGGCCAGGCGAGAAACTTCTTGTTTCCAGCCCGAACCTCGGCGCGCTTGTTCTTGTCAATGAGCATTGCCTTCGGCGTGGCCTCATAATCCCAGCGGCAGGCTATGTAATGGACCTCCGGGTTGAGTCTACGAGCAAGGCCAGTCGTGCCGGGCGGCTGCTCCTTCAAGAATAGGTGCGGAGCGTCGTTGTAGTTGAAAATAAAAGCCAGCCCCTCGTCCGGGGCCACTCCTTTATCTGCCGGGCCGCCGAACCAACTACAGTTTCCAGCGAATTTCGCTAATGGCTGGGGAATATCTGGTGGAGGTGAAGGTTTCGTAGCGTCAGGCACGTTGGCAATGGCCTGACAGATGGTGTCAAAGTGTTGTTGGTAGTTTTTCACATCATCCGCGGCGTCCACGAAGCAGATTTCGAACAAAAGCGCTGGTTTGTTGGTCTTATTCAAGAAATAGAGATCCGTCCGCTTCTTGATTCCGCGATTTACTAGGTGGCCGGCCAGAGCGATTGCATTTACGACCTTCTGGGCGGCTTTATCTTGGGTCACATAGAGAACTTCCGTGCCACGAGCCCCCTCGGTTGGAACATAAGCATTGAAATGGACACTAATGTCCATATCACGGGTCTGGGAATTGTGAAAGTTCACAATTGTTTGCAGGTTTTGATTCTGAGTTGTGCTTGTATTGTCGTGAAAGGTCACGACTTGGTGGCCATTCTCTTCCAAGAGTGCAGCAACCTTTGACACAACTCGCCGGGCTTCGTCTACTTCATCGATCAGGCCCTTCGCCCCGCGAACAAACTTGCCATGGCCAGATGAAATCACGAATCTCATGGTACTCTCCTAGAGAATTGGGACATAGAAGATGTTTGCCCACTCGATAGCCTGCAGATCCAAGCCGCGATTACCTATATGACAGCCATCAGGCCGGCAGTCGGGGCCATACTGGTCAAGATCAACGCCGAGCCGGATTGGCAGATTAGGCGAAACAGCTGAATTGACCCGAGCCCATGCCACAGCTCGTTGCTGGAAACGGCTTTTAGCAAGTGAGATTAAATCCTGTGGTGTTTTATTAGATGCGTCGGTACGCTGCTGTGTGGTGAAGTCGTCGCCGCGGCGGGAGCAAATTGAGGTCTTTGCTAAGTAGATCAGTGGGCAATAGCCTGCCGCTGCCACCGCGGCGTCCTTGATCCCCACAGACCAACTGTCAAATCCCTTCAGCCAATATAGACCTTGAGTACTAGCATCCGCCCAGGTCGGAGCTCCAAGGTTACCTTGGTTTTCTCCATGGACGAAGACAACTCTTCTCGGCGGAAAGCCGGCTGCGATCATGCTAGTAAGTTGTGCCCTGCCAGCAGCAAAGCCTCCGCCGGCGGCGATAGGCCTAATATTCCAGGCAGTTCCAGTCAGGCCAACACTTGCAGGATCATTAACACTGAAAATGGTGGTAACTAACTGGCCAGTAGTTGGATTATATGACTTCACAGTTCCCCACATGAACATGCCTTCTACGCCAGCAGAAGTGGCGGTGAATTGCTTTACCGTGTGAAGGGCATTATCAATAGCTCTGCCAGTTGAAACAGTCCAGGTCAAATCCACATTACCAAGAGATATATCTGGAAATATATTTGTAGTGCTGGAACTGTCAAAGAAGACTGGAGTATCTGCCCAGTATCCAATCTCCGAGCCGCCGCCGGTTCCAGATGAGACGATCAGTCTATTCATGGCAGTAGGAGTTGGGAAGGACGAAAGCGTCTCGGGAATAGCTAATTTGCCCAGGCATTCCCGGCCGAGCCGAGCCCAACATCCAGCATCAAAGCCTCGGCCTTCATCCCCACCCCCGAGCGGATCGGCGAGAGGTTGAAACGCATGGATTGTATCGTTCCAGCAATATCCGCCCGAGCCGCCGTCAAGGCTAAGCTGGGCTTGATACCGGCCCTC